>Ga0182027_10008388_pt1 | contig 15059 bp, 14 predicted proteins | sample 712E1DmetaG_FD_121300 | JGI IMG/M metagenome (GOLD analysis project Ga0182027, IMG submission 121300) | Permafrost microbial communities from Stordalen Mire, Sweden - 712E1D metaG (Illumina Assembly) | ecosystem: Environmental > Terrestrial > Soil > Wetlands > Permafrost | place: Sweden... | reverse complement strand
TAATAACGCTTTTAGTAAACCGAAATGCTTTTTAAAATACCTAAACCTACTCCGGGCAAATATTTTATCTTTATCTTTAAACTGCTTGGTGCTTTGGCCGATTTCATGAAATATTTTAGACTTTGGTGTTGTGTATATTTTATATCTCTTCTCCCTGACTCTTTTTGACAAATCATCTTCTTCAAAATACAAAAAAAAATTCTCATCAAATCCGCCAACTTCTTTAAATAAATCAGCGCGTATCATTAAAGCCGTCCCCGGGCAAACTTCCAACTCCCTGAGGGTTTTATGATCCCAGTCTTTGAGCCAATACTTTTTTGAAACTCGGTTATTGGGAAATAATTTATTCAAAAAAGATAAAACGACCAACGCTTTTGATGGTGTCAAAACAGCTGTTCCCTGAAGAACAAATGGTTTATCATCCTTATCAATTAAAAGCGGCGAAACGATTCCGGCGCTTTTAATTTTTTCCAAAAATTCATGGAGAGAATCAACCGTGTATTTAAAAACCAAGGTATCCGGATTTAAAAAAAACAAATACTTTCCTTTTGCTTTTGTAGCTCCGAGATTATTCCCTCCGCCATACCCAAGATTACTTTTGCTTTTAATATAGACTGTGTTATTGATCTTTTTTAGTTCGCCCCGCAATTTATCGTCCGGCTCATTATCTACAACAATTATTTCATAGGAAACTTTCGGCGCGTATTTTTTAATTGAATCAATACACCTAATAAGTTTTTCTCTTACTTTATAGTTAACGATAACAATTGAAACTTCCATATTATTTAAGTTCTTCCATCACAAATTTTATGACTTTCCTATTATAATGAACATCGTCAAAAACATATTCTCTTTTCCTTTGTCCCTTTGCGTCAATTAGTTTATTACATATGTCAATAAATTTAAAACTTTCTGATTTTGAATATTCTTTATATTTACTGTTCATTAACTCTGCTATTAATGATCTCTTCTCCCTCTCTGCGTAATATGGAACTTTATAGATATTTTTTTCTTCACCCTGAGGAAGGACGTTAAATACAGAAATATTTATTAAAGGAAATTGCTTCTTAATATATTTTAAGAAATTGAAATATGAATCAACAGTTGAATCAATTACCTTACCAATTGAAGTTTTCTTCTGATTTGCAACCTTATTAATCTGTAATCTTACATCTAATTCTCCGAAAACGAAGATAACGTTTATTTTTTTCTTTTTATAAATCTTGTTTAATATTTTTATAACTTTTTCCCTTCCCTTTGTTGTACTATTCTTAAAATTTAATTTATACGCCGTGGCAGGACCAACATGATGAATAATAAAAGCCGGATGTAAAAAGTTGGTTGTATGGCTGTCTCCTATTACATGGTACACAGGCTTATTTATTAAAATCCTAAGCTTACGAGCAGTATCTAAATAAGAAAAAAACAATAATCCCTTTGCTTGTTTATATTTTTGAAGTAAAATATTCATTTGCAAGAAAAGCCTATTTTTTAACGAATTCTTTTAACATAGCATCCAGCTTTTTTATTTGTTTTTCCCACGTCCATTTATCTTCAATCCACTGTCTTCCCGCCTTACCCATTTTCTCTCTGACACTTCCATTCTCCATGAGAAAAACTATCTTCTTTGCAATTTCACTTGGGTCAAAACCCACTAGATATCCCATTTCGCCGTTAATCATTGTTTCCCTATACCCGGCAACATTGAGGGCTATTACGGGGATACCACAGCTCATCGACTCCAACGGAACTAAACCAAAGGTATCAAATCTGCTTAAAGAAAGCGTAAGCAAAGATTCACTGTAAAGCATCGCCAATTCCCTGTCCGATAACCTATCTCCGTTATTACTTTTCCATGAAACTATTTTAAGCTTAGGGCGTATAGCAGCGGGAATTAAACGGATTGCTTCTAGAGCTAAATCATAACCGTAGATTGGATATTTTTCTGCCACAAAAAACACTTGCTTTTGTTTTTTGACGCCAAAGGGTTTGAATACTGACTCATTCACTCCAAGATATGAAACCTTGGGATATAAATCATAAGCGGCAATTATTCTTTCCCTGGCAAATAAAGAAAGAGTCAAGATATTTTTAGCAGAAAGCGTGTTTTTTCTATCTATGTTTTTCCTTATCCATCTATTTAGATTTTCATAAAATAAATTTATCAAAGAAAATTTACCCCTAAGCCTTAATGAATATTCGTAAGCATTTCGAAGCGGTTCGAGGCAATAATAAACGTTATTTGTTTTAAGAAACCTAAGTAGAAACGGCGCTTGCGTATTAATGTCCGTGTGGACCAAGACAATATCGTATTTTTTTGAATCAATATCTTTTGCTATTTTTTTATGTAATAATTTTAAACTTAAAAATGTATCTATAAAATCCGCTTTTATTCTTTTTAAAACCGGGATGCCTAACGCTTTTGGGTTAAAGTTATATAGATATTTATTATCCGCAAATATTCCAGGATCAAAGATGTCCGAAGCGTTGTCTGTTGTGTAAAGGTCAATAGAATGACCCAGAGCTTTTAAGCCTTTTACGTGCTCCTGAACAACCCTTTTAGCTCCGCTGAATTTTATGTAATAGAATACGGCAATCTTCATTTTTTTAATTTAAGTATTTGTTTTAGTCCTATTAGAGCAATTGGTAATACCAAAACAAAACTGATAAGAGAAGCAGAACTGGTTCCGATTATACCGAAATGCTGTGAAGAGGGAACGATGATAACGGCGAGGATAACAAACCTCGCGAAAATCATTTTGGCGGTGATATCCTGCCTTGCCTTAGCAAGGAAAAGCGATGTCACTATTGCCATCATTACCGTTATAAAACCGACTATCGCGAATATCTTTAACGGGATATCTGCGCTTAGCCATTTGGCTCCGGCAAAAGCATATAATATTTCTTTTGAAAAAATTACCAAAACTAGTGTTAGCGTGCCGAAAATTAACGCCGCCAGTAACAGTATACTTTTTAATGCTCGGGTTGTTCTTGGATTATCATTTTTAATCAATGAGAATAAAGGGAAAGTGATTTTTGAAAATACATTGCCGCCATCTATCATTAACTGCAAGGAGAATTTTTGCGCTAATTCGTATATGCCCAAGCTCCCTAGCCCCAATAATTTACCAACCACTATGCCGTCTAATTGTTCAACAAAATAATTAGATGAACTTATAAAAGTGATCCATTTCCCAAAATGAAATAAATCTTTAATCTTATTTTTATCAAAGACCAAATGCGGTCTAGGACTAATTACAATAAATGACAAAACAACCTGAAACAAGGTTGAACAGAGCAAAGCGACCACTAAGGCCAAGGCATTTTTATAAATAATTACTAATGAAGCGGCGACAAAAAAATCAAAAACCGCAATTGAAGATCTGTAATAAAAATCTTTATTAAATTTAAGATTTTTTTGAAACGTGATTTCCGATGGGTTAATTAATCCTTTTGCCAGAGGAATTAAACTGGCTACTAAAACTATATACAAAACATCTTTATTGTTAAAAAAAAGACTTACGGGATAAGCTGCGGCAAGGGTTAAAAGACTTAATATAAAACCCCTAGCTACGGACATCACCCAGGCTGAAGAAACGTATTCGTTCTCTTTATCATCTGCCTGAATTAAATAAGAAGCCACTCCTGTTTCGGTCATGGCATCAAAAAAGCCTGTTGTTATCAGCGCTACCCCGAAAATCCCAAGCTCTGTCGGGATTAAAAACCGTGCAATGATTATAAATTTAATAAAACTTATCCCTTTCAAGGCAATTTGCAGAAAACCTGCCCAACCCAAGCCCCTTACAGCTTTTCCCGAATATCCCATAAGCACTATTATACTTTAGAATAGTGAATATACAAGTTTAATCTAGCCTCTTGAAGTTCGGTTGTTTTTTACCTTATAATATCCTAACTCGCCCACATAAATGAAAATAAAAAATTGTCGGTCATGTAATTCCAAAAGTCTCGTAAGGATTCTTTCTTTAGGAGAACATTATCTTTCTGATTTTACGAAGACAAACCGCAAACCGAAAGCTTTTCCCCTAACAATAGTTCTTTGCAAAAAATGTTTCCTCGTTCAGTTAGAATACACAACTCCTCAAAAATATTTATATACCGAAAGATACGGCTACAAATCCGGCATTAACCAAACCATGCAGAATGAATTAAAGGAAATCACTCAGAAGGCTCTTCAAAAAATCGGCAAAAATAAAAAAAATATTACAGTGGTTGATATCGGCGCTAATGACGGAACTCTACTAAAAAATTATCCTAAAAAAAATTACAGAATCGGCGTAGAACCAATTACTAAATTCGCCGTAGAAGCTGGTAAACATGCCGACAAAATAATTAATGACTATTTTAGTTTTAGTTCGTATCAAAAGACCTTAAAAGACAAAAAAGCAAACATAGTTACGGCGATATCCTGTTTTTATGATATGGAAAAGCCAAATATCTTTATTGAGGACGTAAAAAAAATTATGAAAGACGACGGTATATTTATAATTCAGCAAAATTATCTCGTCGGAATGCTACAGCAAAACGCTTTTGATAATATTGTTCATGAACATCTGGAATATTATTCACTTCTATCGTTAACTAATTTATTAGAGAAACATAATTTAGAAGTTTTTGATCTGGAAGAAAGAACGCTTAACGGTGGCAGTTTTAGAACTTATATCGCAATCAAGGGAAAAAGAAAAAAAACAAAGGCTGTTTTAAAAATGAAAAAATATGAAAACGAACTCAAACTGAATAATAAAACCATTTATTTAAACTTTGCAAAGAAAATTAAAATCAATAAACAGAAAATTTATGACTTTATAAAAAAAGAAACAAATAAAGGAAAATTAATTTACCTTTACGGAGCATCCACAAGAGGCAATACTCTATTGCAATATTTTGAACTGGACAACAAACTTATTAAGAAGGCAGTTGAACGAAATCCGGAAAAATGGGGGAAAATTATCTCCTCCGTTGGTATTCCGATTATTTCGGAGGAAGAAGCAAGGAAAGATAAACCTGATTATATGCTGGTTCTACCTTGGTTTTTCAAAGAAGAATTTTTAAAAAGAGAAAAAAAGTATCTAGACAATGGCGGACATTTTATTTTCCCCTTACCGAACCTCAGGATTGTTTAATCTATCTGTTATTTACCGTAAATAGTAATGGCATCGGGCGCCTGAATTAAAAACGACATGTAATATTCCTGCCTGCTATTAAAAAAATAAAATAATGGTGACGTAAGGGCAAAGTTTTTAATTACTTTATAGTTTTGGGTTTTTAGCTTCTCCAGAATTATTTTTTTATCGGACCTCAATAAATAATTGCTTTCAATAAATTCATCGCTTAAGATAACTACCTTCGGAAAATTTTTGTCCCTGCTGTTAATTACCGCATACCTATATTTATTACTTATGTCCTTTCCGTAAACTTTTAAATAAAATTCTTTAAGAACTACATCAGGTAAATTTTGATAAATCGGAATATTCTCTATTCCGATAACCGCTCCCTGTTTAATATTTTTAACAATCCACGCAGACGAAATAGTTCTGGGATTGTTGATCTTTAAGGTATTCCAAGATATTGTTTCTGTAAATTGAATCGCCAATAGAATACCTACGAAGACCAAAAAGGCAATTTTTAGATTTTTCACTTTTATGGCTTGATAGATTTTTTCCGTTATCAAAGCCATTGCTAATGCCATCATGGGCAATAGCGGAATAAGTCTGTTTGCCAGCGCGCCTGTTCTTAACGCAATTAAAATCAGGACGTAAGAGACCAAACTTAGTAATAAAACTGTTAAGTATTTATTTTCAAAAAGATGGGTCCTTAAATTTCTCTTATTTGAGATCAACCGTTTTAACCCCCAAACCATACCCACAACGGCCAGGATAAGAAATCCAAAGTAAAATACTCTTCCGAAAGTTGCCGGATACAACTTTTCTATGAAATACTGCCAATAATTCATTCCCAGATTTAGATTATTAGAAACAGCGTTGGGTGTAGATACCAGATTGGAAAATATATACTCACGAAGATTCCCTTTTCCTAAAATTATATCGGGTATACCGAAAACCAGAAATACAAATCCATAAATAAACAAACCGGCAAAAAGGTATTTTATTTTTCCCCTGATTTTCGACGTAAACATTAAAAATACGGCAATATATACTATTATCAAATTGAACGGTTCCAATTTTGTTGCCAACGCGAGCGAAGAAAACACTCCTGCAAGAATAAAATCTAATACCTTTTGCCTATCCGCGTAACGGAGCATAAAAAGAAAAGCCAAAAGCATCCAAAATTCCAGGGCAATATCATATTTAAAATAATTGCTTAAGGTTATCCAAAGCGGATTAAACAAAAATAAAAATATTGTTAAAAACTGATTAACTTTAAAATATATTTTGGCTATATACGCAACTACCAATGCAGAAAGGACGCCGAAAAGAAGGGTGTTTATTCTGAATACTTCAAAAAGCGTAGTCTGAAGAGAAAGGTTAGTTACTGAAGATTTTATTGCAAAAAAATTAATTATATGTGAAACATAAAATGGCATCAGATATAACCCTGTTAAAAAAAACTGGAAAATTGAACCGTTCGCGGCGCCGGAAACATTTGGGGTTCCCAGCTTAAAAAGGTCTCTTACGGATTGCGATTGGTGCCACTCATCCATAAAATAATCAAAAGGATGGGCTATTCCAGGAATTCCGTAGGAAATTACGGATAGCATTAATATTACGTAAACTAAGATACTTGCGGTAACCAACTTGTTGTTTAAAACTAAGCGATAAAACGATTTTATTGAAAAACTTTGAATTAACCCAAGAGCAGTTCCCGATAAAACAGCAACATCGGAAGTAAACTGCAATAGAGGCAAATAGAAAAAGGCTTTAAAACTCCGAACATATCCGTAATTTTTTGTGATTGACCAAACAGCGTACAGAATAAGACACAAAAAATCAAACCCGTATAAATACTTCGACCGCTCCACTCCGCTTAAAAGAATTAAATACAAAGCAACTATGTACCTTAAAAATATATAAACTACTTTTTCCCTGTAAAGTTTTGCCTGGATATCCCCTAGCGCAAATCTAAAAAACATTACAAATGCCTGTTTTAAATTATTTCTGGGAATCCAGTTAACAATTGCCTTTTTAGCAAAAACCATTTTAACGCCTGCCGCTTTTAATTTATTTGCAAAAGAATAATCCTCATTGTGCGAAAGTTTTTTATCAAACCCCCCAACTTTTTCCCAAACTGTTTTTTTAAACGCCATTGATCTGGTCGCCGGTAGAAACTCTTTTTCATCAATTTTATCTTCCATTACTAAAACGTAAGGAATTAAACACTTTTGGAAAATATTTTTAGAAACTCCTCTGTAGTATCCCGCGACAACATCTATTTTTTTATCACTAAATGGTTTTATTATTTCTCTTATCCAATTCTTATCTAAAATACAACCGGAGTCCGAAGAAACCATAATATTACCCTTTGCGTTTTTAATTCCCGCGTTTCTACCGACGGACCTATTCCCATCTTTAAAAATTAACTTTATGGTTGGAGTATTTTTGCTGATTTTAAAAATAAATTCCGATATTTTTTTAACGGTGTTATCTGTTGATCCTCCATCAACAATGATTATTTCATCAGGGAATCTAGATTGGGTATCAACAGATTCTAAAAATTGTGTGATTGTTTTTTCTTCGTTAAAAACCGTACAGACAAGGGATATTTTTAGGTTATCCATAACAGTGGGATTATAACACTAAAATGACTATTTTTCGATTCATTTTCTTTGCCAAAGTATAAGATAATTATTAACTAGATTATCCCACGTTTTATCTTTAACCCATTCATACGCTTTGTCTATTTTTTCATTCTTTTGTTTTTCATTCGATAAACATTCTTCCAACTGCTTATATAATTCGTCTGAATTTGAAGAGATTGAAATGTAATCAGAAAACGGCGTCATTTTAAGATAATCCTCCTTAATTTTATTGTTATAGACAGCAAGAACATATTTTTTACTCATCATAGCCTCAAGCATCCCAAGGTATCTTGATACGAACACAAAAGATGCTCTGTCAATCTGTTTATCCGTTTTAGCCACGAATCCTCGAAAATTTACCGATAATTGATTATCTGCCACATATTTCCTTGCCTCGTTCATTAATGCCCCATCTCCCAATACTTCCATTGTTAGCTGTTTATATTTTTGGGATATCTCCTTAAATGCTTTTAGATATTCCATAATTCCTGTTTCTTCTTCTAACCTTCCCAAAAAAACTATTAAGTTTTTGTCCGTTTTATTTTGTTTGTTGGAATGTGAAATTTCCGCAGCGCCAAAACTAACATATGTCGGTTTTGTTCCGTACCATTTTTCAAAAAACTGCCCGATGCAAATATTTCCATTAGAAAGTTTTTCGGAGACCTTATGTATAGCAATCGCTTTTCCTGTTGGGATAAAGTTTCCTTCATATCCATGGAAAGTTGTATAAACTTTTTTAGTAAAATATAAAAGTTTAAAAGGAAGATACCAAAAGAAAACATCGTGACAGTGTACAACGTCGGCATCTATTACAAGCCTTCTTAATCGCCAAAGTTCTTTCCAGACCCTAAACTTTTTAAACCAATCGTCCTTACCTGGGTTAATTCTGTAAATTTCGATTCCTTCGGCCTTACCCGCGGACGTAGCACTCTTAAGTGCAGAGTGATAATCTTGATCATTCGTATTTTTTTCGAGTTCCGCAACCACAACTACTTTGTGGCCTTGCTTAACTAATCTCTTACCAATTTCCAAAACATGCTTCTCTACTCCGCCTATCTGTGGGTAAAACCTCCTGGCAAAAAACAATACCGTCATATTAGTTACTCTTTCGAGCAACTACTATTATATTCGATTCTCCGAAAATTGGAATAGTAAGATTATCTATAAAGGATACGACATCTGAGATAAGGAATTTTATGAATCGCACGAATTTACCAGCGTAAGGATTAAGATATAAAAAGTTTCTCAAAATACCCTCAATCTTATGCGTTTCAATAATTCTGAAGCCGGCGTTCTTGCACAGTTTTGATAAATCATCAATAGTATATCTCCTTAAATGACCCACTCTTTTATCGAATCCCTTTGCATATCCTAATCTATGTAAAGGAGCATGTTTTGAAGGCGTTGTAATAATCAGGACGCCATTATTGTTCAACATGCTATATATCCTTTTCAATGCAAGATTATCATCCTGAAGATGTTCTATGACCTCCGAGAAAATTATCAAATCAAATTTTTCTTTAACAGTTTCGTTAGGAAAGTCTACGACCTTAAACTTAACAAACTTATCCAAACCCATAATTTGAGAACTTTCTTGGCATGCTTTTATTGCCTTAGCGGAAATATCAAATCCGAACACATTGTTTCCTTTGCTCGCAATATAAAAACAAATTGTTCCGGCACCACACCCAATATCCAAAACTCTTGCATTTTTCTCTAAATACTTATTTATAAAACGGATTATATGCCTATAGGTAAAATTATTTTCAGTGATTATCTTTGATTGAGATGATGTATTTTTATGAAATTTATCATATTGTTTCTTTTTCTTATCAATTTTTAACATTAAATAATTTTAACACGATTTTAAACCCTTGACAAACAAAAGTTTGTGTATTAATAATATATTTATGAGGAACCCTATTGCCCTAAGGTTTTTCTTTTTTTTTGGGAGTATTAATCTTATTAATTTTCCCTCTTAGCAAAACGTATGCCTCAGATAATATACTTTTTCAGGATAATTTCGAAAAGGGGACTAGTAGTTGGACAAATCTAACTGAAAATATTTTGAAAATTTAAAATACTAATGGCAGCATGATGTATGGAGCAAAAATAGATTCTCCTGCCACTACCATTGAGTCAAGAAGCGTATACAATTATTTCACAAGATATTGAGGGGTTTATGGATAGTCTCTAGAAGTCTTTTAGGTTGGCTATGTTGCTTAAGAAGAGTTTAAACTCGACGTTGCCTGATTTATCCCCATTGTCCTCCAAGATCGCTGCCTGAAACTTTCCGCCCGAAACTTGTACATATCCCGAAGCAAGATTGTTTGAGCTTGGAATATTTGGCGTCATTTCCAGACCGTTAACTTTTAACGTCTTTTTCCAGCCCTTATTCACAATCTGACCCTGAATATAAGTATCTATTAAAGACTTTACCTGACCGTATTCTACGTCCGAAACATTACTCTTTTTAATAACCCACTGTGTTCCGCTTAAATCCACAATTTTATTGCCATATTTTAAAGCGGATTTACTCAAATCCCCATTAGAAACTTTAGTAACCGAATAACCCATGTAGGACGAGGGTATATTAAAGCTTTCGGGATGAATAAACGGATCGGCAGGAGCCGGAGTTGGAGTACCGGTAACGGAAATTTTTACTTGAACTTCAGGATTAGTTTTAATCCCGCCGATATCAAACACTTTAACAAAAACCGACAGAATTCCAAAGACAATAATTAAAAAAACCAGGATTGAAATCGTTTTGTATTTTTTAACTATTTCCATCCTAAATAGTGTACCATTTCTGCAAAGAAAAATTAAATAGCATCGTCTGCAAATGCCTTAGCAAACGCTTCTTCTAAACTATCTGCTGTTATCGGTTCCCTGGCTTGGTCCATCATCCCGGTTTCCAGAGAATATGTAATTAATGTCAAAATTACTGCATTAGAATTTAGGTCGTGATCAGCTTTGGATAGCTTAAAACTTCCATTTGCTCCTACAAAGCCATCGAAAGCAGTCCCGGATACTCCTGAATCGGCTCGATGCTCAATTAATCTCTTCCCTTTCCAATAATCCGCGACACTTTCATCCGCGCAAACTAATGCCCCTTCTACATTTGAGTCTATACCGCGGCCTATTGTTTCTCCTCCCATTCTTACGTAAACAGCTCTAACAGTTCCAAACCCTTCTTCACCTTCATAATTAGGATACAAATGTCCCGTAATTTCAGCGCCCCTTCTTAAGGCGTCTTGAAGCTGTGGATATCTTAATTCTGGTCTGCCTGATTCCTGTGCGGCTCCTGTTCTCTGAATAACTTGTCGTGATGCGTCAAACATAAAAAAAACTGCCTTTTATGCAGTTAATATATTATAGGACTTTGTTTCTGAAAGTCAAGTGTGGATCCTGCAAGATTCGAACTTGCGACATCTGCAATGTGAATGCAGCGCTCTACCGCTGAGCTAAGGATCCAAGCATTGATATACTAGCATAAATTACGATCATTGACAAAGCTAGCTAACTCTGGGAAAATTGACTGATAATGCTTATTTTAAGAAAAATCTACGCTTTTTTAATCGACTCCGTCCAAACATTTTTAATTGCCGCCGCTGTTTTCTTGTTTATCTATGCCCTTTTGTTTAGGCCCTTCGAAGTTAAGGGTGATTCAATGTTTCCAAATTTTCACGACGGAGAATACGTAATTACTAATTTAATCGGCTTTGAAGATATTAAAGTTTATCATGCAAGCTTTGGAAGTCTTAAACTGGGCGACGTCGTTGTATTTAACGCTCCTCCTGCAACACAAAACACAGACAAGGATTATATAAAAAGAGTAATCGGTGTTCCGGGCGACACGGTTGCCTTAAAAGACGGAAACGTTTATCTAAACGAAAAGCTTTTGGACGAAAGCGCCTATCTAAAATCGGATGTTAAAACTTACGGATCGGCATTCCTAAAAGACGGCGACAAGGTTAATGTTCCGCAGGGGCAATATTTTGTGATGGGAGATAATAGAATGTACAGTTCCGATTCCAGAGAATGGGGTTTTGTTACAAGAGACGAAGTAGTTGGGGGATCGTTATTTGTTTATTGGCCGATAACCCAAATGAGGTTTATAAAAAATCCTTACTAAACTTGCTTATTCAGAAGATCTACTACTTCTTTGATCTTTGGTCCGGTTACATCAACATCGCCCTTAATTACTAAAACAATTTTTGCCGCGGATCTTGTCTGGGAAATTGAAGCTTTATTAAAACCCCTATTTAATTCAAGATTCTTTGCCATTTCATCCAGTTCGGGAACCCACAATTTATGAGTTGCTGTCCTCGGTTCTTTTTTTTGTATTTCTCCTTTTGCTTGTCTCGCTATTTCCTCTGTTTGCCTAACGGTACTATTGTCTTTAAGAATTTTCTTGAATAAATCGAGCATCAGCTTTGGATCACCCAAAGAAATTAATGGCCTGACATGTCCTTCCGATATTACGCCGGCAACCAATGCGTCTTTTATCGCATCCGGTAAAGATAATAATCTTATCGTATTAGAAACAGTTGGCGCGCTTTTTCCGACCTTCCTTGCAACTTCGTTCGTTCCCAAACCGAATTCGTCTATTAATCTTTTGTAAGCCTGGGCTCTCTCAATCGGGTTTAAATCTTCTCTTTGCACGTTTTCCACGATAGACATTTCCAGCATTCCCTGAGGACTTGTTTCTTTTATAATTACCGGGACCTTAACAAGGCCAAGCACTCTTGCCGCTCTCCAGCGCCTTTCACCGGCAATTATCTGATATCCGGCCGGAGTTTTTGCAACCACAATCGGTTCCAGTATTCCCTGCTCTCTAATAGAATCAACTAACTCTTGAAGTGAATCCGGTGAGATAATCCCTCTTGGCTGAAGCGGGTTTGCTTGAAGAAGCCCTATTTCTAATTCAAATATTCTTTGTTCGTTATCCATTTAAAACCTCAACAAATTTTTTACCGTTTAACGTCTTGAATGTAACAGTTCCTTCTATCAGGGAAAAAAGTGTAAAATCCTTACCCATGGATACACCTTTTCCGGCATGAACTTTTGTTCCCTTTTGCCTGACAATAATATTTCCGGCAATTGCTTTTTGCCCGCCATAAATCTTAATACCTAAGCGTTTTGCTCTTGAGTCTCGATTCCCTTTTACTGCTCCTTGTGCTTTTGTGTGTGCCATATTTATACCCTTAGTGAAAACCGGCTATATTTTATCTCGACTTTTCACAGCGTGTCAAGATGTCAAAGCAGATCGTTTACGACTTTTTCGCAACATTCTTTTTAACTGCGGCTTTCTTTTCTGCTTTCGCCTCTACTCCACCAATTTTTTCAATTTGTACTTTTGTAAGGCTTGCCCTAAAACCGCTTACTCTTCTGTATCTGACTTTTGATTTAAATTTGGAAACCCTTACCTTTACTCCCTTTATACTGCCTAATACCTTCGCTTCCACTTTTTCACCAGCTACTGTTGGTTTGCCGATTTTTACACCGCTGTCTGTAACCAAAAGCAACACCTGGTCAAAAACTACTTGGCCCTCTTCTTGTGGCAATCTGTCAATATCAAGAATGTCACCTTCTGTAACTTTATATTGTTTTCCGCCGGTTTTAATTATCGCGTATTTCATTGAATAGAAACCAATTATAACAAATTAATCACTTAATTTCTAGAACATCCTTATCTTTAGTACCTTTATTTATTGAAGACAGGAATCCTAAGAAAATAAAGTTTGACAAAAGAGAACTTCCGCCATAAGAAACAAAGGGCAGAGTAACACCAACAATCGGCACAATTCCGATATTCATTCCGATATTGGTGAATATTTGAATCAAAAAAGCCAAGAAAATAATTACTGAAAAGATTTTACAAAACTTATCGTTTGAGTTTAAATAAATACTATAGATTTTATAAAGAAGAAGCGCAAAACATAAAAGAATAATTATTGTTCCTACAAATCCAAGTTGTTCGGAAATCGTGGCAAAAATAAAATCCGTGTGGCGTTCGGGCAAAAACCTTAAACCCGATTGCGTTCCTTGTCCCAATCCCTTTCCCATAATCATTCCCGAACCGACAGCGATTACGGACTGAATTACGTTATAAGAAGTACCTAAGGGATCTTTACCGATATCAAAAAAAGTCAGAACCCTTTGCCTTTGATAATCGTGAAGAAACCTCCAAAAGATGGGAAGAACTGCTAATACGGGCAATCCTAAACCGAAGAAATATTTTAGCGGAAAACCCAAAAAAACAGTTGTTGCCAAAACAACACCAACATATATTAATGCTGACCCTAGATCCGGCTGAAGAAAAATTAGAAAAGCAATTGGGGCAAGTAAAAGAAATATATTTATTAGTGAACGGAAATTGTAATTTTTCTGATTAATTATGAAGCTTGCAAAACTAACCGCTAAAAAAGGCTTAAGAATTTCAGAAAATTGTATCCTAAGACCAAATAGGTCGTACCACCTTGCCGCCCCCCTGCTTTCGATCCCTAAGAAAAAAACCAATCCGAGTAGAACTAAAGACAATATATATATTGGTTTACTGTAAATTTTAAGAATTTTATAATTTGCTTGCGAAAAAAATAAAAATGCAAATACAGAAAATAGTAAGAAAATTAACTGGCTTTTAAAAAGGCTTACGTTTATAGAAAATAAAGTAACCAAACTAATTGCTACCAGAATTCCTACCGGGAGAACCAAAAACCAATCAATATCCAGAAGTCCTCTTCTATTCATCTTTCGTGACCGAGAATGTTTTCGCCTCGGAAATAGAACTTATTAAAGCTTTTCTTTTAATATAATCTTCATGTTCTTTCGGCCAGAAAGGAAGTGTTATTTTAACTTTTTCGTCAGGTTTTGTGCCCAATTTCTTTCTTTCTTCTTGAATTTTTCTGACAATATCACGGGCCGATCCAAAATTAAGATCCAAATTATCATCGCTTGTTTTAGCTATTACCGAGTAAACCTCCGCCTTTTTATCAAACTTGAGATTGTAAACATTTACCTCATTTTTTACGATATTCAAAATTCCTTCTGTCAATTCACTTGGTCCGCTATACGTCATCTCCCTAATTGGAATTCTAACTTTAATTTCCGATTGCTTTCTTAAAGCATGAACCGACTCAACAATTTGCCTTGCCTTAACAGTTTCCGCTTCAAGTTTTTCGTCAATTAACTTATTGTTTGCAACCGGCCAGTCGGAAAGATGAACCGACTCTTCTCCTGTTAAATTGACGTAAATCTCTTCTGAAATAAACGGCACAAAAGG
>Ga0182027_10008387_pt1 | contig 15059 bp, 15 predicted proteins | sample 712E1DmetaG_FD_121300 | JGI IMG/M metagenome (GOLD analysis project Ga0182027, IMG submission 121300) | Permafrost microbial communities from Stordalen Mire, Sweden - 712E1D metaG (Illumina Assembly) | ecosystem: Environmental > Terrestrial > Soil > Wetlands > Permafrost | place: Sweden... | reverse complement strand
TTCCGATGCCTGGAGACATCTGGCGGAACGCGCTGACGTAGATTGCGTGCGGGTTCTCGTCTCCATGCTGGTTCAGACGGAACAGTTTGGGACCAGCATCTCGAAGATGTTGCGCGTTCATGGCGATACCCTCAGAACCCAGCGCGTGCAGGCGGTGGAGGAGGCCGCGGCAAAGACCACCATCAAGCTACTCTTCCCGTTAGTGCTGTTCATCTTCCCCTCGCTATTCCTGGTCACACTGGGGCCCGCGTTCATTTCCATCATGGATTCATTCAAAACGCTCAACAATCACTGAGGAAAGGAGGAATCAATATGGACACAACCATGATTATTCAAATTGTCTCCGGCGTGCTGTTTGCCGTCGTGCTGGTCGTTCTTGTCCAGCGCCGCCGCACAAGGGTCAATTAGCGCGGATTCCGCTTGTCTTCCGGCTGCGCAGCGCCACCGTGCGATCTCAGTTGGCCGGCCCACGTTCCTGTTCGGAGCGAGGTAGAGCATCAGAAACGTAGCTCAACGAAAGGGGAGTATTTCATCACATGGACACTACCACGATTATTCAGATTGTCGCAGCCTCGCTGTTTGTGGTTGTTCTGGTTTTTCTCATCCAGCGCCGCCGCACACGTGTCAACTAGCACAGGCTATACAACCGGTCCAGCGGCTCCGCGCAACTGCACGAGCTCTGCTGCACAACTCGATAGTCCAGCCGACCGGAAGCCTAGCCGCTGACCTTGAGTATCTCTGTATCCGCTCAGATCGAGGAGCAATGGAGTGTCCCCTCGCGTGGTTCCACGCCAGGCATGCTTGTTTTCTGCGTGCCTGGCGAACAGGGAGCCTATGTGAGTCGGACGCAGAGAATAGGAAGGAATGTTTGGATGCACAAGTACCCTACTGAAGAGGTTGAAATTGCAGCCGGCCTCTGAAACAACCCCGGCTGCCGGGCACTCGCCGAGGGCGGGAGGCACCATGGAATCACAGAAACTTTGCGCATACAACCAGACTCGTGAATGCTTTCTCGGACTGGACGTCGTTGCCGTCGATCTTTTGTACACGGACCTCAGGGATCGAATTGCAACGCTCGAATTCAAATCGGGCGCGAGTCTCTGGATGACGCCTTTCAGAGGAATCCCCGCGACGGAGATACTCACTCCGTTTGATCTGGTTTATCTGGACGAAAGTTGCCGCGTCATTGATGTAGTCGAGTCATTTCCCACATTTCCTGTGTCTCCATCGAGCCCGCGAGCCGCAAGCGCCTTGGCCCTGCCGACCCATTCGATCTTTTCTTCGCAGACCCAGCCGGGCGATCAACTGGTGATTTGTGCGGCTGGGGAGATGGAGCGCCGCCTGGAGGGGTTCTCCAGTTCAAATGCCACTGTCGGCGTAGTGCAGAGTGCCGTTCTCTTAAGAAAAGACCCGCTTTGGAGCGGAGGTCCCGGCCTGATGGAATTGGAAGATCGCTACAAACAAAAGAGCCCAAACACTCAGCCGAGGCATGAAATGACCCTTATCGAACCGGGGATGAGGAACTTCAAGCTGCCGAAGAGCTGGTTGCAACGCTGGTGGTCTCCCGATCCGAGAAAAGCTCCGCGATATCCGACACCCGGCCTCGCTGCCTATTACTGGACCGGATCGGCTCCCGGGGCGCAAAAGGTCAAGGACATCAGTTCAACAGGATTGTACGTGGTGACTGAAGAACGCTGGTATCCCGGCACCCTGGTCCTGATGACTCTTCAAAAGACAGACTGCGACGAAGTAGGCACCGAGAGATCGATCTCCGTGTACACCAGGGCAGTACGGTGGGGCGACGATGGCGTAGGCCTCCAGTTTGTCGAGGCAGATACCCAGGATCCGCGCCTGGGCATGGATCAACTGGCTGACAAAGTAGACAGGAAGGAACTCGACCGATTTTTGCAGCGGCTCCGCAAGGGCAAGGGGTAGAACGTTTATTGAGTGCGCTCAGCAAGTTTGCGCATGTCTTGCCGCAAACGGCAAAGTCTAGCCGGGATTTCAAGGACAACCATGCGAGAGGGAAAATGATGAAAATTCCAAGCTGCCTTCGCCGGCAAACCCTGTTGCTCGCATGCAGAATGAATTCTGCCGCAGCGCCACCAGGAGAGCGCTCCGAAAACCGGTCCATCATTGATCGGGTACGCACCCGTCTTCGCTCCGGCAGTGAGGGAGGAGCACTGGTTGAGTTCGCCCTGGTGTTGCCCATGATACTGACCCTCACAACCGGGATATTGATCTTCGGCATCGCCCTGGCCAACTACCTGAATCTGACCGAAGGCGTAAGCGCAGGCGGCCGGGCACTTGCCATCAGCCGGGGGCAGACCCTGGACCCGTGCAATACGTCCGTCACAGCGATTTACGCAGCCGCTCCGAATCTTACTCAATCCAAGTACACCTTTTCGTTTGTGCTGAACGGGACTACATACACGGGAACGTCGTGCAGCAGCACCAGCACTACTACGGGGGCGGCAGGGAATCTGGTGCAAGGTGGAACCGCCAAAGTGACGGCAACTTATCCTTGCAATCTCACTATCTACGGAAAAAGCTATGCCTGCACCCTGACGGCGCAAATCACGGAGCTTGTCCAATGAAAGGCGAGATCGCATCTTTTCTACGGCGGGCGCTCAAAGATCAGAGCGGGCAGACGCTTCACTGGGCGGCGCTGCTGATGGTCCTGATGCTGGGCATGGGCGGGCTCGTGCTGGACATCGGCCATGCCTATATCTGCTATCGAGAACTCCAGGCATCAACCGATGCGGCGGCACTGGCGGGAGCCGAGGCCTTGCCCGGTTCCACCGCTGCATCCGTTGCCACGGCTTACAGCTCGGTCAGCGGAAATTTTAACGCTTTTTCCAATATGACTAGTGTTTCCATGGTGTCCGGGTACCCCAAGTTGTTGTGCCTGACAACCTTGAAGAATCAGGGCATGGCGTGTGTTTCACCCGCGAACGCAAACGCCATCCAGGTGAAACAAAAAGCTTCAGTTCCGACAATTTTCATCAGGGTTTTATCTCTCTTTGGCATCAATTCAGCTCAATCGATTACGATCGGGGCTACAGCAACAGCGTCCATGAGGGGCGCGGCGCCTATCCCATATAACGTAGCCATCATTATCGACACAACGGCTTCGATGAGCAGCACTGACAGCGACAGCAACTGCAGCAGCTCAAGAATCAGCTGCGCGCTGGCCGGCGTCGAGGTTCTGTTGCAAAATCTATCGCCCTGCGCTGCGAGCCTGGCAACTTGTACTGTCACGAGCGGCGTCGCCGCAAACTCGGTCGATCGGGTCAGCATATTTACCTTCCCTAACGTAACAACGAGCACCACTTCCAGCGAATACACATGCAGCGGATCTCCTTCGACCCAGGCATACACGACGCCCACGCCGGGGGCATCGTCCTACGCGCCATCGGGGACGACATACCAGATCACAGGTTACCTAAGCGATTACCGCACCTCTGACACGGCTGCTTCGTTGAACACCAGCTCCTACCTCACAGAGGCGACGGGAGGAAAAAGCGGTTGCAGCGGCATGCAGACTCCGGGCGGCCAAGGAACCTACTACGCGGGCGTAATCTATGCGGCACAAGCGTCTCTTGTAGCCCAAAAGACAGCCAATCCGACTTCTCAGAACGTGATGATCATTCTCAGTGACGGCGACGCAAGCACCACATCAGGCCACCTCTCTGGGATCTTAAAAGCCAATGGCTTGTACCCCTCTTTGTATGATCAGTGCCAACAGGCGGTCACGGCGGCAGCGGCCGCAACGACCGCGGGCACCAAGGTGTACACGGTCGCCTACGGTGCGGAGGCTTCAGGGTGCTCGACCGACACGCCAAGCATCACGCCCTGCCAGACGATGCAGCAGATGGCTTCCAGTTCACAGTACTTTTTCTCCGACTACACAGCGACCGGAGGCAGCAGCTCCTGCATCTCAGCCTCTCAACCGACTACGAACCTGAACCAGATATTCACCCAGATCGCGGGAGATTTGACGGTTGCACGTGTGATCCCCGACGGCACGTCTTAGATGCCTGAAGAGAAGAAGAACGCACACGCTTCCCTGCTAGTTTGTCGAATAAAATAAACGGACCGCAGACCTTGGCAACATTCTCAGGTGTAAATCGGATTAAGCTGTCGCGGGCGCGGAGTGCGTTTGATCGCTATATCCAGACTTGGCGGATGAAAGGGCGCGACGGAGATATACCCATAAATAGAAGGTGCCCATGACCAGCAAGGTGAGCGGCACTGGCCGGGCAAGCACAACCGTTGCGATCTGTCCGAATAACGTCGACACAGACAAGTGCAGGTTCCTGGTGAGAATCAAGAGGATGGTTAACGGGATATCTCCTGTCAACAACAGCGCTGTAGTATTCACCGAGAGCGCAATCCACCTGATGAAGCCACCCTCCGCCCACAGCATGGCGCAGGCTGGAACGGCGAGAAGCAGAAGTTTCGTATCGTAGGGCCGATGATAGGTTACCAGCATGGCAAGAGGGACAACCGCCGCAAGCGCAAACCAGGCCCTGGCTGGCAAGAAGCGCGACCAGAGAGTGGCTGCCGACCAGGTGAGCAAAAGGACGCCACAGGCCAAATAGCTGGCTGGATTGTAGATCGGCGGATCGTCCCGGAAGACGCTGATAACCGTTTGCAGGCTGATGATCATGCCGAGGTCGCGGAAACCGGGGAGAGAAGCGGGTCCGGGATCAAGGATGCCGCCCCGCGCAGACATGACCAACAGATTGGATTGCCAGTCCCCGAACCAATGCGGCTCAATGCGCGACATCCACAAAATAGCCGGCAAAGCCAGCAAAACGGTTACCCCAAGAGTTTGCAAAGCGCGTTTCCGATAAACTCCACCCGCCAACAGAAAATAAAGCCAGACCAGACCCGCGTCATGAGGCTTGATTGCAAGGCTGACCGCCATGCAGAGAATGCCGGCCGGCACAAACCGTTCCCGAAGGAAGCACCAGACGGCCACTATGCACAGGCTTACGGCGATCCCCGCCGGGTTGCCGCCCGTAAAGAGAACTTCGCTATTGGCAAGAACGATGCAAATCAGGAAGAGAGAGACGCCCGGGGCATAATTCGCTCTAACATCCCAAACCAGGATGGCGGCAAGGAGGAACACTCCGGCGAGAAGAATCAGCCACACCGCCAGCGCAATTCCGTACGGCAGAACTGCGAGGGGAGCGATGAACATATATGCGGCAGGCAAGTATATGTTCACGGTCGTAACCTGGCGCTGGACAGGATCCGATGGAATCTTCAATTCATCGGCCCTGTAAACGCTCTCCAGCTCACTCACACTGTAGGGATTGCGATGTTGAAGCAGGCATCGGGCGCCGTAGTAAGCTGGCCTGAAATCCGGCGCTCCGGAGACGGATCGAGCAACTGTAAAGCCATAGAGAAAGGAGATTCCGCCGCTCAATAGCAATAAAAACAGACTGAGCCTTCGCACTATCGTCATCTATAGTCACTCTTTCTTCCGGAAACGGCGGAAAGGCTCAGAATCGATGTGTTGAGCGGCCGGCTCAGGCATGAATCGGGTTAAGCGGATGCGGATGCGGAGCGCACTTGCCTATAATTTTCAGATTCCGCGACGAGGGCAGAGCGCTGCAGATAAACCCATAGATAGAAGGTGCCCATCAACAGCAAGATGAGCGGGGCAGGCCGTGTCAGTAAAACGATCAGTATCTGTCCGAATATCCCCGCGCCGCCCAAATGCAAGTTATTGGTCAGAATGACGAGAATTGCCAACGGAAGATCGCCGGTCAACACAAACCCTGCGGTATTCACCAGGAGGGCAATCCAGCCTGTCGGGCCGCCCTCAGCCCACAGCATGGCGCAGGCGGGAACGGTGAGCAGAAGGAGCTTGGCATCGTAGGGCCGATGATAGGTCACCAGCATGGTGAGGGGGATAATAACCGCGAGCGCCAGCCAGGCTCTTGGCCGCGAAAAGCGAGACTGAAGAGCGCGAAGCAACCAAACCAGCAGAAGCACTCCGCAGACCAGATAACTGACCGCATTGTAGATGCGTGGGTCGTTCCGGAAGACACCTATGGCCGACTGAAGATCGATGACCATGCCAGCGGTGCGGCCAGTGACGGAGGCTGGCCCCGGTTCATTGAGGCCTCCGGGCGCTGAAATGGCTGCGAGATTGGAGCGCCAATCCCAGGTCCAGTGCGGCGCAATGTGGCTAACCCACATGAAGGCGAAGAAGCCGAATACCGCGGTGACGAGGAGAGATTGCAGCGCACGTTTCCGATAAACTCCACCCGCCAGCAGAAAATAGAGCCAGACCAAGCCCGCGTCATGAGGCTTGATTGCGAGGCTGAAAGCCAGGCAAAAGATGCCGAAGGTCACAAACCGCTCATTCAAAAAACACCAGACGGCCACCACGCAAAGACCTATAGCGACTCCCGCGGTGTTGCCGGTGGCAAAGACAAGTTCACTGTTGACGAGCAGGATGCAAACGAGGAAGAGAGAGACGCCGGGCGAATAACCCGCTCCGACATCCCAAATCAGGATGGCAGAAAGGATGAAAACACCGGCAACGAGAGCGAGCCAAAGCGCCTGCGCCACGCCCCATGGCAGCATCGCGAGGGGAGCCGCAAAGATAAATGTTGCGGGCAGGTTCACGAAGAGCGTCACCACCTGGTGGCGCTGGGCTGACTCCCAGGGGTGGTCGCCGGCCTCGGCCCGGTAAACGCTCTCCAGTTCGCTGACCTTGTATGGGTTATGGTGTTCGAGCAGGCATCGCGTGCCGTAGTAGATGGCCTGAAAATCCAGCGTCCCGCCAGATGCAGTTCGCCCAACTGTGAAACCCCACAAGATGGAGATTCCGCTGCAGAGCAGGATCAAAGGCAGAGCGATCCGGCGGATTCTTGTTCTGCTTAGCTGCTCGTTCGACGCCCCCGGCCACGCGGAGGAGTATTCATGGCCGGGGGGAGATGATTCGGATACTGAATCACGAGTTGGCGGGTTTGAGAGAGCGCGTATTGGCAATTGAGTTATCCACCGAATCTATCCGTGACGAAAACGAAAGGATGAATTGCCGCACACCGACACCCGCAGACGGGAACTAGGTGATGCTGCTGCTGAGCTGTGTGGAGATGCGGGTGAACGCAGCGCCGATGCCAGTGGCCAGGGACTTCATGCTGGCCGTCGCACCGAGAGCAACCAGAGCGACGAGCAGAGCATACTCGACCAGATCCTGGCCGTCCTCCAGTGTCACCAGGCGCCGCAACCAGATGACGAGTTGAAAAGTCCTATGCATAAGGCGGCTCCGTTGTGAGTCAGGCAAAAACCTCCCTTCGCCCGGAAAAATTCCTCCTGATGCTTGATGCGGTGTATGAATCGCTCTCTCCCAGGAGCGAGCGTACCGTTGCCTTTTCTGAAGGCGTTTTGCTAGGGACTAGGCGACGGCGCTGCTGAGCTGTGTGGAGATGCTGGTGAAGGCGGCGCTGATGCCCGTGGCCAGAGTCTTCATGCTGGCGGTGGCGCCCAGAGCGATCAAGGAGACTACCAGAGCATACTCGACCAGATCCTGTCCCTCCTCGCGGCTGATCAGATCCTGGAACTTCATAAACAACTTGAGAAGCATGGTGTTCATTTGAGTTATCTCCGTAGGTTGAGTTTCCCAGCCTCGGCCGGGGCACATTCTATATAGCAAGAGGCGTGCCAATCTTGATGCCAGTCTCTTGCCAATATGAATCAATAACTTGCAGAAATTGTGGTCATGACATAGCACAGCGTGGTGTAAACGCCTGTATACAGCGTGTGCCGGGCAGAGTGGCCCCGTATACATGACCGGAAAGTGCGATGCCGGAAAACCGGCTAATTGGCATCGCGTTGTGCCGCGGAACAGCACAGATGGCAAGTGCCGGAAAAGAGCGAGAGAGACATAGAAACCGAATTGGGAAGCGCAATGTTCACTGTGTTAGCGGATTGAAGCGGAGGCGAAAGATAAATTCCTCGACACGAGTAGAATGGCCTTCATGATAAGCAAAGGGGAACTTCCCGCGGCGCAGGCACAGCCCGATATCGCGGAGGTGTTGATCGCGAGCGTCATCGGTCTGATGCTTGCGTTCACCGCTCTGTTCCTCGGCGTTATGCCTCTAACCGATATGGCAGGGAAGCGCGATTTCGTTGTTTTTTGGGCCACTGGCCAGCAACTCGTCCATCACGCCAATCCCTACGATCAGAATGCCGTGATGAAGATCGAGCGCTCCGCAGGGCTACCCACAGAGGCGGGCACTCTTTACATGAGGAACCTGCCCTGGAGCCTGCCCCTGGCTCTGCCGCTGGGGTTTATCGGCTTGCGCGCCGCAGCGATTCTGTGGACGCTGGCCTTGCTCGCCTGCCTGGTGATCTCGGTCCGCCTGTTGTGGCGGATGCACGGGCGTTCCAGGAGTTATCTGCCCTGGCTCGGAGTTTCATTCGCGCCGGCCATGCTCTGCCTGACGATGGGTCAGACTTCTCTCTTCGCGCTACTGGGGTACGTTCTGTTTCTCGATCTGTATCGCAGACGCTCCTTCCTGGCCGGAATCTCCCTTTGTGTCTGCGCGCTCAAGCCTCACCTGTTTCTGGCATTCGGCGTAGTTCTACTGGCGTGGATCGTGGTTTCCAGGAGTTATAAGATACTGGCCGGCGCTGCGGTTGGCCTGGCAGCCAGTTGCGCAGTTGTAGCTTGCATCGACCCGATGGCGTGGATTCAGTACGCGCAGATGATGCGGACGACGGGGGTTGTGACAGAACACGTTCCCTGCCTGAGCGTTGCGCTGCGACTCTGGATAAGTCCGCAGACGGTGGCCGTCACCTATCTGCCGGCCGCACTGGGCTGCACGTGGGCGCTGGGTTATTTCTGGAGCCGCCGCCATACGTGGGACTGGATGACTGACGGCAGTCTGTTGATGCTGGTTTCGCTTCTCACGGCTCCCTATGCGTGGGTTTACGATGACTGCCTGGCGATACCGGCCCTATTGCACGGCGCGTATCTTACCCGGTCCAGAATCCTGCTGGGAGTTTTCGCCCTGGCCAGCGTCGTGATCGTGATCGAGCTTGTCAGCGGCATCAAGCTCCCGACGAACTTTTATCTTTGGACTGCGCCCGCGTGGTTTGCGTGGTATCTGTTTTCATGCGCCACTGCGCGTGGACCACAGGCTGGCGAGCCTCTTCCGCAGTAGAGGGAGATTACAGCGTTGTCACTCTTCTATGATGCAGATGTGAATTCGAGCGTGTCTCCAAGTTGTGTCTGCGTGGCGCGGATCGTCCCGGGCGGGAGTTCGAGCACAGAGTGAGCGAAAAGACAGGCCGACAACCGACCCGGAGGCGCCTCGCTTCTGAGCTTCTTGATTCTCTTCTTGCTATCCAGATAGACGAGGTCAATAGGAAATCTCATGCCGAAGGTATGTACGGCCTGACAGGGGAGGATCCACAACCCCCCTCCGAGAGAAAGGCGCTCGCGCCCAAGCAATCCCTTGTTGCGCTTTCGAGCGCTGTCGGCGACTTCAATGCGGGTGGCAAGAACAGCGTGGCGAGTGAGATTTGAAACCTGGATGCGGATCTCCGGGGTTGCATGACGGCGCCGAGCGAGGTGATCACGCAATTTCGCGACGATCCTGCTAAACGGATTCATTCGGTTGCCTCAGGTATATTCACCTGTTTGTGACCACCGGATGCCGGGAGGGGCAGCCGGGAAGCTCATTGCGGTGCAAGAACAGGCGTAACGCCAGTGCTGGTCGCGCTCGAAGCGGTCCCGAAGCCTCCCCTGGTGTCATCGATTATCAGCGGCGTCTCCGGCTTCATGCTGTCGATCAACTTCTCCACGGGCATGGTGGCCGGTGGAGGAGCCGGGGTGTTGGCGGCCGTTCTGGTATCCGGGTTATTCATAGGCGTGCCGGAGTTGGAAGGCAGGAACTTTCCTGGATACTTCAGACCGGGCAAGGGAGCTCCAGCCGGAATGGGAGCCACAATCTCCGGAGTCACGATCACGATAAGCTCCGTGTTCGCCTTGGTCTTCTGAATGGACTGAAAGAACTTGCCTAGGATGGGAATGTCACCCAGGAAAGGAATCTTCTGGAAGGTTTTGGATTCGGTGTTGTCCAGCAGCCCACCAATGACAAAGCTCTGACCGTCGGGCAATTCGACCTCGGTCTTCACTTTACGGGTGGAGATGGCGGGCACGTCGAATCCGGAGACCTCGACCTCGTTCGTGAAATCAAGCGTGCTGACTTCTGGAGCTACCTGGAGCCTGATGGTTCCGCGGGGAGTAATGGTAGGGATGAAGTTCAGGCGAATTCCATATTCCTTGAACATGATGGTAATCGACGCTCCCGTACCGCCCGAACCGCCCTGAACGACGGGATAGGGATACTCACCACCGGCCAGAAAGCTGGCCTGTTTGCCGTTGGCTGCCAGCAGGTTGGGCTCGGCTAGAACCTGCGCGCCGATTTTGGTCTCAAGGGCCTCGATGGATGCGCCAAAACCGCTCAAGCCCGGGAACAAGGCCATCAGATTCAGATCGCTCGACAGGGCCGTTCCCGTGGAGGTAGTTAATGGTGAGGTAAACTGTCCCGTCGAAATCGAGCCAAAAGAGTTCCCCAGCCCGCTATTGAAGAGATTGATGCCGAGCTGTGTTTCCTTGCTGCGATCGACGCTGATAAAGCGCACCTTGAGAAGAATCTGCGGCTCGGAGGCCGGCACATTGACGTCGAGCAGATTGACGACATTACCGCCAGTGGAGGCAATCTTCACCGCGCGCCTGGTGCTATCGAGATCCTTGACCGTGCCGCGAAGAAAGACTGAACCGTTCTCGGAGCGGACCTCCAGTGTTTGCCCGGGAAGCTCCATCTTCAGCTCACGGCGAACCGCGTCCAGGTTGTCGCTCGAAGCAGTCACGTTGGCCCGCACCATCACGTTGAAGAACAGCCTGCCGCCGGCGATGTCCCAGAGAATCATGCTGGTCTCACCGGGAGTTTTTCCGTTCACCATGATCTCTGTCGGGCTGATTGCGGCAGCTTCCGCGACGTCGCCCAACCCAATAACAACTCGCATGACCGGCTTCGCGCAGTCTACGAGTACGGTTTTGCCTACAGCCACGGGGAGGTCATTGGCCGAATCCTGACCGGAGACCCTGACGGGTTGAGTAGGCGGCATGATTTGAGCCTGCAAGCCCGGCGCTGCGCAGAGGACAAAAGACAATGCACTGAAACATGCGATGAAAATGCCAGCCTTTTTTCTCATTGCTTTCCCCCGGGAGAACTAAATGTTTGCTCGATCCGCTTCGAACCGTTGATTACCTCGACAGTAAAGACCCGCTTTGCGGCTTTGTGCGGGCTCTTTACGGCGCGCCGAGACGTTACGGGGGCGGCATTCTGGCTTGCAAAGAGGGTGCCCATAGCGGTGCCGGGAACCTGAGCAATCTCAGTATCCAGCGGGTTCCGCAGCACGAGCTGGATTCTTACCTGATTGCCGGCCAGGCTCAGGCTCTCGGCCTGTTCCGGAGTGACCAACAGGTTTACGACCTGTACTTGCTTTGGCTTGCCTTCAGCGTCCTTTTGAATATCCGTGCCGGCAGAAAGGACTTCAATGTTCTGAAGAATCGTTCGCGACACGGTGCCTTGAGTGTCTGCCTGCACGCCGGGAGGAGTACCCGAGATCAGGACGTCAACCCGCATGCCGGGAGTTACGAACCCAGCCACGCCGACCACATCATCCACCTTGACCGCGCAGGCTCTCATGCCAGGGGGGATAGTGGCTGCCAGTCCGCCGCCGGAGCCGGAGGCCGCCAGACGGCTCTCCAGAATTGGCTCACCCCGGTAAATATCCGAGATGACGCCGCGCCCAATCGCATTCTCGGGCTTGAGGAGAGCACCTTTGGGAAGCGGCCCTACGATTTCGATGGTGGACAGCTTGTCAGCGCCAATCACGGAGCCTAGTTTGATGTCACTGGCAGCCGCGATTACGCGCGTGGATGCTACCGGCTTGGCAGCTACCTGGCGGTTGCTTATGACGCGATAGACCAGAAAGGCGCATGCGCCGGCAATGATGAGGGCGATGACGACGATCGTCAGTATTCTTCGGTTCATATTGAAACCTGCCTGAACCGGCTACAAGGCCAGTTCCGCCTTCCTGTCCGCTGAGTCAATGGCTGCGCCTTGGGAAACGATCTCTGAGATTATGCTGACCCCGAAGGTTGGTCTGACCGAGGGCCAAACAAGTTCAACTGCGCACGTAGTGTATTCCCACACATATTTACAATCGAACCGAAAGCGCAGTTACTTGAGCGAATAGTTTCAAAACGGTATTGAAACGGGAAAAGTACCTATATGAGTTTCCTAATAAAAATAATTCTTCAACCTGGAAAAGTAGCGATTCATGTCCGCAGCGCAGGATGGAAAGATTACGAGAGGGAAGTGCTGCTGATTATTTTGGGAGAGAGGGAATCATTTACACCTATTTATGACAATTCGGCGAATCCTTGAAATGATCTGCACAACCAAGAGCTTCCAGGGCCACTCTCTCTCAAATATGAGCAAACCTTAAATAAAGTCCCGGAAGAGTTCTTCGGAAGGCGCTGGAATCACGCCCCGGCCCACGAGCATTCCTTCTTCAGCGGCAGCTCTTGACCCGGCCGCAACGGCCGCCTGGACGCTGGACACATCACCGGCTAATAACATGAATCCCTTGCCGCCAAGAGCCATGGCCAGGTGGACTTTGAGCAGGGTCACGTTGGCGGATTTGACGGCCGCGTCGGCTGCCTCGATGATGCTGGCGGCGGAGAATGTCTCGACCACGCCGATGGAACGCAACTGCCTGGGATCGACGTCCACGGACATGGAGATGGCTTGCAGAACCGTGGGGTGAAGGCGCGCGATCTGCTTCTTCTCAATGAGCGTGGCGCCTGCCACGGCCCCGCCGGCTTCGAGTGCGGCCGCTACCGAGGCCACGTCGCCGGAGACCACGACCAGAAACTTTCCCGAGCAGATGCTGCGAGCCAGGAGCAGCTTCACCGATCCGGCTTTCAGCATCGTATCTTCGACCAGAAAACCGGTCGCTACGCTCGATAACTCGATCAATCCGATAGAGTTGATTTCAGACACGACTTTGGCTCCTTCAGCGCTGCTTCTTAAGCTTCAATGATTACCGCATCGCCAGTGATTTTGACCACGCCGTTGATGCTGGCGTGTACTCTGGCGCCGAGTTTGCCTTGTTGCGGCACGGCAAGCAGATCGCCCACCCGAACCCGGTCGCCGCTTTTCACCACGGGAACTGCCGGAAGGCCGGCGTGCTGTTTCAGGAGCACGTTAACCGTTCGGGGTGAGAATGCATGCTCCTTGAGCGGTCCGACATTGTTGAACTCGCCCAGCCCCAGCTTGGCGATCAGCCTGCGCATCGGCACGCGACGGAACTCAGCCAGCGGATGAGGTGTGATGGATGCGGGGTCTCCCTTGAAGGTCAGGCCGCGCTCTCGCGCCAGGGGCTTGTTCTGAACACATACGGTTTTTGGATCGAGATCCTCCGGGCAGGCATACATGGTGCATAGGTTGCATTCGCAGCAATAGAGAGTGGCTACCACGACGTCCGCGCCGGTAGCAAAGCCGAGCGACTGCATGGCGCGGTGCGGCTCGATGGGATGCCCGAGCAGAAATCGCGGGCAGAATTCGGTGCAAAAGCGGCACTGATCGCAGGCCGAGCGGCCGATGCGCTGCACATGGAGCCAAGGGGCGTTGTGGCGCTGAATAAGACTGTGCGTGTTGGGCAGCACGATGATGCCGCCGGTGGTCTTCGTCACTGGGGTGTCAAGACTGGGCGCCGGCTTGGCCATCATCACGCCGCCGAGCAGCACGCCGAAATCGTCCACGGTAGGCCCGCCGGCGGCTTCGATGACTTCACCAATGGCGATGCCGACCGGAACCCGCAGCGTGACGGGCGTGTTCACCGCGCCGGCCACGGTCAGGTATTTGTGCGTAACGGGTTGATCCAGAGCGATGTTGATGAGAGTTTCAACGTTGGAGACGGCTGTATCCACATCCTTGGGGAGTCCGCCGGGCGGAATTACGCGGCCAGTGACGAGATGAACCAGGATGAATTCATCTCCCGCCGGGTAACAATCCGGCAAGGGCACAATCCGCACATTCTTCGGGGCTTGCTGCTCCAGCGTCTCGATAATCTCGTGGTACTTTTCCTTGATGCCGACGGCGCCTTCCGGCGCGCCCACCAATTCCATAGCCATTCGCAGGCCGCGCAGAAAGAGTTCGGAGTTGTGATGGAGCAGCTCCTTGTCCTTGTGGAGCAAGGGTTCACATTCAGCGGCGTTGGCGATGACGAGCGAGACCCGGGTTTTAAACTTTACATCCGCGGGGAAGCCGCCGCCACCCGCGCCGACAATGCCGAGCTCCTCAAGACGGTCGATGGAAGAGTGTTGCGACGCACCCCCTGCCGGCCCCACTCGCGAGATTCCCGCATTTGCCGTCATTTGGGCTAAACCTCAGAATCCGTCAAAATAATGATTGACTCTGACTAATATTGTATCGTATCATTCATTATCAGTCAAGAGCAGTCAACAATGATATGCTTAATTCCAAATATCGGTAGCACTTCATTCAAGTACCGGGTTCTGGATATGCCGTCGGAGACGGTTTTGGCGGAAGGACGCGTGGAACGGATTGGCCAGCCGGGCGGCGAATGCGCCGATTATCCAGCCGCAATTCGCAAGTGTATCGCGGTGATTGCGGGCGAAGGCAAGGCCCTGAAGAGTCTTTCAGAGATCGAGGCGGTCGGTTTCAAGGCGGTCCATGCCGGCCCGCACAATGCACCGCAACTGATTGACGACGAGTTTCTGGCGGCAATGGAAGAGTTTTCGTTCCTGGCGCCGGCTCACAATCCAGCCTACATCGCGGCCATTCAGGCCTTTCGCAAGGAGCTTCCGGGAATCCCGCTGGTGGCGGTCATCGAGCCTGGCCCTTACCGGTTCATGGATGAAGCGTCGACGACCTACGCCGTACCGTATGAGTGGCGCAGGGATTTCGGCATTCGCCGCTACGGAT
>Ga0182027_10008384_pt1 | contig 15061 bp, 12 predicted proteins | sample 712E1DmetaG_FD_121300 | JGI IMG/M metagenome (GOLD analysis project Ga0182027, IMG submission 121300) | Permafrost microbial communities from Stordalen Mire, Sweden - 712E1D metaG (Illumina Assembly) | ecosystem: Environmental > Terrestrial > Soil > Wetlands > Permafrost | place: Sweden... | reverse complement strand
TTTTTGAAGCGGACGCGCGCTTTCAAATGTCATGCCTGAACCGCTTTGTTTATGTGAAAGGCGTGAAAGATTTGAAGGAAATGCTGCAAAATGCCGAGGTCGTGCATGGCCATGTTTCAACCATTGGCATCGCCGCGCCGGAAGACAAGGCGAAGGAATTGGCGATGCAACTGGCCCGCTGGGGCGCAACGCGGGTGTGTCCGCTCGGTCGGATGCAAAATCCGCCGTTGACGTGGCGGCATGATGGCCGGCCGGCGCTGAGCGATTTGGTCACGTGGACGGATTTGGAAATGTAATTAACCACGGATAAACACAGATAAACACGGATGAAAAACAGCCCTCATTTAGGCCCTCTCCCGTCCGATGGGAGAGGGTGGCGCGAAGCGACGGGTGAGGGAAATCTGTGTCCATCCGTGTTCATCCGTGGTTGAAAATTATGAAAATCGAATTACGAAAAACATTTCAGTTTGAAGCGGCGCATTTGCTGCCGCGGTTGCCAAAATCACACAAATGCCGGCGATTGCACGGACACAGCTTCAAGGTGGAAGTTGCGGTCGCAGGCGAATGCGACCCCAGACTCGACTGGCTGATGGATTACGCCGACATCACGGAGGCGTTCGAGCCGATTTGGAAGAAGCTCGATCACCATTATCTCAACGAAATTCCCGGACTAAAAAATCCAACCAGCGAAAACGTCGCGGTCTGGATTTGGAAGAAGTTAAAACCAAGATCGCCGTTGCTCACCGAAGTGGTCGTGGCCGAGACCTGTATGGCGCGATGCGTTTATCGGGGTGAATGAACTCTTTTCGTAGGAGTCGAGGTGACGAGACTCATTCCAGAAAGTTAGAGACTCCTTACGTCGTCTCCTACAAAGTTATCATGGCGAATAATCCATGTTCTTGCCGGTGGACGGGTCTTGCGGGATGGTTTTGAGATAATCCGGCACCAAATCGTTGAGGCTTGCAGGGCGATGGCCCTTGTCCAATTCGTAAGCACGCGCAGCAAGGTTAATGATCAATCGACGTGTCTGTGTAACTTGTTTATTGAATCGTTGTTCAGCTTGTTGGAGAACTTTCTCGGTCCTTTTGACCAATAACGGCCGAATAATCCTATACCGCAGGCTGGTAAAAGTTCGTCGCGACCATGTATTTTCCTGTTGCATGACTTCCGCCCAGGTTTGTCTTTGCCGGTCCAGTATTTCCAACGTTGCGGCAACGTCGCGACAAGATTCGGAGTCAACCCGATTAACGAGTTTTTCCAGGTGACTTGTTCCAATAGCTTCGATGGCAGTGCCGACCAATTGGTCTATTATGACTCCGCCGCGGGCGGATTTGTTCCCAAAACGAATCGCATCCAAGTAAGATTTTATGGCGTCGCCCGGACGGTTCTCCATTTCAGCCAGTCTGCCTTCAGCCGCCAAAGCTTGCACTAGGTGTTTCATATCCATGAGCTGATCGAAATGTGTTACCAAAGTTGGTGAATAATCTAACGTCACCCGACATTCTTTTTGTAATCCGGCTCGGGCCAATTGTAGTGCGTTTGAATTGCTTACCACCATTGTGTGAAGTTCCGCTTCCTCCATTTTGTCGTAGTTCAAGACGTTGCTCACGACCATTTGCCCCGCCTTCACCAAATCATCATAGCCGTTGGGATTCGGCAGAGGCTGAATCGGTGGTAGCGGCCGGGCGGCATCGAAAATCAACAAGCCAACGGCGGCGATGACAACCACTGCCGGAATCGAAATGAGCGCGATGAGCCAGTTTCGGGTTTTCTTTGTCATACGATGGCAGCAGGGTGACAAAAATAGTCAAAGCGTCAACCATTCAAGTATTGACGCGGTGCAACGATTTGATTTAACAGTGGCGCAATTCGGGGTGACATATGGGAGATACAACCAACAGAGTCGTCGGCGCCATTAACCAGGTCCAAACCAAGGTTGTGGATTTTCTCACCGATTATGGCCTTCAAATCATTGGTGCCCTCATCATTCTTACCATCGGTCTGGCCATCGCATGGTGGATTGGCCGTGTGCTCCAGCAATGGCTGGAAAAAAAACATGTCGAGCCACCCATTGTCATGCTGGTCGTGCGTGTTGTCCGGTTGCTCATCCTTCTTGTCGTGCTGCTTCAGGCGTTGGAGAAATTGAACGTGCCCATCGGTCCGGCTCTCGCGGGTATTGGCGTTGCCGGCGTGGGCGTCGGTTTTGCCCTTCAAGGCGTACTCGGCAATTTGGTTGCCGGACTTACCATCATTTTTACCAAGCCATTCCACATCGGTGAATGGGTTGAGATTGTCGGTGTGTCGGGACAGGTGATAAAAATCGAACTTTTCTCGACCATACTTGTGCGCACCGACCTGTCGCACGTCGTTATCCCCAATCGTAAAATTGTCGGGGAAGTCCTGCACAATTACGGCAAGATCCGGCAGCTCGACCTTTCCGTCGGCGTGGCTTATGGGACAAATCTGAATGACGCCACGGCCATCGTCCGCCGTGTGTTGGCCGGCAATCCCCGTGTGCTCAAGGAACCTACGCCCATCGTCGGCGTCACCATGCTCGCCGATTCCTCGATCAATATCGCCATCAAACCGTGGACAAAGGTGGACGACTTTGTTTTTGCCCAAGTGGAAATCAATCAGGCTATTGCTGAACAACTCCGCGCCGCCAACATCTCCATTCCATTCCCACAACGCGAAGTGCGGTTGCTCAACCAGGCGTAAAATTAATACTGCAAATGCCGCAGTATTTTCCGATGCGCGCTTGTGAGGGCAAGCGAATCCAGTTTCGTGGATGACAGCCAAACACCGATTTCGGAGGGGCGAGCTTCGCGAGTCCTCGAAATTTTGGGCGTCGTATAACTCCGCCCTCCGAGTTGAACGCGAAACGCTTCAAGCGTGATGCGATAACGCGTAATCGAGTGTTTCACGGTGCAAAGCGGCTGAATTCCCAATGGTTTGACGCCAAACATGGTTTTGAAGATTTGTCTCGCGTCAGCTTCGTCTTTCACACATTCCACATTCGGAAATTCCCAGAGATGTGCATTTACAACTCCGGCGGGCCGTTGCCGGACGAGGAAACGTCCCTGCCGCTCAACAACAAATGCAATAAATCGGCGCACCGTGGCTGCAGTGCGCTCGCCGAGGTTGGGCAATTCCTCGATGCGATTTTCCCGGAAGGCGACACAAAGTTTCTGCACCGGGCAAATTTGGCATTTGGGATTTCGCGGTGTGCAGACGAGCGCGCCGAGTTCCATGAGAGATTGGTTAAGAAATGAACAAGAAACGTTTGGTGAATTTTGGTAGGGACGCCGCGCTGCGGCGTCCGGACAGCGCAGCGCGCTGTCCCTACCTTTGATTGGTGACCTTTGCGTCTTTGCGTGAGTAACCAGCTCTTCCGCCAGTCGCCAGAGCTGCGCGTTGGTTTTCTTTTCGCGCGGATTTTCTGCGATGCCGAACACCCGCGTCAGCACGCGGACGACATTGCCGTCGAGAATCGGCGTCGGCTGGTTGAAGGCGATGCTGCAAATCGCGCCGGCGGTGTAACGGCCAATGCCGGGCAACGCGAGAACATCGCAGAAATTTTTCGGGAATTTGCCGCCGTGTTTTTCAACGATTTGCCGTGCCGCCTTTTGCAAATTTCGGACGCGGGTGTAATAGCCGAGACCTTCCCAAAGCTTGTGGATCTTTTCTGAACGCGCTTTTGCCACAGCCTCGATTGTTGGCAATTCACGCATCCAATGTTCCCAGTACGGAATCACGGTTTTGACCTGCGTCTGCTGGAGCATGATTTCGGAGACCCAAATCGCATAGGGATCGCGGGTGCGCCGCCACGGCAGGTCGCGGGCGTTGCGAGAAAACCAATTCAGCAAAAGCGGGACAAGCTTTCGCAGTTTTGAGTTTTGATTTTTTAGTTTTGAATTCGCGTGCACAGTGAATTGGTGGGGCGAGGCTACTGACGAGCCGCGGTTTCGCAAAGATTTTAATGACGGCTCGCGGGAATCCGTCTCCGCGAACTGCTTCGCCGGGACAGGCGCTCGCCACACCGTTTGATTGGCCTTCAAAAATCTTTGTGTTCTTTGTGCTCTTTGTGGTTATCATTTTTCCCGTGAAGCCGCTGACTTCCTACATGTGCAAGCTGACCGACGAACAGGCGTCGGCGCTCGAAACTGCCTTGAGTTCGCGCGGTTTCAAGTTTCGCGCGGTACCGTATGCGCGGTTTGCCGGTGAAAAGGACAAAATCAACGTGGTGTTTTACGAAAGTGGCAAACTGGTGGTGCAAGGGAAGGGGACACAGGAATTCATTGAGTTTGTGCTGGAACCGGAAGTTCTGAAACAGGCGCGGCTGGGATACGAGGCGGTGTTGAATCCTGATTTGTTGCTGCCGCGAATTGGCGTGGACGAAAGCGGCAAGGGCGATTTCTTCGGGCCGCTGTGCGTGGCCGGAGTTTATGTGAACGGGAGCGTTGTCAGGGCGTGGAAAGATGCCGGCATCCGTGATTCCAAAAACATTTCGAGCGACAAAAAAATCAGCGACTTGGCGAAACTGATTCGCAAAACTTCTGGTTGCGTGGTGAACATCGTTACGATTGGCAATGAGGCTTACAACCGGCTTTATGCCAAGATGAAAAATGTAAATGCGATTCTGGCGTGGGGGCACGCGCGCGTGATTGAAAATCTGATGGGACAGCGACATCAGATGAATCCCGTGCCGGTAAAGGCCATCAGCGACCAGTTCGCGTCGAAGAAGGAAGTCGTGGCGAAGGCGCTGATGTCGCTGGGCCGGGAGATTGAACTAGTCCAGAAGCACCGGGCCGAGGAAGACCTGGCGGTGGCGGCGGCTTCCATCCTGGCGCGGGACGAATTTGTGAAGGGCTTGGCAAAACTGGAGAAACAATTTGAGGTGAAGTTGCCCAAAGGCGCATCGGCAGCAGTGGATGCGGCGGCAAAAAAAATTGTGGAAGAGCGCGGCGCGGAGAATTTGTCAAAAATTGCCAAGATGCACTTCCGCACTGCATTTCGTGCGCAAGGACTGCCGGAGCCACCGAAAAAGGAATGGCGGCGTGGCTAAACCAAACTGCATCGAACTGCCCGACTGCGAGCCGATTCCGATTCTTTACGAGGACCGCTCGGCGCTGGCGATTGACAAGCCGCGCGGCTGGATGCTCGCGCCGGTGGCGTGGCAGAACACGTCGCGCAATTTGCAGGCGGCCATCGAATCCTCCATCGCTGGGCGCGATTTCTGGGCGCGGTCGCGCGGCCTCAAATTTCTCCGTCACGTCCATCGCCTCGATGCCGACACGAGCGGCATTTTGCTTTTTGCCAAAAGCCCCGGTGCGGTCAAAAGGTTTTTTGAATTGTTCGAGAGCCGCAAAATGGAGAAGACGTATCTGGCCGTCGTGGCTGGCGAGCCGAAGCAAAATGAATGGACGTGCGAACTCAAACTCGCGCCGGACAAAAAGCGATTCAGAAAAATGAAGGTGGATTCGCGCCATGGCAAAGATTCCAAAACGCATTTCCGGGTTTTGGAAAAACACGGAAAACTTTCACTGGTGGAAGCGCGGCCGGTCACCGGTCGCACGCATCAAATCCGTGTCCACCTCGCGGAATCCGGACTGCCCGTTGTTGGCGACGAGCTTTACGGACGCGAAGATGCCAGGCTGGAATTGGGTTTGCGCGCTGTGCGGCTGGCTTATGTCGATCCGTTCACCCGCCGGCGGGTGGACATCCGCGCGCCCACGGAAGAATTTTTAAAAGAGTACGGATTCGAGAAAAGGTAGAGGCATCTCGCCGAGATGCCCATTTGGGAGGCGGAACTTCCGCCGGTCGCCTCGGCGAGGTGGCCCTACCATAAAATTAATCCGCGTATTTGACACTACAGCCGTAAGGTTTCGTTTGAGAGACTTCAATTGGCTTTCCGGCAAGCAAATCATCCACGGCTTCACGAACGTAATTACGGGCTGTTTTAGGGTCATGTATCGGATCTGGTTTGTTATCAATCGCACCCGCGTAAACCAACACGCCGTTTTTATCAATGACGTACATGTCCGGCGTGGTCTCCATGTTGTAAAGGTGGCCGATCGCGCCGGAATTGTCATCAATCCAGGCCGTCGCGATTATTTTCTTGTCAGCCCACTCCTTTTTAGCCTGCTCTGGTGTGCGATAGCTGGGATGCTTTGGATTCACAGAATCCACAATCAGCCATACGACGCCCTTGGCTGCCAGGTCGCCTTGCAATTCCTGCATCGCGCCGTTCTTGTATTGATTGTTACAGAACGGACAATCGGGATTGTAGGACTCGATGACGACAATCTTGCCCTTGTAATCGCTCAATTTGACGGTCTTGCCGTTGATGTCCGTGGCCGTGAAGTCCGTGGCGGGTTTGCCAATGTCCAACGCCATTGCGTTGACTGACAATGCCATTCCAGTCAATAGGATAAAGAGTTTTTTCATAAGTTAATAAAATTAATCACTTGATTAAGTTATACGAACCTACCCTATTCCGTTCAAAAGTCAATGGGCTGCGCGGTTGAGGGCGTCGAGTACGATGCCTGGGGTCAGAATTTCCGGCAGAACAATCGGTTCTGTGTCGGGATTTTGGGGATAAACCAGAACCAGCGGCACGCCGGCGCGATTGAAACGGTTTAATTCCGCCGAAATGTTCTCCGGGAAATGTGTGTAGTCGCCGAGCAGGGCCACGGCGTTGCTTTCCTTGAGCTTTGCGCGCACGGACGGGATTTCGATGCTGGTCTTTTTGTTGACCTGGCAGGTGAGGCACCAGTCGGCGGTGAAATCCACGATAACCGGGCGGCCTTCGCTGCGTGCTTTTGCCACGGCTTCCGGAGTCCAGCGCTGCCAGGTGATGCCGTCCGCCGATTCCTTGAGCGGGCCGGTCGTGTCTGAAACTGCCATCGGTTCGCGCCAGTGCAACTGGTTTTCCAGCGCGCATGCATAGCCGCCGGCCAGCAGAATCAAGACGATGGCAAGGGCGATGCCTTTGCGACTGTGACCGCGCTGGACGAATTCGCCGAAAATCCACGCCGCGAGCGCGACGGCGACAAGAAAGACGCCAAGCCACAGAACGCGTTTGCCGTAATCACCGGCGGCGAGATTGAAAAGCCACACGGCGGTTATCAGCATCGGAAAGCCCATGACGATCTTGAACTTTTCCATCCACGCGCCGGGCTTGGGCAGGAATTTCAGCCAGGCCGGATTCCAACTTAACAGAACATATGGCGCAGCGAGGCCGATGCCCACGGCCAGAAATACAAACACAATAACCGACGCTTCTTGCGCGAAAGCAAAGCCCAGCGCAACGCTCAAAAACGGCGCGGTGCAGGGTGTGGCCAGCGCGGTTGCCAGCACACCGTTGAAAAAGGCGCCGGTTGTGCCGTGTTTCGACGCCAGTTTGTCTGCGGCGTTCATCGCGCGTCCGCCCAATGAAACTTCAAACACGCCGAACAGATTCAACGCCACTAGCGTAATGAGTGTGGTGAGCACAACGATGAAAACCGGGCTGCCGAATTGCATTCCCCAGCCGGCCCTGTGCCCGGCGGCTTTGACGCCAATGACGATGGCAGCGAGCGCGAGGAACGACACCAGCACGCCGAGTGCATAGAAAAGGCCAAGTTTGCGGACATGGCGCGGGTCGCTTCTGGATTCGCCGACGAAGCCGAGGATTTTCAGCGCGATGACCGGCAACACACACGGCATAATGTTCAGGATCAACCCGCCGATGAAGGCATAGAGAAGCATGAGCCAGAGTGGTTGTGACGGCATGACAGGGGAAGTCATGGCTTCAGTTGGGGCTTTGTCGCTGACAGGCAATTTGACTTCAAAACCGGTTCGCTGGCTGCCGTTTTCCTCGACGATCACACCGGAAATTTCTTTTGGCCAATGGCCCGTATATGTTCGCACAAATTTCTGCAAACGAATTTTCCCGGGCTCGTTGGAAATATTTTTGGTTGGCGATTGAACATCAAACTTGTCGCTGGCATCGGGAAAGAAATCGGCTTGGCTGGATTCTTGCGATGTAGTCCATTCAATAATTAGCGGAATCGCATCTTGTCTGGTGGATATTCCCCACCACGCGCGCACGGATAAATTTTTACCGCTCACAGGAATTTTGCTTTTCCACGATTCAATCAGCGCAGCATCGGCAGAAGGTTTGGTTTGGTTGCCGATATTGAGCGTGGCCTCAACGGGCATCTTGCCCGGGATGCACACTTCCTTGCATTCGAGCCACGAAATGCCGGCCTTCAAATCGAGCGCGCCGGGTTTCAAGTCGGTGGCGAGCTTAAGCGGGACCAGAAGGACAACTTCGTCGTTGTAGCCGTAAGTGGTGACATCAGCGGGCGGTAATTTTTCAGGGAGCGGCCATTGAATTTCGCCGGCGGTGATGCCGGGTGGGAGCTGCCATTCGATTTTGGTGGCCAAACCGGCGGCACCCGGATTTTTCCAATACGTGTGCCAACCCGGTTCCATTTTCAAATCCACACCGGCCAAAATCGTGTCGCCGGGATGCGCGGTTTCAGCGGACAACAGCAACCGTGCCTGCGTGTGATGCGCGGCATGCGCGGTCAAAGCCGCAAGACAAAAGCAGGCTGCAAAAATGATTCCGATGCGTCGCACGCTGATTAAATGCCAGATTTGATGGAATGTTTGAAGTGATTTCGGGAGGGACGGCGTGTCGCCGTCCCAAATTCTCAAACTTAAATTCAGGGACGCCGACACGGTGTCCTTCCCAGTATATCTCATCGCAACTGCCATTCGTTCACGAGGTCTCTGGGGATTTCCGACAAAAACCGCGATGGTTGTTGCATCGCGTCGTTTCCTGAATTGCCGAACCCGGCGCGGATAAGCGGATAGCTCATGTAAAGCTCGTTGCGCGCACGGGTCAGGGCGACATAAAACAGCCGGCGTTCTTCCTCCTCACCATCGTCGCTTTCAAGCGACCGCGCGGATGGAAACAACCCGTCGCACAGCATGATGACGAACACGGCGTCGAATTCCAAACCCTTCGCCTGATGAATCGTCGAGAGGCGGATTTTTTCGCTGTCGTTTTGCGCCGCCTGCCCGTCCTCGGCCTCAACATTGGTGAGCAGGGCGAGTTGTGTCAGGAAATCCTCGACGGAATTGAATTGGTAGGCAAAGGCAGCGAGTTGTTCGATGTCCTCCAATCGCGTGCGGTAGTTCGCGAAATTTTCCTTGAGATAATCGTCGTAGCCCGCATCCATCACGAGCCGCAGCATTTTTGCGGCGCTCTTGCGGACGGTTTCGTCTTCGAGTTGTGAAATTGTAGCGACAAATTGCGCCCACGCCGTCGCTGCTTTTGTCGGAACGGATTTGGAACAAGCTTGGAGGGCAGATGCCAGAGGTCGGAGGTCGGAGGCCAGAGGACGGAGGTCGGAGGACGGAGAGCCGCCTTCTGACTTCTGATTTCTGTCTTCCGTCTTCTGTCTTTCGTCTTCTGGTTTCTGGGAAAAAATCTTCCAGATTTTTTCCGCGCCCTTGGCGGCAATGCCGGGCAGCAATTGAACGAGGCGTTTGAAGGCGGTTTCATCGCGCGGGTTGGCAACCAGCTTGAGATACGCAGTCACGTCCTTGATATGCGCCTGCTCGAAAAACCGGATGCCGCTGGTGATGGAGAACGGAATCTGGCGCTTGGTGAGTTCGAGCTGCAATTCAAGCGCGTGGAAATGCGAACGGTAGAGCACGGCGATTTGGTTCGAGTTCACACCTTCATCGCGGAGTTCCAGCACACGTTGCGAAATAAACGCGGCCTGTTGCGCGGAGTCCATGCAGGCAAGCAACGCGGGCTTCATGCCGGATTTGCGCGCCGGCGTGAGGATTTTGGTGAATTGGTTCCGGTTTGCGACGATGGCGGCGTTGGCGACCTTCAGTATTTCCGGTGTGCTGCGGTAGTTGGTTTCGATCTTGAAAACTTTTGCGTCGGGATAACGTTTCGGGAATTTGAAAATGTTTTCAAAATTCGCGCCGCGCCACGCATAAATGCTCTGCGCATCATCGCCGACGACTGTGACATTTTGATGCCGTCCGGCCAGCAGGTCAATCAAGTCGCTCTGAAGCTTGTTGGTGTCCTGATATTCGTCCACGAGGATGAACTGGAATCGGCGCTGGTAATGCTCGCGCACATCGGCATGGTCTTGAAGCAGCTTGAGCCAGAGCGCAAGCAGGTCGTCGAAATCCATCGCGTTGGAGGCGCGTTTGCGGGCGGTGTAACGTTTCCGTAGGTCGGTGATTTGCGCGGAGAATTGCGCGAAATAATCGTATTGCTCGCCCAGAATTTCATCGGTCGTTTTGTGCGTGTTGACCGCCAGCGAAAAAATTTCGCAAAGCACTTCGGGTTTGGGGAAATGCGTGCCCTTTGTTTCGATACCAGCGGCGGAGATGCAGGTTTTAATCAAATCCTTCGCGTCGTCGCGGTCGAGAATCGTGAAATCGCGGCGGTGACCGAGCAGGTCGGCGTGGAGACGCAGCACGCGTGCGCCGATGGAATGGAATGTGCCGCCCCAAAGCGACGGAAGTTGCCGACCAAGCAAATCGGCGACGCGCCGCATCATTTCGCCGGCGGCTTTGTTGGTGAACGTCAGCAGCAGGATGCGGTCGGCGGGGATGCCCTGTTCGAGCAGATACGCGACGCGATAGGTGAGTGTGCGTGTCTTGCCTGAACCCGCGCCCGCGATGACGAGCGCTGGGCCGGGCGGCGCGGTGACGGCGGCCAGTTGCTGTGGATTGAGTTCGCGCGCGTAATCAATCTGGAGATTGGCCTCCGTTTGGAATGGTTTCAGAACGTAATCGCGCGACATGAGCGCGCCATTGAAAGGGCAAACCAGTGAAGACGAAAGAAAATTCTAGCCACAGATGAAACACGAATGGGGCGCAGATTTTGAAATGCGCGGATGTGTCCGCGCTTTTAAAGCGGCGACCCGGCTTCGCCAAGCTACGCCGAGGCGAGCATGTCGCCGCACTCCAAGACGCTCCGCGCCTGCCGCACCGCTTTTCTTAGCGCCATCGGTGCAATCGCGCTTGGACAAATCGGATTGAATTCGTGTTAATCCGTGAAATTCGTGTCTTCCTGCTTTCCTTATTGAGTTTTCCACGCGCCGTTTTACATTCTCGCGCATGGAACAGTCGCAACCGTCGCAATTGGCGCAATACATTCCGGTGCTGATATTGCTTGTTGTCGCCGTTGGTTTCGCGGCGGGAACGCTTGTGATGTCGGTCCTTCTTGGACAGCGCGGCAAACGCACCCAAGCCAAAGACACGGCTTACGAATGCGGCAAAGACCCCATCGGTGAAGGCAATGCGCGGTTTTCAGTAAAGTTTTATCTCGTGGCAATGCTGTTCATCCTGTTCGATATCGAAGTCGTGTTTCTTTATCCATGGGCGGTCGTCTACCGGGACATGCTCGCGGATCACGCGACGCGGAATCTCATTCTGGGTTCGATGGTTTCGTTCCTGGCAATTTTGTTCGCCGGTTATCTTTACGCGTTGAAGAAAAAGGCGTTTGATTGGAAGAGCTAGACAGAATTGACAAAATTTTCAGAATTCAAAATTCCGATTCGGTTAATTTTGTAAATTCTGTCTGATTTTTATGACTTTAATTAAATTCGGAACCAGCGGCTGGCGCAGCATCATTGCGCGCGATTTCACCTTTGACAATGTCCGCGTTGCCACTCAAGGCATAGCGGACTATCTGAAACAACTTTCAACATTCAACTTTCAACATTCAACTATCATTTTGGGTTACGACACGCGGTTTCTGGGGCGCGAATTTTCACTGGCTGCCGCCGAGGTGCTTACCGCCAATGGTTTCGAACCGCTTTTGTGCGACCGCGACACGCCCACGCCGGTCATTGCGCACACGATCCGCCATCGCAAGGCGATTGGCGGCATCAACATGACCGCCAGCCATAATCCGCCGGAATATCAGGGCCTGAAATTTTCCACATCCAACGGCGCTCCCGCCACGCCTGATGTCACGAAACAAATCGAAGCGAACATCGTCAGGCTTCAGACACAGGGCTGGTCGTTCAAAGGCGCGGTCATCGGCGCTTACGAGTGCAAGATGTTTGACCCGAAACCGGCGTATTTCAAGCAGCTTCACAAATTGCTTGATTTTGGCGTGCTCAAAAAGGCAAAGCTGAAGGTCGCCGTGGATCTCGAATACGGCACCGGACGTGGTTATCTCGATACGTTGTTGGAAAAGGTTGGCGCGAAGGTCACGCTGTTTCATAACGAATCGGATCCGCTTTTCGGCGGGCATCATCCTGAACCCAATGCAGCGAACATGGCCGAAGTCAGTAAATTTGTCCGCAGCGGCAAGGCGCAAATCGGTCTTGGTGTTGACGGCGATGCCGACCGTTTTGGCGTTGTGGACAAGGACGGCACATGGCTGACGCCGAACCAAATCCTCGCGCTCGCTTTGTATCATTTGAAGAAAAACCGCGGCTGGACGGGCGCGGTCGTGCGCACCGTGCCGACAAGTCATCAGGTGGATGCCGTTGCGGAATTGCTTGGTGTGAAAGTTTACGAGACGCCGGTCGGTTTCAAATACATCGGCGCGTTGATGGAGAGCGAACCCATCATCGTCGGTGGCGAGGAATCCGGCGGTTTGAGCATCAAAGGCCACGTGCCGGAAAAAGACGGCATCCTTGCGTGTCTGTTGATGGCGGAATTGGTGGCGACGGAAAAGAAATCGCTGGGCCGGATTTTGAAGGAACTCGCGAAACAAATCGGTGAATTTTATACCGACCGCATCAACGTCAGCTTTGCGCCGGAGAAAAAGGATGCGTTGCTGGCGAAGCTGGGCGGCGGCTTGCAAAACGTCGGACCGTTCAGGGTGGAAAAGTTCATCACGACAGACGGCTATAAATTTCTTTTGCCGAATCGAGAATGGGTTGCGTTTCGCGCCAGTGGCACTGAACCGTTGATTCGCTGCTACATCGAGGCAAAATCAAAGGGGAATTTTAAGAAGCTTCAGAGTGCCTGTAGGGAAGTGTTGGCGGTGTAAGATTTGGTAGGGACGGCTTACCGAGCTGTCCGACGAAAGTTCCGTCTCCTATTTCGGTCGCCTCGGCGAGGCGACCCTACCTAGTTTGGTTGGAGAGGTTTACGAACTGCCGATCAAAATTCCCGCTAAAAAAACCAGCGCGCCGCCCAATCCGACCTGGAACAACGCCGAAGCCCACGGTGTGTCCATGTATTTGTGCCGCACCCACGAAATTGCGCCCAATTCCGCCAGTACCACGCACACGGCGACAGAGGTGGCGGTTTTGAAGCCGGGAATCAGAAATGGCAGCGTATGGCCGATACCGCCGAGCATGGTCATCAGGCCGCACACGAAACCGCGCGCCCATGGGTGGCCGCGTCCGGTGAGGCTGCCGTCATCGGACAACGCCTCGGCAAATCCCATGCTGATGCCCGCGCCGACGCTCGCCGCAAGCCCGACAAGAAAAGTGTCCCAACTGTTGTGCGTAGCGAACGCGGCGGCGAACAACGGCGCGAGTGTCGAGATGGAACCGTCCATCAAGCCCACCAATCCCGGTTGCACCACCTGGAGGAGGAACAGCCGTTTTTGTTGGGCGGAATCTGTTTCGCTAAGTTTGGTCAGGGTAATTTCTTCGGCTGTATGCGCGTGTTTGCGCTCTTCCTCGGCGAGGTCGCCCAGCAGTTGACGGATGCCGGTGTCGCTCGTGCGCCTAGCCGCGGCTTCGTAAAAGCGCCGGGTTTCCACTTCCATGGTTTCGGCGGTTTTCTGGACAGTTTTCAAACCCAAAGGGCGCACAAGCCAGACGGAGCGGCGATCCACAAACCCGCGCACATCCTGACGCCGGATGAGCGGTACATGTTCGCCAAAACGGCTCTTGTAAAGTTCCAGCAGACGATGGCGATGGCCGTCTTCCTCTCGGCGCATGACGCGGAATTTCTCGGCCTGCTCGGGATAATTTCCCTGCAAGCCGTCCGCGAAATCCCCGTAGATGCGCGCATCCTCCTCTTCGAGCGAGATGGCCAGCGCGAGAATTTCCTGTTCGGTCATGGTATCGAAGGTTTTCATGAATAATTCAATTTGTGCAATTGGTAGGGCGCGATGCTCGCCTGGGCGAAGCCTCGCGAAGACCGGTCCCCATCGCGCCGAAACTTGAAACACGCATTGCGGCGGGCTGGGGACAGCCCGCCCTACCTGTTGCGTTGTGAGATTTCACAAAAACGGTGAGAACAATCGCGCGGTGGCGTCGCGTAATTTTGCCGGCAGCGAACGTCCGTCCGCTTCCACCAGGGTCACTTCGTGCGCACGGCGAAGTTTTCGTTGGACCAGCAATTCCATTTCATTTGCGAAATCGCGCCCGTAGCATTCGACATTCAACTCAAAATTCAACCGCAAACTGCGCGCGTCCCAGTTGGCCGAGCCGAGCAAAACCCAGTGATTATCCACAACCATCAACTTTGAATGATCGAACGGCGGCGGCGTGAGCCAGAGATGACAACCGCGCTCCAGCACCTGCCACCACATGGCGCGTGAAGCCCAATGCACGAGCGGCAGGTTGTTTTTGACCGGCAGAATGATGTCCACGCGCACACCGCGCAGCGCCGCGAGGTTCAACGCGGAGACGAGCGCCGGGTCGGGCAAAAAATAAGGCGTGAGAATCTGGACTGACGTTTGCGCCTCGGCGAGCGCGGCGAGCAGTGTCAAACGCAGCTTTTCGAAATCGGCGTCCGGCCCGTCAGTGATGACCCGTGCGATGACGCCGTGGCTGGAGATCCGGGGTTCTGGAAACCAGGTTTTGTCCTTAAGAACCTCTTTCGTGGTGAACGCCCAGTCGTTGGCAAACGCGGCTTGCAATTGGGCCACGGCCGGGCCTTCGACGCGAAATTGCAAATCCTGCACCGGATTTCGCGGTCTGGCGGCGAGCACGTTGCCATGGCGGATGTTGATGCCGCCGGTGAATGCGATTTGGCCATCCACTGCCAGCACCTTGCGATGATTGCGGAGATTGATGGTCATCACCCGCCAGGGCGCAAGCAATGACGATGGCAAAAAGCG
>Ga0182027_10008381_pt1 | contig 15066 bp, 18 predicted proteins | sample 712E1DmetaG_FD_121300 | JGI IMG/M metagenome (GOLD analysis project Ga0182027, IMG submission 121300) | Permafrost microbial communities from Stordalen Mire, Sweden - 712E1D metaG (Illumina Assembly) | ecosystem: Environmental > Terrestrial > Soil > Wetlands > Permafrost | place: Sweden... | reverse complement strand
CATAAGATTTTGTGACGGCGCGCGCGGAAAGCATTGGCTTATTCATAATGCAGCGCCTCCACGGGTTTCAATCGGCCGGCGCGCAACGCGGGCAACACGCCGCCAAGAATGCAAATGACAAACGAGCTTCCGCAAATCAGCAGGATGTCGCGGATGGCAATCACCGCCGGCAATTCACCGAAGCCATAAATGGACGCCGGGAACAATTCAAAGCCGGTCCAGTGGTTCATCAAATGTAAAAATTCATTCCGGTAAGCCAGCGCCAGCATGGCAAGACCGTAACCGGCGACCACGCCGATCACGCCGATGATGGCGCTTTGCGCCAGAAAAACGCCGGAAATTTGAAAGTTGGTCGCTCCCAACGCCTTGAGTGTTCCAATCTCACGCGTTTTCTGTACCACAAAGGTGATTTGCGCGCTCAAAATGCACAGCGCGGCGACGATGACGATGAAAAAAAGCAGGTAAAACATGACGTTTTTTTCGACGAGAAGCGCGCCGAGAATCATGAAGTTTTCCTCTTCCCAAGTCGTGACGCGATAACTGTTGCCCAGCGCTTTTTCCAATTCGCGCCCCACCGCCGGCGCCTGATACGGATCCCGCAGCATCACCAGCAGGCCATGCACACGGTCACCGAGGTTGTAAAGGTCTTGCGCGTTTTCGAGAGAGGTGACAACGACCGAATAGTCGTATTCGTAATAGCCCACGTTGAAAATGCCGGCGATGGTGTAATCATCCGGCAAAACCGCTTCTTCACCCGATTTTCCCTGATGTTCCTTCATCCTTTTCAAATCGTTCGGCGAATAAATCGAAACGCGGTCTCCCACGGACAAGCCCAGGTTTTGGGCAAATTCGTTGCCGATGACCAAATGGCGTCCGTTCAAATCGAACTTTCCGCTGACGATGCTTTTCGGCAACACGCTCACGGAACTTTCACGGGCGGGATCAACGCCACGCACATTCGGCACGCCAAAAAACGGCTGTTGACCGGCTGCCGGTTGTGTCTCAAGGAGGACCGGGCCGAAGACGTAGGGTGTCACACCGACCACGTTTTTGTTCGACGCAACGACTTTGATCGCCTCGTTGTAATCTCCCATCGTCTCGTTGCGCGCGACAACCCTCATGTGCGCGTTGAAGCCGAGGATTTTTGCGCGCAAATCGTGGTCAAAACCGCTCATGACGCTGATGACGATGATCAGCACGGCAACACCCAGCGCGACGCCGACGATGGAAATGAGTGTGATGATGGAAACGAATGTCCGTTTGGGCCGCAAGTAACGCAGCGCCAGAAGCAATTCAAACGGCAATCGAGACATGAATGCAGGCTAAAGACGCATCCCCGCCGTGGCAATTTTAATTGCGCGGGGCAAACGGGTTTCCGCCGGATGGCGCGGTGGGCAGGCGCGGCACAAAAAGCAGGCTTAGAAACAGGTAAATCCAGCCGAGAACAAACTGCGCGGCAAAGGCGAAACCCAGGGAAATCAAATCGAGAAAGCCAAAATCATAGGACAAAATGGCCGTCGCCATCAGCAACATACCCGGCATCAATGCCGCGCCAGCCAGCCGCCAGCTTTGGCAAAGGCTTAAATCGCGGTTTGTAAAGAAACCAAGAGCCTTGACAGGCAGCAGATAAATCGTCGCCAGCAATGCCCAGCCCAGCATAAAAACAACCGTCAGTCCGGCTCCGGAAATGAGCAGAAGTTCCACCGCCCAAGCGCCCCACAACGGCTCCAAGTCCGTGCGATTGAAAGGGATGATATAGCCCCGCGGGTAAGTCCATTCGGCGTAACCGAGCCATGAAGAAATGCGGAGGGTCTCTTTGCCAAATTCAATCTGCACGTCCGAGAGCGGATGAATCCGGCCAGAGTGATTTAAATCAACATCCAGCGCGAGAAAGCGCCCTTCGGCAAGCAGTTGCGGCGAGTCGCCAGTCCAATTGAGCTTGTCCGAACGAATCCCACCGGTTGCGGGCAAATTCTGAACCATCGTCCATACCGCCGGGAAACAACTGTCGTAAACGAACCACGCAACCGACGCGGCGGCGAGCAGCGCGATGATGAATTGCACCAGGAACAAACGCCCTGTCGTCGCGCGCGCGAATGCGGCCACACCACGCGGCGTCAGTGGTTCCCATGCAAAAGTTGATTGGGCCGGCGCACTCACGTTGCAGATTTAGCCACAATTCAAGCCCTGATTAAACACGTATTTTTTTAATTCAGAAAACGCAATTGAACCACGGATGAACACAGATGGACACGGATACAAAACAACGGAATGAAAATGCCGCTTATCTGAAAGGTGAGTGAAAAATGAGATCCGAAATCCGTGTTTATCCGTGTGCATCCGTGGTTTATATTCTTCGTTTTCAACGCGGACACGAATGGGAGATTGAATCCCTAAGAGTAAAATCAGCTCTTTTTCTCTGCCGGCGGTGCTGGTGGATTTTGCTGGTTTGGCGGCGGGGCAAGAACCACCGGCACCGGATAACGGATTTTCATCACGTCGTCCACAAGCACTTCGACGAAATAAGTCCCGGCGGTTTTGAATTCGACCTGGCCGAAAACCATAACGTTGCTGGCATGCAGCGCCGCATCACGCAGTTCAAATTTTAATTCACCTTTGCGCAGCACCGTTGTCTGGTCGGGCGCTATCAACCGGGAACTCTCGGTAAACTGGCCGATGCCCGCCGTCCAGCGATTAAAAACACAGAGCCGCCCAGCGACGACAGGAAGTTGCGGCACGCGGAGGAAATTGATGACGCCGATAATGATAAAATTTCCATTGGCTTCCTGCCGGACTTCTTCGCACAGCAATGAGCTTTGCAAATCGGGTAAAATTCGAGTGGCTTCCATTTTGATCAATTATGAGTTTTGAGTTGTCAGGTCACGGAGTTTTCCGCAGCCCTGACGGTGTTTTGCATCAACATCGCAATCGTCATTGGCCCAACCCCGCCGGGATTCGGTGTGATTTTCCCGGCGACCGGCTGGACGCCTGCAAAATCCACGTCGCCGACGAGTTTGTCGTCCACGCGGTTGACACCCACGTCAACCACCGTTGCGCCGGGTTTCACCATGTCGGCCTTTACAAATTCAGCAACTCCCATCGCGGCAATCAAAATGTCCGCACGCCTGCAATGCGCCTGGATGTTGCGTGTGGCCGAATGGCAAATCGTGACCGTCGCATTCGCGCCTTTGGCCTTCTGGCACAACATCGCCGCCATCGGTTTGCCGACGATGTTGCCGCGTCCCAAAATCACAACCTCTGCGCCCTCAATTTTCACCCGCGAACGAATCAGTAATTCACAAATACCTGCCGGCGTGCAGGGTCGAAAACCCGCCGGGTCACCGAGCAACAATTTGCCGACGTTGACCGGATGGAAACCATCCACGTCTTTTTGCGGCAAGACTGCGGAGTAAATCACCGATTCACGAATTTGTTTCGGGAGCGGCGCCTGGACCAAAATCCCGTGCAAACGGGAATCCGCGTTCAGTTTTTTTAGCAGCGCGAGTAATTCGGTTTCGCCGGCAGCTTCAGGCAAAACATGAGTTTCGGAAAAAATGCCGAGTTCGGCACAGGCTTTTTCCTTGCGCCCGACATAGACCCTGGAAGCCGGGTCTTCACCAACGCGGACGAACGCGAGACCGGGTCGCACGCCGGCTTTCTTCAGTCTGGCGATGCGTTGCGCAAGTTCGCGCTGGATTTGCGCGGCAATGGCGCGGCCGTCAATTACGTTGTCTTGGGCTCCGGTTATCAATGTGTTTGACGCCATTTATGGAAACCACCTGGATGCCCTGAATGGCAATGACAGGACTGTTTTTCCAGCGTTCATCAAGACCTTCCACGCCGGTGACAACAACCCGCATGTTGACATAGTGGCTCAAGTCAAGGTTTGTCGAAGTCGAGTAGAGATAATCAATGGTTTGATAGGTGTTGGGGTCGTACAGCTTGTAAGCCGTGGGCGCGACAATACTTTCGACAGGCCCCACAACACCCTCATGCGACACAATGCGATCCACCGGCGGCAATTCCACTGCCGGTTGTGTGGCCACCACCATGGGCTGCTGTTCCGGCACCGTTGTGGGCGTGACTTGAGGAGCGGCCTGTGTCAGATACATCGCAGCGACAAAAGCATAGGCATTGTTCGGCGCTTCAATTTCCATCCAATCACCCCTGGTCTGGATTTCTTTCACCGGCGTGCCGCTTTCAATAACGCCGAGGACGCTGTAATTTTCACTTGGCCCGGCGCGCAGATTTAATTTCTTCACAGAAACGGTCTTGTTTGTAGCATCAACAAACCTCGAATTGACCCAGATATGCGTGCTTGAAGGCAGGGCAATTTTGGCCCATTGCGCGGGTTCACCGACTTTGTGTTTCTCCAAATTGATCTGGTCCAAAACCGTTACCGCGTCGCCCTTCTTCAAATGAGCAACGACTTCGCCTTTGAGACCGACCTGGCCGCGGGCATTAATGCTGACAGCGACTTCCGCCGGACCCGGAACGAGCGTGACGGTCGGCTCGGTGATGGGCTTTGCCGGTGGCACGGCTTTATGCTTCTTGGGTTTGGCAGGAACCGCGTTCTGGTTCGGCGTAAGATCCGTTTGCGGCGCAACTGCCGCCGGAGCAGCCTCAACGGGTGCCGCAGGCGCGACTCCCGCAGGCGGCGGCGGAGCAGTTTGCGTATTAACGTTGTTCTGCGCGACCGCGCTTGTTGCCAGCATTATTCCAAAAATCAACCAACCATTTGTTTTCATGAATTTACAAGTAAAGTCTTTATTTCGGTTTCTGTCAATGCCCGCCATCGTCCGGGTTTTAATTCGCCCAACTTGATTTTTCCGACCTGCATCCGCTGCAACCGCCTCACCACCAACCCCTGCGATTCAAATAATCGCCGCACTTCGCGGTTTTTGCCTTCAACCAGCTCCAATTCCACCACGTTGCGGGCACGACTGGCTGAAACAATCCGCGCCGCCTGTGCCTGAAGCTTTTCGCCTGCATGCCACACGCCCCGCAAGAACCTCTCCAACACCACTCCGTCCATGCGACCCTCAACTGTGACCGTGTATTTTTTACGGACACCGTAGCGCGGATGCGTCAGGTGCAGGGCAAATTGTCCATCATTTGTCAAAAAAATCAATCCCTCCGTGTTAAAATCCAGCCGGCCAACGGAATGAAGCATTTGCCATTCTTTGGGCAACAAATCGTAAATCGTCGGCCGCCCCAATTCGTCTTTGCGCGAACAGACACAGCCGACCGGTTTGTGCAAGGCAATGTAAAGCTTCCGCCTGGGGCAAACCGGCTTGCCATCCACCGTCACTTCATCGTGGCCGGGATCAACTTTGGTTCCGAGCCGGCAAACCAGCTGGCCGTTGACATGAACACGCCCGGCCAGAATGATTTGTTCCGCTGCGCGGCGCGAAGCCACGCCCGCCTCGGCCAGAAATTTTTGAAGACGAGCGGTAGATGGCATGTCACGTGTCACGTGTCACGCGTCACGTTTTAAACGTCCGGTTTGGTTTTGCGGAGGCCGATGATACGGTCGCCGTTTTTCCATTGACCGCGCTTTTTAAGAAGCGCAACACGCTCGAAACGTTTGAGGACATTGCGCTTGCCGCCGATAACGGACGCCGCGCGCAGACTGCGATGCTGTGACATAAAATTGTTTTGGTCAAAAGTTCAGCCGCCTTTGTTCAAAAAGCGGACGGTTTGTATATCAGACCTGTGGACGGTTTGCCAATGGTTAATTTGGCTTGGCAGGGACGCACCGCCGCCGATTGTGTTGCAGGCAGGCACACCACCATACGATTCAACCTGCCAACGGTGCAATTTACCACTTCAATTCTTGCAACCGACGGGCGACTTCCCCGGCATTGGCGCGGCTGTTGAAAGCGCTGATGCGGAAATAGCCCTCGCCTTTCGAGCCGAAGCCACTGCCGGGCGTGATGACCACGTTGGCTTCGCCGAGAATTTTGTCGAATGCCTGCCAGCTGGTGACACCCTTGGGCGTCCTCACCCAAATGTAGGGCGCATTCAAACCGCCGAAAACTTTCAGTCCGGCATTCTTCACGCCGTCGCGCAATACTTTCGCGTTGCCCAGATAATGCTCGATAAGAACCTTCACCTGCGCTTTGCCTTCCAGTGAGTAAAGCGCTTCGGCTCCGCGCTGGGAAATGTAAGACGCGCCGTTGAATTTGGTCGTCGTGCGCCGCAACCAGAGCGGATGGAGCGGTTGCATTTCACCCGTTTTGGTGGCTGCCTGCAGGGTCTTCGGAACAACGGTGAACGCACAGCGCACGCCTGTGAAACCGCCGTTTTTTGAGAAACTGCGGAACTCGATGGCACACTCGCGCGCGCCGGGAATTTCGTAAATCGAATGCGGCAACACCGGATCGGTGATGTAAGCCTCGTAAGCCGCGTCGAACAAAATGACAGCTTTGTGTTCGAGCGCGTATTTTACCCATGCTTCGAGCTGCGGGCGATTCGCCACCGCGCCGGTCGGGTTGTTCGGCGAACAAAGATAAACCACGTCCACGTGCCGCTTCGGCGGTTCGGGAATGAAACCGTTGCCCGACCGACAGGGCAAATAAACAAGCTTCGAATAAGCGCCGGCTTCGTTGGCCTCGCCGGTGTGGCCGGCCATCACATTCGTGTCCACGTAAACGGGATAAACCGGGTCGCTGACGGCGATTTTGTTTTTGTGGCCAAGAATGTCGAGAATGCTGCCCGTGTCGCATTTCGTGCCATCGCTGACAAAAATCTCGTCGTCAGCCACGTCACAACCGCGGTCGCGGAAATCATTTTTCGCGATGGCAGTGCGCAGCCATTCATAGCCCTGCTCCGGGCCGTAGCCCTTGAACGTTTCGCGCACGGCCATTTCGTCCACGGCCTTGTGCATCGCGGCAATGGCGGCGGGCGGCAATGGCTCGGTCACGTCGCCGATGCCGCAGCGGATGAGGCGTTGGGCGGCTTCGGGATTCGCTTCGCAGAAAACTTTTACGCGCCGGCCGATTTCGGGGAAAAGGTAGCCGGCTTTGAGTTTGAGGTAATTGTCGTTCAGATGGGCCATATCTGGATTCAGCATTCAGAATTCGGACGGCAGAATAAAGCCCAAAATTGCGTTCCGGAGGGTGGAGTTTCACGACGCCCTGATTTCAGGTAGGGCGCGATGTCTCATCGCGCCGCTCAACTCGGCGGGCTAGGGACTCCGATAAATCGCGAGCAGGCAGCCCGCCCTACCATTTTAGGGTCTCGCGGAGCTCGACCCTCCGAAATTATTCCTACGACCGGATCATCGTCAGAAGCATTTTAAAACGTTTAACAGCCTTGAGCGCATGCGGCTGATTGGCCGGCATGAGAATCAATTCGCCGCCTTGCAAGCGATGCAACTTGCCGGAAATCGTGATTTCCACTTCGCCTTCCAACACCTGCACCAGCGCGTCGAAAGGCGCGGTGTGCTCGCTCAAGCCATGACCTTCGTCGAACGCGAAAGCGGTCACAGTACCGGTCGGCTTCTTCACGATTTCCCGGCTGACGATGGCGCCGTCTTGATAGTTGACGAGTTCTGAAATCTTGGTCGCTTGCGCGCCTGGCAATCCTTTGGGTTTTGACGGGGTATCTTGCGGCATGGCTGTTTTCCCTTGGCTTATGATGTGCCGGGTAATTTCAATTGCGCGAGCATTTCCCGCAGGATTGTTGCGGACTTTTCGAGGGCTTTTTGTTCTTCAGGCGGCAGGTTGACAGGCAGGATGCGTTCGACGCCTTTTTGTGAAAGAACGCAGGGCACTCCCAAACATACTCCGTTCAAACCATACTCCCCTTCCAACACCGCCGAGACCGTGAGCACGCTGTTTTGATTGCGCAGGATCGCCCCCGTGATTCGCGTCAAGGCCAGACCGACGGCAAACCAGGTCGCCCCTTTGTAATCAATGATGTGATAGGCGGAATTCTTCACCGCCTCGGCAATTTTACTTCGGGACATTTCCCAGTCATCGCATTTTCCACAAAGAGGGCAGAATTGTTCGACGGGCACGCCGGCCATATTGGTCATGGACCAGGCAGCCAGTTCGCTGTCTCCATGTTCTCCGAGGATGTAGGCATGAACATTATGCACGTCCACTCCGCAATGCTGGCTCAACAAATACCGAAACCGCATGCTGTCCAGCACCGTGCCAGAACCGATGACCCGTCCGCGCGGCCAGCCGGAGCGTTTTTGGGCGACATAGGTCAAAATGTCCACCGGATTGCTTACCACCAATACGACTGCCGGCGAATTCTGCTGCAGGATTTCATCCATGATGCTTTGGATGATTTCGGTGTTTCGTTGCAGCAACGCCAGACGCGATTCTCCCGGCCGTTGCTTGGCCCCGGCCGTAATGACAATCAAGTGGGCATCGGCATAGTCCACCTTCCCGGCCACGCGAATCTGGACCGATGGGAAAAAGGCCTGGCCATGGGCCAGATCGAGCACCTGCCCCATCGCCAGCTCGTGGTTGGCGTCGAGCAAACCTATCTCGTCCGCCAGTCCGCTTTGGGCCAGCGTATAAGCAAAGGTGGAACCCACGGCGCCAGCCCCGACAATCACCACCTTTCTCGGTTTCCAATTGTTGTCTTTCATCTGCGGTTTGAATTATGTCGGTGATTCATTTCAACTGCGACTTGCGGCGGGCGGTTTCGTTGACGCGCCGGCCCGCTGGCTGATAGACGTGCTGGCGCAGCACACCCACGAACGGCAGATTCCGATACCGCTCGGCGAAATCCAATCCATAGCCGACCACAAAATAATCTGGAATTTCAAAGCCGACATAATCCGCTTCGATATCTTCCACGCGGCGCGCCTCTTTGTTCAAGAGAACGCAGGTTTTAATCCGGCGCGGTTTGAGCGCCTCCAGTTTCCCGAGCACACGAGTCATCGTTTTGCCGGTATCCAGAATGTCATCCACCAGCAGCACGTCGCGTCCGCGCACATCGAGCCGCAGTTCTTTGGTGAAAACCAGATCGCCCGACTCCGTGCCCGCGCCGTAGCTCGATACGCCCATGAAATCCAGCCGCAACGGCAGTGACAGATGCCGGATCAAATCCGCAAGGAACATGACCGTGCCGTTGAGCAGCGACACCACGACGAGTTCGCGTCCGCGAAAATCGCGTTCGATTTCCCGGGCCATCACGCGGATGCGCCGCGCGATCTGGGCTTCCGAGATGAGCACGCGCTCGACTTCCCTGCGCCAGCGCGGGGGGACATTTCTCGCGGGAGTTTTGAGTTTGGCAGGCACGGCGTTCAATTCAAATGTGCTTGTTATCGTTCTCATCCTTCACCGCGTAACCGCTGTCCTGACGCTTGAAGTTCACCTCGTTCTTTTTGACGTAGGCGGTGAACACGTCGTCCGCACTCATGCCGAGCACCTGGGCGAGGCTGATGAGAAAATGAAAAAGGTCCACGACTTCGACGCGCGCGTTCTGCTCGTCGAACTTTTGATACTTCGCCCACCATTTCCACGGCACGCTGTCGGTGAGTTCGGCGATTTCCTGCGTCATGGCGCGGCAATAGTTCAAAAGCCACTTCGTCTTGTCCGCTTCGCTCATGCCGTCGGTTTTGACACCGATGCGCTCATTCAACGCCTTTTGCATTCGGAACAATTCACGGAACTGGTCGGATTTTTCCATGCGCCAAGCATTTCCACACGCGAAGCGGGAAGCAAGTCCAAACGTGAATGTGACGGGTGACAAGTGACGGGTGACATGGCAAAAACATCAGTTTATTCGCGACACATGACACTTGACACCTGTCACTCTTCGTAACTTTGCGCTTTGAACTTGGCCGCCAACCGCCTATAAAAGTCGCATGTTGCCCCTGCTTCTGACCAATGGCGGCCCGATAATCTGGCTGATTTTGATTGCCGCGGCCGTGGCCCTCGTCGTGTTCATCGAACGCGTGTTGTTCTGCCACCGCTCGCAAATCAATTCCGCCGAATTCCTCAACGGCGTGCGCAATGTCCTCAAGCGCGACAACGTTGTTGAAGCCATTTCCATCTGTGACGCCACGCCCGGTCCCGTTGCGCGCCTTGTGAAAATCGCCATTCTCAACCGCGACCACGGGCGCGATCGGGTGCGCGAAGCCCTGGAGGAAGCCGGTCTTACGGAAGTGCCGCAACTTGAAGAAAGATTGAACCTGCTTGCCACCATCGCGCAAATTGCGCCGCTGCTGGGTCTGCTCGGCACCATCATCGGTTTCATCCGCATTTTCACGAAATTGCAAGCCGAGGGCCCTTACGCGCACATCAGCACGCTCTCGGGTGGCATCTGGGAGGCGCTCATTTGCGCGGCAGCAGGCATCGCCGTGGCCATCCCGGTTCACGCCGGTTACAATTATCTCGTCAGCCGCATCAACAAGATCGTCCTCGACATGGAACGGTCCGCCGGCGAAATCGTCAACATTGTCACCGAAAACAGCGGCACCAAATCCTCATGAAATTTCCGCGCAATGCCCGCCTCTTGCGCAGCCCGTTTGACGTGGCGCCGTTTGTGGCTGTTTTTTTTCTGCTGATCATTTTCCTGATGCTGGCCACGCTTTTGCCCGTGCCGGGTTTGTCACTGCGCCTGCCCGTAAGCGATGATTTGCCCGGAACAGACAAACCGACCGTGGCCGCCGCGATTGACGCCGGCGGACGGCTGTTTTTCGCAAATCAAATTGTCAGTGAGAATGAATTAAAATCACACTTGCGCAATGCCGCGAAAGAATCGCACGAACCGCTCACACTCGTCATCCGCGCCGACAAAGCCGTGACTTATGAGCAACTCGTCCGCGTGACACTGCTGGCGCGCGACGCAGGCATTCGCGACGTCCTGCTCGCCACACTGCCGCGTGTCATCGGCGCATCCAATCAACCATGAACACCGCGTCCGCCGGGTTGAATTCGCCCGTGGAAACAAAGCCTCGAACCAAAGGCTCCTGGCCATTGAGCCGCTGGCTGATGCTTATCGCACTTGTTTTTGTCGCGCACGTCGCATTGATTTTCGCGTTTGGCGAACGCAAACCGGCTGCTCCACGCGTCGTGACGAACGTTCCAGAGCTGAAACTCGCGGCCAATTCCGCCGAATGGCTGGCGTTGAACGATCCAACACTTTTTGCGCAGCCAAACCTCGCGGGTTTCGCCGGGCTGGCGTTGAAACCGCCGCCCGTGGAATTTCATCGGCTGGAATGGACGGAGTCACCGCACTGGTTGCCGCTCCCTGTCACAGAATTGGGCGGCACCTTCAGCCAATTCATGCAGACCAACCAGTTTGTGGCTTCTCAATTTGAATCAAAACCGCCGCCCCAATTTACCACCCCGGCCGTACTGGTCGAACCCGCTCTTGCAAAAGCCTCAACGATGCGCATCGAAGGCGGTCTCACCCGGCGACAATTGCTTGCACCAGTGAAACTGCCATCGTGGCCTTACGCGGACGTGATTGCGCCAAGCAAAGTGCAGGTGTTGGTGAATGCGGCCGGCAACGTCGTTTCAGCCGTGTTACTGCCGTCAGACAATCCCGCGGAAGCCACCATGGCTCATGATGCCGACGCCGACCAGCGTGCGCTTGAACTTGCCCGCACCGCACGCTTCGCGCCCTTGGCGGGCGTGAACGTGAGCATCACCGCCGATCCGGCGGCACACTTGACTTTGGGACAATTGATTTTCGACTGGCATGCCGTCGCGCTGCCGATGACAAACGCGCCGGCGGGTTCGTAACATGTCCATTCCCACACTCATTTTGATTTATGTGGCGGTGCTGCTCGGCGCGCTGTGCGGTCTGGCAATTTATTCCGAGATGCGCCGACGCCGATTCTGGCCGACGCACACGGAAGACCGGATTTTTCGCTGTCCGGATTGTGGTTGCGTTTATACGGACGACCCGGACGTGGACCGTTCCCGCTGTTCACAATGCGGCAAACTGAACGAAGCAATTGAATTCTAAACCGGAGGCCTGATGTCAGAATACTGAATTCTGAATTCCGATCTCTGCCTTCTGACTTCTGATCTCTGCCTTCTGACTTCTTAATTTCCCGTCTTCAACTCCACTACATCATGCGGGGCGGCTTCGCGCATCCCGGCGGGGCTGACACGGATGTAACGCGCCTTGTCGTGGAGTTGCGTGAGATTCTTCGCGCCGAGATAACCCATACCCGACTGGATGCCACCGACGAGTTGCTCCAGCACGCGGTCCACTGAACCGCATGCTTCCTTGAGCGCCTCGACACCTTCAGGCGCAACCTTCTGCGTTGCATGTTTCTCGTGGCCGTAACGCGCCGCCGAACCGGCTTTCATCGCCGCGTAACTGCCCATGCCGCGATACCGTTTATAAAGTTTCCCGCTGATTTCAATGATTTCACCGGGCGCCTCATTGCAACCGGCAAAAATGCCGCCGCAAATCACCGCCTGCGAAAGCGTCAGCGCCTTCACAAGATCGCCCGACTTGGTAATGCCGCCATCGGCAAGAATGGCGACCTTTTTCTTTGCCGCCGCCTGCGCGCAGATATAAAGCGCGGTCATTTGCGGAATCCCGACACCCGCGACGATGCGCGTGGTGCAAATGGAACCCGGCCCCTGTCCGACTTTGACGGCATTCGCCCCGCAATCGGCCAGAAATTCCACGGCTGCCGCGCTCGTGACGTTGCCGGCGATGATCGGCAGTTCCGGAAACGCATCGCGCAACACGCGGACGGTGTCGCCCACACCCTTGCTGTGGCCGTGCGCGGTGGAAACAGCCACCACATCCATACCCCGTTCCAGGAGCGCCGTGACATGATTGAGAATGCGCTTGCGATCCAGTTCGCCGAAGGCATTGCGCGTGGCCGAGACCGCCGCGCCGCAAACCAGCCGGAAATGCGAGTCGCGCGCCGGCTTGAACTGGGCGTTGCGCTCCTGTGTGATGCGCTCCACGTCGCTCATCGTGATGAGACCGCACAAATGATCCTTGTCATCCACGACCAGCAATTTGTGGATGCCGATGTGCTCGGTGAAAAATTTGTCGGCGCGCGCGATGGGGTCCTTGCCGAGTTCCTTTTTCTTGACCGTATGAACCTGCGACCGCGGCGTCAGCGCCTCGGAAACTTTCTTCTTGGCGTAACGCGGCTTGACCACATGACCTGACAGCAAACCGACCAGCTTCCCTTTTTTATCAACAACCGGAAATGTGCTGAAACCGAATTTCCTTTGCTCAATCATTGCGAGCACGTCGCCGATGAGCTGGTGCGGCTCAACTTTGATCGGCTCCTGAATCAAACCGTGGATGTGATTTTTCACACGGCTGACTTCGTAAAGCTGCTCGTGCTCCGGCATATTGTAATGGATGAGGCCAAGCCCACCGTTGAGAGCCATCGCAATCGCCATGCGCGATTCGGTCACCGTGTCCATGTCGGCGGAAATGACCGGGATATTCAGGCGCAAACTCTCCGCAAGCTGCGTGTCGAGTTGCGTGTCGCGCGGAAGGATTTCCGAATAAAGCGTCGCGAGCGTGATATCGTCGTAAGTCAGCGCAAGATGGCTGTTTTCAGGGAAAAACCGATCCGCAGACTGGTAGAACGGATCGTCGAAGTTGGACTGCCGCGGTGCTGCCATGTCGGAAAATAAGGACTGACCGGTAGGCTTGGCAAGACAATTCTTTGACTTATAAGGTGGGGCGCGATGCCTGTCGGGTCGAAGCCGGGCGAAGACCGATCCCTATCGCGCCGCTCATTCGGCGCGCTCGGAGAGCGTCGCCCTACCATCCCAACTCACCGAAAACTCGTTACCAGCCAGAAACAGCCAACAGCCATCGCCGCAATTCGCAATTCGAAATCCGTAATCCGAAATTAAATTCGTTGCTTCGAATTTTGCTTTGCTTACGATGCCAGCATCTTTGGGCGCATGAATTCACACCGCTATTATGAAAAAAGATTTGGCTATTTTTGAGGGACACAGAATCCGCCGCCTCTACGAAGAAAAGACAGAAACGTGGTGGTTTTCGGTCGTGGACATCGTTCAGGTACTCACACAACAGTCGGATTATCAGGCCGCGCGAAACTACTGGAAAGTGCTGAAAAACCGATTAAAAAATGAGGGAAGTCAGTCGGTTACAAATTGTAACCAACTGAAAATGCCCGCCGCTGATGGCAAGATTTATCTGACCGACGTGGCGACTGCCGAGACGTTGCTACGCCTCGTGCAGAGCGTTCCCAGCCCCAAGGCCGAACCGATCAAACTCTGGCTGGCCAAGGTCGGCTACGAACGGATGCAGGAAATGGCCGACCCCGCCCGTGCCCTCGAACGCGCCCGCGCCACCTGGCAAAAACATGGCCGCAGCGACAAGTGGATTCAGCAACGCATGACCGGGCAGGAAACGCGCAACAAACTCACCGATTACTGGGCCGGGCATGACATCAAAAAGGGCGATGAATTTGCCATCCTCACGAACATCATCCATCAGGAATGGTCCGGGGTGGGCGTTCAGGCGCACAAGGTTCTCAAAGGGCTCAAAACGGAAAACCTGCGGGATCACATGAGCGAGGCGGAACTCATTTTTACCGCCCTTGCCGAACTTTCCACCCGCCAGATTGCCGAGACCATTGCCGCCACAGGCATGACGGAAAATAAAGCCGCTGCAAAGACGGGCGGACGCATCGCCAAAAAAGCGCGGCTGGAACTGGAAGAGAAAACCGGGCGAAAGGTTGTTACTGGCGAAAATTATCTACCGCCGGCCACACCCGTCAAAAAAATCACATGAGCGGGCCGCTTTCCGCTTTCTGAATTCTGTCCTCCGTCCTCTGTCGTCCGCCTTCCGACTACCTTGCCCGGCGTAGTCCCGCAACGCGGGACGAAGACGGGTCTACAATTCGCAATTCAAAATCCGTAATCCGAAATTAAAATCGTTGCTTCAACCCTTGATTTGCCTACGATTCCAACCAATCCGCTTGACCCATGATGACCTTCCGCAATCAACGCCTCCGTGACCACACCCTGCCCATGAGCACCGCATGGTTGCTCAATGATATTGCCGAGGCCAAAGGCAAACAGGAATTGTTCACCCACCAAGCGCCACAGATGCTTAAAACTCTCCGTG
>Ga0182027_10008380_pt1 | contig 15066 bp, 21 predicted proteins | sample 712E1DmetaG_FD_121300 | JGI IMG/M metagenome (GOLD analysis project Ga0182027, IMG submission 121300) | Permafrost microbial communities from Stordalen Mire, Sweden - 712E1D metaG (Illumina Assembly) | ecosystem: Environmental > Terrestrial > Soil > Wetlands > Permafrost | place: Sweden... | reverse complement strand
TCCCTATGGCGCCTCAAGTAGAGAACATCTCGAGGTAATGGCTTCAAATCTAATGATGTGGGAAGCAATAAAATTTGGAAAAAAATTAGGCTTAAAAAAATTTGACATGTGGGGCTCTCTGGGACCAAATCCGGACACGAAAGATCCCTGGTACGGTTTCCATCGCTTTAAAGAGGGCTATGGACCAAAACTAACAGAGTTTATCGGAAGTTATGATTTCGTGATTAACAAAAAAATGTATCTTGTTTATAAATTATTGAACAAAGTACGCTGGTTAATTTTGAGGATTAAATAATGTAGAGTCTTATTCTATTTTCTTTATCCTGTCCTTTAAGAGGGAGATTTACTTCATATACAAAACTTACAATTCTGGTTCCTTTTTTTAATTCTTTTTTAAATTTTGGCAAAAGCTTTTCGATGGTTTTGGGAATTAGATAAACAAAAACAACATCCGCGTCTTTTAGGTTTTGCGTGAAAAAATTCTTCCTTAAAACTTTAACTTTATCTGCTACTGAATTTTTTTTGAGTAAAATTCTTGAAACCCAATATCGAAAAGGGTCAATTTCAATTCCTATTCCCCTAGCTCCAAATTCCTTTGCTGCTACCATTAATGCTGTCCCGTCTCCAGACCCTAAATCGTAAATTAAATCTCCTTTTTTTATTTTTGCTAATTTACAAATTGCCCTCGCGGTTTTTCTTGATGTTCTCCACCAAGGTGCCCACGGACTATCAGGCGGCCAGACTGCAGAAAGCATCAAAAGCAAAAATATAATCGCTAAAACAACTAATAAATTAATTAACAACATCTATAATTTGTAAATAATTTCTCCAATAATTTGATTTTTTGAAATAAGACCTAACCGTCTACTGTCTAGACTATCTTTTTTATTGTCTCCCTCAACAGAATATTTTCCTTTTTGTATTTTGCTAATTCTTTTTATTAAAACCTTACCCGTACTGTCCTTAAATGCAACTATATCACGAATTTTAGGCATTTTAAACCAATAGGGAATATTGCTCACTAAAACCGTCTCTCCTGTTTTAATTTGTGGTTCCATACTGTGGCCAAAGATCTTAAACCTTACTAAAAGAAGCATTATTTATAGACAACTATTTCTCCGCCAGTTGGGTAGATTGATTTCACTCTTACCGGCACAACGCCTTTTGTTTTATAAAATATTTCGGCGATTTCCAAAATTCCAGAGAGTGTTTCTTGTGCTGCAATGATATCAATATTTTGTCTTGCTTTAGATGCTGATTTTAATGCTTTAACAAATAAATCGTTGAGACCAGAGTATTGTTTGTAATGTTCTTCCTTAAAATAATCATTCCTTAACGTTTCTAATTCTTCTTCAATAATATTTACATGTTCTTCTTTGACATGCGTCATTCTAGCAACATCATGTTCCACTTTCGTTTCATTATCTCTTTTAATTTCTGTAAGAAGCTGCGTCATTCTTATAACGGTATGTGCTGCCAATTGTGCTTGGTGCGGATCGTAAATTCCACAAGGAATGTCACAATGCGCGTAGGCAATTTTCTCTGGTAATAAATTTAAAAGATATTTAAATATTCTCATTTCTTAAGTCTTTCTACCCAAATGGCCAAAGCTTGTAATAATTCTTTTATTTTTTCTTTAGTATGTTCGTCTGTTAAATTTCCTTCCTCGTCAAATTTCTCCTTAGCATTTGAGACAATGACTTCCGGTCTATTCAAAGGAAGCATGTTTATAAAGAGTATCGCTTGTCTTAAATGAAGCTGCGCCCTAATGCCACCCAACATTCCTATTGATTCACTCATGATTGCCACCGGTTTTTCCTCCCAGGAATTATCGCCATAAGGTCTTGATCCCCAATCAATTGCATTTTTCAAACTCCCTGGAATTGAATAATTATATTCCGCTGTTGAAAATAAAATTGCATCAGCTTCTTTAATACTATTCTTGAACTTCTGGACAACCTCCGGCAATGCAATATCTGGATTATACAAAGGGAGATCTCCTGTCTCTGTAATTTCTATTACAACTTCTTTCGGAACTAACTTTTGCGCTTCCAGCAATAATGCCTTACTGTAAGAGCCTTTTCTCAAAGTTCCGCCAACTCCCAATATCTTCATGCTTAAAGTATACACCTAACTAACTTAAAAATTGCTTAGGAATAAATAAGTTTTAAAAAATACAATAATGTGTTAATCTTAGGTTATGGAACAAACATCTATAGAGCGGATTAAACAAGAATTCCCAGTTAGAAATGTTAATGTTATTCGTCGGTCAAAACTGTCAAAACTGGACAAACTAGCCCTCCTAATCACACAACGAATAGGCACAATGGGATTTTTCTTAATAATTTTTGCTTGGACTGTTTTTTGGCTCGGCTGGAATATTCTTGCGCCAAAAGGCATGAAATTTGATCCTGGACCAGCATTTGTTTTATGGCTTTTTATTTCTAATTTAATTCAATTACATTTAATGCCACTTCTTTTGATCGGACAAAATCTACAAAGCAAACACGCAGAACTTAGAGCTGAACATGATTTTGAAACAGATAAAAAAGCCGAGAAGGAAATCGAGGCAATTCTCTCACGCCTTGAAGACCAGCAAAATCTGATTCTTAAAATATTAGAAAAAATCGAAAAAATGAAAGAAGGAAAATAAACATCAAGTTTTGTCTGAAGATGGATTTGGAATTCTCGTCCAATATTCGTTGCCCCCAAGCATCACAGCTTCAAAGATGTACTTCTTTGTCTTTACAACTTTCGGAAGACCATCTCCATCTAGCGAAGCCTCACTCTCCTCCCGTCCTTGTGGCACGGGAATCATTTCCCCATAAGGATACGCTTCGTTATCCCCAATGGTCTTGGAAAAAGAAAACCTGAGCCACTAATGCGTACCATAGGAATTAATGCATCCAATCCTTCCCTTCTCTGTCTAGCAAACCTCGTGTTTACCAGTCCCTCATTAGGACCACTAGGCGGAGGAGGCAATTGATCAGGTGCTTCGGTAAATATTCTCATGATCCACATTATAGCAAAAGCGTTTATGTTTATTGAAAGACGATATGTTTTTAGAGTAACATTGAATTATGCTTGATATTTTGTGCATTGGGGATTCTAAAATTGATATTTTCCTGCAAATTCCAGAAAATAATTCTCACTTTGGATTAAATGAGGCAAAAAATAAACTTTTTGTAAGTTTTGGCGAAAAAATTTATATCGAAAGATATGTCATGGATATTGGCGGAAACGCAACAAATGCTGCTGTTGGGATAGCAAGGCTTGGTTTGAATGTCGGACTTTGCGCAGAAATCGGTGAAGACGAATTATCACAAAAAATATTAAACAAACTTAAAAAAGAAAATATCAACACAGATTTATTGCTACAAACAAATGAAGATACATCAATTTCGGTAGGGTTAAATTATGCAGGAGAAAGAACCCTTTTCACTGAACACGTTAAAAGAGATCATAATTTTAATTTCGAAAATTTACAGACAAAGCTTGTCTACTTAACAAGTCTTGGAAATTTATGGGAAAAAACTTACGAAAAAGTCTTAAGCTTTGTAAAACAAAATCATTTAAAACTTGCGTTCAACCCCGGCTCAATCCAACTTGAAAAGAGAGGTAAGGTTGTAATGGATGCCTTAGAAATCGCGGATTATCTTTTCGTCAACAAGGAAGAGGCAGAAGAGATTCTCTATGGAGAGGAATTAAATCTTGCAAAAGGGAATGAAAATCAAATTAAAAAACTTCTTTATGGATTAAGAGGGCTGGGGGCAAAAAATGTTGTTATTACCGATGGGGACAACGGATCATATGTTGAAAGCGAAAAAAACGAGACTTATCACTTGGGAATAATAAAAACAGAGGTAGTTGAAAAAACAGGAGCCGGCGATGCATTTTCTGCCGGTTTTTTATCGGCAATTATTCATGGACTGGAAATTCCCGAAGCAATGACGTGGGGAACAATAAATTCTTCCAGCGTTATTGGAAAAATCGGCGCAGAAAGAGGATTGTTAACTAAATCCGAATTAGAAGAAAAACTAATAACTAATGTTGGACTAAAACCAGAAAAGATTTAGAATTATTTTACGTCAAGAAGCTCTACTTCAAAAACCAATGTCGAGTTTGGTGGAATACTCCCCATATCCTGAGATCCATATCCAAGACTTGGAGGAACGATTAGTTTTCTTTTACCGCCAACTTTCATCCCAACAATTCCTTCATCCCATCCTTTTATAACCTGCCCTACTCCAATTTGAGTTGTAAATGGTTGGTTCCTATCATAGGAGCTATCAAATTTTGTCCATTTGTCAGCGTACCGAGATAATTCACTGTAACCGTATCTCCGCTTTTTACCTCCGCACCTGTTCCGACAGTTATATCTTGCATTTGTAATCCATCTGGCATTGTTGTTACATTTCCCATATTTGCTCCCGTACTCGCTGTTTTCTGTTGATCAATTATAGCAGGTGTTGGCGTTGGGGGTTGGGATGTTTCGGTTGGATAAATTGTCGGTGTAAAATTTATGTCGTTTGTGTTTTGCGCTTTTTGATTGGAAAGAAAAAATATTCCAACAATTCCGGCAACAACAATTACAATAATTATTAAAAGAGGACCGATATTCTTAGACATGGAACATATAATACTAAAAAATTTGCAATCTGTTAAGAGGCATTTTTCCTTTAATCCGCTAAAAGAGGGGTTATCCGCAAAACATTCCCAATTACAGCGTCTATTTTATCGCTTATTTTTGCACTCTCTCTTTTGACCAAAATCGTAAAAACTAGATTATCTACTTGTTTAAAATTTTCTAGAACTTTTTGATCATCGTCTACTATATAGATTTTGTGATCTTTATATTTTTCTAAAACTTCATTAATTTTTAAAATCTTATCTTCAAAAATATAAATATTTTGTGGATTAATAAGACTACTAAATTTTTCTATTTTCTTTTTTTGAAAATTAATTTCTCCTTTTGAAAAAATTCCAATAACTGTTTTTTTTTGAATTTCTTTTAAGAAATTTTCGCTAATTAATAGACACTTTAAAAATGCCTCCTCACTCCACCAAAGTTTATCTAGATTTTCTTTCGCAATTGAATATTTAGATGAAATTTTGTCTAAAAATACTTGAGGATCAAAGAAGCCTTTTTCCTTTTTAACCTCTTCGTAAAGATCTTTTAGTTTCTTCGCTTCTTCTGTCTTTAGCTTGTTCTCCTGAGCGAATTTTTCACAAAAAATGGAAAGAAATTTTGAGGCATCAAAAATAACTCCATCAATATCAAAAAAAACTATTGTTTGCTGCATTTAAAATGATTATAACAGAAAATTCATTTTCTTAAACTTAGCTGTATAATTAAATTATGGAATCGAAGAAAAAGTCGTTTTTCAATAATGTTTTTTTTATCGGCCTGCTTAGTTTTTTTGGCGGAATCAGTCAAGATATTTTTGTTCCAATACTCCCCCTTTATCTTGCTAATATTCTACATTTTGACAAATCTTTTATTGGACTTACCGAAGGATTAGTAACCAGTAGTGCCAGTATTTTTAAGATTGTCGCTGGCTTTTTGTCAGATAGATTCAGAAAAAATAAACCAATTGTATTTGCCGGATATTTTTTATCTCTTGTGGCAAGACCGCTTCTTGCGATATTAACATCCGGCATTGGCGTTTTGACTCTTCGTTTTCTTGACGGTGTAGGCAAGGGCATAAAAGACACTCCTAAAGATACTTTAATTGCCGATTCGACCAAGATTGAAACAAGAGGCAAAGGGTTTGGAATTGTCAGAGCACTTGACACTTTAGGCTCAGTCGCCGGGCCACTCTTTCTTTTTGTGCTATTGTTTTTATTAAAAAATAATTCGCTAAAATATCATTATATTTTTTTCATAACCGCTATTCCGCTTATTTTTACTTTGGGAATTTTGACAATTTTTGTTAAAGAAGTAAAAATCGAAAAAGAGGAAAAGAAGATAAATTTAAAAACTTCTTTACCTTTAAAATATTATTTATTCTTAGGCATTGTCTTATTTTTCTCCATCGGAAATTCGTCCGATATTTTCCTGATTCTCCGCGCCCAAAATGTCGGCGTCACCCTTCTTGCGATTCCTCTAGTCTATGCTTTGTTTAATCTTATTTATGCTTCCGCCTCTATTCCTTTAGGAAGCTTGTCTGATAAGATTGGCCGACAAAAAGTGATTATTTTGGGATGGATAGCTTATGCTATTGCCTATTTAGGATTTGGACTAGCTCATCTTCCCTATCAAATTTGGCTATTGTTTGCTTTCTACGGAATCTATTATGCCACCACCGAAGGCGTTGCCAAGGCTTATATTGCCGATGTGACTATGCCTGAACATCGGGGAAAAGCTTATGGAATTTATAATTCTTCAATAGGGCTTATTACACTTCCGGCAAGTATTATTGCAGGGTTTATGTGGGACAAAATTAATCCATCGGCTCCGTTTTTGTTCGGCTCGGCAATTGCCACGATTTCCGTTATCCTTTTATTGATCTATATGCGGATTTACAAATAAAACTATCTTTTTCCCTGGTATCGCATATAAAGACATTTCGCTTTTAAATCTTCCGGCCATTCCGGCCAATGACGATAAAATTCACCTTTCTTGGTATCAATTTCAAATCCCCATTGTTTATAAATCTCGATTGTTTTTGTATTATGCGCATACGTATCTAAAATGACATCCCTATTCCCCGCAAAATTCTGAGCAAGTTGCCATAGCTTTTTACCAATCCCTTTTCCTTGAAAATTCGTTGCCACATAAAATCCGCGTAAATCACACTTTGTACCGTTGTCTAAAATTGTAATTGAACCGATTAATTCTTTGTCCGAAAATGCAAACCAGGTTTTTTGTTTATCATTAATATCAAGGTTAGATCTTAAATATTCTTGCGAATCCTCAGTGTTAAAAACCTCTTCAGAAAAGCATTCTTTTGTAAGCCCGATTTTGCCATTTGTATACGCATCTTGATAGGTTTTTTGCAGTAACTTCGTATATTCCGGCAAATCGCTTACTCTTGCCAATCTGATATTAAGTTTCATAAGGCGATTATAGCAAAACCGGAAATGGCTGGAGTAAAATCTCCAGCCATGAAATAAACTTGAGTTGATTAGTGTTACTTAAGCTTATTGTCCTGCTCCATTTGTTGGTTGTCCCGGTGCTTGTTGACCTGCGCCAGCTGGTCTTGCAAACCCTCCTTGAGATGGAGGATTAATCTGGACGTCCTGAGCGGTTACAGAACCGTCGGAATTTGCTGTTCCAACAACATTAACTGTATCGCCAGTTTTTATATCGTTTAACGCCGCTTTCGTAGACTGCATAAATGCAGTGCTAGATGAAAGAACGACAATTTTTGTACTTCCATCAGTCATTTTAACTGTTAAGCTGTTATCGCCCATGCTTAAGACTTGTCCTCTGACCGGTCTAAAAGAGGCTGCATTCTGCCCACTTTGCCCACCAAATCTTCCAGCATAGCTTCCGCGCCCCGCTGCTCCACCGAATGACGGAGTTTGGCTTTTTTGGAACATCATTCCGCCAAAAAACCCTCCTGCCGCCGCGACGATTATTAAAACCACCGCAACTATAATCATAGTATTTTTATTTTTCATATTTTATCACCTGCCTTTCTTTATGAATTTTTTTGATTTTTGAATCTTGATTTTGTTTTACTCATATCTTAAAGCTTCAATCGGACTTAGATCTGCTGCTTTTTTAGCAGGATACCAACCGAATAATATACCTATTCCACCTGATACTCCGATCGCCAAAAATATTGCAAATATCGAAATTGTAAATGGCAAACTGATAAATATTGAAATTACATACGACAACGCGATCCCCAACACCATTCCGGTTAATCCTCCACCAATTGTTAAAATTATTGATTCGATTAAAAATTGCGCAACTACAGTGTTGTCTTTTGCGCCAAGCGCTTTTCTAAGTCCGATCTCTCTTGTTCTTTCAATAACCGTAACTAACATAATATTCATAATGCCGATTCCTCCAACCAAAAGTGAAATTGCGGCAATTCCGGCAAGAAGCGCCGTAAAAGTACCAGTGACGGAAGAAGCTGCGCTTAAAATATCCGATTGCGAAAACATTGAAAAGTCTGCCTGCGTTGGGTCGCTTATTTTATGTCTTTGCAGCAAAAGATAACCGGCATCATTTTCCGCCTGTGTTATAGAATTAGCAGATGCTGCCGATAAAGCGATGCTTGAAACGTAATCAATTCCAAAAACAGTTTTTTGGGCTGTGGTTATTGGAACAAAAACAATATCGTCTTGATTAGCAAAGCCTGTTCCACCTTTTGAAATAGTAATACCAATAATCGTAAAAGGAATTTTATTAATGCGAATTGTTTGGCCGGTCGGATCTCCGCCGCCAAAAAGATCAGTGACTACGGTTGGACCGATAACCGCTACGTTTCTCGTACCTTGAACATCTTGATCTGTTATAAATGTCCCAGAACTCATAGTGACACTATGAACGACTGGATAATTTGCCGTTGCGCCGATAATCGAAGTATTAGTATTATTTCTACCGGCTGTTACCTGACCGCGTCTTGAAACTTCCGGCGAAACCTTGCTGATTGATGTGAAATTAGCGTTAGTAATCGCAGTTGCGTCCTCTAGTGTTAACGTTTGGCTACTACCAAATCCTCCTTGAACAGCGCCTGTTCTTTGCGATCCGGGAGATATGGTTAGTAAGTTGGCTCCCAAACCCTGAATTGAATTCTGCACAGATTGTTGGGTTGCTTGTCCTAAAGAAACTAAAGCAATAACCGCACCAATTCCAATCACAATTCCCAAACCCGCCAAGGCGGTTCTGACTTTGTTTAGAGTTAACGCTTCGAAAGATGACTGTAATAATTCAAAAAAATCCATAAGCTAAACCTTTCCGTTTTTTGTTTCTTTTTCTATTTTTCCGTCTTTGATATGAATCGTTCTTTGGGCAAAAGCCGCAATTGATGGCTCATGAGTAATGATGACAATCGTATGCCCTTGTTTTTGTAAAGATTGAAATATTTTCATTACTTCTTCTGCCTGAACAGTTGAAATATTTCCGGTTGGCTCATCTGCCAAGATAATTGCAGGATTCATTGATAAAGCTCTGGCAATTGCCACTCTTTGCATTTGCCCACCGGAAAGTTGATTACTGGTATGATCCATTCTGTCCCCTAAGCCAACCTCTTTTAAAAGCTCTTCTGCTTTTTTTATCCTTTCGTCCTTAGGAATACCTGCATAAACCATCGGAAGAGCAACGTTTTTGACTGCTGTTGTACGGGGTAAAAGATTAAATGCCTGAAAAACAAAACCGATTTTTTTATTCCGAATTTCCGCCAATTGATCTTTGGATAATTTACTGACGTCCTGTCCGTCAAGGATATAAGTTCCGCTTGTTAGAGTATCCAAAGCACCAAGCACATGCATGAGGGTTGACTTTCCGCTACCCGAGGGACCAACTATAGCAACGAATTCCCCTTTTTTAATTGAAAAGGAAATATCATCCAAAGCAACCGTTTCGACATCTCCGGTGTAGTAAATTTTTCTGACGTGTGAAATAGAAATCTGATCCATAACTATCTTCCTGCGGCACTTGCTGCTCCTCCTCTAGTTGTTGCTCCACCCCCGCCGCCACCGCCAAAACCACCAAGCCTAAGCCCCCCACCGCTAAATGGAGATGATGTAACTGTTGAGGTCGTTGCCGTAGAAATTGCACTAGTCACAACTGTTTCTCCTTCTGATAACCCGGAAGTAATTACCGTTTGAGAATCTGACATATCGCCAATTTGAACTGTAACGGTTGAAACTTGCCCGTTTTTCATCACTTTGACTGTTGAAGCGGTACCGACTGTTTGAACAGCTGCCGATGGAACCAATAACACATTGTCGTCCACTTTAGTGATAATATTTGCGGTAGCACTCATGTTTGGCAGAATGCTTGCATCGCTAGTGTCATCCAACTGAATTATTGCCGGATAAGTCGTTACACCTGACGTAACAGCGCCGGTTGTATTTATTCCCATTAATTTTCCTGTAAAAGTTTTTGAGGGGAGTGCGTCAAAAGTGATTGTTGCCGCTTGACCAACTTGAATTTGCGGAGCGTCAACTTCTGCAACGCTGACTGAAACTGCTGTCGCGTTTCCCGTGATAATTGATGCTATTGTTTGATTTGAAGTGTTTGTTGAAGAACCGGCGGTCGTATTGCTTGAACCAATTTGCATTCCCTTGGTAATTATTAAATCGCCGATTACACCATTCGTTGGGGCTGTAATTGTTCCCGAAGTTAACTGATATGCCAATGATGAATTATTAACATTCGCCTGAGATTGAGCAATCACATTTGCCTGATTTTTGTAAGCCGCTTCTGCTGCTAACCATGTATCATTTTCTTCAATATAAACCGGGTCTGATTTTTGCTGATCCGAGGGGCTTGCAACGCCTTTATCATTCATGAACTTTTGATTTGCAGTAAACAGAGTGTTTTGCAGAGAATAAAGTTGCGAATTTGCATTTTGCAAGTTATTTTGGGCCGATAAAAGAGACGAATACGCCTGCGCTTGTCTTTGTTGTCCTGCAGTATCAAGCGTTACGTCTGCAATCTTGTCTCCCGCACTTACTTTTTGTCCGCTTTTAACATAAACGTTGCTGACAATGCCAGATGCCTGGGTAACAACACTTACTTTGTTTGCCACCGATACTTGCCCTGCTTCTGTCAAGGAAACGACCAAAGTTCCTCTTGTTACCTGAGCTGTTTGATACTGAGTCTTACTTTGAGAAGAAGTTAAACTTCTATAAATAACAATAACTACAACAACAACTATTATTGCTAAGATAATTTTCTTTATTCTTCCTAATTTTTTTACTCTGGTAAATAAACTTTTTATAAAATTCATTATTTTAAATCCTATATTGAAAAACTGAGAGTTTGCTTAAGATTACTTAAGCTTTGGTAACGTAACTACAAAAGTACTTCCTTTCCCAACTTCACTTTCAACCGCTATACTTCCATTATGCAAAACTGCAATTCTTTTCGCAATCGATAGTCCCAAACCGTATCCTCCTATTTTTTGTTTCGTCCTGGATTTATCTACCCTATAAAACCTATCAAAAATATAAGATAGATCTTTCTTTTCAATTCCTATCCCGTTATCTCTAACAAAAATTTGGATTTTTGAATCTGTTTTTTTAGCAATTACCGATACTGCTTTTTTACTTGGACTATACTTTATCGCATTATCAAGAAGAATTATAAAAAGCTCGGTCAAACTTCTTCTGTCTCCCATTATTCGCATTCTCGGAATATCAAATTTAATGGATATGCTTTTCTCTTTTGCCAGAGTTCTTACTTTTTCAACTGCTTCTTGCACCGCATCTAAAAGATAAAGCTTTTCAAACTGAAGATTGGTATTTTGATCTTGGTATTGTGTCAATTTAATCAGTTCTGCTGAAAGAAATTGCAGATTATTAACATCTTCTAAATTACTTTTAAGAACTGCTTTCGCTTTATCTATATTAAAATTTTTATCCCTTAAGTTTACTTCTATTGATGTCTTTAAAGCTGTTAAAGGCGTATTCAATTCATGCGAAGAATCAGTAATAAACCTGTTCTGCTCATCAATCATATTTTTAATTGGCCTTAAAGTTCTACCGGCTAAGAAATATCCCGATAGCGCTGAAAGGAATAAGATTATTACGTTTATTCCGAATAACGCTTCTAATACCCTTAATCTTGCCCACTCGACTAATTCATTGTCTTGTTGAGAAGGCGCAGAAAAAAGATCGACATCGCTAGGTAATCTTTGAAGAATTATTCCAGGCTGCATTGGGTGTATAACTCGATATTGTTCAATCCTTAAAATTCTATCGTATTCTCTAGCCGCGCCAAAATAGATAAAGGCACTAAACGAAATGCTTATCGTCATTATTATTAATAAGTACCACGCTGTCAGTTTTAAACGTGTTGAATGAAACATATTTTAACCCAGTTTGTATCCAAATCCCCTAATTGTATTGATGAGTTTCTTTTTATTTTTAAAGGGTCTGTCAATTTTATTTCTTAAATACCCAATAAAAACCTCGACTGTATTCGGAAGAATGTTAGCATCATAACTCCAAACGTGATTTATAATTTGTTCTTTTGTTAAAGTCCTGTTTTGATGGCGAATTAAATATTCCAGTAAGGCAAACTCTTTTGAAGACAAAATTATTTGCACATCCCCACGTCTTACATCATAGGAATCTGTATTCATTGTTAAATCTTCCACTTGAAGCACACTATTTAAGGTTGCCTTTGGTCGTCTGGCTAAAGCTTTTATTCTGGCAAGAAGTTCCTCAAAGGCAAACGGTTTTGTCAAATAGTCGTCTGCTCCGCTGTTTAACCCCTCAACTCTATCCATTAGCTGACCTTTTGCCGTTAACATTAAAATTGGCGTGTGAATTTCTTGCTCCCTAAGTTTTTTACAAATCTCAAGCCCGTCTATTCCCGGTAAAAGCCTGTCTAGAACAATAGTGTCATACGGTTCCGAGGATGCAAGATCATAACCACTTTCTCCATCATATGCGACATCAACGGTAAAACGCTCTTGCTCTAAACCTTGTTTAAGTAAATTTGCAATTTTATGTTCGTCCTCAACAACTAGTATTTTCATCAGATAGATATTATAACAGCTATGCTTAAAACAAGCTGAGGATTAGGGGTTTAGAATCACAATCGAAAGATTAAGGATCGAAGCAAAACTTACCCATAAAAGGTATGGAATTAGCATCAATGATGCCTGTTTTGAAAATTTCCAAAAATCGACTATCAAAAGTGCTATTGATAACCAAAGCAACATGATGTCAACAAGGGCCCATACTGGAAAATGCCAACCGAAAAATACGACTGACCACAAAAAATTTAAAAACAGCTGGATCGAGAATAAGGCAACCAAAAAGTTCTTTTGTTTTTTTAATTGTTTTTCCAGAAGAAGGAACAAGGACACTCCCATTAATAAATAAAGCATTGTCCAAACCGGACCAAAAATCCAATTCGGCGGATTAAAAATAGGCTTATTTAAATACAGATACCAAGTAGTGATTGAGGGAATTGTAAAAACGGCTCCCAAAAGCCCCACCCCTTCGCAAAAAACAATTGATGCTAATAATTTAAGCAGCTTATTCACTTCTATTTTGTCTTTTTAATATTCAAGTTTAAATATATTCCCAGTAAAAACACTATGAGCATAACTAATTGGCACATCAGACAAACCGGACAGATAACTTTTAATATAAATAGCTCCCGATAAGTTATAAATAAACAAAAAAACATACCGAAAGTTGACATGCCTAAAACCAATAATTTCTTTTTAAAAATTGAGGAAAAAAGAATAGTAATATAACCCACAAGCCCGATTAGTGAGACAGGAATCCCAAAAAATGTTGAGAGCGAACCTTTGGTAACAGCATCGCAATTTACGTGACTGTTAAAATAGCAAGATTCAATAAGTGGTTTTGTAAGAAAGTTATAGAATAAATAACTCGCCAGCAGTATCCCTAAAATTGACAAACCGATTAATGCTTTCCAAATATTTTTTTTAGTAAGCATATGTTTATGATAGCAAATCCTTCTTGTTTATTCACTAAGTCACAAACATAAGATCATAAATCTTAGCATCAAGAGTTTAATCAAGAATCGAAGAAATTATTTGAAGGTCATAAGACCATAAAGAAAAACCAGTACGCCAACTACAAAGATTGGCAGTAACCAGGTTAAATTTTTATGGCTTTCGAACAAGCTCTGGTAGCTTGATTTTTTGGGCTTAGCCCTTTTTTTAGTTGCCATGCATAAATCATGTCAGATATAAAAATGTTGTCAAGGGGCAGAGACATAAAACAGAGCCTAGGCCATCTTTTTCATCCAATCATGAATGTAAATTTTTATCTCCTCGTTTTCAATTCCTTTCACTATTTTCTCAGCGACATATTCTGCGCTATCCGGCGGCTTAAAATCACCATCGCCTTCTTCATCCCATTGAAATTCTTTTATTTGTTTCGCTTTGAGAGTGTTTTTCTCAAAATCCGTAAGCGTAATGTATGGATAAACAACACTTACAACAATCTTGTCTTTTTTCAGTTCTTCGTTGGCCGTTAAACTAATACCTGCCAATGCCCGCTTCAAAGACGAATAAGCACCCATATTGGGCAAGGCCATTAAAGCAGTTCCCGAACTTATATTTACAATCGCCCCACCACCTTGTTTTTTCATAATCGGCACTACTTCCTGAATCGCAATTAATGGACCAATAACATCTAAATCAAAAAGTCTATGAAATTCATCAATGTCGGTATCTTCTATTGAGGCATCGTATCCTTGACCAGCATTATTAATAAGAATGTCCGCTCTGCCAAAATGATCTTTGACTTTTTTAACCATTTCCTTTATCTCATTTGCTTTTGTCATGTCTGCTTGAATTACTATTGAATTAGGAAGTTTTTGGGAGATTTTCGCCATTTTTTCTTTTGATCTTGCCACTAAAACAACTTTTGCTCCTTTTTGAGTCAATAGTTTTGCCACTGCCAATCCAATTCCCGAAGAAGCACCCGTAACAATTGCAATTTTCCCTTTTATATTCACAAAAAGATTATAACATTAACTGAGAGTAGTATAGTTTACTTACATTTCCAAGAGCATTTTTTATTCTTAGGGCTATTTTAGATAATTTTTTTTTCATACATACCATCCTCCTTTCCATTACCCTTTTTCCTCTATATTCTTTATACAACACTGTATTTTGTGTTTTCAGTAACTTAAAACACTAAATATGTGTGAGGGCGCTTACAAATTTTTATAGAAAAACTGATTAGTAGAAAGGGTAGATTTAAAAGACGTTTAATGATAAAATTCTAAATACATTCCGCAGTAGCTCAACGGTAGAGCAGGAAACTGTTAATTTCAAGGTTCTAGGTTCGAATCCTAGCTGCGGAGCCCTGCCACTCTAACTCGGACTTAGCCTCATTTTTAATGAATGGGGCTATAGTTTTGAGTCTTTATAATAAGCTTTCTAGCTT
>Ga0182027_10008379_pt1 | contig 15067 bp, 12 predicted proteins | sample 712E1DmetaG_FD_121300 | JGI IMG/M metagenome (GOLD analysis project Ga0182027, IMG submission 121300) | Permafrost microbial communities from Stordalen Mire, Sweden - 712E1D metaG (Illumina Assembly) | ecosystem: Environmental > Terrestrial > Soil > Wetlands > Permafrost | place: Sweden... | reverse complement strand
GATCATGACAACGAGCGAGCGGAGGGAGTGGGATTCGAACCCACGAGGCTAATCACCCAACGGTTTTCAAGACCGTCGCATTCGTCCGCTCTGCCATCCCTCCTGCAGGTCAGAGACTTAAGATAAAACAACTAAGAAGGTCCCGCAGCTCAGTTTGGGTGCCACTTCTTAGCATGTGCTAAATCCTAACGCTGACTTCCCGATCCTACTGGGCGGTCGAGCCGATCAAGGTGTCGAAGCCGGCAGGCGCACACGGGGCGCCCTGACTGGACAGGGTGCCTCAGAAGCTCAGCACCGGACTCACCGGTCGAGGAGAGCACCAAGTCGACAGCCTCAAGCCGTTGATGCCCTTCCCAGACTCCATCGTCGAGAGCGTTGATCACAGCCAGCCCTTGCTCCTCGCAGGTATCGCCGACCATCACCCCACGCGCAGATGATCTGCCTCGAGATGAGGTAGTCCACGAACCCCGGATGCGGCTCATCAAGGAAGCGGACCTTTCACTTGGTTCCTCGAGCGTGCTCGATGACCTCGATACATTGCATCGGCTCGCCGGCTGCCACGCGTCCCCGGATCGCGTACTAGCGGGACGAAGTGCTGTCGTCGCGTTGCATCGCCAATCATTGCATCGAGCGTGCACGCTCGGATGATCCCGCCCGGTGTACCGCTCGAGGCACTGACGGAGCATCCCGAAAGTACGGAAAAAGTAGGGATGGCATTCGACCCTTGGAAGTTCACCCTTCTGGATACGTGCGGGTTCGTGCGCGACTTCAGGCGGTGCAGTCAGCTGCGGTTGACTTTTCCACACCACAACGATAACGTTGTGGTGATGCTTCCGGATTTCGACAGTAGCGGGGCTCTCCCCCAAGGGATCCACGACGCTTCGTGGGACGAGATCGTCGCCCGCTTCGGCTGGACGGAATATCGAAGGGAGCTACTGGCGGGACTCCGCGACGTGTTGGGTGACCTCCAGCTGGCAGGGTGTCGGCGTGCCTATCTAGACGGAAGCTTCATCACGGATAGGGAGGTACCGGGCGACTACGACCTTTGTTGGGAGATGGACGGAGTGAGCATGAAGAAGCTCCACCCTGTTCTGCACGACGTTGATCCACCCCGGGCAGCGCAGCAGGCTCGATACCGAGGTGACATCCTGCCGAATGTCGTTGAGGGGCAAACGGGAGCACCGTTCGTCGATTTCTTCCAGCGCAACAAAGTGACAGGAGGAGTCAAAGGGATCGTGGCCATAAATATCGAGGAATTGACCTAATGATCACGAACGACGTGCAGTACCGCACTGCGAAGGCTCAAGTAGATCGTTTGGAACGTCTCCTCGCCGAACTTTCGGAACGCCCGATTGACAGCGAGGACGGAGAACTGCGGCGGAACCTGGAATCCAGGACAGTTGAAGGACAGATGAATGAGCTGCGAACGCAGCTCCTTGAGTACGACGCGCTGCGAGAAGGTAGGGCACCAGTGGGCGAACTGTCTTCGCTCGATGAGCTTCCCCAACTTCTAGTTCGTGCACGAATTGCGGCCGGATTGAGCCAGCGTCTTCTTGCAGAGAGGTTGGGGCTGAAGGAACAGCAGATTCAGCGATACGAATCTACTGACTATGCCTCGGCGAGCCTCGCGCGTCTGCGACAGGTCGCTGCGGCGGTCGGACTAAATGAAAAAGAGCTTCCGCAGTCGGAGGTCAGCGGCTCCGCGCTTCTGCGGCAACTCATCAACCTCGGCCTTGATCGCTCTGTCGTACAACGTCGGATTGCGCCCGCTACGCTCCGCGAGCGCCCGAACACGAACTCGGACGGTCTTGCGCCAGTGATCGATCTCGCATCGCGTGTTGGGCGCGTCTTTGGGATAGACGCGAGCTCACTTCTATCCGGTGGCCAGATTGAAGCGGACTATCACGTTCTTTCTGCTGCCAACTTCAAACTGCCGCGCGGTGTCACGAGCGAGCGCGTTGCTGCCTACACCGTCTATGCCCACTATGTTGCGCTCGTCGTCTTGCAGGCCACCGAGATGTTGCCGCGCATCGATATTCCATCGGATCCCAAGTTATTCCGAGCGAAATGGCAGCAGACAGAACCAGGGGCAAGCTTTGAGGGACTTCTCCACTTCGTCTGGGATCTTGGTATTCCCGTCGTTCCCCTTGCTGACAGCGGTGGTTTCCATGCGGCGGTGTGGAAGTCGCGCGACCGGAAAGTAATCGTCCTCAAGCAGGGGGCACGGCACTCCAGTCGCTGGGCGTTCGATCTTCTTCACGAGATCGGCCACATCCTCGCGGGACTCCACGGAACCGACAGCGGGATCATCGACGCCGACGACATGAGAGTCGACCAAGCCGAACAAGCGGCCAACGAATTTGCAGGGTCCGTTTTGCTTGATAGTCGAGCAGAGGAGCTGGTACAGCGCTGCGTCGAGGAAGCGAAGGGAAGCGTCGAAAGGTTGAAGAGTGCCGTGCCTAGGGTGGCGTCTTCCGAGCACGTCGAGGTGAGCGCCCTTGCCAACTACCTAGCGTTTCGGCTTTCGATGCAAGGCATCAACTGGTGGGGGGCAGCTAACAATCTTCAGACGGCAGATGACGATCCATGGGCGATCTGTCGCGATGTTCTGATCGAGCGTGCCGACCTTGCATCCCTGAACCAGCTCGATCGCGAACTGCTCAATCAAGCGCTGGTGCGTTGATGGCCGCCGAAGCGAAAACGCCCCTGCCAAAGCTCGCGATTTCGTGCACTTCGACGAACTGCGATGAAGACCTTCATTGTTTCCGCAGTACCAGGAAGCTACGAGACGCAGGGTTGGACGGCGCTTGTCGAAACTGCCACGCGCAGCTCATCGATTGGCCTCGCGTTCATGAACGGAAGCTCACTGACGCCGACCACACCTTCGCGGAGCTACGTCTGGAGCTGATTCGACATCACTTCTGGCACATCGAGATCGACGAAACGGCGAAGAACCATGCTCTCCGCAAGGGTCGGATCGCTCTTTTGGGACAAGCGGCGCAGCGCATCGCAAAGTCGGTCGGAGTCGAGAGCCCATTCCGAGATGGACAACAGACGCCCTTCAGCGGAAATGCCATCTATTACGCACAACATGCGACCGCGTCGTGTTGCCGAACCTGTATCGAGTACTGGCACAACATCCCGAAAGGTCGAGCACTAACCAACGATGAGCAAGAGTATTTGACCAAGCTGGTCACTCTCTACATCGCGGATCGCCTGCCCGACCTGCCCGACGGACCCACCAAGGTGTCGCGGCGTCGTCCTGTGCGTCAGGAACAAGCGTGATACGTACAGACGAGTTCTCGGCACGACTGCGGGAGAAAGTTGGCCGATTTGACCGCCGCGAGCTGTTGGTAACCAATTTCGCGGGGAGTGGACAAGAACCTGACCTGACTGATCCTCCTAACTGCGGCGGGCTCGGTCGGATTCGTCACTTTTATCGACGGACGAGCGAGGATTGGCCCGAGAATCCATTACCCATCGATCCCGCCTGTTCTTTCCTCGGGTTGCCTCGTGTCGATGCGATTCGAGCACAGGTCTTTCAAAATGCCGCTTGCAACTGGCGTTGTTGGTACTGCTACGTGCCCTTCAACCTGCTTTCCGGGAACGAGGAGCGAGGCGCGTGGGTGACAGCCGATGATCTCGTCGAGCGATACCTCGCGACTCCTGACAGGCCGCCACTCATCGATCTCACGGGTGGCCAGCCAGACTTGGTACCGGAGTGGATCCCCTGGATGATGGAGGCACTTCGCACTGCAGGAGTCGACGAATCCGTGTACTTGTGGTCCGACGATAACCTCTCAAACGATTATTTCTTCCGGTACCTGTCTGGAGAGTCACGAAAAATAGTCCTTGACTACCCAGGCTATGGCCGCGTGTGCTGTTTCAAGGGGTTCGACGAGCAATCGTTCGCCTTCAACACGAACGCGAGTCCGGATCTCTTCGATCGACAGTTCGAGTTGTTCTCGCAGCTTCTGGCCGCAGGGTTAGATTTGTATGCCTATGCGACGTTCACTGCACCGTCGGCCGAGGCACTGCCGGGAGCGATGACCACGTTTGTTGACAGACTGCAGGGGATCTCTGAGAATCTGCCTCTGCGTCTGGTTCCGTTGGAGATCAAGGAGTATGGGCCCGTTACTCCGCGGCTGAAGGCAGTGAACCGGAGATCAATGAAGGTGCAATGGATGGCCGCGGAAGCATGGAGTTCTGAGTTGGAGAGGCGCTTCTCTTCCGCCGAGCGCTCGATTCCTATCACTGCGGTTCCGATGGTTGGATTGCGGTGAGCAGCTCTCGAACGATGGCCGCTTATAGGCGTCAGGTTGACAAGTGGACGAATGCTGCGGTTCATGACGGCGTAGATAGTTTTGATGAATTGATTGTTTTCCTCCCAGGTGTGTACCCACCGGTGGTAGCCGAGAGTCTTACTCGACTCCTCAATGCAGGGGTGCTCACTCGGCCACAAGTTCGGCGTGTAACCCGGCGGCTAGATAAGTCGCAGGTTCGGATGTCGAAGCCGCCGGAGCAGGTACTGCCCGCCCCCCATCCCCTCGATTACGATTGGAGGTACTCCCTCGCAGCGATCGAGATTCTGTTGGAGCAAGTGCTCGACGTAACCAAACCTGGCGATACCATCGCTCTGCTCGGAACGCCAAGCCTGTATGTGGTCACCCGCCGCGGTAACTTCGACCGCAACTTTGTGTTGGTCGACGGGAGCGTAACAACCGTGGACGGCCTTCGGCAGCCTGGATCGGGCCGAACCCTATACCGTCGTGATTTCTTCACGGACCATGTGCCAGATCTGGATGCCGCAGCCGTGGTGGCAGATCCGCCGTGGTACGACGAATACATTGCGGCCTTTCTTTGGGCTGCAGCAAGTTGCGCTCGGAGCGAGGCCACCGTCTTGATCAGCCTCCCCGCGGTGGGCACACGTCCAGGGAGCTGGTCGGAGCGCAAGCAATTCCGAGCGACGGCGGCAAGTCACTCCTTGATCCTGACGGACACACTTAGCCATCACCTCGCGTACCTGTCACCACCATTCGAGGTCAATGCCCTTGCGGCGGCGGGTTGGACAGGTCTTCCAGTTGACTGGCGTCGGGGTGATCTCGCCATACTCCGTGTCGCCGGACAGGCTGGTGCCCGTCCGACACGAAGCCAGAAACCGCCGCGTTGGGAGGAACGCACCATCGGAAGAGTTCGAATTCGGATACGTGACACGTCTGCCGCTCAGCCGGTCGACCCCCGTTTGCAGACGATCGTCGCGAATGACGTGCTCGACGATGTGAGTCGCCGCCACCCACTACGCGATCGGCCCAACGTCTGGACGTCCGGCAATCGCGTGTACTACTGCGCTTCTCCTCGCCTACTCTTGCTTGTGCTCGACGCGCTGTCGTCGGGATCTGACCCTGTCAGGTGCGTCGCATCTAAGATCGGTCGTGAGCCGACGCGGGCGGAGGATTTGAACATTTCGAGGAGCGCGAGCCAGTTGCGTTGGATCGGCCGCATCGAAGGACGTGAACTCGCGAGATCAGGGTGGATCAGTCAGCCCACGCGTGAGAAGACCGCGAGCTAATGCTGTTGCAGCACTTGCGGTCCGCCGCACGCCGTGAGCCTAAATGGTCCGATGCCTTGAGTGCGCTGCTCGACGGGGACAGCGCCGTCGTCGGAGTTCATCTTGCCATTCTGGTGGAGCCCTACTTGCGGTTCGTGCTAGACCGCACCAAGACAATCGAATCACGCTTTTCCCGCAACGGTTGCCCGCCGTTCGAGCGCGTTACCGCCGGAGACATCCTTCTTTTGAAGCGCTCGTCCGGCCCGATCGTTGGGCTGTGCACTGTGACGGATGTCTGGGACTATCGGCTCACACCCTCGACCATGTCCGAAATCCAAAATCGCTTCGGGCGTGCAATTTGTCCGCAGGACGGATTCTGGGAAGACCGCCGGGACGCTGCATTCGCCACCTTGATGCGTGTCGATGACGCGCGTCCTCTCCCGGATCTTGTGATCCCTAAGAGGGACCGGCGAGGTTGGGTTGTTTTGAGAGACGCGCGCGTCCCTGAACTTATATGACAAATTTGGCCCTCGGGGTGTCGGGGAGAATCGGAAGCGGTAAGACGTCGCTCACGTCGGTTCTGGCGGAACGCCTTGGATGGCCAAAGGCAAGTTTCGGAGACTACGTACGGTCCGTCGCCATGACCCGGCGTTTGGACGTGAACAGCAGGAGTGTTCTGCAGGATCTCGGCGAGGAATTGATCGCCGAGGGTTGGGAGCACTTTTGTCGAGCCGTGCTGGCTCACGGGCACTACATCGGTGGACCCATTGTTGTGGATGGGATTCGCCACCTCGAAGCAGCCGAAACCATGCGAGTCCTCGTTGCTCCGGTCCAGTGGCGCCTGGTTGCCGTGGAGTCGGCAGACGACGTTCGCCTAGGACGTTTGGCAGACCGAGGTGTTGACCCAGTGATCGCTCACTACGCGGACTCGCACCCGAACGAAGCACAGATCATCAACGTGATGAGCACCGCCGACTTTGTCGTTTCAGCCGACAGCGAGGTCTCCGATGCCGCAGACGCCGTTATCGCCTGGATCGCGAACCCGTAAGACCCCTGCGGCCGCTCAGCCGCGGCCCCCTACATCTCAAAGCGCCGCGGGCTGATCTGGAGGGCAGGTGGGCACCCGGCACCACCGGGCCGGGTGTCGAGCGATCTCCTGACGAAAACCGCGATGCCGCCCAACGGAGCCGCGGGTCTAGGAGAGGCAGCAGCACCTGGAGACCCTCCGTTTCTTGCCGTGAGCTGGGCTCCACCGCTCCATCGTGCCCGTCCCCGGCGGGTGATGATGTCAAGCTCAAGACACGCCGCGCCGAGCGTTGCGCGGTGTCTTCTCCGACATTGATACTCGCGCCGTTCTTCGCCTTCCTGGGACACAGCCGGACGACATCCTCGATGCCTACGTCGCGGCGTGGACCGCCCAGCGATGGCTTGCCCGCATGCCCCTTCGACTCGGTGGCGATCTTGATGTCCGCGGCCTCCACATGGAGATGATCGCCTGAGCGACTGCCCGAGGGAACCTCTCGGAACCGACAAGTCCGAGGACCGTGGCGGGTTAAGGGACCGCGTTCACGCTGCTAACGACGGACATAGCGAGGGCTAGCGGCGCCTTCGCGTACAGCCCGGTACAAAACCCACCGCGAGCTACCGCTCGTCTCGGCGATTCCAAAGCGGTACTCCGAACCTTTGCATCCATGCCGCCTCTTCCGCGATCGCCCGCTCGGCAGGTGTCGTCCGGTACCAAATCACAAGGGAAATGTCCCGCCGCCAGCGCCCGATTGGCCAAAGCGTTAACGCAACAGTTGGTCTGTTGTCCGCCGTTGGTCCTGCCTGGCTGGCGAGCAAAGGTGTTGTAGTTCGAGATAGTTGCGTACCCTTGCGGACCGAGGCGAACGGCTAAGGGCATGCGAGTCTGGCCGACGTAGACGATAACTCCGTCCTCCTCCCAGAGGTACAGTCCCGGTTCGCGGGGGAGCGGCGGCATGCGGAGCTTCGCGAACGGTCCGGCACCATATGCGTGACGCAGTCGGCCCGGGGGTAATGCCTGCGGCGTCAGGCCCAGCGCCGCATGCCCTACCATGCCTGCCCTTACGAAGCCGTCTGTCGGATTCACGCCGGACCTTTCCGACAGCAACCATCGGCCTCGGCAGCGTAAGAGCAGTACCGAGCCAGCCGACACTCCGAGCAGAGCGGCGCAGTGGGGCGGCAGACGGTGCGGCCGATCTCCCACAGCGCGACGTCGAAGATGCCGGGGTAGTCGGGGTTGAGATCTCGCGCCGCGTAGATGACCACCTCCGGCGAGGATCCTTCTTCCACGAACCCCAGTCGAGCCATGACGCGCTGCACCTGGACGTCGGCCGAGATGTCGATGTAGCGAAAGTCTTGAAGCGGCACGTGGAAGTGTCGGACGAGGATGTTCGCGGCCATCGTCGCGATCTTTGGACCGGCTCCATGGAACTCCAGGAATCTACGGACCAAAGTCGCACTCGACGGTGTGTCGCTCCAGATCCGCGAGGCGTCCGACTCGTAATGGCTGGCGAGGCGTTGCGTAGCGCGATGCAAAACCGTCGCCATGACCTCGGAAAGCCAGTGCGGCGGCGGCTGGCGCATCACCGTCTGCAAGGCTTCCTCGTCGAGTTTCACCAGCTCACTCATCTCCAACGTACCAAGCCGCTCGCGAAGGACCGCGGGGACCGTCCAGGCCCGCTCAGCGGAGACCTGACGATCCACTAGGCAACCGAACAGGAAGGCGTGCGGATGGTGCACCAGGTCGTTCAGCAGCTCGTCCCCTGCCGGGTCCCCGGTGAAGGCCACCGGTTCCAACGGACGGGCAAGCCCTGCCTGGCCCTCGGACACCAATAGGTCGCGAAGCTCCTCAAGGTCGGCCACCGACCGCAAGCCTGCCCGATCCGCTGAGGTCGGTCAACGGGCGCTGGCACGCTATTCGGGGATACCGCCTCGTGAAAAGTCTGAATTCAACACGGGGGACACGGCTGTCTGGGTGGCGCGGGTCACAGCTACACTTCCTTCCGCTTGAGAAGCTGAAGGGCATGCAGTCGAACGAGCGGGTGACGGGAATCGAACTTACGTTCCGAGCTTGGGAAGCTCGTGTTCTGCCGTTAAACGACGCCCGCAGAATCGCAAATCGGCCTTCTATTCGTCCCCCTCAAAACTGACCGCGTACCGACTATCGCATGCCTTGAGTAGCACAAGTGCCAAAGGTCTCCTTACTCGAACTCATGGCTTCGCGCGCCAAGCTGTTTCGCGTTCTCAGTGACGACCCGTCGCACCCGCTCATCGAAACCAGACGACGAACCATTGACCTCCAGGGTTAGTTGAACCGATCCATCCGGTGCGTCGCTGAGGTGTTCGACGACATTGCGGAGAATCTCCTCCAACTGCCGGATGCCTCGGACAGTGTCAAGGGGAAAGAGACCATAGAAGTACTTCGGATCCCCGGTGCTGATTCCTCCCGCCGGTACTGTTCCGCCGACCGGTTCGGGCTTGCCTGTTGGACCCCAAGCCTTCCCATCTGAGGTCTCCTCTGAGCCTTCAACTGCCGTAGTAGGCGAGATTTCGCGTGCGATCTGTTCACTTGCGGTTGCAGATGCGACGACGTAGCCGCTCCTTCTCGCAGTGACGAGTTGCGCCGCGACGAGACCAACCCATCGGTTACCGTCGTGACCATCGGCGTACGCGAAAGTCTCTGCTTCCCAATTCATCTTGGAGACACCATCGCTGATCGCGACAGCGAGAACCTCAAACGAAGCGAGTCGCGGCAGGTACGGAAACTGGCAGTAGGCCTTCCAGAGTGCATCGACGCTGATGTCATTGCGATCGGACCAAAGGGGGATTCGGTCGAGGTCCATGCGAACACGGGTTCCCCCGTAGGTGGTGATGAGACGTTCCTCACCGTCGAGCTTCTTGGCGATCCGTTCGGCAAGGGTCCCGGTCCCGGTGGGCTTGGTCTGATGCCACCGAATCTCGCGTGTACCTGGTGTCTGGTAGGGGACAAGGACGTGCTGGTAGGTCTCAGCGATACGCCCGGTGACCGTTCCGTCGGTCTCTGTGATCATGGATCGGGCCTGTGCCAGATCGCTCTTGGTGAGTTCGAGCTTCTCTCTCTGTTGGTCGTCGAGGATCGACTTCCAAGCAAGGTACTGCCGAGTGGCAGTGCGTAGCTCCGTGAGGCGAGCCTCAGAAGGCGCGCAAAACACAAGCAAGTTGCGATTAAGGCGCGGCCCGGCATTGCGCTGGGCAAGAATCTGCTCAGCCATTGTAAGGGCCGGTGAATTGTCGGCGTTCGGAACGTGGGGGGTTGTCGTCGGTAAGACGACAAGGTGGACGCCGTCATCGTCGTCAGTGACATCGCCGGGCCCGTTGGGAAATGCGTGAATAGCGGCAAAGGGGCCGGAGGCTCCAGTCGCCTGAAGTCTCACCTTCAGTTGATCGTCAGCGTTCTCGTCTGTCACATTGGAGATGGCTCGATCGGCCGCTAGGCGAGTGATGTTCGCCCGAAGCGAATACCAGTACTGGGCGCCGTCGATGTAGAGGTAAGTGGCCTCACTCGACAATCGCCGAAGGGCATCGGCAAAGGTGCCAGGAGACTCACCCGGCTGGGCGACACCGAGAGTGATCAACTTGAGGTCGATCCCCCGTCTGCTTTCCTCACGCGGAGCGGAAGCAAGATAGACGGCACGCGCCACGCGGCGCGTAGCTGAGTAGCGACCGAGGTTCCGGTTTTCCTGGTCCAGGCGAAGCGGAAGTGCGTTGGCACCGTCAATGTCCGCTCGGATCACCGGATCCCAGCCGTCCTCTAAGTACTTGGTGAGTTCCGAGTTGACCTGCGCGTCGTCCATCGGAATGGTCCCCGGCATGATTAGCAGGTTTTGGTCGCCGCGCCGCCACAGAACAGAGATGACTGTCGCCATGAGGCGGAGGACACCGCGGGTGCGCTGGAACCGGTCAAGAGTGGACCAATCCTTGTACAGGCGATCGAACAGTTCAGGGTGGATCGGGTAAGACAGCTCCATCCGGCGCCGATACTCCCCTTCGCCGGCTTCGCTTGGGAAATCCGTCCGCTTTTCTCGGTAGTAGTCGCAGAATGCCTTGATGACCCCATCTCGGACGCGGGCGTTCTCAGGGCTCATCGGCTCGAAAAGACGGCGTCGGACAATCTCGAAACTCTCGTCGTCCTCGGCTGGCTTCCATTGAGCGGACTTGCGACGAACCACGTTCCGCAACCGAGCCACCGCTTCCTGACCCTTCTCGCCGCCTACCTCGATGTCACTCGCCGGAATCGACACGAGGACAACCACATTGGGTACAGCGGCCGCGGCCTCGGTAAGCGCCTGCGCGAAGGTGAACTGGGTGTCGAAATCACCACCGGCAACCTGAGCCTCAGCTTCTCGAGATGGTAACTGCGCCGCGTAGCGCACCCACTCGTCGATCAGGACGACTGCCGGCCCTGCCATTCGGAAGAGCTCAATCAGCTTGTCAGCCGGGTTGAGTCCAGCTTCGTCCTCCGCTCTGAGAAGTTGGTAGCCAGCAGTCCCAGCAAGCTGCCACGCAATCTCTCCCCAAATTGTCTGGATTTGAGTTCCGTCTGGCTTGCGTGTTGGCGCAATTGCGGACAACCACTGGCCGACCACCACCGCCCTGGAGATATGGTCCGGCAACGTCAGGTTCTGTTCAGCGAACAGCTCCCCAATCCCTGGGAGATCCGCCGGAGCGTGGCCCGAGGCAAGGTGATACAGGGCAATCATCGAGTGAGTCTTGCCACCACCAAAATTGGTCTGTAGGTCAATGACCGGATCGCCGCCCCGGCTGTTTAGTCTGCGCGCCGCGCCAGAGAGCAACTCGCGAAGACCGTTCGTGAGATAGGTGCGACCAAAGAAGGCGACCGGGTCTTGATACTCAGGATCGGCGTTATCCGTGGCGACCTGGTAGAGGTCGGCGGCAAACTCGGCTTGCTCGAACCGATTGCTTGCTACGTCGGCGTGCGGGGTAATGATCTCCCGCCAAGGAGTGAGGCCCTTGAGGGGTTCACCTTCGGTGGGTTTCGCCGCAGTCTTGCGAGCCTCTGTTCGTGCTTGCTCGTCGAAGACCTGACGCTGCAGATCACGTTTCAGGCCTTGAACGACCTTGAGCTGCTCAGCTGCGCCGAAAGCTTGCAGCAGTCGCTCCGCCGTGTCGAGCATCCGGTAGGTGTCGTCAGCCGAGAACTGGCCCTGATGAGCCCACCGATTGCGCGCCTCGCGTAGCTCACTGGTGTAGCCACGCTCGGCTTGCCCAAAGCGCTGCCGCCACACCTCCTGCCAAGTGTTCTGCATCCCCTTCAGCAGGAAGGTGAGGTCGTTCGGATCGGGTTCGCCTGTTGTTACTCGGTCGCGGCCATGTACTTCGTCGAGCCAGTCCTCGCCGTAGGCAGCTTTCCACGCCGCTTCGCACACAGGACCGATGCCGTCACGAACGGCATCAAGTCCTCGCCCGACCCGCTCGTTGTTTGGCATCACCATTACCCTCATCCTCCTTTCGAGTCTGTATGCATCAGAACAGCGTCTCCTCGCTGGTCCGCATTTGTGCAGATGCCGCCAAGCGATTGATCTCCGGCCACGCTGTCACGAGCATGTTGTAGGCGCTGGCCTCCTCCGCCCACTTCCTACGTTCGGAAATGCCGAACAGCAAGTAGGCCAGCTGCCGAGCCCGCTCACCGAACCCAGCGCCTACTCGGCGCAGCAGAAGCGCTGCGTCGGTTTCCGACGACTCCAACGAGCGGATCAGATGCTGGGCGGTCTCCCACACCGTGAGTCGAGCATCTGCCGCAGGATCCCAGTCCTCAGGTAGCTCAGTTCGGTCTACTAACCGGACCCTGCCCTCCCGACTGACTGCAATACCTGATTGCTCCACGCCGGCTACCGTCGTATCCTTTGCCCGGGCTAGCAGATCCGCGTCACCGAACGGACCGGGGTTGTGCCCGTACTGCTCAAACCAGGTCAGAGCGAAGCGCGTGTTGGCATCGAACTCCGACTCTTCCCCTGAGAGCACCTCCGACAGCACCTCATTGATCAGAGCCAAGGCCGTACGCACCGACATCGACGATCCGTCAGCCTCCACAACCTTCGCGTAGCGCGAGAACACGGCAATTCCTGGCCCGATGGCCGACTGCGCCATGTCGACAGGTGCAATGTTCTGCTCCTGCAACAGGCGGATTGCAGGGGGCATCTCGTTATGCAACGCAGCCATGAGCTCGCCACGCGTCGCCATCGGTGCCGAGAGCTGACGCTTTCGAAGAGCGAGGACGATCGACGAAGCCAACATCCCTTTGCCAACCTTCAGACCACCACCCCGTTCTGTTCGCAAAGGCCACGTTGCTGTCACCGAGAACCCGGCTTCAAGGACGCCTGACAGAAAAGTCTCCCAGCCAGTCGATATCACGCCGTCGTCCGTGTTCTCGGTAGCCTTGAACGCGTAGAAGGTCGTTGCCGGAAAACGTCCGTCTGCATTCTGCGCAGCCATCGCGAACACATTCTTGATGCCCTGCTCAAAATGCCTGTTAGCTGCCGCCTTCGATCCGGCTCGATACTGGTTTGCGATCAATTCTTCCGCCTTCGGCGTAAGCAACGTTGCACACTCGTCGGGCCAAACATCTCGCAGGTTCCGGCGTAGCCACACATAGAAGAAATCCGATAGGTCGGCGTATGAGATGTTGTCGTAGTACGGGGGGTCAGTTGCCAGTACACAAGTTCCGACCTCCCGAATCAGCGCCTCCGCGTCGCGTTGCGCGACACCAGCAGCGGAGAGAGCGGGAAGCGCGGGTCCCTGCAGCACTTTTACCACCCATTGCAGCATCGCCATCCAGCTGCCTCCGCGTTCGGAGAGAGGGTTTACTTCCGCGAAATCCCAACTCATGGGGATAGCCTGGCGGCCGAACGTGTTGTTAACAAACTCGCCAGAGGGCACCCATCCCGCGATGGTTGACCAATAGTCAGTAGACTTATCGACCACAAACGCGAGGTATGTCTTGATTGCCTCCGCATAGGCGGCGGATCCGACGCCACCTGCGCGTAAAGGCCGGTTGTCATGAGGCAAGTCAGTCTGCGAAGCGTCGGCCTCAACTCGTGCCCGGGCTACCTCTAGTAAGTCGGAAAAGGTTGTTAGCGCTAGGAGCTGCCTAGGAGTAAAGGCATCGGCCCAAGTTGCCATGCCGTACATGGGCAACCTGTCAACATCATGGTTCGGAGTGGGAACCAGTTCGGACGGCTGCCAGGGAGGGGCTGGTACCTGAACGGCCTGAAGATGCCCCTCTTTGGGCGACATGTAGGCACGGATCCGGTCCCCTTCGGCTACGACGGCAAGAAGTGTCTGACCCATTCGACCCGCGACGGCTTCCGCTCTTATGTAGCTGCTTGGGATCGGTGTGCCAGTGGCAATGCAAGTTCCGTTACCACGATCAATAGACGGCTTCTGCGGAGTTCCATTAGTTCGGATTCTGTAACTAATTGACCGTGACTCACGGTCGACGATTGGCTCAACCCACACGGAAGAGCCACCGGACTTCTTGGCGAGGACCCACGACCGCACAAGCGGTACATGTCCAGGCCATGACGGGTCAGGGGACTTGACGGTGCGTGCCCAGATCCACGCGATCGGTGTTGCGGAGGTCCCGTCGGGAAGGCTGGCATCGGGGTAGTACTCGCCGATCCTGCGCTTGACCTCGTCATGCATCCAGGTGCCATATTGCTCGACATCTGTCGCAAGCCCGCGGTTACCCTCCCAGAGCGCTCGGGTAGCGCGTGCATCAGGGTGAACGGGAGGGCGTCCTGCAAAGCGGCCCGGGATTTCCAACATTGCCCGCTGGATTAAGACCGCGACTGGGTTGAGGTCTCCTGTGTAGGTGGGCAAGCCCAGACGGAGGGATTCGAGAGCGATCGCGCCGCCTCCCCCGAAGGGATCGAGGATCGTAGGGAGGTCGCCGTCACAGGACTTCTCGATTTCTGCTTGAGCTTCAGCGAGGATGTTTTGGTTGTTGGAGGCTTCCCATGGAACGAGGCGTTCGAGGATGTTAAAGAGTCGTTCACGTTCTATTTGCTGGTCCTTTTCAGTGGGAAACTGGTCGGGGTGTGCGGAGGGGTCATCAACGAGTGAGGCCCAAAGGACCGCTCGCGCCGCTGCGAGCGGACGTCTGGCCCACCAGACATGGAGGGTGGACGGATGACCGTGACGGATCGACTTTTCTCGAGCCGACTCGGTGTTGATGACCGCCAGGGGAAGCGCGACCTCGATGAGCTTCTTCTTGTAAGTCATTGGGGCTCCACTGCGGACGGCATGAGTTGGGCAATATTGAGAGGCACGTAAGTCTGGGCGAAGTGAAGCTCGTAGCTCTCAAAGGGTTTCACAAAATGGGCTTTCCAGTCGGCTACGGTGGACCCTAGACTGAGAGCGTGGCGGGCCTGCGGTCCGGGATGGATTACCCGAGGAGCTGGGAGGAGTTCGTCGCTTGGTTCGCTGAGGATGACGACT
>Ga0182027_10008378_pt1 | contig 15067 bp, 11 predicted proteins | sample 712E1DmetaG_FD_121300 | JGI IMG/M metagenome (GOLD analysis project Ga0182027, IMG submission 121300) | Permafrost microbial communities from Stordalen Mire, Sweden - 712E1D metaG (Illumina Assembly) | ecosystem: Environmental > Terrestrial > Soil > Wetlands > Permafrost | place: Sweden... | reverse complement strand
ATTCTGGCGGCCCAGAAGAAGTATGAAGCCGCGCGCCAACGGCCTTCGCAAGCGAGCAGCCTGCCCGACCCGATGGTCTCGCTGGGCTATAGCAGCGTGGGCAACCCGCTGCCCGGGGCGGGGATCGGAAGCCAGCCACAAGCCAACGCCGGCGTCATGCTTTCCCAGGAGGTCCCGTTTCCCGGAAAGCTGAAGCTCAAAGGGGACATGGCGTCGATGGAGGCGCAGGCCGGTTTCGAGGAATACCAGGGGGTGCAACTGGGCGTGATCTCGCGGCTGAAGCAGGCGTACTACCGGTTCCAGTACGCGTACGCCGCTCTCGATCTGCTGGCGCACCACCGCGAATTATTCGAGGCGCTGCAGCAAATGGCGCTGGACCGGTATGCGGCCGGGTTGGCGGCGCAGTCGGACGTATTCAAGGCGCAAACGCAGATCAGCATTCTGGAGACGCGGCTGGTGCGGCTGGAGCAGGAGCGCCGCGCGCGCGAGGCGGAGATCGACGCTCTGCTGAACCGCGCGGTGGGGACGCCGGTGGGACGTCCGGAAGAGATGAAGCCGAAGGAATCGGCGGCCACGCTGGAGGAATTGCTGGCATCCGCGCGGCGGAATTCGCCGCTGCTGGCGCGCGGTCAGAAGATGATTGAGCGTTCGGATCTGGCGGTGAACCTGGCGAAGAAGGAATTCGATCCCGACGTCACGCTCAACGCCGGATATTACAGCATGGGTTCGATGGGCACGATGTACGAACTGCGCGCGGACGTCAAAGTCCCGCTCTATTTCTGGCGGAAGCAGAGCGCCGGCGTTACGGAGCAGGCGATGGGACTCAGCGCGGCGCGGCGCGACTACGAGGCGGTGGACCAGACGTTGCGTTTCCAAATCCAGGACGCCTACCTGGCGGCGCAGGCGTCGGGCAAGCTAATGAAGATCTACGCGCAGACGGTGGCTCCGCAGGCCAGTCTGGCGCTCGAATCGTCGCTGCTGGCGTACGGCGCGGGGCGGGTGGATTTTCTCTCGGTGATATCCGACTACATCATGTCGTTCGATTACGCCATGAACTACTACGACGAGTCGCTAAACTACATGCTGGCGCTGGCGCGTCTGGAAGAAATGACGGGCGAGTCGCTTACGGACCAAATATGAGAGCCGTCCGGATCATTGCAGTGGCGTTCGGGATCGCGGCCGCGTTCGCGGGCGGGTATGTCTACCGGGCGGTCCAGAATAAGGCGGGGGGCGCGGCGGAGAAGGGCGGGCGCAAGATCCTCTATTGGGTGGACGCTATGAATCCGGCGCATAAGTCGGACAAGCCCGGAATCGCGCCGGATGGTATGAAGCTCGTGCCGGTCTACGCCGATGAAAGCAACGCGGCAGGTTCGGCGCAGAACGGCGAACGCAAGATTCTCTACTGGCAGGACCCCATGCATCCGGCGTACAAATCGGACAAGCCGGGAATCGCGCCGGATTGCGGGATGAAGCTAGAGCCGGTGTACGCGGATGGCGGGGGCGCGCAGAAAGCCGTGGCGCCGGAGGGCCCGGCGATGCCGCCCGGAACCATCCAGGTATCGCCCGACAAGCAGCAGCTTATCGGCGTGAAGTACGCCCAGGCGGAGACGACCAGCGGGACGCGGACGTTCCGCACGGTGGGGCGAGTGCGGATCGACGAATCGCGGGTGGGCCGCATCCGCACCAAGGTGGACGGGTGGGTGCAGGAAGTATTCGTGGATTATGTGGGGCAAAAGGTCCAAAAGAACGCGGCGCTGGTGACGGTCTATAGCCCGGAGATGCTGGCGGCGGAACGGGAACTGTTGCTGGTGGCGAAGGCGGCGGGCGGGATGAAAGATACCTCGCTGCCGGGCGCCTTCGATCAGAGCGAGGCGCTGCTGCAGGCGGCGCGGCGCCGTCTGGAGTTGTGGGGCCTGACGCAAGCGCAAATCAACCAGGTGGTGCTAACGGGCGAGCCTCTAAGAACCATCACGCTGTATTCGCCGGTGGCGGGATACGTGACGGACCTGAGGGCGACTCCGGGGTCGAGCGTCACGCCCGATACGGACCTCTACACCATCGTGGATACGAGCCAGGTTGAGGTTGTGGCGGATGTTTTCGAGTACGAAGCGCCGAATATCCGTGTGGGCGAGAGGGCGAAGGTGTTTCTGCAGGCGCTGCCCGGGAAAGTCTTCACCGGGGTGATCGAGTATATCCAACCGCAGGTAGACGCCTCGTCTCCCACTTACAAGGTGCGCCTGGATATGGGCAACCCCGGGTTGGCGCTCAAACCCGATATGTATGCGGAGGTGGAGTTCACGGTGAACGATCCGCCGAGGCTGACGGTGCCGGCCGAAGCGGTGCTGGGGGCGGGCGAGCGAAGAGTGGTCTACGTGGATCGGGGCAACGGGTACTTTGAGCCGCGCCAGGTGCAAACGGGCGGGCGCGCCGGCGACCGCGTGGAGATTTTGGCGGGGATCAAAGCGGGCGAGCGAGTGGTGACGTCCGGAAACTTCCTGATCGATTCGGAGAGCCAGTTGAAGGCGCCGACGCTGAAGGGCGCGTCGAGCGCGGTTACGACCGGTCTGGGAGGCGAAGGCGAGAAGTGATCAACGCGATCATCGAGTTCTCCGCCAGGAACAAGGCGATCGTCATCCTGCTGATTGCGGCGGCGGTGATGGGCGGGCTGTGGGCGATGCGGACGGTTCCGCTCGACGCGCTGCCGGATCTGAGCGACACGCAGGTGATTGTGTATTCGCGCTGGGACCGCAGCCCGGACATTCTGGAGGACCAGGTCACTTACCCCATTGTGACGGCCATGCTGGGAGCGCCGCACGTAAAGGACGTGCGGGGCTTCTCGGATTTCGGCTATTCCTACGTGTACATTGTGTTCGACGAGGGCACGGACATTTACTGGGCGCGTTCGCGGACGCTCGAATATCTTTCGGCGGTGCTGCCGCGTTTGCCGCAAGGGGTGACGACGGAGCTAGGGCCGGACGCGACCGGAGTGGGCTGGGTCTTCGAGTACGCATTGGTTGACACCACGGGCAAGCAGAGTCTGGCGGATCTGCGGGGCTATCAGGACTGGTATCTGCGCAACTACCTGAAGTCGGTTCCGGGGGTAGCGGACGTGGCGCCTCTGGGCGGGTTCGTGCGGCAGTACCAGGTGAATATCGATCCCGGCAAGCTGCAAACGTACAACATCCCGATTAGCGCGGTAGTGGCGGCGGTGCGCGGCGGCAACAACGATGTGGGCGGGCGGCTGCTGGAGATGGGCGGGGCGGAATACATGGTGCGCGGCCGGGGGTACGCGCAAACCACGGAGGACCTGGGCAAGATCGAGATCGGGAAGAATCAGTATGGCGCGCCGCTGCGCGTTTCGGACGTGGGAGAGGTGACGCTCGGTCCGGACATCCGCCGCGGGGTGGCGGACTGGAACGGGACGGGCGACGTGGTGGCCGGCATCGTGATCATGCGGCAGGGGGAGAACGCGCTGCAGGTGATCGAGCGGGTGAAGCAGAAGCTCAAAGACGTCGAAGGCGGGCTGCCGCCGGGCGTGAAGGTGGCGACGGCTTACGACCGGTCGGATTTGATTCTGCGCTCGATCGACAATCTGAAGCGCACGCTCACCGAAGAACTGACCATGGTGGCGCTGGTGATCCTGGTATTCCTGTGGCATATTCCGAGCGCCATTATTCCTATCGTCACGATTCCGGTGGCGGTGATCATTGCGTTTCTACCCATGAAGGGCATGGGTCTCACGTCGAACATCATGTCGTTGGGGGGGATCGCGATCGCGGTGGGGGCGATGGTGGACGCGGCCATCGTGGTGGTGGAGCAGACCCACAAGAAGCTGGAGGAATGGGAGCGGACGGGACGGAAAGAGGACTACCACAGGGTGGTGATCGATGCCGTGAAGGAGGTAGGCGGTCCCAGCTTTTTCGCGCTGCTGGTGATTGCGGCGTCGTTCCTGCCGGTACTGACGCTCGAAGCGCAGGAAGGGCGGCTATTCAAGCCGCTGGCATACACGAAGACCTTCTCGATGATTGTGGCGGCGGTTCTGGCGATCACGCTGGACCCGGTGATGCGGCTGCTTTTCACGCACATGAAGAACTTCGAGTTCCGGCCGCGATGGATGGCGCGGATGGTAAATGCGGTGCTGGTGGGGAAGATCCATTCGGAGGAGAACCACCCAATCAGCAGGGTCCTGATCAAGATTTATACGCCGGTGTGCGGCTGGGCGCTGCGCTGGAAGTGGTTGGTGATTGTGGGGGCGTTGGCGCTGGTGGCGGCGACGGTTCCGGCATTTCAAAATCTCGGGTCGGAGTTCATGCCGCCGCTCGACGAGGGTTCGCTGCTGTACATGCCGTCGACGTTGCCGGGGATCTCGGTTGGGCAGGCGCAGCAATTGCTGCAGACGCAGGACCGGATCATCAAGCAATTTCCCGAGGTGGAAACGGTACTGGGCAAGGCGGGGCGCGCGGAGACTCCGACCGATCCGGCGCCGCTCTCGATGATGGAGACGGCGATCGTGCTGAAGCCGGAGAGCCAATGGCGCAAGGTGGACACGTGGTACTCGGGGTGGGCGCCGGGATGGGCGAGGGGCATCTTCAGCAGAATCACGCCGGACCACATCTCCACCGACCAACTGGTGGAAGAGATGGACCAGGCGCTGAAGATACCGGGGACGACCAACGCGTGGACCATGCCGATCAAGGGGCGCGTGGACATGCTGACGACGGGCATACGCACGCCGGTGGGCATCAAGACGTACGGGGCCGACGTGAAGAAGCTACAGGAGATCGGCGCGCAAATCGAAGCGCTATTGCCGAGGGTTCAGGGGACCCGCAGCGTGTTTTCGGAGCGCACGGGCGGGGGCTACTTCCTGGATTTCAAGTGGAACCGGGACGCGCTGGCGCGGTATGGGATTAGCATCGACAGCGCGCAGGAGGTGGTGACGAGCGCGATCGGCGGCGAGAACGTGACCACCACCATCGAAGGCAGGGAGCGCTATCCGGTGAACGTGCGCTACATGCGGGACTACCGCAGCGACCCGGCGGCGCTGGCGCGGGTACTGGTTCCGAGCACGGACGGGTTGACGCAGACGCCGCTGGCGCAGATCGCGGAGATACAAACGGTGAACGGTCCCGCGATGCTGCGCGACGAAAACGGGATGCTGAACGGCTACGTGTACGTGGACGTGGCGGGCCGCGACGTGGGCGGCTACGTGACCGAAGCCAAGCAGGTGGTGCGGGACAACATCAAGCTGCCGGCGGGATATTCGCTTCAGTGGAGCGGCCAGTACGAAGCGATGCAGCGGGTGCGGGAGAAGCTGACGGTGGTGCTGCCGCTCACCGTGTTCCTGGTACTCATGCTGCTTTACATGAACACGAAGTCGCTGGCGAAGACGGCGATCATCATGCTGGCGGCGCCGTTTTCGGCGGTAGGGGCGATCTGGCTGCTGTACATGCTGGGATACAACATGAGCATCGGGGTATGGGTGGGGCTGATCGCGCTGGTAGGCGTGGACGCGGAGACGGGCGTGTTCATGCTGCTGTACCTGGATTTGGCGCACGACCGGGCGAAAAAGGAAGGCCGGCTGCGCAGCTTGAGCGACCTGCGGGAGGCCATCATGAGCGGGGCGGTGAAGCGGATTCGCCCGAAGTTCATGACGGTGGCCACGATGTTCATCGGGCTGGTTCCGATTATGTGGTCGATGGGGGCCGGCGCCGATGTGATGAAGCGCATCGCGGCCCCGATGATCGGCGGCATCTTCACGTCGTTCCTGCTGGAGTTACTGGTTTATCCGGCGGTCTACGAGGTTTGGAAATGGCACTTCGGACTAAAGAGAGAATTGGCGCGTTCCTAGCGGCCTGGCTGTTAACGGTGGGGGCGGGGCACGCTCAGCAGGAGTTCCGCTACGAGGCGTGGCACGGGCACTCGCGGCCGCCGCACATCAAGAAGGCGGGAGAAATGGGCGTGCTGACCATCTCGGAATCGGGCATTTCCTTCCAGGCCAAGGCGCATGGGTGGAGCTGGGCATACCAGGACATCCGGCAGTTGAAGATAGCGCCGGGGTGGATTTCGGTGGTAACGTACGAGGGCGAAAAATGGAAGCTGGGGGCGGACAGGGAGTACCGTTTCGAGCTGCCTTTCACGAAGATGTACACGGATGCGTACCCCTTTCTGAAGAGCCATTTGGACCAGCGCTTCGTGGCGGCGATTGCGGAGCGCATTGCGGATCCGCTGTGGGAGATTCCGGCCAAGCATCTGCTGCGGTTGGGAGGCGACGAAGGAGTGCTTCAAATCGGCCCGAAAGGGATGGCCTACCTGTCCTCGAAGATTGGCGAATCGCGGGCGTGGCGATACCTCGACATCGAGAACGTCAGCAGTTCCGGGCCGTTCCAACTGACGATCACGACATACGAGCGCGCCACGACGCACTACGGCGACCTCAAAGGGTTCAACTTCGAGCTGAAGCAAGCGCTTGGCGAGGACCGTTATAACGACCTGTGGCTGCGGCTGAACCGCTCGAAGGGGCTGAAGATTCCGGACGTGTACGGCGGGAATTGAGGGAAAGCCGGGCAACGCGAACGACTGGATTCGCATCCACTTAGTGGGGGTGAAGACCAACCGGGCGGCGGACTCGATTCCGCGATAGCCGCCGCGAGACGGAAAGGCAAGGACACACATGACAAAACTCACTATGCTTTTGATGGCAGGGACGCTGCTGGCGGCCGGTCCGGGGACGTTTACGGGCGTCATCACGGATACGATGTGCGGCAAAGACCACTCCACGATGCATGTCACGCCGGATTCGAAGTGCGTGGCGGAGTGCGTGAAGGCCGGCGCCAAGTATGCGCTGTACGACGGCAAGACCGTGTACCTGCTGAGCGATCAGAAGGCCCCGGAGAAGTTCGCCGGCCAGAAGGTGAAGGTTACGGGGACTTACGACGAGGCCGCCAAGGTGTTGAAGGTGGATTCGATGGCCGCGGCGAAGTGACTGGGGAAAGGGGGCGGCGCGAAGTCTCGCAAGGGCGGAACGTGAGAAACATAACATAGGGCGGAAAAAAGTCGCTTGAAATCCGGCGGTTCCGGATTATACTTGCAGAGCTTGGGTTTGAAGTTTAGAAGTGTTCCTTTTAGGGGGGGACTACATGAAACAGACCATTCTGCTAGGTGTTATTGCTATTGCGGGCGCCGCGGGGCTGCGGGCGGCGGCGATTGCGGATTGCGACAGTCTGCCATCGACGACCTTCGCCGGGTTGGAAGCCGCGGGAAGCTGCATCATCGGCGATAAGCTCTACGACAATTTTTCGCTCCAATCGAATGCCACGGGCGGCGCCACTCCGGTGGCAGCGGGTGGAGTCACCTACAGCACCGTCGATAACGGGCTGGCGGCGAACGGGTTCAACTTCGCGTTCATTCTGGACGCGGTGGCGAACCAGTCGAACGACCTTTTGATCGGATACGACGTGACCGTCTGGACTGGCGCGGACCTGATTGCGAGCGCGGACTTGGTGGTGAGCGGGGCGGCGGCCACGGGGGCGGGTTCGGCGACTACGGTCGGAGAGACGATTTGTCCGGGCGGAGACATCGCGGGTTGCGTTGCGGCGCTGGCGCTATCGGCCGACGTGGTTCCGGCGCCCGGCGTATCGGTGCTTGACGACTCGGTCAACTTTCCGGGGGTGACGGAGCTGGGCGTCTCGAAGGACATCAACGTCCTGGGGGGGCCGAACGGGGTGGCCAGCATTTCGGGCATCACGGAGACAGTGGATCAGATCGCTCCAGGCGACACGCCGGAGCCGATTTCCTTTGTGCTGATGGGGGCGGGATTGTTGGGCATCGGCCTGCTGCGCCGGAAGGCTTAGGGGGTTAGCCGGGGGTGGAGATTGGCGGGCTACTAACCTGCGGCAGGGCGCCAGGGTGGCGCACTGCGAAGAAGGCAGGCGGACCCACAAACGGCGTGGGTACCCCGGCCCGCCCCACTACACTGGGGCGTCACATTTTCAGGGCGTAGTAGCCGGCTCGGGCGCGAACGACGAGATCCTTGCGGCGCTTAACTCGCAATTGAACCTCGTGGAACAGGCCGTCGGTGGCCAGCGGCTCGGGACTGTAGGCGATGTTGTACTGATGGCGCAGTTCGTTGGCGATATTCTCGAAGCCCTGCGCCATATCCTCGACCTTGAACGGGAAGTAGGCGGTTCCGCCGGTCTGACTGGTCAGGTACTTCAAGACCTTGTCGCCATCGCTTTCAATGCGGGAGATGTTCGTCGAGATGGCGTAGACGACGACGTCGTCTTTCTGCGCGCGTTCCAGGGCCTGATCGCGGGTATAGCGGCTCTGGTTATCGTCGCCGTCGCTAAGGATGACGATAGCGCGGCGGAAATCGTGTTTGGGCTGGTCCAGGCCAAGCTTGTCGCGGCAGGCGTAGTAGATGGCATCGTAGAGAGCGGTGCCGCCGCCGGGGCGCAGGGCGACGATGGCGCGGGCGGCTTTCTCCGGATCGTCCACCAGGTCCGAGGCGAGCTGGGCGGTGGTATCGAAGCCCACCACCATGACCTTGTCGACGTGCGGATGAAGCACGCGGGTGACGAAATCGGTAGCGGCCTCCTGTTCGAAGCGGAAGCGGTCGCGGATGCTGTTGCTGGTATCGACGAGGACGCCCATGCGCAAGGGCAGATCGCTCTTGGCGGCGAATTCGAGGATGGCCTGCGGCCGGCGGTTCTCCATGATCTCGAAATCCTCTTTGGCGAGATCGGTGACGAAGCGGCCCTGCTTATCGGTCACCGTAAACAACATACTGACGCGGGTGACGTTCATATTGAACTGGGCGGGTTCGTCGGACTTGACGGCGCCGGGGGCGGGCGGGGCGGTTTGGCCGCCGGCCGCGAGAAGCGCGGCGCAAAGCAAACCGGCAGCGGCAAGCGCGGCCCAACAGGCTCTCATAATGATCCGATTATACCCGTTCCAGGGCTTCCATCCACTCGGCGAGACTGGCGGGGAGGGGCGCCTCGACGGCGATCTCAAGGCCGGTGGACGGGAGGTGGAAGCGAATGCGGCGGGCGTGGAGAAAATAGCGGCCCAAGGGCGGCATGCCATCGATGCGGGCGGGCGCGCCGTAGAGGGCATCGCCGGCGACGGGGTGGCCGATGCTGGCGAGGTGAACGCGGATCTGGTGGGTGCGGCCGGTGCCGATGCGCACTTCGAGGAAAGTAAACCGGGCGAAGCGACGCAAGACGCGGTACTCGGACCAGGCGGCGCGGCCTTGGGAGAGGCGGGCGGTCATACGGGTGCGATGGACGGGGTCGCGGGCGATGGGGCGCTCGATGCGGCCGCTTTCGAGGGGCACGCGGCCGTGGACCAACGCGAGGTAAACCTTTTCGACTTTTCGGCCTGAGAATTGGGCGGCGAGATGGCGATGGGCGGCGTCGTTCTTAGCGACCAGGAGGACGCCGCTGGTATAGCGGTCGAGGCGGTGGACAATGCCGGGGCGGAGCGGGCCGCCGACTTCCGATAGCGTCTGGAAGCGATGCAGGAGGGCATTGACGAGGGTGCCGGAGTGGACGCCGGCGCCGGCGTGGACGACCATACCGGCGGGCTTATCGACGGCCACGAGGTCCTGGTCTTCGTAGAGGATGGCCAGGGGGATGTCTTCCGGAGCGGCGTGCAGGGGGGGCGGCTGGGCGGGCTCGAGTTCGACGATTTCGGCGCCGCGAACCAGGCGCGAGGAGCGGGCGGGGGCGCCGTCCACAAGCACGCGGCCGGCCTTGATCCACTCCTGAATGCGCGACCGGCTAAAGCCGGGGAGGCGTTCGTGGAGCATCTGGTCGAGGCGCTTACCGGCGTCGCTCGATTCGGCTGACAGGCGCATTGGGATGGTGGCCGGCTAGCTGGCCGGGGTGACCGCCTCGGGGCGCTCGGCGGGAGGGGCGAGAGATTTCTCGGCCACCGGTCCGCGGCGGTCGTAAAACTGCAATCGGCAGAAGCGGCAGTGGTAGAGGACGCCGCCGAAGATGCGCGACAGCAGGCTGAGCGGACTGCCGGTCATGGGATCGATCTGGTCGCGTTGTTTGAGCTTCGTGATGCGGAGGGTGCCGCACTTGGGGCAGCGGGGGTGCTTGCCGAGATGGTAGCGAAAGCGGCGGGGAGTGCAGGAAATATCCTTGCATTCGCGGCACTCGTAAATCGCCATATAGGAGAAACGCTCCGCGAAAGTGCGGTGGATGCGGTGCAGGTGTCCGCCGCATTGACTGCAGTTCGTCATTCAAGCTCGTTATAGCGCAATTTGCGGAAGCGGCACAAGCCGCGCCACAATAATAGACGAGCCCTCCTTCCCAAGAAAAGTTATGCTGGACCGGATCACCGTACATGGCGCGCGCCAGCACAACCTGAAGAACATCGACGTGGAGATTCCGCGCAACAGCCTGACGGTGATCACGGGGCTAAGCGGATCGGGGAAGTCGTCGCTGGCATTCGACACGATCTACGCGGAGGGGCAACGGCGGTACGTGGAGACGCTTTCGACGTACGCGCGGCAGTTTCTGGACCAGATGGAACGGCCGGACGTGGACTCGATCGACGGGCTTAGCCCGGCCATCTCGATCGAGCAGAAGACTACCAGCCGGAGCCCGCGGTCGACGGTGGGGACGATCACCGAGGTGTACGATTACCTGCGGGTGCTATACGCCTCGATCGGGACGCCGCACTGCCCGGTGTGCGGCCACGAGATTTCGCGGCAGACGACGGAGCAGATTCTGAAGCACGTACTGGCGCTGAAGCCGGAAGAGCGGATCATGGTGCTGGCGCCGGTGGTGCGGGGGCGCAAGGGCGAATACAAGAAGGACCTCGAAAAGCTGGCGCGGCAGGGGTTTGTGCGGGCGCGCATCGACGGGGCGCTGCGCTCGCTCGACGAAGACATCGCGCTCGATAAGAGAAAGAACCACACGATTGAAGTGGTGGTGGACCGGCTGCTGGTGAAGGCGGGGATCGAAAAGCGGCTGGAAGCGTCCATCGAGACGGCGACCAAGCTGGCGGATGGGCTGGCGCTGATCGCGGTGGTGAACGGAGAAGAGCGGCTGTACTCGCAGAAGCTGGCGTGCACGGAATGCGGCGCGAGCACGCCGCAACTGGAGCCTCGGTCGTTTTCGTTCAACAGCCCATACGGGGCGTGCGAAGAGTGCCACGGGCTGGGCAGCAAGTGGGCGTTCGACCCGGATAAGGTGGTAGCGGACGCATCCAAACCGCTGCCCGAGGGGCTGGGTCCGGCGGCGGGCTCGGCGCAGATGGCGCACCGCATACGGGAGGCCGGCAAGCAGCACCGCATCAACCTGGCCAAGCCATTCGAGGAATTGCCGAAGAAGGCGCAAGGGTTGCTGATGGAGGCGGTGATCCGGCAATTGAACGAGAGCTGCCAGGAGGCCCCGGAAACCTACCGCGAGTGGTTGGAGGAGTACATGTCGCCGGCGGAGTGCGGGGCGTGCCACGGCATGCGGCTGCGGCCGGCGAGCCTGGCGGTGCGGGTGAAGAACTTCTCGATCGCGGAATTCACGGAGATGCCGATTTCGCGCGCGCTGACGACGGCGCGGAACTGGGAGTTCGACCAGCGCGAGACGCAGATTGCCGGGCGGGTCCTCGACGAAATCAGGCGGCGGCTGGAGTTTCTCTCGGCGGTGGGGTTGGACTACCTGAGCCTGGGGCGTTCGGCGGCCAGCCTATCGGGCGGGGAAGCGCAACGGGTGCGTCTGGCGACGCAGATCGGGTCGAAGCTGCGGGGCGTGCTTTACGTGCTGGACGAGCCTTCCATCGGGCTGCATCCGCGGGATAACGGGAGGCTGCTCGAGACGCTGACGCGGCTGCGCGACATGGGCAACACGGTGCTGGTGGTGGAGCACGACGCGGAGACCATCGAGCGGGCGGACTACGTGGTGGACCTGGGACCGGGGGCGGGCAGGCTGGGCGGCGAGGTGGTAGCGGTGGGGGACCCGGCGGCGATCGCGGCCAACGCGGCATCGCTGACGGGGCGTTATCTTTCGGGCGCGCTGAGCATTCCGGTACCGGCCGAGCGGCGGCGGCCGGGGGACAAGAAGCTGGTGGTGCGCGGGGCGCGGCAGCACAACCTGAAGAACATCGACGTGGAGATTCCGCTGGGCCTGCTGACGGTGGTGACGGGGGTGTCGGGGAGCGGAAAATCGACGTTGATCAACGAGACGCTGTACCGGTCGCTGGCGCGGGAAATCTACGGATCGCACGACGAACCGGGGGCGCACGACTCGATTGAGGGGATTGGCAATATCGATAAGGTAATCCGCATCGACCAAGCGGCCATCGGGCGGACGCCGCGGTCCAATCCGGCGACTTACACGGGGTTGTTCACGCCGATTCGGGATCTGTACGCGATGCTGCCGGAATCCCGCGAGCGGGGGTACAAGCCGGGGCGGTTCAGCTTCAACGTGAAGGGCGGGCGGTGCGAGGCATGCCAGGGGGACGGGCTGAAGCGCATCGAGATGAACTTTCTGCCGGACGTGTACGTGGCGTGCGACGTGTGCCGGAGCCGCCGGTACAATCGGGAGACGTTGCAGGTGAAGTTCAAGGGGCGGTCGATCGCGGACATGCTGGAGGCGACGGTGGAGGAAGCCCTGGGGCTGATGGAGAACCTGCCGCAGATCCGCGCCAAACTGCAGACGCTGTACGATGTGGGTCTGGGCTATGTGCACCTGGGCCAGTCTTCGACGACGCTCTCGGGGGGCGAGGCGCAGCGCATCAAACTGGCCAAGGAGTTAAGCAAGCGGCAGACGGGGCGCACGTTCTATCTGCTGGACGGACCGACGACGGGGCTGCATTTCGCCGATGTGGGCAAGCTGCTGGACGTGCTGGGGCGGCTGGTGGACCTGGGCAACACGGTGGTGGTGATCGAGCACAATCTGGACGTGATCAAGACGGCGGATTATATTATCGACCTAGGCCCGGACGGGGGCGAATACGGCGGGCGGGTGGTGGCGTCGGGCACGCCCGAGCAGGTGATGCGGTCGAAGAAAAGTTACACGGCCGAGGCATTGCGCAAGGCGCTGGGCCGGGGAAAAAGGATATGAGCAAGTACGCGAAGAGTCCGCTCGATTTGGCGCGCCTGAAGACGGTGAGTCTGGCGGAGCGCGGCGGCAAGGTAAAGATCGCCGATTTTGCGACGCCGTACCGGAAAGGGTCGGGGGTGGCGGGGTGGCTGGAGTCGCTGCCGCACATTCTGGCGGGCGATTCGTTCCGTTGGGTGGTGGAGGCGCTGGCGGCGGCGCGGGACAAGCGGCGGGCGATCGTCTGGGGGCTGGGCGGACACGTGATCAAGTGCGGGCTGGCGCCGGTGCTGGCGGACCTGATGGGGCGGGGCTACGCGACGGCATTCGCGCTGAACGGAGCGGCCGCGATCCACGATTTCGAGATCGCCCTGGCGGGGCGCACCAGCGAAGATGTGGAAGCGGTGCTGCCGGACGGACGATTCGGCGCGGCCGAGGAGACGGGGCGGGAGATGAACCTGGCCATCCGCGGCGGCGACGCCGATGGGCTGGGGATGGGCGAGGCGCTGGGGCGGTGGTTGGGCGAAGCGGCGCATGCGGAGCACAGTCTGCTGGCGCAGGCTTACAAGCGCGGCGTGCCGGTGACGGTGCACGTGGCGGTGGGCACGGATACGCCGCATGCGCATCCGGCGGCGGACGGGGCCGCTATTGGAAGCGCGTCGCACCGGGATTTCCGCTTGTTGTGCGCTTATGCGACGGACCTGAACGAGGGCGGCGCGTATTTGAATGTCGGCTCCGCGGTGGTGCTTCCGGAGGTGTTTCTGAAGGCGGTATCGACGGTGCGCAACCTGGGACATCCGCTGGCGAACTTCACGACGGCGAATTTCGATTTTTTGCAGCATTACAGGCCGCGGGTGAACGTGGTGGAGCGTCCGCACGCGGGTTCGGGGGGCGCCGGGTACGCCATTACGGGGCACCATGAAGTGATGATTCCGTTGTTGGCGGCGGCGCTGATCGAGAGAGAGGGATGAAGGAGGATCTCCCTGAGGGCCCGCTTCGGCCCGAGCGGTTGGGCGGGCCTCCTGGCCTGCCTTCCGGTTGCGAGGACGATTGCGCCCAAGATGGCAGGCAGGCCCAAGAAGGCAGGCCGACCCACGAACCCGGTGGGTACCCCGGCCCGCCCCACCCGTTCTGGACTTACGGGGATGTGTTTCTGTTCGGCGGGCTGGCTGTGCCTTGCATGCTGCTGGCGTGGGCGATGGTCAAGGGGGCATTCGCGGTGTTGCGGGTCCGCGGGGCGGCTCCGGCGGTGGAGCCGCTGGCGGAGCAATTCGTCCTGTATGTGATGCTTTTCGGCGCGCTGACGCTGATTTTCCGGTTGGAATACGATCGTCCATTTTGGCGGTCGCTGGCGTGGACCGGCATGCGGATGCCGTTCCTGTGGGTGGTCGTCGCAGGGGTGGCGACTGCGTATGTGGTGGCGATTCTGGGCCAGGCGATCCACACTCCCGCGACCAAGAACGCCGTCACGGAATTGATGGAGGACCGGGTCTCGCTGCTGCTGATGACGGTATTCGGAATCACGCTGGGGCCGCTGTGCGAAGAGCTGGCGTTCCGGGGCTTTCTGCAGCCGCTGCTGGTGCGGAGTTTGGGAGCGGCGCCGGGGATTGTGCTGGCGGCGGTTCCGTTCGGGTTGCTGCACTACCGGGAATACGGCAATTCATGGCGGCACGCGGCGATTGTGGCGACGGCGGGCATGGCTTTCGGATGGATGCGGCACGCGACCGGGTCGACGAAGGCGTCCACGTTGATGCACGCTTCCTATAACGGATTAGTGTTCGCGGCGACGCTATCGCAGCGGACGGATCTTTTGAGGTAAGGGGCGAGGCGGAGCCGGCGGAGCTGAACGCGCCGGGAACTGGAAATTCGCCCGTCTCCGCGACGACGGAGAGTAGGGGATCAGTCAAGATGGAGCGACCAACTGCCTTTTCGCAGTAGCGCGGGTTACGCTGCGAAGAGGTGAATCCAGCGGCGCAGAGCCGCATACGAAAGGAGTTGGCCGCACATGTCTAAAATACGCT
>Ga0182027_10008377_pt1 | contig 15068 bp, 15 predicted proteins | sample 712E1DmetaG_FD_121300 | JGI IMG/M metagenome (GOLD analysis project Ga0182027, IMG submission 121300) | Permafrost microbial communities from Stordalen Mire, Sweden - 712E1D metaG (Illumina Assembly) | ecosystem: Environmental > Terrestrial > Soil > Wetlands > Permafrost | place: Sweden... | reverse complement strand
ATGGCTGATGATTCTACGGCTATACCGGCCGCCGTGGGTTCGAATGGTCCGGATATTACAGTTCCTGCTACTAACGGCAATGAGACCGGCGCGATCATCCCTACCGCTCAAGGTTCCAACGGCGATGAAAGCGGGAATTCAACTCCGGTAACTCCCGTCACTCCTCCCATTACCATTTCCTCCGTTGTCTCAACCGCTGGCGGCTCTTCTTCTTCGAGCTCTGGTTCTAGCGGTTCCTTCTATGGCGGCGGTTCGTACGCTCCGATCGCAACAGTCGCCGCTTCTCCCGCTTCGATGTCTTCTTGTCCGCTCCTTACCGTGAGCTTTTTGAAGCTCGGCGCGAATAACGACGGCGCCGAGGTTGCCAAGCTCCAAGCTTTCCTCAAAGATACCGAAGGATTGAATGTTGCCGTGAATGGCGTCTTCGACCAGAATACCGAAGCGGCTGTCAGCGCCTTCCAAGATAAATATCTGTCTGACATCATGGGTCCGTGGGGCGCCACGCGATCTTCCGGTATCGCCTACATCACGACGATAAAGAAGATCAACCAGATCGCTTGCAACACCCCTCTCAACTTGAGCGTCGCCGATCTCTCGATCATCAACGCTTACAAACAGGCCGAGGCTTCCGGCACGAATGCCGGTCCGGTCGGCGTGAATCAGGGCGCGAATAACGGCGTGGCTGTCGGTCCTACTATCCCGGCTTCCGCTTCGAGCTCTGACATACTCTCAACTGGCAATTCGAATGTCGCCGCTGTCGGACAGGCTTCGCTCGCGCAACGTTTCTGGAACTTCATCGTGGGATTGTTCCATCGCTAATTCAAATCCCCAATCGTTTCGTGCCATGCGCCCGGATAAGTCTGGGCGTTTTGGCGTCAGAATGGTGTAAAGCTCCGGCCACGGCTATCATCAGGGCATTGTCGCCGGAAATATGGCGCGACGGCATGAATATGGGTATATTGTATTCACCGGCTGTTGCCGTGAATCTTTGTCGCAGGAAATGATTGGCGCTGACGCCGCCGCCGACGATGATCGACTTCGCGCCGATCCTTTCGATTGCCATGCGCAGTTTGCCGTCGAGGGTATCGGCCACGGCCTGCTCGAATTCATGGGCAAGCCCTTTCTTGAAGGTGTCAGATAGCTCAAAATGGTCGGTCGTTGAGGGGTGATTGGCGGAAGGAAATTTTTGACCAGCGGCATCCCGTACTGCGTAAAGTACCGCTGTCTTCAAGCCCGCGAATGAGAAGTCCAAGTCGCCGCTCTTGAGCATCGGCCGCGGCAACTTGACCGGCGAGGGGATCTTCTCTTCCCAAGCTTTATGTGAAAGCTCCGCCAAATGCGGTCCGCCCGGATATGGCAGGCCGATCAGACGAGCCGCTTTGTCGAAAGCTTCGCCGACTGCGTCGTCCTTGGTGCGGCCAAGGATCTCATAGTTGCCGAGCTTGGAGATCTTCACCAGCTCCGTGTGGCCGCCGCTTATGAGCAGGGCGATGGCCGGCAGAGGCGCATCATATAGCTTTTGCCATACGCCATTCGTAGCATCTGACGGTAACAACGAGCCCAGGATGTGTCCTTCCATATGATCGACCGGAATGATCGGCACGCTCCAGAGCGCCGCGAGCATCCGCGCGAAATTGATGCCGACCCAGAGCGCCGGTTCCAAGCCCGGCCCTTCGGTCACCGCGATTCGATCTATCGGCGGCACGGTCTTCAGGAAATCAGCGCCTGCGAATGACTCGAATAATTCCGGATTTTGTCGCTCGACATCAGCGCGGAAAGATTCGAGCACATCTCTGAATTGGGAGTTGGTCAAATTCTCCGAGGTCGGACCTCGGGGACATCCGGACGGAGGTCCGACCTCGGAGAATTCACTTCCAACAGAACTTTCAATGAGCAGCTTGTGAAGCAGAGGCACGATATTCTTGCCGTGCTCGCGCTTCGCCAGAGTAGGGAAGACGCCTCCGTAAGCGCTATGCAATTCCGCCTGCGAGTGCACCAATGACTGGATGACCCGGCATTCAAAGGCGTTGCCGCCGCTTCCGTCGGCTGTCTTTTCATGGCCGCGAGTCTCTATGAGCGCTAGCGCCGTCTCGTCGCATGAGGTTTCTATGCCAAGAATGATCATGACGCCAGTATATACTTTTAGGGCGTTTGATGTATAGTAGCGGGTAGAAAGGTATTAAAAATGAATATTTACTTTATTATCGGGATGATCGTGACTGTTGCTATGATCGTGTTCGGGATCTTCCTCCATCGCCGATTAAAGCGCATAGCGCGCAGGTGCCGGTGCGGAAAGTTCAGAAGGCGGCGATACAAGATAGTTCTCCTGCCTGGCGAAGCCATCACTTGGCGTGACGGAAACGGCCGTTTGAGATTGTTCATTCGGGATGTGGTCAAGCTTACTTTCGCCGAATGTGAGACGGACGGAGTCAGTCTGGTGAAGGTAGACAGGGATCCAGTGTCAGTGTGGCATGCTCTGTGGGTCAAACGCTTTCATCCGGAGCAGTTGGATATCGAAGAACAGACTCTTTTCAGTGTCGAACGTTCGATGCCGGAGTTATTGGGCATAAAAAGGCGAGGCTATGCCCAAGAGATCGGTGACCCTCCTCCAGTGTCTTTGAACGCGTTGTTGCAGGATATGCTCGATGATCTATCAGAACTCTTATTTGGAGAAGAGCCAAAATCGAAGTGATTCTCCGTTCACAAAATGCGTGCCGCCCGGTTATCGGACGACACGCACTTTTTTATCTGTTAAATCGATTGATTCCTAGAACCCGAATATGCGGCTGAAGAATTGTCCGATCGAGCCGAAGAATCCGAGATTCTTCTTGGGAGCCGTGGCGGAGCCGTTGGCAACTGTCTGCGCCGGAGCTTTCTGATCTATGACCGATGAGGCTGTGACGGAAGTGCCATTGACTGCGCCTTGGACGATTACGCTGTCGCCGACTGTCACGCTTGAGATCGTGACAGTATTCTGTCCCTGGACGACCTTGGCATTTGTGGCATCTACGGTATAGGTGAGGTTGCTCTTGGTGCTGACAGTCAATGAATCGCCGCTAATAGCCGAGACTGTCCCCGCAACCACCGGTTGTCCGTTGCCTTGGATCGGCGAAGGAGCGTTCCCGGAACCGGAACCTGGCGTGCCGCCGGGGCTTTTCATGCCGCCCGGACCTCGCATCATGCCGTCGCGGATAGAGGTAGCAGTGATGTTGGTGCCGCTCTTGGTGCCCTGGATCACCACCATGTCTCCGACAGCGATGGCTGAAACAGAACTGGTGGCGTTATTCTTCATGACTGTAGCGTTCGAGGCGTCGACCGTATAAGTAGTGATCGCGGCGCTGGCCGCCGTGGCCGGAGGATTGGCTGGAGCTGTTCCATTCGAAGCTGGTCTTGTGAATGTACGACTGGTGACAGTTAGCGTGGTGCCGTTAATGGTTGTGACGCTCCCGAAAGCCGCCGGAGGCGTGCCGCGCGTCATGCCCATACCAGGCGTTCCGCCGGTTCGGCCTTGCCACTGACCGCCCATGCCGTTATGAGGCATATTCTGGGGATTGGCCGATGCATTGGCGTTAGCGTTGGTGGTCTGCGCGAAAACCGGTATGGCTATCGCTAAGCTGGTGATAATAGCTACTCCCGCCAATATGGCGGCATATTTAGTCGTTAACTTCATATTTCTTTGTAACCTTATGCTTATAAACAGGATCTTACGACGAGAATCCTATGAGCTATGCATTTACATACGCACGAATGCATGAGCCAGGTGCATGGAGAAGATGAATTTACGGATCTCTCAGGTTCCTTTTTCTTTGAGAGCATTCAAGAGGAGGCTGGCTTGAAGGGCAAAAGCCTATCTTATACAGAGGATGATCGAGATTGACATAGATCACTCCTCCGGAAATGACCGATTCCTCGTCTTTGCCGAGATGTTCCAACCTGACAGCAAGCTCCATATTCGCGACCTTGAGTGTTCGAACCACCGATTTGTTGCCCAACATGCCGGAAAATCGTCCCTTGCGCTTGAAATTTTTCTGCTTCGAAAGCCGGCCCATCAGATCCGGAGGAAGCTCTTCATATGCCGGCAAAAATCTTGAGCCGGAAATCTCGTATCCCGGTTGCATCTCATTCCCGGATGATTTTGATGAAGGATTTTCTCCAGAGGTCGATGTTTCAGGCGGAACGCCAAAAGCAACTTGGGTTTCCGGGAAAAGATCGCCGCATCGCTTCATGGCTTTGCCGATCTTATGAAGAGCTTCTTTGAGCACCCTTGATGCCTGAAAATTCGCTTTCTGATCGCCATCTTCACGCACCAATTCAAGCGCTTTGCCCACCTCCTTTTTTACGGCGTCATAAAAAGAAGTGAAAATAGCGGAATCGCGTATGAAATCGTCGCGATTGCTGGTAATAGGCAGAAAATCGGCATTGATCCTTCCAGTTATGCGGCCAACGCCAAACTTGCGCGAAGTATCAAGCCCGAATTGCTCGTACCTGACCAAAATACCTTTGACCAAGATCCCTATTCCGAGACCGCTGGCGCGATGATTGGCGGGAATAATGGTCAGATTTCCTTCGGCAAGGCCGTACGGAGTGGCTAAATTGACAGGAATATGCCTGCCGGTGATTATGTCATCCGTCACCCTATCGCCGTCCAAGAATACGGCAAAATGAGGATCGTTGATCGGCGTGCGTTCAGCGAGGTATTTACGCACTCGCGCCGGCAGAAAGACAACATCGAGCTCTTCAAGCCTGATAGTCGTACCGTTGCCGGTATGTCTTTCCGGCGGCAAAATATCGATGTCGACATGCCAGTCATCATGGCGAGACCAGATCTCCTTATCAAAGATCAGTCGCGCACGAAAACCGTTGCGTTCTGTTTCGACTAGAAAACGCTTGCAAGCCGAAAGCGCCGCGAACTTGCCTATGCCGAATTCGCCGATGCGCGATCGCCCGAATTTATGGCTCCTGCTTTCCTCCTTCTTCAGAGACGAACCGATCGTGAAATATTGGCGCAAACCCTCTTCATCCATGCCGCTGCCATTATCGCGGATAGTGACAGTTTGATCCGCCATTTCAATATGCACTTCAGTCGCGTCAGCGTCGTAGGCATTATTGACCAGCTCGCGGATAAAGCTCGTCTTTTCCGTGTAAAGTTTTTCGCCGATGGTTATAAGATGGCTTTTATCTATGGTGACCGGGATAGTTCTGGTCTCGTAAGGCTTTGTTCTCATACAGGGAGTCTAACAAAGAGAGATGAAAATTGGAATGGCATACATTCTAGCGTAAAGAATTAAATCATCTACACCTTACCTAGTATCTCTAAATATTCCGAAACAGAAATGCCAAGCACGCGAAGATTATTCCTGATGACAAATATGGGAACATGCGAGCTCCTCGGAATTACAACTGGACGGCGAAGCCCTGTCCTGCCCCAAATTCGATGATCCCCTTTTTCACGAATAAGTTTGCAACCGACAAAGACAAGGAACTTTTCAAAATGTTTCCAATCTATTTGAGTCAAACTGGACATAGACTACGTCGCACACGGCACTTTTACCATCTGCATATCCTGTGCCACGACTACCGGCGGATTCCACTGGCTCTTTCCCTTTTTCCAACCTAGGTCGATAAGCACGCTATCAAGCGTTCCCATTGAAAAACATTCTTCAAAGAAAATCTGTACGGCTTCGACAAAGCGTCTTTGTGCTTGTTCGAAAGTATCGCCGGAAGTAGAGAGATCAAGCGCATGCGTATAAGCCACGAACTGATCACCTTCGCGTAGGATCGTAACCGGTAATGATGCTTGAAAATTGAGCTTTTTCATATTGCAAATGTAGCAAGAAATTAGAGTAAATGCAATCTACAGATCTTAAAGCCCTTTATCGCTTATGGGATTGAAATCGATTTAAGGATTAATAAACCTTTTATGCAATATCGAACTATTGTGCGCCGTCTGGGACGAAGTGGGGACCTATTTGGCAATAAATAATGCCCTTACTTAGCACATCTAAGCTGTTTATTGTCTTTATAGATACAATCATGGGCATATTCTCTCATCCAACAATGCATTACCTTATGTGATCTTACTGTAAATTACCAAAAACTTTTCCTAGACTATTATTTGTCTCGTTGAACTTATATACTAAGTTTGCTTTAAGGTCGATGATAAAAGGAAACTGCAGATAGACAATGTATCGCAGATTTTTAGGATCATAGTTTTCTATCTTAGAGTTAAGTACGGAACGCTCCGGAAGTTGGTCAAGGGAATGACATATTGTAGTCTTATCAGTAGATAAACTGCTACTTGATTCCTGATCAATCAATTGTGCTATTTTCTGTGTTACTTTAATCCCTTCAAGTGTGACGGCGTCGATCCTGAAATTTTTGTTGCAAATATTTATTACCGACAGGTTATTTTTCAGATTGAAAGACGGGGTGTCATCATCGGAAACTTCTATATTTTTGTTTAAGTCGATCTTGGTCGGAGTATTATTATCAATGGTCATCAATATATAATACTGCATTTCTCCAGATGTTCCTTTTGGATACGGGGGTATTGTAAACTTGTATGCATTTGATAGGAATATTTTAGACTGAACCGCTTTATAATTATCGGGAAGAGAACTCGCTTGTGATTGAATAATAGTGTAAGTATCTTCGCCCACCAATCTGTAATACAATAATAATTTTGTAATATGCGTATTGATAGTAGCATCACCACCAGTACCAGAAATGATCAGATCAATATCAGTAGGTTCACCTGTTTTGATGGTATTTGGAGCTATCAAATCTGGACTCATAGTACCAGAGAAATTTTGTGCAATTGAATAGAATATATACAGACCAGCTCCAACTATAACTATGCCGATAATGATCAGTAAAGTTTTCATATAACCTTTTTGAGTGTTTTTCATATGTCAAATACTATACCACATTCTATGCAAATATGTGTAAACTGAGGGTTGTTATTCGCGACAAGCGGTTCACGGATCGTGGCAGATGAAGCACAAGCATGTCCGCTTTTACCACGGATGTCATTCGCGTTTAGCTACCGTCGGTATTGCGGGAGTGTCTCTTTTTTACTTGAAAGTTTCTTTGTATTTTGAAGATAATTATCGCTTGAAACGACGGTCCTGCCCAATTCTTTTTCAAGCTCCTTTCTTGCGCCGCCGGCGATCTTGCCGCCGCGATTCGCATCCGATTTGAGTTTAGGCATGCCTAGCGACTCTTCTTGTCGATGTATTTCCGTAGTTGACCTTTCTCCTAACATGGTGAAAATCAATTCAAAATCATCCATATGATCACGCAGATTTTCGCGTTTTAGTCCCTTAAGTTTTTTGTAATCATCCGGGGTAATGCCAAATGTTGCTTTGGAAATTTCCGCAGTTAAGATCTCATAATCCCTTTGCTCTTCTGTGCCACGGTTCTTCCATTCATCAGTCAACTCCTCGCGAATAGCGATGCCTCGCATCCGCTTTTCAATCCAACTGTCGGGATATCCCTTGAGTTTGTATAACAATCTTGTGCGTTTCGTTGCCAATTCGGGATTTTCAATCTCTTGAATATGCTCATAGCCAACCTTTGCTAGCCAGCGCTTGAATGGTTCGGCTTTGGGGGATGGAACGGATTGGATAATACGGAATATACCTTCAGTATCGGCACAATCGGTCTCACGCATTTTTCCGTCTGGAGCAAGTAGTTTCAACTGTCTACAAATTGTAGATAGTTCAAATCCATCTTCACTCTTGACTCTGGCCTTCATGGCTGTCCAATAAGCACTAGATCTATCGCTATCTGTTAATGCTTCGATAACATCCACGACTGAAAACCACCATTCATCTTGATAAATGGTCTTGCGTACCCGCTTCTTTTTGAAGATGGCTATCTTGGTAATTGATTCCATACCATAATTTTCTCACTTCAAATAGAAAAAAACAATATTCCGCAACAGCAAAAAACATGTCGCTGTTAAAATCACAAATAATATTTGTGCGCCGTCTGGGACGAAGTGGGAACCTATTTAACAGGAGTAATCTCGAAAGTGTTGTGATCCCTTTCAAACTTGATCCTGTGAATATCGAAGAATCCACTCTGCCCAAGAAGGCCTATCACTGATTCGCTATCGATGAAACCGACCGGTATTTTGATCTTGCCGAGATCTTTTACCCGTATTTCAAGATTGGTCATTAATACCTCCTTGCCATTTCCTTCAATGCCGATGGTACGGTCTTTCTCGCATTTTTCAAGGTCAATGCCGATAGCTTTTGCATATTCGATATTGAACAAGCAATTATCGGCTCCGGAATCAACGATGGCTATGGTAGTGATGCTTTTGGCAGGACCGATCAACTCAACATCCACGACAGGCCTCCTGAAATGAGGCTTGCTCGGGTCCCGATTCATCTGCGTCAGATATTTATACTTCATCCTATGATTTGGGAGAGTAGATCGTGTCGAATGCGATAACACGGAACATTTTCACTTTCGCAGTATCCCTGACTTTATTTACAATGCTTTCCAGGGTATTCCCGCTGGCAAACACCTTGCTGTAGTCATCTGAAACAGCCACCCATTTGTCCTTGAATGATCGCAGAAGCTTATTGAAATTTGTGCTTGTTTTGTCCATATGTTTGATCGATGGTTAAAGTCTATACGAATTTCAGTCAGAAATCAATTGACGCAAGATAAAAACTGATTGACTATTTTGTGCGCCATCTCCGGACGAAGTGGAAACCGTATTGGCTATAAATCACTGCTAATCAATGTCCCAGTCTAGACTTTCTTTGACGAGCCTAGAATGTTTCTGAACGCGGTGACATAAAAAGTCAGCAGAATTAGCGAGAAGAGCAATGAATAAATAGCCCCAATGAGCAGCTCCACAGCCATCGGTCGTGAGATAGCTAGAACTGAAGGATTGATGAAATTTGAAAGTGTGAGCAAAATGAACATAAGTAACAATGTCCAGATCGTAAGGGATAGATAATAACCAAGTTCGCGTCTAGCAATTAGAATACCTTCCCTAAGGATTGGCATAAATTTCTTATGAGAACTAATGGCCATTGTCAGCGGCACAAGAATGAATACGATAACGAAGAGTGGGTGGAAATAATACGCAAACCAGCTTACATTTGAGATAAGGCCGGAAAGCATTGTACCGGAAGCGTAACCAACAATATTGGGTATAAGCAGATATAAATAATTCGGAAGTAGAGTAAGCTGATTTACAAAATTTATTGAAACGAAATAGAGCACAACATTGAACAGGAATAGTGTTTTAATGAGTTTTATGGAGCGTCCGGATAGAAATTCAAGCGATAGTGACTCACCTGACAACAAAGACTTGATCAATGAAATGAAGAGTGACTCAATCATAGTCAGCAAAAGGGTAAAAAGTGTAGCGAAACTAGCCAAACCAATCACAACACTCAATATAATTATGGCTTCATTTTGTAATAGGAAATATCCAATGAAACCTATCAAAACGCTCAGCACAAAGACAGAAAAAGAATAAAGCGAAACCTTCTTACAAAAGCTTGTTGAGCGTAGCGGTTTGATTTTTTTGTAAAAAATCAGAAAAGCAATAATGATTCCTGCAAAACTAAAAAGTGACGGAAAAGTTATGGAACCTAGCATACTTAACGGATGAATTGAATGAATGGCGTAGAATACTTTTTCAGAAAGTGACTGTTGTGCATATTGGTTAACTCCCGTGGTATATGGAAACGTATTTCCTAGCGTCATCTTAAGAAGCACTTGTTGAGAGATTAGTGACGGAATTTTGGTCACAATATCGCATAATACAAAAAATATAACTGTGCCATACAGCCACTTATTATCAATAATCATCAGAAAAGCTTTTTTGTAATCTTCCGCAAGTTTCTTAAACATCTTGTGTATTAGATTCGGAGATTAAGACTCCGTTTCTTGGTGAATATTGTACATCATCAGTAGCTGGAAGTAAAGTCGTTTATTCGCGCCAGAGCGGTGCGCGGTCGCGGCCACAGAAGCGCGTGGATGTACGCTAGCAAGAATGATTGTCGGCATGAATCATCACAAAATATACACGGCCTATCAGTCAATATTGACTTTCGACCCAATTTGAATATACTTATCGCATAAGTGCCATTTGGCTTGCCCCTTAAATGGGGAAAACAGTGAAAAGCCGTCAGATAAAGTCTCTGACGGCTTTTCTAGTCCGTTCAAAGGATTCTTCATTGAGATAACAAACTTTTCCAAGCAATCTCTTTGTGTCAATGACTCTCATTTGAGAAAGAACAGCGGAGGCTTCTTTTCCCTCGACCATTCCTATTGGGACACGCATTGGGTGTTTACTTGTCGAAGATGTTAAAGGAATCGCCAGGCAGGTATTGACGCTCAGCCCTTTTAGGATCAGAACGGGCCTCTGATATTCATCGCCTTCTCCATCATGCTCAAAGCCGACATTGACGCCGAGGGAACACCACCAAATATCTCGGGCATGATAAAACTTATTGGCCCGTTCAGCCTGAATGCATTTCTTATTTTCATTCCAATTGTCAAAATCTTTGATGTACATTCGCTATAAATTTACAGACCCCTTGCGGGGCCTGTTGACGCCTTACGGCGATGGTAGAAACAGTTTAGCAAATCGACATTGAAAGTCAACTAGAAAGGTCCCGATTTTTGTGTCTAAATAATTCTGGTGCGCCGTCTGGGACGAAGTGGGAACCTTTTTTGGCACTTAACGCTATTTCGTGAATTGAAGCGTCGGGAGTATTTGATCAATACCTACACCACCAACATTGCTGACAGCACGTCCATATTGAGAAACGACAAGAATATTTCCTTTAGTATCAACAGGCACAAACACATCAGTTTGTCCGCCTCCTGTAGTTTTACTCGTATAGGTCAATTTGGTACCAGTCTTTCCGTAGACGATTACCTGCTCTTTCGTTGGATTTGAGACATCCGGATTACTCACTGCTGATTGGATAACTTCGTCAAGTGTTTCAAATCTAGATACATTTTGATTGTAATAGGCACCTATTTCAAACGTAACACTATTAGCAAAGCTGATGCTCGTCCTTGTACTTGTTTGAGTGATTGCCGGTTGACCCATTGCTGAAGGATACTCGAATGATATGCCGTAGCCGCTGTAAGTTACCCATGTGGAAACATCTTTGCTTAACAGGCTAGCTTTCATTTGGTTGAATACCGTTTCATATCCGGGTTTTCCTAAGACTATATTGGGGATCTGCTCGGTATATATAATAATGGGGGCAGTCGAAATTGGACCATTCAGACTACAATTAACATTAGATAAATCGGGAGCTATGTTTTTGGGCCAGAATGCTACGCCGTCAAGATTGCAACTGTATTTGTAATATACCCATGAAGATGGATACTGGACAGTGAATTTGGTACCGGTGCCTGTGGTGCCAGTATAGGTCAGCGTATCTGAATGTGGCGTTGAGACAACGGGGTTAATGGTGAATGGAGATGCGCTTGATGCAGAATATGGATTATCGATACTATCGACATCATTCCCATCTGGAATGTGTACACTTATAACATATGACATCGAACTTGTGACGGTGGGCACTGTCCATTGATAGCTACCGGTATTAGCTGTATTTTTTACAATAATTGCCGTGGCTGTTTCATCCGTTCGTAGTAGATAGATATTTACTGCTTTGGTTAGTTCGTAACCAGGAGTTGTCCATGTAATATTCACTTTCTGACCAGAGACAAATGTCTCTCCTCCTTTTGGCGAAATAACGCTAATAGACTTGACAACATTGTTACCAGGATTAACCACATTCGTATTATTAGAGCTAGAAGCGCCGTTGTCGTTAGTATTGGAAATACTTTGATTTTTGGGATTATTTTTTACCGATACATAGATTATTCCACCGACAAGTAATAAAACTACTATTGTTATAATCAGCGGCACAACGAACCCCTTTTGTGAGTTTTTCATATGTCAAATACTATACCACACTTACCAGATTTGTGTGTCTATGGTTATCCGATAAAATCTTGCTGCTATAGATGTGGCTGGCCTATCGTTACGCATACTTTAGAGCTCATACCCGAAACATTCATTGCCAGATCATAAGCGCTTGCATTATAGCAATACGAGCTTCCAACCTTAAGAGTATTATTTGCCGTGTCATTGTATTCCAATTCGTCACTCTGCATCAGAGTTTGCCTTCCAAAGCTCCCTATTTTAGACTCCAAGCCGGTTGGAACGACACGATAAAGATTGTAGCCAAAAGCAACGAATGACCCATCTTTGTAATTATCATCGTCATCTTTAGATTCTTTCACCCAGTCGACATGTATACCTGGAATGTATGCCGTAATTCCCTTGTTTACACTTTTTATGAAATATGTGCTTAGTGTCAAAGCTGGAACGGTCGGCGGAGTGATGTCTACGAATGTGGTACTGCCATCGCCTGGAATGCTCGTATTGTTGCCAAGCAAATCACCGGATATCTGCGAAACATTCGTTGGATTAGAGCTATTCCCAGTATACCCATATACGCCATAGTAATTGAGATTACCAACGACCGGACTCTTATCATTGAAAGTCGTAATTCCAGTAAGAGTATTGCCGATCACGGACCATGCACCGTTATATCCTAATCGCCTTTCTATAATGAATCCGCTTTCACTGGAAGAGGTGTTCGTCCAACTAAGCTGTATGAGTGAATTCGTTATTCTCTTCGCAGTGAGCTTCGGCTGCGGTAACGCTACTGCCACGCTTACTCCCGTACCGGAATCGTTGTAATTAGACAAATCGAAATAGCTGAGAGTCTGATTTATCAAAGTCGGTCCCGATGGCAATACCTTGATCATGTAGCCGAACCCATAATTGGGAGCATTGAAAGTAAGACTGCTCAATGAACATTTTTGTCCCGGCGGAGTGTTGAAATTCGTCGTCCCGATGCCGAATGAAACCGGAGAACCGCATCCTGTATCGTCGCCTCCATAGTTATGATGCATTGAACCGATAGACATAACTGACACTGCCGGTGCCGTCTGCGTCGTAGCTGAAACCGATGAGATTGATGTCGATACAGGTGCTGACACGACAGGTTTAGGAGACACAACTGGAACAGTCGTCGTAATCGGCATTACAATCGGCTTGAGAATGACAGCCGACGCGAGAGATACATTGTTTCCAGAAGAGAATAACGGAAACTTATAGAATACCGCCAAGAGACCTGATAAGACTACTACACCGATAACGACATAGAGAAAGAGACTTTTGTTTAAGTTTTTCATATGTCAAATATCATACCACATTCAATGAAAAAGTGGTGTCTATTCGCGCCAGAGCGGTGCGCGGTCGCGGCCACGGAAGCGCGTGGATGTCCGCTTCTCTCCACGGATGTCATTCGCGCCTAGCGCAGATCGGCATGGCGGAGCGCCCCACGATTGCGGAGCAATGGTGGAAAGGCGCGTAGCCGTGCGGATATGCGCGTCAAGGCGCGCCACGGGCGCCATGGAAGCGGACATGCTCGCGCTTCCATTTTCCGTCGTAGCCGGGAATGTCATCCGCGACCGCGTACGGCTATGGCGCGTTACTCACCGAAACTCCTTTACTTTTAGGCAAAGCATCGTATCATTTATCCCCATGGACACCGTCGTACAACAGCTAGAGCTTAAATATGGCAAATTCATCGAACAAAGAGAGCGCGATAATGCCTTGTATTCTTTCGGACCGGCATATGAATATCTGGTCATCATTGAGACCCGGCCGAGGGTAAGGGAAATCATTGAAAATGACAGGCTTTCTACTGATACGAAAAGGCAGGAAATTCTAGCGCAAGAATTGCCACCGGAGGATAAGGAACGAATGGTCAACAAGATCAACCGATCTTCACTGTCTTTTTGCTACTCGGAGGTCTACAGAGACGTGTATATTCCGATGATGAAATATAAGACCGCGCTTCAACCGTTATCACATACGGAAATGGTCGGCTCGACGAAGCTTTTTAGGGAAAGATTTGTCAGCGTCATATATGCCGTCGGCGCGTTCTTAGTGAGAACATTTTCGTCATATGACAAAAAAGATATCGATACCGCATCTTCCATGGCTAAAATCGAATATACATTTACCCAAAGAAAATACGAGACATACATGGAACGAATCCATGCCGCTCTCATTCCCCGGCTTCTTGAGATCTGTACCCGGCCAAAAGAGGTTGCTACGGTCACAATATTGAAAGATACGATTGTAATCAGTGAAAAGAAAGGTATATATCAATCCGGAAACGAGCAAGCCGTCTATGCCATCGGCAAGCGCACGAAAAGATTCAAGCTCATAAAGTACCTGCTCTCAAAAGACGACTGCAAGCTATCTGAATTGGAGGCTGTTACCAACCAGGAAGACACGGTGGTGATGAAAGCCGTGCTGGAAATAAACAGATTATTTAGAGAAAAGACCGGCCTCGTCCACGATCTGATTCTTCATAATGACACCAGCGGATACTCCTTGAACAAGCAAGCATTTGAGATCGTCTTGGAGCAATAACTTTTAGATGTTGTTAATAAGTCCTCTGCCAGAGCCGATTATTGGCTCTTTTTTCTATATGCCAGTCATCTAACGGTATTTATTGCAAATTGCGAAACTGGTTGCATGCACTCATTCAGCCAGCTGTTAGAGCAGAGGGTCGTCGAATACTTCAAGCGTAAACATGGCTTGGAGATTTCGCCTGCAACAGCACAAGAATACCTGAATTCGTTTGCAGAGTTGTTTCTCACATTCGCCGAGATAGAGGCCAGGAAGCGTCCCGTCCAGGCGGATACTTTAGTACCGCCGGACGGGACATTATGACTTGCTAAAGACCTAACATAAGGAATTACACAAACATGGGATACAACAAGATTATCAGATACGCTAACACTGTCGAAACATACACATATGAAAGACCTCTACCGTTTCGTCCAACAACACGGAGAATCCGAAAGAGTAAGATTCTTGTGCCTGATCTGGCTCATGATGGAGAACATCCATTACAATCCGAAGAATTCAAAGGAAAGCGTCAAGACAACGCTAAACGCGCTTCACTGGTTTTTAGACGGCT
>Ga0182027_10008376_pt1 | contig 15068 bp, 8 predicted proteins | sample 712E1DmetaG_FD_121300 | JGI IMG/M metagenome (GOLD analysis project Ga0182027, IMG submission 121300) | Permafrost microbial communities from Stordalen Mire, Sweden - 712E1D metaG (Illumina Assembly) | ecosystem: Environmental > Terrestrial > Soil > Wetlands > Permafrost | place: Sweden... | reverse complement strand
CTTTCCGGACCCGGCTGTTCCCGGAGTCGGCGATGTAGAGGTTGCCAGCCGCATCCACGGCCACTCCAGAGGGGTCGGAGAGCGATGCGCTCGTGGCTGGCCCTCCGTCGCCAGAGAATCCCTTAACTCCATTTCCCGCCACAACTGTCAACACCCCGTTTGGTGAGATCCGCAGTACGATGTTGTTCGCGTAATCTGCGGCGTACACGTTACCCTGAGCATCAACGGACGCGCCTGCAACAGACCCCAAAGGTGCACTCAGCGCCGGTACGCTCGATGTTGGAAAGAACCAGTGCGTCCCCGCAACTGTATCGATCACCTGCCCGTAAACGGGCGCCGCGCACATGCCCAGCGCCAACACCCACCCGGGAACCCTCATCCTCTGCATCGCTCACCTCACCGCCATCGTTACCGCCGGGCTGCTCTGCCCCGCCACGCTCAATACCACCGGCACCGCGTCTCCCGTCGCGATCCCCGCCGGCACTGCCACATTCACCTGGTACAACCCCGCTAACCCTGGCGTCAAACCGTAGAACGACGGCGCTGGCGCCGCCACCCCGCCGATCGTCACCGTCACCGGATTCACCGTCCAGGCCAGCGGCGCGAACGGCGCCGGCGACCCTTCCGTCACCGCTGGCGTCACCGCTCCCAACCCCGTGCAGTAAATCACCACCGTCTCCCCGATGCTGGCCGGCGTCCCCGGCTCCGCCAGCGTCACGCCATCGCTCTTCATGATTACCCCTTGCCCCGTCCCCGACTCGTTCACCGTGAAGATCCCCGGTTGCGCCGCCGCCACCACCAGCGGTTCCGGCAACGACAAGGTGTTCCCGCGCTGCACCGTCAACTGATACTGCGTGTTCACAGGAACCCCGTACGGCACCTGCACGTTCAACTGCCCCGCACTCGTGTACAGGATCGGCAAGGGCTGGTTCCCCAGCAGCACCTGCGTCCCGTTCAACTGCCGCAGCAACGGCAAACTCGTGCTCAGTCCCACTCCATCCGAGAGGTTCCCCCCGTATACCGCGATCAGCCCTCCCGGCGTGATCGGCACTCCGCCCTGCTCGCTGGCCGCCTGCACCACCCCACGCGCCGAAACTGTCGGCGTCGGCCCCGCCGGCGGCACGGCGCTCACCGCACCGCTCACCTTGTTCTGGCCGCCTACCCCGTTCGGCCCCAGCGCCGTCACAAACAGCGTCACCCCTCCCGCGGCCTTCGCCGGCTTCCATGTTCCTTGCCAGATCCCGTTGCCGATGTGCGTCATCGCGATCAACGGGTCCCCATTGCTCATCGTCGCCGCCACATACGCGCTCTGGCCCCCTGGCCCCACCAGAATCCCGCAGCCATCCGCTACCTGTACCTCCACCGCCGTGGCTTGGCCCACCACCGCACTGAAATTCGGCTGCAAGGATCGGAACTGCACACTCCACGCCTGGCCCTGGCACCCGGAGGCCGCCTCCGGTGTCAGCTTTATCCGATACCCCCGTTCTGCCGACCCATCCCCGGAATCGTACGCATCTGCCGTGGCGGCCGTGGAACCCGCCGGAGCCACCACGATCAGTACGTTGATCGTCTGCGACGGCGACCGGTCCGAGAACTGCAACGTGATCGTCCCCTGCTGGATGCTCCCCGCCGTCAGATTGCTGAAGTCCGGGAAGACCCGCACGGTGGTCGGCTGACCAGGCTGCACGCTCGCGTTGGTCGGCAGGAAGCTGAAGCCCGTTCCGATCATTCCCGATTGGAAGCTGATCGCCTGCCCCGCCGGATTCCCTACCTGCACATCCTGCGACCCCGGCGTCACCCCCGCCACTCCCGTGAAAACCAATCCGGTCGGGAACAATTGCGGGCCCAGACTCGAGCCCGCCGGCAGCACCGTCAGGATCACCGTCATCACTTGCGGCGTGTTAGCCGCCGCCGCCGATACCTGTATCCGCCCGTAGTAGGTCCCCGCCCCCAGCCCGCTTGCATTGATCGAGACGCTGACCGGCGATACATCCAGATATGGTTGTTGCACCGTCCCGCTGGTGGGCGTTATCTGCAGCCAGTTGCCCCCCGAAAGCGTACTGGCGGTGGCGCTCCAACTCATCGCGCCTTGCCCGGTGTTGAGAATGCCGAAGTTCCGCGGCAAAGGCGCCCCGCCTTGCGCCACCGCCGTGAAGCTCATCCCCGTTTGCGACAACAGAATCGCCGCCGTGGGAGCGCTCACCGACAAAGTGACCGGAATGTTGATGGCGCTGCCAGCGCCCGTGATCGCGATGGCGCCGCTGTAGGTGCCGGGCAAAAGCGAGCCCGGTGTGGCAGACACGGTCAGCGAAGCGGGGGAGGAGGGAGTCGCTGTCCCAGTCCCGGGTGAGACGCTGAGCCAGAAGCCACCGGAAGTGGTGCTGGCGTTGGCGGTGAAGGAGAGCGAACCGCCGCCCGTGTTCAAGACGTGCAACTGCTGCGTTAGAGCGCCACTGCCTTGGATCGCGGTGAAGCTGACGTTCTGCGTGTCAACTCCCAGCGCGGCAGGTGTGCCGGACTGTACCGTGAGGGTGACCGCCACCGTGGCCGTCGAAGGTACCGCATAGGGCGCGGTGATGGTAATCGTCCCTTGATACGTCCCTGCCGCCACGTTGGCCGGATTGACGCTCACGGCCAGGACCGCCGGCATGGATCCGCTGGAAGGGTTGACGCTCAGCCAGGCAGCGCTGGTCGAGGCAGTGAACGAGAGTCCGGCGACAGAAGAAGAGAGATTGATCGTTTGCGTGCCCGGCGCGCTGCCCCCCGCGCTGGCCGAGAAGCTCAAGCTGGCAGGCGTCGCCTGGTAGGAAACAGCGCTAGCGAAAACTTCGCGAATTCGGTCGTTGCTTGTGTCGGCGATGTAGAGGTTGCCAGCCGAATCTACTGCTACTCCCATGGGCGTGTAGAGCGACGCGCTGGTGGCGGGCCCTCCGTCGCCAGAAAAGCCGCCAACTCCATTTCCGGCCACCGTCGTGATCGTCCCGCCCGATACCTTGCGGATCAGGCAGTTCCCGGAGTCGGCGATGTAGAGGTAGCCAGCCGAATCTACGGCCACATCCGAGGGGCCGTGAAGCGCTGCGCTGGTAGCAGGCCCACCGTCCCCAGAGAAGCCCTCGACTCCATTTCCGGCGACCGTCGTGATCGTCCCGCCAGACACCTCCCGAATTCGCGCGTTGTTTGTGTCGGCGATCCAGAGGTTTCCAGCGGAATCTACGGCTACTCCTTGGGGCATGGAGAGCGACGCGCTAGTGGCCGGCCCTCCATCGCCAGAAAAGCCGCCAGCTCCACTTCCGGCGACCGTCCTGATCGTCCCGCCAGACACCTTCCGAATTAGGTTATTTAATGTATCGGCGATGTAGAGGTTGCCAGCCGAGTCTACAGCCACGCCCTCGGGGGACCAAAGCGATGCGCTGGTTGCGGGCCCGCCATCGCCAGAAAATCCCGCATTTCCGTTTCCTGCGACCGTCGTGATCGTCCCGCCAGACACCTTCCGGATCCGGTTGTTGTTTGTGTCGGCGATGTAGAGGTTGCCAGTGGAATCTGCTGCCACTCCAGCGGGGGCATAGAGAGATGTACTCGTGGCGGGCCCTCCGTCGCCAGAGAATCCCCAATTCTCGTTTCCGGCAACAGTCGCGATCGTCCCGCCAGACACCTTCCGAATTCGGTTACCGAATGTGTCGGCGATGTAGCGGTTGCCAGCCGAATCTACGGCTACGCCGTAGGGCCAGTTGAGCGATGCGCTGATGGCGGGCCCTCCGTCGCCAGAGTATCGGTAAGCTCCATTTCCGGCGACCGTCGTAATCGTCCCGCCAGCCACCCTCCGAACTCGGTAGTCGTTTGTGTCGGCGATGTAGATGTTGCCAGCCGAATCTACGGCTACTCCCTGGGGCCGCGTGAGCGACGCGCTGGTGGCCGGCCCTCCGTCGCCAAGTCCCTGATTCCCACCCCCGGCCACCGTCGTGATCGTCCCGCCAGACACCTTCCGGATCCGCTGGTTGCCCGTGTCGGCGACGTAGAGGTTGCCAGCCGAATCCAAGGCCACTCCCTGGGGCCATTCGAGCCATGCGCTGGTGGCCGGCCCTCCGTCGCCCCCTGTCCCGCCTCCGGCGACCGTCGTGATCGTCCCGCCCGATACCTTCCTGATCCGGTCATTCCCCCAGTCGGCGATGTAGAGGTTGCCAGCCGAATCGACCGCTACGCCCTGGGGGAGGGTTAGCCCTGCGCTGGTGGCCGGCCCTCCGTCGCCTGAAAAGCCCTGATTCCCATTTCCGGCGACCGTCGTGATTGTTCCGCCAGACACCCTCCGGATCCGGTTGTTCATGAAGTCGGCGATGTAGAGGTTGCCGGCCGAATCCAGCGCCACTCCAGCGGGGGCAGAAAGCGATGTACTCGTGGCGGGCCCTCCGTCGCCTGAAAAGCCCCAATTCCCGTTTCCGGCCACCGTCGTGATGATCCCGCCAGACACCTTCCGGATCAGGTTATTCCCATAGTCGGCGATGTAGAGGTTGCCCGCCGAATCTACGGCCACTCCCTGGGGCCAGTCGAGCGAGGCGCTGGTGGCGGGTCCTCCGTCGCCTGAAAAGCCCCAATTCCCGTTTCCGGCCACAACCGTCAACACTCCATTTGGTGAGATCCGTACTACGATGTTGTTCCCGGAATCTGAGGCGTATACGTTACCCTGAGCATCAACGGCTACACCTGCAGGTGGCCCCAAAGGTGTACTCAGCGCCGGTCCGCTCAATCCTGGAAAGAACCAGTCCGTCCCCGCAACTGTATCGATCACCTGCCCGTAAACGGGCGCCGCGCACAGGCCCAGCGCCAAGACCCACGCCGAAACTCTCATCCTCTTCATCCTTCACCTCGCCGCGATCGTTACAGGCGGACGGGACTGCCCCGCCACGCTCAGCACCACCGGCGCCGCGTCTCCCGTCAAGTGACGACCGTGGTCACGGGGAGCCTGGTCTGACCAGCGACGCTCAGCGCTGACGGGCTGCTTCCGCCAATGGTCGCTGCGACTGGCTTCGCCGTGCTCGACAACGCCCCCGTCCAGCGCCACAGCCGTCCCGGCGGGCGCCAGAGGATTCACCGATTCCAGCGCATGGCAGTAGATCACCGCTTTGTCTGCTGCTTGCGCCGGAGCTGTCGGTGTGACCAGCGTGTTGGTGGTGGCTTCCACCATTGTGCCCGCACCCTTCCCGCTTTGAGCCTGCGTGAACCCCCGGTTGCGTGGCCGCCGCCACCACATCCTGCATTACTGAGAGCGTCGTGCGGCGCTGCAGGATCAACTGCCGTTGCTTGTTGATCCCCCGGCTCGAACGGCTTCCGGTCTGGATCAGTATACCCCAACCCTCCATCATTCGACCCTATTAGTTGCACTCCTGCCCCCGGGCCAGCCGCTTTCAGCTCCTCCCAGCGCCACTTTCGGCCTGACGCAGAACATCAAGGCCGACAAGTCATCTCTTTTCATTGATTTCCATGGATATCTTCTTGTCCCTTCCCTCCTTGGCCCCCGATTTCGCAACCAGCATTCTCCATCTAGCCCGCTGCCACCGGTACGCTAAACGCGCGCTGCAGTCTCGAAAGGGGACCTTCCCGACCACAACATCATCGCCAACCTCAGGCAAGTTCACGCGAGAGCCCAGTACACGCGACGCGGCAGGGATGCCAATCCGTGCGCCTGGGCTGTCCTATCGCCCCTCTATTTGGTGGAATCAATCGATCCGGACGAGTTGGACAAGATCACAGCCTCAAGCCTACTGTGCCGCCAGAAGACAGACGCCCGGCAAAACTGGCACTTCCATGTCGGGTTGCCAACCCCCGACGCTCCTCTCGAACCCGGAGAATACGCTCTGGTTCCAGCCAGATCTCCCCGGAGGGAAATTGAAGAAGCCTCATGGGCTTGGCAGTTCCGGGCGCCACCCTGCGCTGGTCGGGCACGCATTTGTCGGCAACGCCCCGCGGTCGACTCGGAACGCCCCGCGAAGGGGCCATAGCCCGATCGCCTGGTCTTGTCGGCCCAACCGCCTTCGCCTGAAGAAACCGAGGCATCCGCGCACCCAGACATGCTAAACTCTGTCCAAGGCTGGACAAGCGATCCGTTCGTGCCGGTTTTGGCGGTTCCGGCCAACCATGGACGGGGCGTCCAGTCGGGGATCGAACACGATCGTGACAGTTTCAAAATGAGCAGAGAGGAGACTTCAGTGTTGAACAAGACCAGCAGCTTGACCCTAGTCTGTATTGCGGCCCTGAGCGGCGTGCCGGCCGTCGCCCAAAACGCTCCGATCATCCGCCAGGGTGTCGTCGAAGTTGGGGGCTTTGTTGGCGCCAGCTACGGAATTGACCAAACCAGGATTATGGGCGGCGGAAACGTCGTGTACTCGCTGACGCGGACCTTTATGCCTTTCGCCGAGGTGAGCTATTTCCCCGGCATCGGACGCACGCAGAGCGTTACGGGAATAGCGGGAGGGACAGAGAGTTTTAGCATTCCCCTCCTCGACTTCAATGCTGGATTTCACATTCGCATTCCGATTCCAAAATCCAGAATAATTCCATACGCCGTGGTTAGTGTTGGCGGTATTCATACACCCCAACGAAATGTCACCGCTAGTATTCCCGATCCGGTCAACCCGGGCCAATTCCTCCCAGTACCGCCATTTCAGGTCAACGCCAGTACAGATTTCGCCGTGAGTGGCGGCGCCGGTCTGCGGTACTACGCGACGGAACGTTTGGGCTTCCGAGTCGAGTTCAAAGCCTACCGGCCGACTGGCACCTATACGAACCCGTTCTACAGGGTCGCCGGCGGCTTCTTTTATCAGTTTTGACTCAGTTAGAAGTCTCCACAGACGCCACCACGCAGCGGAATCCGGTTTGGTTGTCGTCCTTTGCTTCGTCTAGGTGGTCGCGGGCCGAAATACGGAGGTGCTTGTCGCTTCCGTAGAACGAACCTCCCCGCACAACGCGGTCCTTTCCGCCTGCTGGGCCAGCCGGATCGATGATCGCCCCTATGGCAGAGTACGCCGCGGGGTCGTAGAAATCGTTGGTCCACTCCCGAGCATTCCCTACCATGTCGAACAGATCGAAACCATTTCCGGAGCCGAGCCTCCGCACCGGAACCGTCTCAACGAAAGGCCGTTTCAACTTCGCATCGGTTTTGAACGAATTCGCCAATCGCGGATCGAACTCATTGCCCCATGGGTACTTCAAGTCCGCCCTGCCGCCGCGCGCGGCATATTCCCACTCCGCTTCCGTTGGCAGGCGTCCACCAACCCACTCGCAGTACGCCTTCGCGTCATCCCAACTCACCCTCGTAACCGGCAGGTCGGTCCCGCTCAGTTTAGGATTCGTCTGAGTCTTCTTCGGTTCACGATGGCCCGTCCGACCCGTGAACCTCTCATAGGCCTCGGTTGTAACCTCGGTCCTGGTAATCCAGAAACCACTCGATATTCTTACCTCATGCTGTGGCTTCTCGTCTGGGAGACAGAAACTGTCGTTCGAAACACATCCTATCTTAAACGTCCCTGGCGGAACCCACGCATAAACAAGGCGATCCTTGGAGTTCTCCCGATTCTGCCCCGGCTTCACCTCTAGCAAAGGCGTCACGACCCTCTGTGGAGACGGCGGCGTCGGTTCCGTGAAGAAGAAACTTTCGACCGGAGCCTGCATCACAAACGGTATCTGTCTACCTCCCGCCTCCCGATCCACTTCGGATTGAGCTGCCAGTAAAACGCGAACCGGCGTCGACCCAGGTTCTTGAATCGCCTCTATCAGAGCGCCGGTAAACGCGTTCGTTCCCCCGTCGGGCGGGTCCGGAGCGGTAACGTTCGGAGCGGTCGAAAACGCCACAAGAGTGTTGCTCGCCGGCGGCATGTTGGCCAACCCCTCCGGTATATCCGGACACGGGCGGCTAGCGTCTAAGATCAACATTCTGGTGCCCGCTTTCCGCTGTTCCAATTGCCCCAAAAGATTGCGTACCGAGTAGGCTCGCTGGCCTAGAGGCGAATCGTCGTGTGGGTCGAAAGTTATCGGTAGCAGGTAGTTAAGCTCGTCTACCTGATACCCATAACCGGAGAAGTAGATCAAGACGAAATCGCCCGGGTGCACGCTGGCCAGGAACCTCTGCATGGCGGCGATCGTCTCGGCCTGCGACAGATCGTGGGCGACAACCGGCTGAATGTGAGCTTTGGTTAGCGCCGCAGCCAGGGCCTCGGCGTTGGCCTTGGGAGTACGCAAGGCCGGTAAGTGCTGGTATCCGGCGTTTGCAATCAGGAGAGCGCGTTTTCCACGCGTTGCTGCGTCGCCTGAGTTGTCGTTCTGCCCGCAGACAGCCACCAGGCAGACAAGCGCGAGACTGAACAAGTACTTCACGGCTGGTACACCACCCATTTGACGGTAATCGTTGCGGTCAGAGCGCCAGTGTTACGCAGTAGCAGCCGCGAGTCCCAGCAATTGTCGGCGGACGGCGCCGCATCGATGCGGATGTTCTCCGGAGCCACAGATAGTCGAACGGGAACGCCAGGAGGCAGAATATCTCCCCGAATGTATCCGGTCGATGCGCGCCGAGTCCTTATCTCGACTTCGTCGCCGCCGGATAGCGACCCCGTCCAGGTTAACTCGCCCGATCGCGAGTCGCCATACTGATCCAGAATAAACTCTTTGGCCTTGCACGGCTCCCGTGCAGTTGCCTGCATCGCGGGAACGGACGGAACAGGTTTTGGCTCTTCCGCCTTCGGCTCCGAGGCCGCTTGCCTGCGAGAATCGACCGGCTTCGCCTGGGCCACTTCGATCTGCTTTGCCGGAGTCTGGGCCTTGTGCGGTTCCACGACCGTTATAGTCAGCGTGCGTTTTGCCGCGTGGCCGCCGCTGTCTTGTGCCTCCGCGATGAAAGCATACGTGCCGCTCTTGTCGGGCGTACCTTCGATACGGCCCCTCTGACGATCGAACGATAAGCCGGATGGCAGTGAGCCCTCAACGACCATCCAGGATACCGGCAGAGAACCGCCGGACGTTCGGAGCGTTTGCTCGTACGCCGTTCCAACCACGGCTGACAGGGGATCGGCCACTTCGCCAATCCTCAAATCGTTCGCTTGTGGCGCCAAGAGTGTCTTCCGTTCGGTTGGTCGCGGGTGGGGCTGGCCAGCCCAATACAGCGCCCCGCCGATTACGAAAACCGCCGCGGCGCTCCCCATCGCCACTAGGGACCACTTTCTCCGCGAAGAGCCCGGTGCCGCGACGCTCTTGAGCTTCACTTCCTTGGTGCGCGCAGATCTCCGTGCCGAGATTTCTTCGAGCAAATCGATAGCGCTTGCAAGCTTCGGACTCCGTCCTAGGGCCACGCGAGCGAGTTGCTCAGCCTCATCATATCCTCCCGACTGTAGGAGTACCTTTGCTCTGGAGACGTCCTCGTCGGCGCGGCTAAGCTCGACCTCGTGGTGCAGTTTGCCCAGCTTCTTTTCGTCCGGCCACCGGATTCGAGCTGCGGCAACGATTTCGGCGGCCAAAGCGGAATTACCGTCTTGTAGAGCCTTAAGTGCCGACGTCTCTGCCTCCGCGAGTTCGGACCGGTGCTTGCCGTCCTCGGCGGAACGCTTTAGTCGGACCAGAGAAGCCTCTTCCGGGAATCTTTCCAGACCCGCGGAGATGCGGCCGATCGCCCGATTCCAATCTCCTTCCGCGATGGCGCGTTCGATCAGTTCTGTGAGCTGCCTTATCTCGCGTTGACGGTCTGCCTCGTCCCGTCGCACTCTCGCCCGTTCGCATGCCGCCGCCAATTCGCGAGAGTCCGGATAGGACCTTAGGCCGTCCTCAAGAACGCTCAGGCAGGCTTCGAGGTCGCCCTTCTGCATCAGCTCCGATGCCCGCGCAAGGGCCGCGGCTATGGATTGTTTTCGCTCGTGGGCCTTGCGACCGGACTCCACTTCGGCGAGCAAGTCCGAGACTTCGCGGCTGTTCGGATACCGGACCTGGCAGCCTTCCAGAAGCCTTAGTGCGTCGCCGAAGCGGCCTTGCCTCAATAGCAGGCGGCATTCTTTGTGAAGGTTCGCAAGGTATTCCGCACGTTGAAGCTCCCCCAGGCGCTCGGAGAGACGCTCTCGAGTCTCAAGAAGTCTCGCATCTCCCCCATGATCGGCAAGGCTCTTGTCTAGCAACTCCATTGCTTCCGAAAAGCGATTCTCGCGCTGTAACGACTCAATCCTGCCCAGCGCCTCGACGATCGCCCGTTCGCGGTTCTCGCCCGCAATAGCCGCCAGTATGGACGCGCGTTCTGAAACGAGCGATGGCTCGTTTGGAAACTCCGCTAACCCTTCATCGGCACGGCGCCGCCCTTCTTCCCAGCGCTTCTCGCGGATCAGCTTCTGTACTTCTTGACGAAGCGCGTTGAGTCGAACGGAACGGTAGCGATCCCGAACCTGCGACTCCGCGGTATCCAGAAGCTCCTGGAGTTCGGGATCTTCGCCATCCCGTTCGATCGACTGACGCAAAAGAACTATGGCGGCATCGGCCTCCTCCCGGCCGATCAGAGCACTGGCCCTCCGCGACGCGTCGCGAATTCTCTGCCGCCGCTCATTCTCGAGTCGCTCATCCGAAATCTCTTTCAGCAACTGCGAGAGCAACGGATCGTTTCCCCATCTTTGGATAGCCTGCTCGATAACACGCAATGCATCTTCGAGCTTCCCTTGGCGACGAAGCCGCTGACTGTCCTCCGCCATTCGGGATACGGCTCGTTCTCGTTCTTGCGCGGCCTTTCCCGCTTTGGCCGTTTGAAGCAATCGGCTAAGGTCGGGGTCGTCGCCGAAGAGCGCAATCCCCGCTTCGAGTGCGTGAATGGCGGGATCGTACTCTCCGCGCTCGATCGAAGCGCCGGCTGCGGCTCTCAGGTTCCGTGTCTCCTCGGCTCGCTTCCGGGTGGCCGCCTGTTCCGCCGCGTGCCGGCGAAGCGCGATCGACTCTGTATTATCCGGGAATTCACTCCGGGGGCCGTCAATCCCGACCACTGCGCGTTCCGGCGAAACCGGGGCGGGTGGGGGCGCCTCCGTTGACCGGACATCTGCGAAGGCCGCTGTGAAACTCACCTGAGCAGGACCTGGAGTGACGGCGGGCAATGGTGGCGCCGGCACGGGAGCCTTGCTCTCCCGGCCCGGTTTCGTCCGCTCCGTCGAAACCGGAGCGGGCCGAGGCGCCTCCAGTCTCAGGACATCCGCGAACGCCGCTGTGAAACCCACTTCTTTCGCGTCGCCTGGGGCGGCGGCTCCCGGCTTCGCCGAGCCGGGCGCTGGTGGCGCTTCCGCCCGCGACTCCCTCAGCCCAGACAGCGGCGGCACCGTGGCGGCAAAACTGGCACAGAAGGCACAGAGTTCCACTCCTGGCTGCACCACTCCTCCGCAGTTTCTGCAGCGCTCATCAGCGGGCTTGGGTGGAGGGCCCTGTTCCGCTTGGACCGTAGTCGAGCGGAAAGGCTCCATCTCCCTTCCTGGCTCGGCCTGGGGCGCCTCCCGTCGCGACACGGGAAGGGTGGGGGCGGCTTCAACTGGCTGCGGCGGCCTGGATACCGGCGCTGGAGGCGCTGCCCCAACCGCTGGGGAAGGCGGAGGCGGCGGTTCCGGCGCGACGACTGGCGCCATCGGCTTCGAAATCCGGCCTGGGGTCGAGCCCGAGCCGGCAAGCCCCTTGCGAGCCAGCGGAACCCAATCCGGACAACTGTCGCAGGTCTTGAGCAACGCCGTCACGAACTCCCGACAAGTTGCATACCGCTTGCCGGGTTCCTTTGCCAGCGCCTTGTCGAACACCTCGGATGCCGCCTCCGGTAAGGTCGGATTCAGCTTGTGCGCCTTCTCGGGCGGCTCCGCCATGATCCGGTAAAACAGAGTGTGGATAGAGTCCGCCTGAAACGGGCGCTGTCCCGTAAGCATCTGGAAGGCAATCACCGCCAGCGCGTACTGGTCCGCGTGCGCGTCCACCACCTTGCCTTGTATCTGCTCCGGCGGCATGTAGTATGGCGTGCCGACCGCCATTCCCGTCTGCGTCATCGAAGCCAGGCCGGTGAAACCCTTGGCGATGCCAAAATCACAGATCTTCACCGTTTCTTCGTCTTCCAGCATGATGTTGGCCGGCTTGACGTCCCGGTGCACGATACCTTTCTTGTGCGCGTAGTCGAGGGCGGCGGCAGTTTCCCACAAGATCTGCCGGACTTGGTCTTTGTCCAGAGGCGTGTCGGCCAGCAACAGCTTCTCGAGCGTGGGGCCCTTGACGTGCTCCATGGCGATGAACGCCACCCCCTGCTCCTCGCCGACGTAGTAGATGGTGACGATGCCGCTATGCTTGAGGATGCCCGCGGCGCGTGCCTCGCGGAAGAGACGGCCGCGGAGTTGCTCCTGCTCCTCCGCATCGCTGATGTCCCCCAGGCGGATGATCTTAACGGCTACCGGCCGGCCGATCTGGGGGTCAATGGCACGATAGACCACGCCCATGCCGCCGCGCCCGATCTCTTCCTGTACCTCGTACGGGCCGATGCGTTGCATGGTATCTGATCGTATATTCTACTCCTGAACAGTCCAGCCTTTCGTTGCTCCAGTTTTCCCAGGAGTGCTATTTCGGATTCGAATGGTCCGGCTCGCTCTCCCCCGCCTTCTCCAGCGCAGATTTTGAAAGGCCTTCGCCGGCCGTGAAAGCGCCCTCCTTCAGACCGTACACCGCACCGGCCGGGGTGAGCCGAACGCTCTCCAGCGGGCGGCCCTCAGGCGCGGGAGGCTGTAATCGCCATGATCGCGGCAGGGGCGATCCACGCCTTCAACCGCTGGGCGACCTGCGCCCCCTTCAAGGAAACCGCGGCCCTAATCCTCCCGCAGCCGCGTTATTCGCCGACGGAAAGCATTCACGTCGCCTCGCACCAGCCGAGTCGGTGTGGGAGCAGCCGCCAGCCCAGGAAGGTCACCCCGTCCACCGTTGGGTACGCGCGCCTCTTGGCCAGGGTGTACCGGCAGACGCTGACCTTCCAGGCGCTCTTCCATTCGTTCCTTCGTCTCCTCCAGCACGGTCTTGTCCGCGTCGAAGAGCAGCAAATCATCCACCTAATGCGCGCAGGCGCCCGGCCGCAAGCTGCGCTCCACGGGTTGGTCCAGCGGGTTCAAGTTGGGGTTCGTCATTCAAAAAATCGCTCCCAGGGGGCTTTGCCCCCTGGGCCCCCTTCAAGAGAAAAGAGAAAAGAATCAAGGGAATAATGCTTCCCGGACACACCGAAAGCCGAAGCCGAAGCCGGAGGTCAGGGAAGTTCCTGCCGCAGTACGCCACGCGCACGTCCCTCGTAACGTAGTTCCAGGAACCGCCCCGCAGTACTCGAAGGCTTCCCGAGGACGGCCCTCGCGGGTCCACCGCCGGACTGTTCCGGTAGTAATTCTCGTCGTACCAGTCCTGGCACCACTCCCCCACGTTCCCCAGCATGTCGTACAACCCCCACCCGTTCGCCTGCTTCTCTCCCACCGAGTGTGTCTGCCCGCCGGAGTTGCTGCTGTACCACGCTACGCTGTCCAGGTGTCCTGCGTTGTCCGCGGTCGTCCCGGCCCGCGCCGCGAACTCCCATTCCGCCTCCGTCGGCAACCGGTACCGGTAGTCGTCATTCCGCGCGTTCAGCTTCGACAGAAACTCCTGCGCATCCTCCCAACTCACAGAATCCACCGGTCGATCCGCTCCCTTGAAGTGGCTCGGGTTGTTCCCCATCACCGCTTCCCACTGCGCCTGCGTCACCTCGTAGTTGCCCATCTCGAACGCCTTGGTGATCCGCACCTGGTGCGCCGGCCTCTCGTCCCTATCCCCGCTCTCCGAGCCCATCTGGAATTCCCCGGCCGGGATCGTCACGAATTCCATCGACACGCCATTTACTGCCAGAAGTTTTGGACGCTTCCTCTCCGCCTCTAGCCGCGCTGCCTCCGCGCGACGCTTTCGTTCGGCCTCCTCCGACGCGGCGCGCTCCGCGGCACGCAACTTCTCCAACTCCTCGCGCGCAGCCGGGGCAAACATCCCCCGCGGGAAACGCTCCAGGTATTCCTCGTACGCGGCAGCGCTCTTCCGCTTTTCGACCGTTTCCCATAGCGCCCAGTCCGCTTTGACACGCAGTGCGCTCGCCGTTCGTACCGCCTCCAACTCCGCCGCCGTCGCTCCCGCCGCCTTCAACCGGTTCACCGCCGCGCCATCGGCAACGAACTCCAACCCGCAGGACGTGATGAATTGCCGCACGCGCACTTCCGCCACCTTGCCCTTCACCAGCGTCGTCAACTGCGCCTCGCTCAGAGGCCCGGTCGGGCAAGGCACTTGCCCGCTCGCCGCCGCCAGCAAGACCAAGGCTAGAACGACTCTCTTCCTGATCTGCATACCGCCGACGTCTGGCTGAATGCCGTCGCGGGTTCGCATTGCGCGTTCCGTCATCGCTCGCTCCACCAAGAACGGGTGCTCCCGGCCAGGCTTCGCCTTGCGGCTACCACGGGGCCGGGAGCGGTTTGTGTTCGACGCGGTAAGGCCGCGTCGGGAGAGCGGTTCGGAAGCGGAGATGGCACGCCCCCGGCGAGCGTGCCCGCCGAGGCTCCGGCCCGGAAGCGCGGCGCGCCTCCGCTCCGCATCCCGGACACACCGAAAGCCGTTGTTGTTGTTCCGGTTGTCTGGGTTGTTCCTGTCGCGGTTCGCCACGCGCACGTTCCTCGTGTTGTTGTTCCAGGAACCGCCCCGCAGTTCAAACCGTCCTCCCCGAAGGAGCCGCCGGCCTCAGATGCATCCCGACCAACGGCATCCTCACGTCCATCCCGGCCACGCCAAGCGGCTGGCCGGGTTCCTCGTCCTGGCTCAGGCGTTTTCCGCACGCGCGGCACTTCTGGCTGCCCTCGCGGCCCGGCGTGGCGGATTCTTCGCGAGCGGGAGAGCGGCAACGTGCATTTTACCAACTCGAGTCGCGGGCTAGGGGTGCAGACTTGTCCAATGCAAGATGAGCCTGAAGCGGAGACGGTTTCCAACACAAGATGAGCCTGAAAGGGTGGCCTTGGGGCCGCGGTTGGGTCATCCTGCGAGGGAATGCAAGTTCAGATGCG
>Ga0182027_10008375_pt1 | contig 15070 bp, 13 predicted proteins | sample 712E1DmetaG_FD_121300 | JGI IMG/M metagenome (GOLD analysis project Ga0182027, IMG submission 121300) | Permafrost microbial communities from Stordalen Mire, Sweden - 712E1D metaG (Illumina Assembly) | ecosystem: Environmental > Terrestrial > Soil > Wetlands > Permafrost | place: Sweden... | reverse complement strand
GGCCATATTAGCATTCCAGAAGCCTGACAAAGTTATAATGCTTGAAGCGGACAATAAATACGGTAAATTCGAATTTCGCCCGCTTGAACCCGGCTATGGTATTACAGTCGGAAATGCGTTGAGAAGGATTCTCCTCTCTTCGCTCGAAGGTTTTGCCATTACCACGGTGAAGATAGAAGGAATCGACCATGAGTTCTCTACCATTACAGGAGTAATCGAAGATGTAACTGAGATTATACTCAATCTCAAACAGGTTCGGTTTAAAAGAACGGTTGAGAATATTGATAATGAAAAGATTGCTATTAAAATAAGCGGTCAGGAAGTTCTTAAAGCCGGTAATCTGAATAATGCTCTGAGCAGCTTTGAGGTGCTTAACCCAGAGCATGTTATATGCCGGATGGAAACCGATGTCAAGTTACAAATGGAACTTACAATAAATAAGGGCAGAGGTTATGTTCCTGCAGAGGAGAACCAGCCGGTAGACAGCGAATTCGGACTTATTGCAATTGACTCAATTTTTACCCCAGTCAGAAATGTAAAATATGCAGTAGAAAATTATCGTGTTGAACAGAAGACTGACTACGAAAAACTTCTTCTTGAGATTGAAACTGATGGTTCAATTCATCCTAAAGATGCACTGAAGGAAGCAGCAAAAATTCTGATTTATCATTTCATGCTGTTCTCCGATGAAAAGATCACATTGGATTCAGATGATAAACTTGCAAATGAAGAATTTGACGAGGAAGTACTTCATATGAGGCAATTGCTTAAGACTAAATTGATTGATCTGGATCTTTCCGTAAGGGCACTAAACTGTCTTAAAGCTGCAGAAGTAGACACACTTGGCGATCTTGTCAAATTCAACAAGAATGACCTTCTTAAATTCAGAAATTTTGGAAAGAAATCACTTACAGAACTGGATGAACTGCTTGAATCCATGAGCCTTTCATTCGGAATGGATGTGAGCAAATATAAATTGGATAAAGATTAATTAGAAACTGGTTAAGGATAGAGAGAAATGCGACATCAAAGAGTTATTAACCATTTAGGAAGAACAAGTTCTCACAGAAAAGCAATGCTTGCAAATATGGCTTCATCTCTTATTCTCCATAAGAGGATTACAACTACAACAGCCAAAGCAAAAGCACTGCGTACCTATGTTGAACCGCTTATTACTAAATCAAAAGAAGATTCAACCCATTCAAGGAGAATGGTTTTCAGCTATCTAAAGGATAAACTGGCCGTGGCTGAACTTTTCAGAGAAATATCACCAAAAATTGCTGAAAGACCAGGTGGTTATACACGGATTCTTAAAACGGGCAACAGAATCGGAGACAATGCAGACATGTGCATCCTGGAACTTGTTGACTATAACGAGAATATGCTTGGTGGCGAGGCAGCTAAAGCTAAGACTACAAGAAGGAAAAGAACTACCAAGAAAAAGACTGAAGCTGGAGAGGAAATTCCAGCTGCTACCAAAACAACTAGTGGAAGAACAAAAAAAACCAAAACACCGAAAATTGAAACTCCTATAACTGAAGCGAAAGAAAAAGCTGAAAAGACAAAAGAAGAGTAGGGTTATTTTCAGGATAGAATATTTGAAAATAAGAGATAAGTCAGAAAAGACATTATCTCTTTTTTTGTACATTGTCTTATTGTTTAATTATTAATAAAAAATCTATGAGTCAGATAGTTAGTGTGCATGCACGTGAGATTCTCGATTCGCGTGGAAATCCTACAGTCGAAGTTGAAGTAACAACAGCCAGCGGCTATTTCGGTCGGGCATCAGTGCCCTCGGGCGCGTCTACTGGCGAGAATGAAGCAATTGAACTTAGAGATGGAGACAAAAGTCGATATCTTGGTAAAGGCGTACTTAAGGCAGTTAACAATGTAAATAATGTTATTGCTGAGGAGATTATCGGGATGGATACAACCGATCAGGCCGGTATTGATAAAAAAATGATTGAAATTGATGGCACGAAGACTAAAAGCAACCTTGGGGCAAATGCTATTCTTGGTGTATCTCTGGCTGTCGCTAAAGCTGCGGCAGCATTTCATGGATTGCCCCTGTTCAGATATATTGGCGGAGTCAATGCAGTTACTCTTCCAATACCAATGATGAATATTATTAATGGTGGGTCTCATTCCGATGCGCCTATCGCATTTCAGGAATTCATGATTAGACCTGTCGGAGCTCCTTCCTTCAAAGAAGGTCTGAGGATGGGATCTGAAGTTTTTCATGCACTTAAGAAAGTTTTGAAGGAGAGAGGTCTAAGTACTGCTGTAGGTGATGAAGGCGGCTTTGCTCCAAATCTGAATGGAACTGAGGATGCACTCGAAACTATAATTAAGGCTATTCATGCAGCAGGATATAAGCCTGGTACAGATATTACAATTGCATTGGACCCGGCAGCTTCAGAATTTTATTCAGATGGTATATATAACTATTCCAAATTTGAGGGACCGAAAGGCGCAAGAAAAACGTCGAAAGAGCAGGTTGATTATTTTGAACAGTTAATCAATAAGTATCCTATTGATTCAATTGAGGATGGGATGGCTGAAAATGACTGGGATGGATGGAAAATGATGACAGACAGACTCGGTAAACGCATTCAGATTGTCGGAGATGATGTTTTTGTTACAAATGTAGTATACCTTAAAAAAGGAATAGATATGGGCTGTGCAAACTCTATACTTATAAAAGTTAACCAGATAGGATCTCTGACAGAAACTCTGAATACGATAGATATGGCTCACAGAGCGGGTTATACAACTGTAACTTCTCACCGTTCTGGTGAAACTGAAGACTCCACAATTGCTGATATTGCAGTAGCTACAAATTCGGGTCAGATTAAAACAGGATCTCTTAGCCGTACTGACAGGATCGCAAAATATAACCAGCTTCTCCGTATTGAAGAACTATTGGGAGACCTGGCTGTTTATGGTTTTAAGAAATAGATTTTACGTACATTATTATTATGGGGTTGTTATTTGACAACCCCATTTTTATTTTATTTACCCTTTTTGTCCTTATTATGCTGCATGTACTAACCCTCTCGTTTTCCCTCTCTCTACTTCGTAAAGAGTGGAAATATTTGTCATTAAGTGTATTACACTATTTCTTTAAGAAATAGAATTGTGGTTGGATAATGAGTTTATACAGATCCATTGGGCCTTCCCGACGTTATTAACAATTGTTTATAATTCTTGTTAAAAACTGGTGCACAACAAACGATTATAAAATTTGCATCAAGAGGATGCTCGTTGTAAATTTGATACTATCAGGTGAGCGATAAAAGGCTGCTTGAAAGATGTGGAACCGGAAAGGGTTACTTAATTGAAACACCTCCGACTCATTCAGACCTCCGGGTCTGCGCATCAGGAGAGCCGAAGTCTGAACAAAATGGACCTGGTCCGCAGATGTTCAGAAAATCGATGGAAACCGGAAACGTTCTTTCAGAGATTGAGTCACAGGGCTTCAGGGAACAGAAGGGCTTCGGCCCTGAATTGATCTGAAAATGAAACAAAAATCCTTAGGGGTTAATGGATCATGCCTGAAAGACACTTCGTCCAGGAATTCGGTCGCAAGACAGAAGAAAGGACAGCAGAAAGGTAGTGCAATAAAATGCAATACCCGAAAGCCAGGGGTTGCTAAGCCGGATCGAAAGAAATGGAATAGCAGCCAGCCAGAATAACAGTAGCCAGACGCCGATTGCGGCTTCGGTTGCAAAAGGTGAATGGGAACTAATCATAACGAATAGTTCCCATTATTGTTTTGTACCAGTCTCATCTTACCCATTTTTTATTTCTTTTCTAATGTTTTTCCCCCTTAATGAATATCTTTGCATCGTCTACTCAATGACTTATGGCCTATAAGAGCTTAAACGATTTTATTACTGACTTGGAGAAAATTGAAGAACTTCAGAGAATTAAGTCATTCGTAAACCCCATACTCGAAATTTCAGAAATAACCGACAGGGTAACTAAAACCAGAGGTAAAGCATTATTATTTGAAAATAACGGAACCCAATTCCCGGTTCTTATTAATGCTTTTGGATCACAGAAACGAATGTTAATGGCATTGAGTAGCAAAGACCTTAATGAGACAGGTAAAGAAATAGAAAAGATATTCACATCATTTTCAGGAACTTCAGGCAGCATAATTAACAAAATTGCCAGGCTGCCAAATCTGATTAAGCTTTCAGGTTTTTTCCCTTATAAATCATCATTCAAAGGAAGATGCCAGCAGGTAATCCTCCGCGATCCCGACCTGGGAGTACTTCCGGTACTTAAATGCTGGCCTTATGATGGCAATAGATTTATTACCCTTCCCATGGTTCATACAATACATCCAGAGACAGCAAATACAAATGTCGGAATGTATAGAATGCAGATTCTTGGTAAAAATACAACAGGTATGCACTGGCAACTCCACAAAACAGGAGCAAACCATTTTGAGGCTTGGAAAAAAACCGGGAAAAAAATGCCGGTTTCAGTTGCCCTGGGAGGAGATCCTGTCTATACTTATGCAGCAACTGCCCCTCTTCCTGAAAATATTGATGAATATATACTTGCAGGCTTTCTGAGAGGGGAAAAAGTCAAACTTGTGAAATGTATTTCCAATAACCTTTATGTGCCTGCAGATGCAGATATTATAATTGAAGGTTATGTTGACCCATCAGAAGATCTTGTTTGGGAAGGTCCTTTTGGAGATCATACCGGATTCTATTCTCTGGCAGATTGGTATCCAATTTTTCACGTTACGTGCTTAACACATGCCAGAGATGCTGTTTATCCGGCAACAATAGTTGGAGTTCCTCCCCAGGAGGATGCCTTCCTGACCAGAGCAAATGAAAAGATATTTCTGACTCCAATTAAACTGGCTCTTCAGCCTGAAATAGAAGATATTCACATGCCTGATGCCGGTGTAGCTCATAATCTTGTTATTGTAAAAATCAAAAAAAAATATTCCGGACAGGGAATGAAAGTGATTAATTCGCTTCTTGGGGCAGGACAGATGATGTTCACAAAATTCATTGTAGTGGTTGATGGAGATGTTAATATCAGAGATTATAAAAATCTTATAAAGAAAGTATTTTCTGATACTGATTTTACAAAAGATCTCGTCTTTAGCCAGGGTCCCCTTGACGTTCTTGACCATTCCTCTGATACATTTGCTTTTGGAGGAAAACTTGGAATTGATGCTACAACAAAAAAACCTGAAGAAAAACTGAGAATAATTTCTTCCCGGGTGACTATTGATTCCACTCCGCAGGACGTCCTTAAAATCTTGAAATCATCAAACCTGATAGTGAACCATAATTCAGATCTTCTGGATGAGAATATTCCATTGCTTATACTTTCAGTTGATAATTCTGTTGATAGCGAGGTGATGAATAAATTAAGAAATATTCTTAAAGGAACACCTGGGTTCGGAAGATTCATTATAATCCTTGTAGTTGATTATACCATAGATATCAATGATTGTTTTACAGTTGCTTGGCAGGTTCTTGGTAACTCAGATCCAATAAGAGATCATTATTATATTAACGGATTTGCCTTACTCATTGATGCTACAATCAAAGTCTTCCGGCCGGGTGGTTTTCCCAGGAAATGGCCAAATGTGGTTTGTTCAAATCCTGAAACAATTACAGAGGTCGATAAGAAGTGGGAACAGCTGGGATTAGGAGATCTCGTTTTATCGCCATCACTGAAAACAAAGAGTATGAAACATAATGGAGATGCAGAATTAATAAGATGAAAAAAGAAATAAAATGGCTTTTATGCAAATGATTGTTGGATCTAATTTCAATTTTGGAAGTTTGAAATGGTAATAGTGATTATTTTAATTGATTTTGCTCTTAAGCTATTTGGAAGCACGATTCATCCTGAGGTTAAAATTTTATCGGCCAGTATTTCAGAATTTACCACACCATATTTTCTGGTACTTTATTCGGCTATTATGATCTCGCTGGTTTACTTTTTTATCAGATCCCAGACCAGACAACTTATAAGAACAAAGAAGCTTCTAAGGGAAAAAGAACAGACTCTGCTTAGAATTGAAAACAAGAAAGCAGATCTTGAAGCTAAAAATAAAAATATTACCGACAGCTTAATCTATGCACAAAGAATCCAGGAAGCTCTTCTTCCATCTGAAGATTATTTCAGGAAGTACTTTAAAGAATCTTTCATTTTTTATAGACCAAAAGATATTGTAAGTGGTGATTTTTTCTGGATAGGTGAGAATGATGAAAAGATATTTATCGCAGCCGCAGATTGTACTGGACATGGAGTACCAGGTGCACTGATGTCAATGATCGGTCATGAACTGCTGGATAAAATTATTAATATCGATAAGATAGAACGACCTGCAACAGTCCTTGAAATTATGAGCAAAGCTCTTGAGAAAACTTTCAGCAGGGAAAAAAATGTCGGAACCATCATTCACGATGGAATGGATATCGGTATCTGTGTAGTTGACCGCAGACAAAGAAAAATTCAATTTGCAGGAGCTTTTTTCCCGCTCTATATTATCCGTGAGAATAAACTTATCGAATTTAAAGGCGATAAACATGCGCTTGGAATGACTCCGGAAGGAATATCTTTTACAAATTATGAGATGGATTTGATGGAAAATGATATGATTTATCTTTTTTCAGATGGTTATGTCGATCAGTTTGGGGGTGGTGAAGATAAAAAGTTTATGTATAGAAGATTCAGGTATCTGTTGATGACAATATACGGCTTTCCGGTTGAAGATCAGAAATCAATTCTTGAAGAAAATATAAGGACCTGGATGGGAGATACTTTACAGGTTGATGATATACTTGTGATGGGTTTCAAACCTATGCAATTAGCTCAAGCCTAGATAAATTTTTTAATAATTTCCATAAGAGCTGATGGTTGAAAGGGTTTACTTATATAATCATCGAATCCTGCAGAAATACATCTCTCTTTGTCACCCAGCATAGCATTTGCGGTAATCGCAATTATTGGGATGTGTCTGTTAGTGCTGGCCTCAAGTGCCCTTATTTTTTCTGCCGCAACAAGGCCGCTCATTACCGGCATCTGGATGTCCATCAGAATCAGATCGTAATTTGAAGTACCAAATTTATCCAATGCTTCTCTACCGTTGGTTGCAGTATCAATACTATCGACCATTGGTTTAAGTGTCAGCAGGGTAATTTTCTGGTTAATAACGTTGTCTTCAACAAGAAGTATCTTAATATCCTTCAGCACCTTACGTGTTAAATCTTTTTGTTTGAGCTCTTCAATTTTCGGAGAAGCAATCTGTTTCTTGGGTGCATCCATAGCATTAAAAAATGGAATGATCACATCCAGAACTGTGAAGCTATTACCGAACTCCTGATGATAATAGCCTTTACTGTAAGCAATTAGTTTAGCAGCAAGGTTACCAGCAAGACCTTTTTCATCAATGAGCACTATATTCCAGTCCGTTTGAATCCTGAAATTGACAAAAGTTTCGTTTTCAGTTTCCTTGGCTTTTCTCAGGTTAATAGTTACTTTGGTAGTTCTGCTAAAGGCCTGGCTCTCAATGGTGTTAAAGATGTCAAGTAGTATCTGTTTAAGAACAATAGGATCTCCGATTATTTCATATTGATCAAATTCCTTATTATTCAGAATAAAGTCGATGTTGGTTGTATCCTTAAGATTGAAAAGATCAATGGTGTTTTGAATTGTAGAAACCAAATTGAATCGGATGCTTTTTCTGTCTTCATAACTTATATTTCCGGCTGACTGCATTGTCAATTGATTAACAGTAGTAACCATATTATTTGTCGATGCTATGAAGGTTTCCAGCAGCTCTTTTTGTTTCTTCTGAAGCCCTGAACCCAAAAGCAGATCACCGATTATAACAAGATTATTCAGAGGTTCTCTGATTCTGTGTGAGAAAATGGAAATAACGTCGTCTTTCTTCTCGCTAGTGTTGGAAATATCTGTTAAAGATTCCCTGATTTTTCTTATCAGTTTTAATGAAGACCTGATAGCAATCACACCCAGTGAGGTAGCAACTATCACAATACATCCTGCGATTAACCTCAGATTGAATGATATAAGTATGACTGCAATAATCAAGCTTATCAGAGCAAAAAGCGAAATTTGCTCGATTTTTTTCCGGTCTTTATCAAAAAGTGACAGAGAAAGTTCAGATAGTTTATTTCCAACCTTGCTATTTTCTGTCATTTTAACCATAAACCCGATTATTTGATAATTCTGTAAAATTAAAATAAATTAATATAAATATACAGGAAGTGGATTAATCATACTTTGAAGTAAATGGTTAATTTTGTCTGTACGGAATGATTTTTGATAAATACAGGAAAATGAATTAGTCTATGAAAGGATTATGGCGAATTATGATTTTCTATCTTCTAATTACCTTAGTTTCATTGACTTCAGCTAAATGTCAGGAACAGGAAGGGAAAATCAAATACACTTCCGAATTTAAATTTAAAGATGGTATTTATCTTAATTTTGACCAGGTAAAAGCAAATAGTCCCATTCCAAAGGCAAAATTACTTACTTCAGCAGATTATAATGACAGGGATTTTTTTAAAAAAGTGTTTGAATCAGGTAAGATCTATTTTTATGATGAAATGGGTGTTAGACAGGAGATAGATAAGAGCAATATCTGGGGGTTTGCCCGCAATGGTGTTCTCTACGTTCTGATACAGGATAATTTTAACAGAATAACTTTTTTTGGAAATATCTGCCATTTTGTTGCTGATGTGACCACCTATGATACAAGGTACAGTAACTATTCACCCTATGGATACTATGATCCCTACTCGTCTTACGGCTATGGAAGCTATTCACCTTATGGTTCATATTATTCGCCTTATAGTCAGCAGAGTATGCCCCGTAACGAGCTGAAGCAATATATAATTGAATTTGAAACAGGTAAAGTCATGGAGTTTACAATAGAGAATGTTCAACTCCTTTTGATGAAAGATCCGACAGTATATGATGAATTTGTTAAGCTTTCCAGAAAAAAGAAAAAAGAACTTATGTTTGTTTACATCAGAAAATTCAATGAAAAAAACCCTATATTTTTACCTGCAAAATAATCTTATAAAAATGAGGAAAATATTATTATCACTTTTTGTGCTTTGTCTCCCTGTCATATCAAAAGGACAGGCACCTTTTCCAAACTCTGACGAGATAAAAGAATTCATGGCCTCTAAAACATGTGTGGTTCTGGAAAATGATCCCTTTTCAGCTTTTAACTCATATATCAAAGAAGCTGTAAAAAATTATTGGAATATTACTCCTTATGAATTCATTGAGACGAAGGATTTCAATGTCAGGCGTGTTAACCCTGCATATTCTTTCATTGTTCTTACTGAAACCAATTTTGATAAGGACAAATCGGGTTCCAGATTTAATTTTATTAACCTGTTGCAGGGGAAGAAGGTAAGTAAGCTTTCAGAAGTTCCGGAGATTTGTGCAGTGCCATTGTCAGCTGCTGGTGAAGATGATATGGGTTATGGGTACAAACTCGGTGCAATCCTCCTGTTTATGCAAAAACATGCAAAGATGATTTCTGAAGACCCCTCTCTGACCGGTCGAAAGTACCTAAAGTACTATAATAAGTTTGTTCCGGAAGTAAATAAGAAAACTATTCTGGTTAAAAAAGAAGACCTTTCTCCAGATATCTCAACTTTAGAAAACATTAAAGCCATATATCCATATAATATTAGGATAGTCACTGAAGATAGTATAGTTGATGCAATTGCGAGAAAAGCTCCGAATACTCTTATTCTTCATAAGGTAGGGCCGGGTGCTGAAAAAAAATCAGGTTACTGTTTTAAAATGCTTATTGGTACTGACGATGCTAATATGTACTATTATGATCAGCATATGATTAATGAGGAGAACCCCAACGGATTATTGAAGTCAGATTTGAGACGTCTTGCCAGGTTTTGAAGATGCAACATTGATTTAATTATCCCGTCTTTATTACAAACAGGAAAACCATGAAAGAGATCAGAGTACTATCAGAAACAGAAAGAAACTGGGCAATGTTTTGTCATTTGGCTGCTTTTGCAGGTTTCTTCTTCCCTTTCGGAGGGATAATCGGTCCTTTAATCTGTTGGTTATCAAGGAAAGATGAATCAACCTGGGTAAATGAAAACGGGAAAGCTTCTTTGAATTTCCAGTTATCAATACTTTTATATTTTGTTCTTTGTATTCCGTTATGTTTTATTATAATCGGATTCCCAATAATTTTCATACTCGGAACCCTAAAAATAGTCTGCATAATAATTGCAAGTGTGAAAGCTTCCAGAGGCGAAGAATTCAGATACCCTTTGGCAATACCTTTTATTCAATAATGACATTTTTGGTATGATTAAATGAGGCTGCTGGATAAAATCAGCCTTATTATTTATGCTATCTGCATAACCCCGAGACTTTCAGTGTGATTTTACCCTGGTTATCTGAGTATCTTGAAGGAGATACAGATTTCCTCTCTTATCGAAATAAAATCTCAGGGATTTTATTTAATTTTCACTAATATTTTCCTTAGATCGAAAAAAGGTTGTAAATTTCTATCCTATTAATTTTTAATACTATGCCAGATAAGAAAAAATCCAGGGAAGATGAAAAAGGTTCTTCAAAAATCAAAAGAGAAAAATTTGACAAAGCTGACCTTTACCATGATGTCGAAGAAGATAAAGACAAAAAGATGAAAAACAAGCGTTATTTTAAAGAGCTTGCAAAGCTTGACATCGAATTAGTAAAGCTTCAGGAATGGATAAAAACAAAAAAATTAAGAGTTGTTGTGATTTTTGAGGGACGGGATGCTGCGGGCAAAGGTGGTGTAATTAAAACGATAGCTGGATGCCTGAATCCACGTATCTGCCGGGTGGTTGCTCTTGGTACTCCAACAGAAAAAGAAAAGACACAGTGGTACTTTCAGCGATATGTACCACATCTTCCGGCAGGAGGAGAAATAGCCCTGTTCGATAGAAGTTGGTATAATCGGGCAGGAGTAGAGAAGGTAATGGGATTTTGTACGAATGATGAATATGAGGAATTCCTCAGATCATGCCCTGAATTTGAAAGAATGCTTTTAAGGTCAGGGATAATACTTATAAAATACTGGTTCTCAGTCAGTGATCATGAACAGGAAAAACGTTTTCAGGACAGGATAAAAGATCCAACCAAACGATGGAAAATCAGTCCGATGGACGTGGAATCGCGCGATAAATGGGTGGAATATTCAATGGCAAAAGACAAAATGTTCTCCTATACCGACACAAAACAATCTCAATGGTTTGTTGTTGAAGCTGATGATAAGAAACGTGCAAGACTGAACTGTATCCATCATCTGCTTTCGCATATACCTTATGAAGATCTTACACCGAAACCTTTAAAACTGCCTCCTTTGAAGCACGATACTGCTTATGTCAGGCCACCTAAAGAAGAGCAGACACACATACCGAAAGTGTATTGACTATTAAGACAAAAGAAAAAAGGTAAAAGATAAAAGTAAGAGGAGAATAAATCTTTTTACTTTTAATCTCTTGTCTTTTTAATTCTATTTAGACATTTATTATAACCATACAATCTTTTTACCAACAATTACTTACTTTTCCCTTTCTCATTTCTCCTTTCTCCTTTTGTCTTTGTACTTTTGTCTTTTATCTTTCAAAGTATGTCATCTAAACCATCCATTCCGAAAGGATCACGCGATTTCTCTCCGGAGGAAATGCTTAAAAGAGAGTTCATTTTTGACACTATCAGGCAGGTTTTCAGATTATATGGTTACCAGCCAATTGAGACTCCTGCGATGGAGAATCTTTCGACACTTCTCGGAAAGTATGGAGAGGAGGGAGATAAACTTCTTTTCAGAATTTTAAATTCCGGAGATTTTCTTTCCAGCATAAATGATGATGATCTTCTCAAACGTGAAAAGGGTAATATTTCATCTAAAATCTGTGAGAAGGGATTAAGATATGATCTCACTGTTCCATTTGCACGCTATGTGGTTCAGCATCGAGATGAAATTGTTTTTCCTTTTAAGAGATACCAGATTCAGCCGGTTTGGAGAGCTGACCGGCCACAAAAAGGAAGGTACAGGGAGTTCTTTCAATGTGATGTCGATGTCATCGGAAGTGATTCATTGCTAAACGAATATGAACTGATAAGAATTATTGATGAGGTCTTTGGTAAGTTAAATATTGCTATAAAAATAAAAATTAACAACAGAAAAATTCTTGCAGGTATTGCTGAGTATGCAGGAGTACCAGAAAGAATAATTGATTTTACTGTTGCTCTGGATAAGTATGAGAAAATAGGTTGGGAAAAAGTAAAAGAAGAATTAATTGATAAAGGAATAGAAAGTAGTAAAATAAAAGAATTGGGTAATATTATCGGAGTGATAAATAAAGATAACAAAGCAAAAGTTAAATTCTTAAATCATATATTATTAGACTCGATTGTTGGTATCAAAGGAATTCAAGAATTGACTGAATTGATGGATTTGTTAGAAAATTTAGAATTAAAATCCAGTATAGAATTTGATTTGACTTTAGCTAGAGGACTTAATTATTATACCGGGGCAATTATAGAGGTTAAATCGAGTGATGTAAATATTGGAAGTATTTGTGGTGGAGGTCGTTATGACGACCTTACCGGAATATTTGGAATGCCTGGAATTTCAGGTGTTGGAGTTTCCTTCGGAGCTGACAGGATATATGATGTTCTCACCAGTCTGAACCAGTTTGAGACTATAAAAGCACACGGACGGTCAGTAATGATCGTAAACTTCGGTAAAAAGGAACTTAATTACAATCTCAATATTCTGGCTGTCATTCAAAAGTTGGGAATTACAGCTGAGATATTTCCCGAACCCGCGAAAATTAAGAAACAAATGGCTTACGCCGATTCTAAAAAAATCACATATGTCCTAATTGCAGGTGAGGATGAAATCAAAAATAATGATGTGACCATTAAAAATATGTTCACCGGTGAGCAGATCAAAACAAAAGTGAGTAAACTGGTCTCCTTTTTTGAATGAATTTCCGTTAACTTATTGTGAATTAACTAATTCCTTCCTATTGAGGGTCGGACATTAATTTACAATGGTTGCTGCCCTTGTCCTCTCTGCTGAAGATTATTCCTTAAAGGTTTATTATCCTTTAATTCATTTAATAACTGCAACCGGTATTGATTTTCAGCCTGGTAAAGCCTGATTACTTTGGCCGGAGATAATATTTCTTTGAATCTTTTATGATATTCTTGGGCTAAAGTAGCTTCCTGAACCTGCAAATCCACACTCTTGTCGCCGGCTTCAATAAGCTCTTTTTCAGTCATATTGAGTTCATTCTGATTAAAGTTTCTGTTCAGGGCCTGCCTTTGGATTTGAATTGCGTTTCTTTTGTCCTGGAACTCATTATAAACCGGCCAGAATTTCTCCGCTTCCTGTGAGGTAAGATTCATCCTTCTAGTAAAAAAAGCTATTTTATAAGCATTCAGTTTTTCACGATTTGGATTTTGTGCAGTTACCTGAAATAAAGGGAAAACTGACAGTGCTATTAATATTACAATCACTTTTTTCATATTTAAAGTTTTAAAGTCGTTCATAAATTTCATTAACATCAATATTTTCAAGTACAAGATAATCAATTATATCACTGCTACTAAATTCAATATGAGCCATATCAGGTTCAATAATTCCTGCATTCTCCTCGAGTGTTAGGTTATCTATATCGTTAAGGTATTTATCTGAAAATTCATTAAGCGTAATTTCTGGTAGTGCTGATTTATCATAACCCGATGAAAAAATATGTATCGCAGTGTAACTCAATATAATCAATACAATTACCGATGCTGCAACTGCCAGATATGGTCTAAGTTTCCTGTAAAGACCTGTTTTTTCCTGTTCAGAGCTGAACCCCATAGTTGAAGCAATTATCTTCCTGTTTACCACTTCAAAGTAGTTTTCAGGTATTTTAAACGGATTCTTGTCTGATATTTCTTTAAATTGTTTCATCATTCATTTAGATAGTTAAAGATCAGAAAGGTTTAACCATTGGAAATTATATTTTCAATTTTTTTTACAGCATGGTGATATGATGCCTTCAGGGCGCCTACAGAAGTATCAAGAACTTTACTCATTTCTTCATAAGGCATATCATCAAAGTATTTTAAATTGAAAACAATACGTTGTTTATCAGGAAGTTGAAGTATAGCATTTTGAAGTTTGGTCTGTACCTCATCTCCATCGAACCAGGTACTTCCTTCATGCGAGTTTGCAATAAAGCTTCCCAGGTCATCCAGAGATACTGCTGAGTTTCTGGTCCTTTTATTAATTATTGCAAGCGATTCGTTGGTTGCTATGGCATATAACCAGGTGTACATCGAACTTTCATTTCTGAATTTCTTAATATTCTTCCATGCATTTATAAAAGTATTCTGAAGAGCATCATCAGCATCTTCATGCAGGATTACCAGCCGGCGAATATGCCAGTAAAGCTTTGAACTGTATTTTTCAACGATAATCCTGAACCCTTTGTTGACATCTGTTTCTAAAAGTTCAAGAATACTTTTGTCCGGTTTACTATTCTCCACTTTCAAGTCTCTCACCCCTTTTGATGCAAAATACTTTTAAAGGTTTAAAGATAAGATTACGGTTTGATAAATGAAAAATATTGCTATTCTGACACTAAGGCAACAATGTAGACCAGGAGATCTCAGTTTAAAACTGGCTTTGTGAAACTTGGTGTTCCACTTTATGCAAAAAGAAACAGTCATTCAAATTATTATGCATGCCTCTTTTTTAATAAATTTGCTCCCGGTTAACGAATAATATAACAGAATGGCTCTGCAATGCGGTATAATAGGGATAACAAACGTAGGTAAAACAACAATATTTAATTGCATTTCGAACACAAAGGGAGAAACAAATGCCTTTGCATTTAGTGCTACAAAATCGAATATTGGTGTTGTCCAGGTTCCCGATCCAAGGCTGTATGAACTTGAAAAACATCAGGTTACAGATAGGATAGTTCATACAACAGTTGAAATTGTTGATATTCCGGGT
>Ga0182027_10008374_pt1 | contig 15070 bp, 10 predicted proteins | sample 712E1DmetaG_FD_121300 | JGI IMG/M metagenome (GOLD analysis project Ga0182027, IMG submission 121300) | Permafrost microbial communities from Stordalen Mire, Sweden - 712E1D metaG (Illumina Assembly) | ecosystem: Environmental > Terrestrial > Soil > Wetlands > Permafrost | place: Sweden... | reverse complement strand
TTACAGAGATCACATGAGTCATTTGAGTTCCCTGTTTGCGGATGGTTTCGCCCGGCTTGAAAACCACATTCAGCCTGTTCTTCTCAACCAACTCGAGTTCTTCATGGTTTAAAAAACAGAAAAGAGCTGATTTGCATGAACAGTTTAAACAGCTCATGGTGGATCTTTCAAGATATTCTAACATAAGGCAAAAGTAGCAAATATTGATATATGTCAATCATTTCAAGGTTCTTTTACCTACTTTTCAAGGAAAAAAATCCAAAATTATTCCAGTACATATCGCTCATTAATCCTGAGATGCAATTGAATGTACTTTTAGTTTTGCAAAACAAAAAAACCTGCCTAACTTGTGCAGGATTTCAAGTGTTAGGTTGAATACATAAAGATTAATCAGGCAATACTTTTAATTTCCACAAAGCATCGATATGAAGGACAACAATTCCTCCAGAAGAAAGTTTCTGAAACTTGGCCTGGCTGCTGGCGCCACAGCCCTTATTGGGGGAGGCGGAAAAGTTTTATCTGCGGTTTCAAACCCTGAAGCAGTTGCCAAAGAAACAGGTGAAAAAGTCAAACTGTTATCTCCCGATGGGTCACTCGTTGAGGTTGATAAGGCCCATTGCCATTCCTGCCCGGCAACAGGCAAGGAAGCCCGGCAGGGTATTCCTAACAAGAAAATGGTTATGGTTATAGACCTCGCCCGTTGCAGGAATGCAAGAAAATGCCTTGAAGGATGCCAGAGCATGCATCATCTTCCCCCGAAAATTGATTGGATTAAATTCTTCCTTTTGCGTGACAGCAAGGAAACTTCGCCTTACTGGTTCCCAAAACCCTGCTTCCAGTGCAACAATCCTCCCTGTGTTAAGGTCTGCCCTGTTGGAGCTACATTCAAACGCACCGACGGGATTGTCCTGATCGACAATGACCGCTGTATAGGATGTAAGTTCTGCATGGCTGCATGTCCTTATTCTTCCAGGGTGTTTAACTGGGGATCGCCGGACCAGGAACCGCTTCCGGCCGGTAAGAAATACTCACCAGAAACAAGCTGGCCTCAGAAGGTTGGTACGGTCGGCAAATGTGACTTCTGTCCCGATATGGTACGACAGGGCAAACTGCCGGCCTGTGTCACTTCATGTCCCAATGGAGTATACTTCTATGGCGACAAGAACGAAGACGCCGTTACCAACGGCACAGAAACTGTAAGATTCAGCGAAATCGTTCAGCAAAGGTCAGCATACCGTTACATGGAAGAACTGGGAACTGAACCCGGTGTGTATTACCTGCCTCCGGTCAACCGACTGTTCGATTATAAAGTGGGGTTCCAGGACCTCAAACCTGAGGAAATTGATTTATATAAAAAAGAAGCTAACATTTCCGAATAATATTATACAGCATGGAATACAACAGCAAAACATATAAAAACTATGAGACTTTTAAACCTCAGCTTGAATCCATAGGCAGGTACGGCTATTTTTTCATCACTGCCATGGTTATGATCATCGCCTGGGGGACTTATGCTTTATATACACAGTTATCCAAAGGCCAGGTGGTAACCGGAATGCGTGATTACGTGATCTGGGGCATTTACGACGCCAACTTCATCTTCTTCATCGGGATAAGTTACGCAGGCGCCCTGATTTCCGGCATACTGCATCTGCTCAGGGTTGAGTGGAGGCATCCGATATTGCGCATGGCTGAAACGATCACCGTTGTTTCAACAATGATCGGGCCCTGCTATATCTTTCTTAGTATGGGACGACTCGAAAGGGTCTGGCACCTCCTGGTGTACGGCAGAATACAATCTCCCATCGTATGGGATGTGTTTGCAATTTCAACGTATCTTATCGGCAGTTTTATTTTCCTTTACCTGGCCTGTGTGCGCGACCTGGCTTTTATGAGGGATCATCCCATAGGAATTGGCAAATGGAGAAACCCCATCTATAAATTCATGTCGGCTAACTATCGCGATACGCCTAAACAGCGTGAACTTCTCAACCAGCTCATCGACCTGATCTCCATTGTGATCATACCTCTCGCTATCCTGGTGCACTCCGTTCTTGCATGGATCTTCGGCATGACGCTGAGGCCGGGCTGGCACAGTACGATATTCGCCCCGTATTTCGTCCTTGCTGCAGTATATTCGGGGACCGGGGTCCTGATCCTGGTCATGTTCGTGTTCCGGAAACTCTATCACCTCGAAGCCGTTATCACCAAGAATCATTTTACCTACCTGGGGATATTGCTGATGATACTGGGAGCATTGTATGGGTATTTTACATTCAGTGAATATTTAACCAACTGGTACGGCAGTGTGAAATGGGATATGGAAGTTCTGTACCGTCTTTTTGATACCACTACATACTGGTGGTGGTTCTTTTTCTCAGCCTTTATAGGAGTCCTGCTGCCCATCATCCTGATCGCCATGCCCCGCTTAAGGAACATCTATACTATTGTGTTCGCCGCTTTGATCGCGGTAACCGCCCTCTGGGTCAAACGTTACCTCATCATCATCCCGACCCTTGAAACACCTTTGCTTCCGCTGCATGACCTGAGGCCGGAATTTGCAAGTTATTCACCCAGTTGGGTTGAATGGTCCCTTACTGCAATGGGAATAGCTATTTGGTTACTCTTATTCTTTCTCTTTTCGAAATTCCTTCCTATCGTGCCTGTGGTGAGGGTTCCGACATCCGAAGAAAGAGATTATTTTAAACTCAGGAAAATCGTCAAAGAACGCATTTTGCACCGGATGATCCGCAAGACCAGAAAGGACAAAAATGTGGTCGTAGGCATTCTCATTCTTCTGTTTCTTTCTTCGACGATAGTAATCCAGGCACAGGACCCGGTGCGGTCGAGGCTGAAACTTGAATTCCTTAATAAATCCGGAACACGCATTCTCACCATAAAACTCACCAGTAAAAAGGACGACCAGACCGTTCCCCTTGAGGGCATGGAGGTCAGTTTTTTTATCCGGGGAATCAAGGACAAGGCCCTGCTCGGGAAAGCCTCAACCGACGAAGCAGGTAAGGCAAGCTTTACCCTGTCCGATAAAATTGATGTTCCCAGGAATAAGGAAGGGAAATACAGCTACTCAGCAGTGTATGGGGGAAATAAGGAGTACCAGGGTTCAGAATCTTCTGCTGATATCGTGGATGTTTTCATGAAAATCACATTTTCTCAGAAAGACAGCGCCAAACTTATCAATCTTTTTGCAGTTGAAATCAACCAGAAAGGTGATTCTGTCCCTGTTGACGGGTCTACAGTAATATTTTATGTTCCCCGTACTTTTTCATCCCTGAAAATAGGTGAACAACCCGTTAAAAGCGGGCATGCCGACCTGGACTTCCCGGTAACCCTGCCCGGTGATTCCGCTGGCAACCTTCCTGTTGTCGCCAGATTCGAAGATAACGATAAGTACGGCAATGCCGAAATAACCGCAACCATGGCCTGGGGCAAACCACTTCAGCCTATGGTGATCATTAAACGAGGGCTTGGCGACACCAATGCCCCTCTCTGGATGGTGTATACTCTTATCGTACTTCTCACTCTCGTCTGGTTCCATTTTTCCTACGCGATCTTTACAATTTTCCGTATCCGGTATCTCGGGAAAAAAGCTTTAGAAGAGGAACAGGCCCAAACCGCATCACATTGAACAAAATCAAATAATAACCAATCAAATTAAATCAGGAGGTACTTATGAAAATGAAGAATGTAAGCCGGTTATTGGCAATATTTGTCATGTTAACCGTTTTTTGTTTCGTGGGCTTTGCCCAGAAACCTGCAAAATGGCTTGCACCCGATAAATACAAAACAATGAAAAACCCCAATGCAGGAGATGTAAACACAGGCAAAGACCTTTTTGCAAAACATTGTAAATCGTGTCATGGCAAGGATGGCCTTGGAGATGGTCCAAAAGCTGCTACTCTTGGCAAATCCTGTGGTGATTTTACGGCAAAAGAATTCCAGTCACAGACCGATGGCGAGATTTTCTATAAAATCACCACCGGCAGAGATAAAATGCCTGCTTTCGGCAAAACCATCTCCGAAGATAACGAACGCTGGTCCCTTGTAAATTATCTCAGAAAACTCAAATAAACTGCCGGTCCGGCTTTTTACCCGGGGACCTGATTTGATTTTGGCTTTTACTTTATGCTTTCTTCCCCTCATAAAGAAAAGGAGGTAGAATTATGGCACAAAATGAAACTGCAGAAGGTCAGGAATTTGGAAAAATTTCTGAACGATTGGCCCGCATTGAAGAACGGCTCTCTGCCCTGGAAGATAAAGCCATTGCAGGTTCCCGGCAGCAGGATTTGATGAACAGAATAGAGGATTCTGGTTTTTCCGGTGGAGAAACAGTATCTGTTGATGAAATCACCATAGAATCAAATATTCTCGAATACGGTCTCTCCTGGATCGGAATTGTGGTTCTTTTATTCGGGATTGGATTTCTGATGATGTTCATCCGGAAGCAAACGAACAGCTACCTGTCCAGTCTGATAGGGTACTCTGCTGTTTCTGTTGTATATATTCTTTCGAGATATCTTAAAAATTCCCATGAGTATCTTTCCTTTCTGCTCAATATCGGCACCCATCTCTTATTGTTTTATATCACAATGCGCCTGTATTTTTTCAGCAGCCCTCCGGTCATCCCTTTTAAAGAGGCCGTGGTTTTTCTTCTGTTGATTGTCATCGGTTTACAGGTTTACAGGTCCATACGTTTGAATTCAGAACTTATCGCTGCAATCGCCATTTTTCTGATACAGGTAACATCCGCCTTCTGTGACTTGACCCACGAATCGCTGCCCCTCCTGACGATCACAGCTGCAACTTCGCTCTGGCTGTTTTACCGTTTTGGATGGTGGCGGCAGATGATATTTGCCATTATTACGGTCTATATATCCCATATTCTCTGGCTGATGGGAAATCCGGTTATGGGGCATCCCGTTGGTGGACTGTCATCTCCCCAGTTCAACCTGATATACCTCTTTTCATATGGTATATTGTTTTCACTGGCACCACTTGTGAAACAGAACGAACGGTTCAAGGCAAACGTCTATAGTTCATCCGTCATGGTTAACGGGATCTTTTTCTTCCTCGTACTGCTGCTGGAAGTTCTGTTATTTTATATGAAAATTTACAGCAGTATTTTCGCCGCTGTCTTTATCTCCTGCCTTGCATATTCCATTTTCCTTAAGTTCAGGACCGAAAGGGTTTTTGATTCGGCATTCTATGCTATCTTCAGTTTTTTGGCGCTCAGCGCTGCCGTTTATGGATATACCGGTTTACCCGGCGCGTATTTTTTCCTGTCGTTGCAGAGTGTGCTCGTCGTATCCTGGGCGCTCTGGTTCCGCAGCCAGTTCATTGTAGTGGTCAATACCATTCTGTTCGTTGGAATGCTTTTGGTATATATGATTTCAGGAACCTATCTCGATACCGTGAATTTCACATTCGCTATTTCGGCTTTTCTCACGGCAAGGATCATCAACTGGCAGAGAATGCGGCTCGAACTGAAAACCGAGAATTTCAGGACGATCTACCTGGTTTGCGTGTTTTTCACTTTTGCATTTGCATTATATAAAGCTGTCCCCTCACAGTACGTTACCCTTGCCTGGACAGGAGCAGCTATACTGTATTTCATCTTCAGCCTTGTCCTTAAAAACAGGAAGTACCGTTGGATGGCTATTTCCATGCTCCTGATCACCGCGGTTTATCTGTTTGTCGTAGATCTCGCGCATATGGAAGTTGGCTACCGAGTGATAGCTTTTCTTTTCCTTGCTGTAGTCCTTTTCGGAACTTCATTGTACTTCACAAAATTCCTGAGGAAAAAGAAAACAAAGGCTTCCGGAGAAAATACTGAACCGGAGAAGTCATAAAACCCAATTAGCATTATCTTTGTTCAGCTTAATTGCTGAAAAATGAAAAAGACATTCATTCTTACCGCATTGTTATGTTTTTTTCTGCAGATGGCATTTGCCCAGGTTCACAACCTGTTTCCGCAGGAAAAAGTCATGAATCTTCCCCACTCCAGGCCTGTTGAACAAATGGAAAAACTCAGGCTCAAAAACGGCTCATGGATGCTCGATTCCTCATGGTACTCACAATGGATTACCTCATCGCTGTCATGGAACCTGTTCCAGAGAGAGTTTTTTCAATACAACAGCAGTTTCCAGAGGATTGAAGACCTCTTTGTTACCTGGAACTCAACTTCAGGCCAGTGGCAGAATTCAAACAGGTATGTCACACTTTACACCGGCAGCGGGAACCTGACCTCAATCAGCGGACAGATGTGGTATCCGGCAGGTTCCTTGTGGGTCACTGATAATTATATGCATTTCAACGACCAGGGAAGAATTGACACCACATTTTACAAGACCTATAATCCCCTTACGAACAACTTCAGTTCCGGGTCCATGAATCTGACTTTTTACAACTCCTCGAACATGACGAGTGAATTACTTACCCAGACCCTTGATACTCTGTCAGGAAACTGGATCAATTCGATCCTCCAGCAATATACCTACAATTCATCAAATCAGGTTTCTGAATTTCTTATACAGCAATGGAACACAGGCCAGAATGCCTGGGTTAACTCAAATAAATACGACTATTCCTACGACGGTAGTGGATATGCAACTGGTTATATTAACTACGTTTGGAATTCCACAGGCTCCCAATGGGTCCAGTCCACTCAGTCGATTTACACGAATAATACCTCCGGCATGATCATGATTGAACTTGATCAGCAATGGATCGCTGCAACTTCCTCCTGGCGGAATAAATTCCAGATCTCTTACCAGTATAATACCGGAAACCAGCTTACCGAAAGGCTTGGCCAGAACTGGGACACTGTCTCATCAATATGGGTCAACTCAACCAAGGATCAATTCGCCTTTTACACGAACAATATGTTTAAAACACATTTTCAGTGGGATTGGAACCCTTTGACCAGCACCTGGATGGATACGTGGTATTCGCTGAACGATTCGATTTCAGGAAACACGCTCGAATATTATTCCAAAACCCTCGATCTTACTACCTACAACTACCAGTTCGGATACCGCTATGTTTATTTTTATAATGCAGCGAACCAATGCACCGAATATGATCATTACGACCTGGATATTGGATCAGATTCATGGACCCTTTCAGGAAGAAGGTTATACACTTATGACAATAACGGGAACAACACAATTCAGCTTGATCAGACATACGATACAGGAACCTCATCCTGGGATAATTATTTCCAGCTTGAGAATTTCTATTCAATTGCGACAGGAATAAAAGAAAAACCCGGGCTTTCTTCATTTTGCACTTTTGCAAATCCCATGCGGCAGGGCGAAACTATCAATTGCGCCAATTTGTATCCCGGCAACGATTATACATTAATTCTGCTCAGTATGACCGGGCAAGGTATTCTGCATATCGATTATCATGCAGGGGAGCCGCTGCAGCTGCCTTCAGGCCTTTCAACCGGGATGTACATACTGCAGATCATTTATCATGGGCAGCTGGTCACATCGGGGAAAGTGATATTGCATGAATGATTGAATTGAGGCATTAGTTCAGGCGGTTCAGTATGGATTACAGCGCCTTCTTTTCACTTAATTCCATCCATCGTTCTGTTTTGCTGTCGATATCGGAGAGCAGATCCGAAAAACGCTGCGATTTTTCAATAAGCTCCTGCTGGTTCAGGGCACCCGAGCTTAGGGCAATTTCAAGTTTCTGCTTTTCCTCCTCAAGTTTCCGGATATCGTTTTCCAGTGTTTCAAACTCAACTTTTTCCTTATAGCTCAGGCCCGGTTTCTTTTGTTTGATCACTGTGGATGAAGAAGCAGCTTCCTTAGAGGCGCCGGCCCTCGCAAGAGATGCCTGGCGCTTTTTGAGATCGGCATAGGTCCTGTATTGGCTGTAATTCCCGGGAAAATCCCTGATAACAGCGTTGCCTTCAAAAACAAACAGGTGATCCACTATTTTATCAAGGAAAAAGCGGTCGTGGGTAACTACCAGCACACATCCCCGGAAGGATGCCAGGTAATCCTCAAGTATATTCAGAGTGAGGATATCGAGATCATTGGTAGGCTCGTCAAGGATGAGGAAGTTTGGATTCTGCATCAAAACGGTGACCAGGTATAGCCTTCTTTTTTCGCCCCCACTGAGCTTGTACACGAACTGCTGGTGCATGGGATGAGGGAACATGAAATAATTCAGGAAGTGGGCTGCCGATACTTTATCACCATTGCTTAGCTGAACAACATCGGCTATGGATTTCACCAGGTCGATCATTCTTGTCTGTTCGTCGAATACGATCCCTTCCTGCCTGTAGTGGCCGAATTTAATGGTTCCCCCTGTTTCCACCGTTCCTTTCTGAGGGCGGATCCTCGATGTGACTATATCGAGGAAGGTCGATTTCCCTGAACCGTTCCTGCCGATGATGCCAATCTTTTCACGGCGCTTGAAAATGTACCCGAAGTGGTCAAGAATAGGCAAATCACCCCAGGCAAAGCTGACATCATGCACTTCAAGGATCTTTTTGCCCATGCGCTCCCCTTCCATATCGAGGGTCATGGCACGTTCCCAGGGTTTATTCGCAGCCTTTTCCTTCAGCTCATAAAACGAATCAATACGTGCTTTGGATTTGGTGGTGCGGGCTTTCGGCATGCGCCTCATCCATTCAGCCTCAGTACGAAGGATATTCCTTGCCTTCTCTGTTTCCTGGGTCTCATTGTCCTTCCGCTCCTGTGATTTCTCAAGGAAATACTCATAATTACCCTTATGCCTGAAGAGCCGGGCGTTTTCCAGCTCCAGTATTTCATCACAAATCCTGTTCAGGAAATACCGGTCGTGCGTGACCATCAGCAGGGTGACCTGGTTACGAGTAAGATATTCCTCCAGCCATTCTATCATATCGATGTCGAGATGGTTGGTCGGCTCGTCAAGTATAAGGAAATCAGGCTCGGTGATCAAGGTTTTAGCCAGGGCCAGGCGTTTTTTTTGCCCGCCCGACAAGGCCGAAACAGGCTGATGAAGATTGGTAAGGCTGAGGCGGGTCAGGATCTGCTTGATCCGGTTCTCGTAATCCCAGCCGTTTATGGCATCCATCCTCTCCATTGCTTTGGAAAGAAGGTTCTTTTCAGGCGATTCGAGGGCTTCCTCGTAATCATGAATGGTTTTAAGTATGTCGTTGGATGTAGCATATACCTCGTCAAACACCGTGAGGCTGTCATTAAGTTCAGGTTCCTGCCTCAGATAGGCCATGCTGGCCTGGTTGAAGAGAGTGACCGTTCCTCCGTCGGAGGGCTCGATGCCGTTAATGATGCTGAGAAGGGAGGTTTTGCCTGCACCATTACCTGCTATCAATGCAACTTTCTGGTACTGGTTGATGGAGAAGCTTATATTCTCAAACAATACTTTCTCTCCGAAATGACGGGTCAGATTTTCAACCTGAAGAAGAGTGGGCATGGTATTCGCTGATTAAGCGAGCTGCAAATGTAAACAGGATGTATGATGTACGATGTACGATGTACGATTTATTTATTGAGTCTGCCTGAAGCGGATGACATGAGCTTTTTATATTTTTGCAACAACCGGATCACCAAGAAATCCATTCGTTAAAATAATATCTATGAAACGTTTAATATCCATTCTGGTTTTCGTTCTTTGCACAATTCTGACAGGCTGGGCTCAGGCAGGTTCCGATTCCATTAAACAAGGTCTTAATGTATTTCTGGATCAGTGGCATCTTGATGCCGCCCAAAGCAAGCTGAGTGAATATATCGGGGCCATGAGCGCTAATGGAGTCTTCCTGGGTACCGATCCTGCGGAATATTGGACTGTTCCTGAATTCGACTCGTTCTGCAGACCATACTTTGAGCGAAAAAGTACCTGGACATTCAAAGCTGTAAGCAGAAACATCTATCTCAGCAAGGATGCAGGCATTGCATGGTTTGACGAATTGCTGATGACCCGGATGGGACTCTGCAGGGGTTCAGGAGTGATCAGTAAACAAGGAAACCGCTGGCTCATTGAGCAGTATGTCCTGTCCCCGACCATCCCCAATGATCTTATGAAGAACGTAACCAGGATGAAAGGTGTTGAAGATACAATACTGATGATGAAGAGCATATTTGATAAATACGGCCTTAAGGGAACTATGATAATTTACGATCCTCATACAAACAGGTATTTTGGTCATAATCCTGCACTCTGGGACAGCGCTTACCTCCCGGCTTCCACCTTCAAGATCCCGAACAGCCTCATCGGCCTGGAAACAGGAGTGGTTGACACTGCTGTTGTTTTTAAATGGGACGGGAAAAAACGTAGTCTGCCGCAATGGGAGCGGGACCTGACACTCAGGGAGGCATTCAGTGTTTCCTGTGTCCCGTGTTTCCAGGAGGTTGCGAGGAAGATTGGCCCTGAAAGGATGAGGGAATATCTTGTCAGATTGCAATACGGGCAGATGGATGTGAACAGTTCAGATATTGACGTGTTCTGGCTTGAAGGAAATTCCGGGATCACGCCAAGGCAGCAGGTGGGTTTTCTGCAAAGACTTCACGATGGGAAACTTCCTCTGAAACAATCAACCATGGCCGCGGTAAAGTCCATTATACTGATAGAAAAAACACAGGATTATTCACTTTGTGGAAAGACCGGCTGGGCAATACGGAACGGAAGGAATTACGGATGGTTTGTCGGGTATATTGAATCAGGCAGCAATGTTTACTATCTTGCAACCCTCGTTATGCCAAAAAACCAGGAAAAACCCAGCGATTTTGCCATCGCCAGGAAAACGGTCACAATGGAGATACTTCGCTTTCTTTCGGTTGTTCCATAGTGAATGACACTCTATACTTTAATCATGCTTTATGCAATCGCCTGACTTCAGTTTACTTAAAGACCGTGACTTTTCCCCCGAACTGGTTTTTTCCTTTTCCCGCAGCAGTGGCCCGGGCGGACAGAATGTCAATAAGGTCAGTACGAAGGTGGAGCTGCGTTTTAATGTAATGGACTCTTCCCTGCTTTCGCAGGATGAAAAAGCATTGCTGACATACAAACTGGCTAAAAGAATCAACGGCAGAGGAGAACTGATTCTGGTCTCGCAAATTGAAAGAACCCAGTTGAAAAACAAGGAAGCAGTGATGGAGAAATTCTATTCCTTGCTTATAAAGGCCCTCAAACCCAGGAAAAAGAGAAAACCTACAAAGCCATCTGCCGCAGCAAGAGAAAAACGGCTTGAAAACAAACGGATCAAGGCACAACAGAAAGAACAGAGGCTAAAGCTCAGCCCTTAAAATGCTTCTTTTTTGACTCTTTCTGTTCTCTCAGCAACTCCACCCTGACTGGTTCATCTCCGAACCAGGCGCTTTTCAGGGCTTTCAACAGCTGATCAGCATTGGCAATGGGAACATCGAAGATCACTGATCTTTTGGTGATTTCGATCTTGCCCAGCCTGATCTTCTTCCCGGGAGTGTTCCGGTTGATGAGTTCCATCAGTTCGGCTGCATACATCCCGTCGGTTTTCCCTTTATTTATGATCATTTTGGTAAAACCTTCTTCGGGCCCGGAAGTCCTGTCCTTCCACCCGGGTTTCCCGGAATCCCTGCCGCCGGATCTGTCTTTCCAATCGGGCTTGCCGGATCTGTCTTTCCAATCGGGCTTGCCGGATTTCTCCTTCCAGTCGGGTTTCCCGGATTGCTCTTTCCTGCCGCTTTTAAAATTGTCTTCCGGCACATTCAGGTCCGGGGCATTTTTGTAATAATCGAGGAAACGGTTGAATTCAAGGGCTACAAAGCGCTTGATAATTTCTTCCTTGTCAAGCCATTCCAGTTTACGGTAAATCTGGGGCAGGTAGGTATCAATCTCTTCATTGTCAATATCCACCTTTTCCATTTTATCAACCAGGCTGAAAAGCTGTTTTTCACAGATCTGCCGGCCTGTGGGAACGGTTGAGGAAGTAAAGGTTTTATTGATCTTCTTTTCGATTTTTTTGATCTGGTATTTTTCTTTCAGGTTCAGCAGGATTATGGAAGTTCCAAACCTTCCTGCTCTTCCGGTCCTGCCGCTCCTGTGAGTATATGAATCAAGGTCTTCGGGAAGATTGTAATTAATAATATGGGTGAGATTTTCGACGTCGAGACCGCGCGCAGCCACATCTGTTGCGACCAGCAGGCGGATATGGCCGATCCTGAACTTGTTCATCACGGTATCTCTCTGGATCTGCGACAAGTCCCCATGAAGGGATTCGGCATTGTACCCATCCCCGATAAGCTTATCAGCAATCTCCTGGGTCTCCTTACGGGTACGGCAAAAAATAATGCCATAAACCGAAGGATAAAAATCTACGATGCGTTTTAATGCGGGATACTTGTCTTTCGCATGGACCGTATAATAAACATGTTTGATGTTTTCCGCGCCCGAATTTTTGGTGCCTATGATCACTTCAATGGAATCATTCATGTATTTCCGCGCTATTGCGGCAACCTCGGAAGGCATTGTCGCTGAAAACAAAAGCGCCCTTCGCTGGGGAGGAACAGTTTCAAGGATGTCATTGAGGTCTTCGCTGAACCCCATGTTAAGCATTTCATCTGCCTCGTCAAGGACCACAGTTTTGATCTGGTTTAATTTTATTGCCTTACGGCGGATGAGGTCAAGCAGCCGTCCCGGCGTGGCCACAACGATCTGTATTCCCTTCTTCAGGGCTTTCATCTGTACATCGATGCTGCTTCCTCCGAAAACCGGAAGGGTGGTCAGATCATCATTAAATTTTGCAAAGTCGTTCAGGTCATCCGCGATCTGCATACAAAGTTCACGGGTCGGGCACAGAATCAGCACCTGAGGGTTGGTAACCTCAGGATCAATCATCTGGATAAGCGGAAGCCCGTATGCAGCTGTCTTTCCAGTCCCTGTCTGGGCAAGGACGATCATATCCCGGTTCTCGTTAAGGACAAGCGGAATGACTTTTTCCTGAACAGGCATTGTAGTTTCAAAGCCAAGTTCCTGAATGGCCCTGACATATTGCCGGGAAATGCCCAATTCTTCAAATGTAAACATGATAAATATAATTTATGTGCTAACGGATTTTCCGGTCCTTGGTTTGAAACTCTTAAGGGGGGAAAAATAGTATGACCGGGAACACGGATTAATAAGGGCGCAAAGGTACAATTTTTTTTGATATTGATAAACAAGGTTTTAAGACCTCTCGAATTAAAAATAATCGTAATTTTGAGCATCAATCCACATCTAAAAATTCTGTGATATGAAACGAATAATTTTTCTTTTCTGGCTTATGATTTTAATGGTTTATTCCTCCTGGTCCCAGGATATTACACAATGGAGGGGGCCCAACCGCGATGGTATCTACCCGGAAACCAGCCTGCTGAAATCATGGCCCGAAACCGGCCCGGCACTGCTCTGGCATAATGATGAGATCGGAGAGGGGCACTCATCTGCAGCCGTTACCAACGACCGTATTTACATCAACGGGGAGGTTAACGGGATAGGGTACCTTTTTTCCTTTGACCTGGATGGCAAACTGCTGTGGAAGCTCCCTTATGGCGAAGAATGGACTGAAAGCTGGCCGGGAGTCCGCAGTTCCCCGCTTATCAGCGATGGGAAAATTTACCTGATGAGCGGTTTTGGCAAGCTGATCTGCCGCAAAGCCGATAACGGCGATCTTATCTGGACCATTGATATTCTGAAAGACTTTAATGCACCGAATATTAAATGGGGAGTTACCGAGAACCTCCTGATTTACGGCAATAAGTTGTTCTGCACTCCGGGAGGGCCCGAAGCGAATGTAGTTGCCCTTGACCGTAAGACCGGGAAAGTCATCTGGAAATGCCCTGCCAAAGGCGAAAGCAGCGCTTACTGCTCCCCCGCCCTGATCGTACACAACAACCGCAAGATCCTTGTTACACATACTGCAAATTCAATCATAGGCATTGATGCCGAAACCGGAACATTTCTCTGGAGCGTTGACCAGCCTAACACCTATTCTGTACATGCCAATACCCCGGTATATTATGACGGTTCAGTGTATTGTGTTTCCGGATACGGCCGGGGAGGTGTAATGCTCAAACTGAGTGTCGATGGGACCAGCGTAAAGGAAACATGGAGAAGCCTCTCGGTCAGCAACCGCATAGGCGGTTTCGTGGTATTGAACGGCAGGATATACGGATCGGATGATTCTGGTAAGGCATGGTATTGTACCAACTGGAAGACGGGAACCGACATATTTTCCGATAAAATCACCGGTAAGGGAAATATCATCTCTGCTGATGGTTTGCTTTACCTGTATGGTGATAACGGAGAGATCGTGCTTGCTCAGCCTGCTTCAGCCAGGTTCAGTAAGATCAGTTCATTCAAGGTTCCTTTCGGCACGGCCCAGCATTGGGCACACCTGGTGATAAAAAACGGCCGGTTATATGTAAGGCATGGGAACTCACTGATGGTTTATAATATCGCAAAATAATCACATTCTTGTATTGTCTATGAAATCACTGCAATTGCTTTGTTGTTTTCTCGGCTTATCCTCTGCACTTTTTCCCCAATCCTCCGCCCAATGGAGGGGTCCTGACCGGAGCGGGGTTTATGCCGAAACCGGACTTCTCAAAGAATGGCCGGCCGATGACCCTGTAATGCTGTGGTCGGCCGAAGGCATAGGAAAAGGATTTTCTTCGGCCGTCAGCGACGGGAAAGCGGTGTATGTTACGGGGATGAAGGATTCCACGGATGTCCTTACCGCCATCAGCACGGAAGGAAAAATACTCTGGCAAACCCCTTTCGGTCCCTCCTGGTCAGGGTCGTTCCCTGATACACGCTGTACCCCGACTGTGGATGGGGACTTCATTTACCTGGTGAGCGGGGGTGGCACTGTCACCTGCATCATCAAAACCGGAGGGAAGGTCAAATGGTTGTTCAACGGCCTGGCAAAATTTGGAGGCAGGCCCGGACAATGGGGAGTTTGCGAATCCCCGCTGGTTGCCGGGAACAAAGTAATTTACACCCCGGCCGGGCCTAAAACCACCATGGTGGCGCTCGATAAGAACACGGGGGAAACCATCTGGCAGTCCGCTTCGCT
>Ga0182027_10008373_pt1 | contig 15070 bp, 8 predicted proteins | sample 712E1DmetaG_FD_121300 | JGI IMG/M metagenome (GOLD analysis project Ga0182027, IMG submission 121300) | Permafrost microbial communities from Stordalen Mire, Sweden - 712E1D metaG (Illumina Assembly) | ecosystem: Environmental > Terrestrial > Soil > Wetlands > Permafrost | place: Sweden... | reverse complement strand
TTATTACTTACAAGGTGGGGAATAATGTGAACCCGAAACTGGGGATTCATCTGAACCTGGAACTGGGGAATAAGATGACCCTAGAGCTGAGGAATCATTTGATCTTTTTTACCTTTTAACTGGGGAATAATCTGGTTGCCGACAGTTAATCGCTACTTTTACTGTTACTGGTACATATACTTGGCTATTTATTCCCTTTTTCTTTCAATTAGCAGTAGTTATTTTAAGTATACGTTATGAAAAATTTAGAAGTAATGTTGAGTCAGCAATTAGAATAAAGTTAAAAAGATTTGGTGGGGAAGATCAAGCCGCAATTGATACTTTAACGGGGAATTATTATAAAGAAAATAATACAATAATAATTATTAAAAGATTTGGAACCATTTCAATTATTTTATTATCATTATCAATATTTCTTGTATGGGCCATTCCATATAATAAAGAAAACTTAAAGGATGCAATTAAAGAAAAACAAAATGAATTGTTAATAACCAAAATCGATTCCTTAATATTTTCTGTTAATTCTTTAAAAGACAGCTTAAATAACACAAAATTCATCAATAATATTAATGAAAAGAAAAAAATACAAAAAATTGATACTACTCATTCTAAGAATATTCAGAAAAAACTAATTCCAGTAAATAAATAGTTTAATCACTTTTATAAGAATTTGATTTTCGATGGGTTTAACGTAATACAATTATTCGAAATTTAATTTATAGAAATAATAGAAAATTTTTTATAGGTTAAATTCCAAAAGCACTGAGTAAGATGAATAAAAAATCCAGTCTCTATTTAAATAAAAAGCTCTCATCCTCTTAAAGGGAGAGCTTTTTCTGTACTTTTATATTACAGTATCTATATAAAATAAAGTTAAATAAATAATTCAATCCCACCCCGGTTTTTCGTTCGGTCGAACTGATTAGTAATTCATTTAAGATCAAAAGTATTCCACATCTTAATTATTATTTAATCGAATTAACACTAAGGGATCATTTGATCTTTTTGCATTTTAACTCGAGAATAATCTGGTCGCAGAAAGTTATTTCTTTACCTGTGGATGATGGGATTAGTTTTAATAAGTTAAAGTACCTTTGCAATAAGGAAACATTGAGCAACCGAAAAATAAACCACGTCTTCCATTTCGCAAAACCATTCTTGTCCCACATAGCGGGCAAAATTTGTCGCTAATTGATATTATATCACCTATTGTAGTACTCGGTACTCTTTGCGATTTACAATATTTGCAAAATCTTCCAAATCCAGATAGTAACGAGGGGTCCTTAAAATCGTTGGCATTTCGTATCACTTTGCATTTAGGACACTCCTTCATCTCCCCATTTTGTAAGCCCTCGACTGTCTCAAGAATATGATTTATTCTACTATGTCTGTTCATTCCATTGTTAATTAGATTTACAATTCTCTCATTGAACCTCACAACAGGATCAGTACCGATATTAAACTTATTGATTCGCAAAAACTTATAGCCATAACTTTCAAGAACTTTTTCTCGATAAACATGTGCGTCAGAGTGATAGTCCTGATAATTAAATTCGTTTATTTCGTTGACGTCTATAAAGTGTTCCCTAAATCCGTCATATTCAATAATTATTTTATGCTCTTTATGCCTTTCATCTTTATAAACTAATAGAAAATCAACTGTGTAGTTTGGATGGTTATAAGTTTTCTCTAATTGCTTCAAATACTTTCCTAATTCGAACTGGGGAATAAATTCAATGTCGTCCTTGTGTTGTTTCCAAAAGTCGGTTTTGTAAAACCAATCCATGACTTTGGGCTCCATCTTTGATCTCTTATCGGTTTCGTTAATATTTCGTTCTTTCCTCGCCTCGGAAAGTACAAAATAGTAATGCCGTAATGCTTCGCCGATTGAACCATCATATTTTTCAATTGATTTGCTCAATACAAAATGCATACACTCTTTAGCACGGCTCAACCCAACATTTAATCTTTGGGCTTTTATTTTTCCATCTTCTTCAATATCAACATTACTCAAATCCTTAATAAAAACACCCCAAAGATGATCTTCTTCTTCGGTGGCAACCATTGAGTAGAATATGATGTCTCTTTCCTCGCCCTGACAAGTGTCAAAAGTCATTATTTTAAGATGCAACTGGTCATAATAATAGTCCTTTTCAGGTAACTTGCTGATCATTTCTACAAGAAGTTTTTGTTGATTCGTGTGTGGGGTGATTATTCCAACGCTTGAATTGCTGTCGACAACTTTTAATTTTAGCAGTTCAGAAATGATAAATTCTACTTCAAGCGAATTGGTATTTTGAGTCAATTCTTTTTTACCATCGTGCTTGCTAAATGAAAACCGTAAAACTTCATCAATCGCCTTTCCCCTAATTTTCATCACCTGCAGACTATCCTGATAGAAGTATTTATTTGAATAGGAAATGATTTCTTTATACCCTCTGAAGTGTTTGAGAAGCTGAGTATTATAATTGGTAATAAACTCGAAGAATTCAAGAATTGATGTTTTTATATTGAATTTGTCAAGTTTAACCATCTTGGTTTCTTCGTCAGAAACACACTTAATGAAAGTGTCTTTGAGACTATTCAAATATTCTCTGTTAGTCTCAGTGCGAGCTTGCGCAGATTTAACATTACTAAACTGTTTCTTATCGCCAAGAATAAGAACCTTTTTGGCTCGCAATAAGGCGGGAAATGCTTGAGCTATACTTACCTGCGACGCTTCATCAATAATTACCAAATCAAATATCTCTGGTTCTAACGGGATATATTCTGCATAATCCCTTATGCCAGCAAGAATGCATGGAAATGCCTCTTTTAACTTTAGAAACTCATCTCTTGGAAATCTTCTTTTTTGTCTAATAATATCACGTAAAGCCTTGGCCGTAGCTCGATTATTTTCATAGAAGTTAATTAACCTATTGTCTAAAAGATATGTCATTTGAGCTGTTACCAATTCCTCGATACTCCGTTTTTGTCCAGCATAATTTAGAGATGGAATATTTGAAAAATCTTTTTTCGTTTTGTGTTGAAGCCCCAAATACCTAATAAATTTTGAATATTCAAGTTCGCTTATTTTCAAAAGCCCATTCTTTGTAAATGATAGTATACTTGTCTTGTCAATACTCATCTGATTGGAAATTTTGGGGTAGTGATTGATTAGAGAAATAACATAAGTTAGGTCTTCAAAATTATCTATAATAATCGTCAAGAAATCAGAATATCTTTTCAAAGATTCTGCTTCCACTAACAATTTATCTTCATTTAAAAAGTCCTCTATACCAACAATATTTGTTCTTTGGTTTTTATTTCCGATGATCTTATATTGATTGAAAGCAGAAACAGAACCACTAGCAATTTCAATTTTTCTTATTTCCTCAATATCTTTTGGAGTAAATAATATGTACCAATCTGCTTTTTGAAGTTGAGTGATTGCAGATTGATACTTAATTGCCGAAGTATACATGGCCTTAAATTTATCTTGGATCTCGTTATTTTTGACAAGAGTACTAATGACCTCTACTAGGTCGATTGTTCTTATAGAATCAGGAATGTCCTTTTTATAGCCAATGATTTGTTCCGTAATGAGTCGAACTTCCTTAAATTTTTCAGTAAATTTTTGCGGTGCTTTTAATTCTTTCGCCCTGAAGGTTTTTTTGAATTTTTCATTTAATTCTTCAACTTTTTTACTACGGAAAAGATAACCAAGAACAGGAAGCTTCAAACCTTCATATTGGTCAATAAACCATTGAATCTGCTGATAATTTATTTCAGAAAAAATTGCTGGCATTGATAGCTCTGACAGCCTAGGTCCAAATGTTTGATTTAGGTTATCAATGCAATACTTTATAAAGTAAAGAGTTTTTAATAAGTCATCAACATCTGAGAATTGTTTTGGTTTTTCAATAACGAAAAAATTATAAATCAGATCATGTGAGGAAAGATCATTCCATAAATTTTCTATTTTCGATAATTTCTCACTATTTAAAATAAAATCAGTTTTATTTTTGTGTAAGCGAATTGCCTTTTCACGAATATCATCTATTCTAAAATATTTATGGTAATTAGTTCGAAAATTTTCCAATAGAGAAATTGCCGACTTTATGTTATTGATGAGCGACTCTGGTGGTTTTAACTGTGGGTCATAATCAAAATCATAAATTTTTAACTTCCCTTTTAAATCCGCAAGAGTGGATCGCAGTTCTTCTAATTCGACTGATGATTCAGGATTCCTTATCGCCTCAGCAATAGCAAGCGGGAAACCCTTTTCCTCAAAATATGCTTCCAGACCAATCAGCTCGTGAATTTCTTTGAGATCAATTTCTCCATATGCTAAAATTTCAGCTTGCAAATCTTCTTTGAGAGTATTACCAACTTTTTCAATATCTGACTCCAGAGCACTGTGATCTTTCTTAATTGCCCGCAAATGAGTTTTTATATTCTCAATGGTTGTTGTCGCCAAGATTTGACTATAGGTGCTCCCTGTTTTTCCAAGTCTTAAAATTGGATTTTGGAAATTTTTATCATGCCTTACAATGTTTAGAGTTTCAATTATCTTATCTTCAACAACATCAAGGGCTTCTTTCTTATCTGAAAGGACTAAGATGGATTGATCTTTCAAAATATGGTCAAAAGCAATAGCGGTGATTGTATGACTTTTTCCTGTACCAGGAGGCCCCTCTACAATTATATATTTGCATCCATCTTTTCTAATAGCTGATAAAATTTGTAATTGTTCACTATTGAGAGGAATAGGGCTATTGAAAACAAGACGCTCGCTAGTTTCTGTGTCGTCCCATTCCGACTCAACAATAAAATTGAAAGATTGGGGATTCTTATAAATGAAGTCATCAACCAATTGATTGAATGCTCCTGCCAATATGCTATCTTCAGAAGCAAGAAGTTTCAAAATTTCTTCGTAGTCATTAACTAACGCCTCGTCTGATTTATCGAACAAAGCGATATAGCATGAGTTAGAAACTCTCACCCAAAAACTTTTTGCGATTTGGAATTGTTCGTCTGTCAAGTCAATTTCTTTATCAAGATCAAAGAAGTTAGTAATCTCATTCATTATTTCGCCAACTAATTTTCCAAAATTTCCTTGGTATTGGGCAAGATAAATTATTCGCTCTGTTATTTTTTGAAGATTTCCGCGATTACTGGTTTCATTGTTGTACTCTTGTGTGATATATTCAAGTGCTTTTTTATTTATGAATACTTGTGAATCGAATTCAATGTTCAGGGCGTCGCTATGTTTGACAACAGAAAATGGAATATAAAAAATTGGATATTTGGCATTATTGAAAGTTATATCACAGAAGTAAAGATAAAATTCTTGTTTATCTAAAATTGTCCTATTTCTCTCTAATTCATATAATTCTGCAAATATATCACCCACTTGAAAATTTTCGAAAAAAGAAACGATGTTTGATTTAATATCTTTTAATTCAAAAACTTCTTTTATTTGCTTACTAGTATCGACTTTTGATTTCGTCAAAATCATTTTTAAAATTTCAGATATTTTGTTCTCCACTAAAGCTGAGAGTACTTCGGTTAGTTCTTCTTCCATAAGAAAGGTATTGTTGTCATCACCTATATTCAAATTCTCCAACGGCTTTTCAAGATTGCTAACAAACGGCAAAACAAGTTCTGTTTTAATTACTTTCGCCATAGCTTCTAGAGAAGTCGTGAGAGCTTGATCAAATTCTTTCAGATGAAAGGTGGCGGACTTTTCTACTTCCTCGGCTACTTGATCTATAATTTTTGATATCTGCTTTTCGTTGATCTTTTCCAGCTGCAACTTAATAATGTCAAGAAGATTTTTGGGAATATTCGTTCGGTAAACCCCTTTTTGTATTGAATGGAAAACACTACTATCAAAGCCATTGTTGACTGCTTTCCACGCTATAGTATTGAAAGATGGATATTTATTAAGGTTAAGACCGATAAGTAAATTTGAACTGTTGCGTAGTTGAACACTCCTTTTCGGGTTGCGGCGTTTATGGAAGTCTGTTTCCAAGAAATCCATAAAATACTTGGCGACTTCTTTAATGAAAGCTAATCCATCTTTGTGGTCTGCCTTTTCGATTATTTTTTTGGGAGGAGTTGCAATATTCATTTGATCAAATTGTACATAATAAAATTTAGTAACTACGATTTTGTTTTTAAGCTGTCGCCCAACTCAGCAATGTAGCTTTAAAAACAATTATTATTGAATTGCTTGTTGCGTATTATCTTCAAACATCCTCCTTTATACAGTCATCCGTCATAATAGTAGTGGTCACTAGCATTGCATCCTCTCGGCTGTAACGCCGAGCGTAAAGACTCATAATGTATTTATACAATTCAAGAATGTTATTTTCTTCCTTATCATATGGCACTATCAAATATTGAATGGAGTCTGGAGAAATCAAAAGTGCGTTTTGATTCTTGAAACGCTTGTGAAGTTTGTTCCTCTTAGCTTCATTGTGGTAGTCTTCCCAATTCAAAAACAACGTTTCGTCCCATTTTATTCTCACCACATATCGCCATTCTCTTTCGTTATAAAACTTTACGTTTCGCTTAACCTTTTTGTTTCTCCATGCTGGACCAATGAAGGGTTTTGTATAGGCAGCTAGAAGCCTCAAGTCATTTTCTACTTTATAATCATTTACTTTGTCATCCTTTGGGATGAGTTGCAATATGGGCTGGAGAGTCTGTGCAGAGCGGTGTGTGTAAAGGATAGGCGAAACTCTGTTCTTCAACCCCCACCTCTTGTCCAATCCAATGCCAAAAGGGCCATATTCTTCAAGATGCTTTTTAATTAGCGACAGAGGTAAGTCGCAGAAGCACACCATTGGTACTGCGAACCTAGGGGGACGCCGTTCGGCGGCTGCTTTCTTATCAGTAGGGTCAAGCGTATACTCAAAACAATGGTGGGGGATAAAGCCATTCTTAAGAATACTTTTGAGGTTGTCCATAGAATTTGTAAAATGAAAAAGGACGTTTGAACTGACATTCTCTGCCATATATTTCACCTCCTTGATTCAAAATACTTTGAGCAAATAAACTCGATTAGTTTATAATCTTGACATTTCATATCAAAGAAGCAGATTTAATATTATTTATACTCCACATAATATTTATCAAAGGAACAAAGATCGACATGCAGTCGTTTATATATGTACCAATAGCTTAGCATAGCTTCATAATTAAAATAATTTTCATTTTCTAAAAAGATGATCACTAAGGAAAAGTCGAAAAAGTATCTTTTAGTCCAACCAATTCAAGAGAGGTTCTATTTAAGGCCACTGTTTTCAAAAAGCTTACCATCCCTCATGCTTTTTTGCTTCGCTAACTCTGGATTTTATGGGCACTGGATTATTCCAGACAATACCCAGTTAAAAATTAGCAATTCTTTTTTCACTACACAAGCTTTTTATTAAAATAAATTAGTATAAGAACTATGAAGAGGAGGTTCGCCTTCTTTTCATTGCTTTACCCCTTAACTGGCGAACAGTTAGGTCTTCACGAAGTAATCGATGGCTATAACGAAGCTCTTGATAATATCAGATGGGAAGAAGAAAGTTACTTCCCACTGTCATAACAGTTGAGATCGAAGAAGAAGAACCATTTACTTGCCCAACGTGTAGAAGGCTAGTAAACCAGGAAGATTTAAATAATATAGATCAACATGATAATTAATAGAAAGGAGTTACAATATGAATTTAGGAGGCTGGTCCTGGCGCCAGTTTATTGGTTTGTCCGCGGCGAAGGCAAGAATATCAAGGACTATCGGTATACCTCTCTCTCAAAAAGTGGACGGCAGCAGAAGCTTGGAAGAATACTTTTGAGGGGAGGTTGTTTAATATTTATAGTTATATCAGGGATATGCATTTTAATAATAGTACTTTTATTAAGAATATTGCTAAGATTACTTTGAAGTAATAATAGTATTTTAACAAAGTAAATTTAATGATACTAATTGGGAACATTAGCAGTATAATATATTGTTAAATTCTATGAGAAATGATGAAATAAACTATTTATCAATTTTAAATAAATATCAAACCTTATTAATTGAAAATGATAAATTAAAAGCCGAGAATAAAAGATTGCAGGCTCAACTTGCTAATCTCAATTCTTCAAATGAAATTAGTAGCAAAGCGACAATCCCGGTCGTTACAGAAAATGTCAAAGGGGAAGTTCCATCGGAGAGACTTCTAGACATCCCGTCCGAACCAAATCATATTCTAACAGTTAATCAAAAGAGTATATCGGAAGAAAAGATAAATCTATTCATGTCACTCTTTAAAGGAAGAGAAGATGTCTATGCAAAAAGATGGCAAAATAAAAAAGGCGAATCAGGATATTCACCAGTGTGTTTTAATGAATGGAAAATTGGAATTTGCAATAAACCAAAGATAAAATGTTCTGAGTGTGCAAATAAAAACTTTGAGATTATAAATAGAAATGTTATTGAAGAACATTTAAGGGGAAATATTGTCGTAGGCATTTATCCATTGCAGCTTGATGAAACCAGCTATTTTTTAGCTATAGATTTTGACGATGAAGGTTGGGACAAAGACATCAGTGTATTAAGAAGTGTGTGCACAGAGGTAGATATTTCTTTCGCTATTGAGCGCTCACGATCCGGTAACGGCGCTCATGTTTGGTTCTTTTTTGAAGAACGAATATCTGCCGTTCAAGCTCGAAAATTTGGAACAGTTTTACTTTCCTCTGCAATGAATAAGCGGCACGAGATTAAATTCAACTCTTATGACAGATTATTTCCTAATCAAGATACCATGCCCAAAGGCGGTTTTGGTAATCTGATTGCTCTTCCCCTGCAGAAGACTGCCAGGAAAAAAGACAACAGTGTTTTCATTGATGAATATTTTAAACCGTATTCAGATCAGTGGGAATTTCTGAGTTTAATGAAAAAATTATCGGAAGATAAAGTCGAAACATTAATATCGAAGTTATCTAATTCTCTGAAAGGAAACGAATTAGGCACGTTAAGAGGGGGTGATGAAGAATTTCCGAAACCATGGGAGAAAATGCAGGCACTTCCTTTAATCAGAGATGACTTCCCTGAGAAAATAAATCTTGTAAAAGCCAATATGATTTATGTTCCAAAGGCCGGTTTTTCTCAGCGAGCATTAAATGCTATAAAACGATTAGCCGCTTTTAAAAACCCGGAATTTTACAAAGCTCAGGCGATGCGAATTTCTGTTTTTAACAAGCCAAGAATTATATCATGTTCAGATGAAACAGAGGAATATATCTGTTTGCCAAGAGGCTGCGAAGAAGACATAATCAATCTGTTAAATAAATTTGATGTAGATTTAAAGATAGTAGATAAATCTAATTATGGCAGAATAATTAATGTTGAGTTTAATGGTAAGCTAAGAGGGGATCAGATTTCTGCTGTAAATGAACTGATTAAATATAATAATGGAGTATTAGCCGCTACCACAGCATTCGGCAAAACTGTGATTGCTGCAAAACTTATTGCCGAACGAAAGGTTAGTACGCTTGTATTAGTTCATAGGCGACAGTTAGTATCGCAATGGATAAAAAGTCTATCGGAGTTTGTAAACATTAAAGAAGAATTACCGGCACTCGATAAAAAATCAGGAAGATAAAAGAGACAATTTTTAATCGGACAAATCGGCGGCGGGAAAGAAAATATAAGTGGTATTATTGATGTCGCTATAATGCAATCACTATATAAAAAAAATGAAGTTAGAGATTTCGTTAAAAATTATGGTATGGTGATTGTCGATGAATGCCACCATGTTCCGGCTTATAGCTTCGAACAGATTCTAAAAGATGTTCACGCAAAATATGTTTATGGGTTAACGTCTACACCGGTAAGATTAGACGGACATCATCCAATTATTTTTATGCATTGTGGACCGATAAGATTCAAAACCGATGCAAAAGAACAAGCAGCGCAAAGGCCATTCAATCATTATGTTATTCCCATATTTACCAGTTTTATAATACCTTTCGATAAATATGAAGTTAATCCTGTCTCCGGTGAAAAACAAATTACTATTCAGGAACTTTATTCTGAATTAACATTTAATGGAATGCGCAATCAACTTATCGCAAACGACGTTATAAAAAATTGTGAAGGCGGTAGAAACTCTCTTGTATTAACGGAAAGAACCGCTCATGTTGAATTACTTGCGCAAAAACTGCGTGAGAAAATATTGGATGTTATAACATTATCCGGAAAGAACGGTGTAAGAGAAACTCGGGAAGCCTTTAATAAAATAGCTGAAACACCTCCTGGAAAGCCGCTAACATTGGTAGCAACCGGTAAGTATATTGGAGAAGGTTTTGATGAGCCGCGTCTTGATACTTTGTTTTTGGCAATGCCGGTTTCATGGAAAGGCACCTTGCAACAATATGTTGGCAGACTTCATAGATTATATGAAAATAAAAATGAAGTTCAGGTATATGATTATGTTGATACTCGTGTAAGAATGCTTGAAAAAATGTACAACAAACGGCTTAGCGGTTATGCTTCATTTGGATATAAAACAAGGGGTGAAATAGTTACTGCGCAATCTGCAAATTTTATTTTTAACAAGAGTAACTTTTTATCGGTTTATAACAACGACATCGTAAATGCACAACGCGAAATATTTATAATCAGTCCTTTTGTTACCATGAGACGAGTTGAACAAATGCTTCAATATTTAAAGACAGCAATGGATAACAGTGTTAAAGTAATTATTATGACAAAACCTTATGAAGATTTCAATGAAAGGGGCCGGTTATTTTTGCAGAAAAATTTGGATGTTTTAAAAAATGAAGGGATCAATTTACTATTCAAATCAGATATACATCAGAAATTTACGGTAATAGATAGACGAACAGTTTGGTATGGGAGTATAAGTATTCTAAGCTTCGGAAGCACTGAAGAAAGCATAATGCGGCTTGAAAGTACCAATATCGCAAATGAGCTTTTGAAAGATATAATTTTATAATTCAATCTATATCACAACATAATTTCAGGTTTCGCACTATTTGGGCTTATCTTCAATTATTTTTCTTGACTATTGTACACTATATTACTATGTTCACAGTCAGTGTACGATTAAATATAGTGTACAAGTAAAATATGAAGAGGATTGAACAGGAAATATTAAAAAGAACTTTAGCGCGGTTTAAAGAATTAACCGGTCAGCTTACAGCGATAAAGATAGGAGTTGGGCTTCCCAAAGATGGGGTAGTCGATGCTATAATTGAGATTCCAAAACTTGAGGCAACTCTGTATGCTGAAATAAAATGTAATGTTACTAATCAAACTCTTGGTGCAATTGTTCATCAATTAAAAGTAATTAATGCGGTAGAAAGAAACATTCTAATTACACAGTATATTACACCGCAATTGGCAGATAGATTAAAAGAATTGGATATGCAGTTTTTGGATACAGCAGGTAACGCATATATCAATCTTCCAAACATGTTCCTTTTTATAAAGGGAAATAAAGCAAAAGAAAAGTTTGTAAAAGAGAAGCCAATGAGAGCATTTCAACCTGCTGGCCTGCAACTAATTTATGCTTTGTTATGTAATCCTGGTGAGGAAAACAAACCTTATAGAGTGATGGCTAATACTGCAAATATTGCCAATGGAGCTGTAGCATGGGCTATCAAGGATTTGAAAAAACTTGGATACCTTATAGATATGGGCAAAAAAGGGAGACGCCTTATAAAGAAAAAAGAATTATTGCAACGATGGGTTAATCTTTATGCTGAACTGTTAAGACCAAAACTCTTAATTGGCAGGTATACAACAGATAATACAGATTGGTGGAAGAATCAGGATATAATAAATGTAAATGCCTTATATGGGGGGGAGACTGGGGCTGCTCTACTTACAAAATATCTAAAACCGCAGAACCATACTATATACACCAAAGATAATTATGGCAAATTACTTCTGCAATTGAAGCTTAAGAATGATCCGAACGGAAATATTGAAGTATTGAAGCAATTCTGGAATTTTGAAGATACAAGGGCTGAAAAAAATTTAGTAAATCCTGTGTTAATATATGCAGATCTCCTTGCAACCGGGGATAATAGAAATATTGAAACTGCAAACCTAATTTATAATAATGAAATTATTCGATATATCGGACAAGATTGATAAATTTAGATTAGAAATCATTACCTCGTTAAAAGATGAGTGCGATTCTCTTAATATTCCGTTCTTCATCATTGGAGCGACTGCAAGGGATATTATTTTGGAATATTTTTATGAGAAAAAAATATACCGCGCAACTAATGACATTGATTTTGGAATATGTATTGATGATTGGATGACATTCGATTCTCTGATTTCAGCCCTATTAATAAATGACAAATATTCTAAAGGTGAAAAAATAGAACATCGTTTATTTTATAATAAGTCCTATCCAATAGATATCGTACCTTTTGGTAAAATTGCATCAAAGGAAGGCACTTTTACGTGGCCTAAAGGCAAGAAAGTGTTTACTGTCCTTGGTTTCCAGGAAGCCTATGATAATTCAAATCTTGTGAAAGTAAAAAATAATCCCGAATTATCTGTTAAATTCGCGTCTCCCGAATCATTATGCGTGCTTAAAATAATATCATGGTCCGAACGTTATCCAGAACGTTCCAGGGATGCAACTGATATAGTTTCCTTAATCGAGTCTTATCTGGAAGCCGGAAATCAAGATAGGTTAATTAATGAAGAATCTGATCTTTTAGATGATAACTTTGATTTTATACTTTCGGGTGCACGTTTATTGGGTCGTGATATAGCAAGGAATTTTGAAAATGGAACGATAGCGTATGTCATCAATATACTAGAAAAGGAAACCGGAGAGCAAGACAGATACAGATTTGTTGAAGATATGATGAGTGAGAATAGATTTAGAGAGGGAAAGGATTTTAATTATTACTTAAATCTTTTAGAGGGGCTTAAAACAGGTATTCAAGAAAGAATAAAAAATAATTGAATTTTTGAAAGGAGTCTATAGCGGTTTCTGATGCAGGAACAGTCCTTCAATAATCCCGGGAAACACTTGAAAAGGAGTCTTAAAGCTTGCTTTCCCATTTACCATCCGCGAGTATCAAAAACCCAGTCCATCTTAATATCCTGCCAATTTCTGCATTAAATCCACTATTTAGACACATTTTAAATAACATAATTTATGTAGGATCTGATTTTTAAAAACTATTAAATACCCCTGCATTTATTAATATCCATACCTTCTAATACTATCAAGTAAACGTTCAAGTCTTTATAACAATAAGCCATTTAATCAATACGCCTGATATGGAGAAAATCTGTACCGGGTATTTTATTGCCCAAATAATAAAGGAGTACTTATGCAAGAAATACAAACGACTTTGCAATTGATCTGTCCTTGGTGTTTCGGTATGGTTCCTATTGAAGCTGAAGAAGAAGAATCATTCATCTGTCCGATCTGTAGAAGATCAGTTAATCCCGAAGACCTGGAGAATGATGAAGAATAAGGAATATGGGTAGTAAGGTGCGCCCGATTTTTTATTAATTTAGTATATAGGAAGGAGAATTATTATGAATAGAGGTGGATTTACTTGGATGAGGTTCGTAGGCATATCAGCCGCTAAAGCGAGGATATCTCGAAAGATAGGGATACCACTTACCAGGAGTGGCCGGAATCAGAAGGTAGGGAGAATGGTTACAAGGGGGTAAATGTCTTGTAATGCTGTTAATACCGGCGATAATAATTATTGCCGCGACGAAATTGTTTTTTTTAAGTACAAAAAAGTATGTGAAGTAAATCCTATCGCAAAAATCCCCTTTTATCGACCGCCCAAATTTTTATTTATAAATTCCAGCTCAATCTACAACTACCTAAACCCTTAGCTTTCAACTGAGGTACCGGGGTCTTCTGAAAATAGCCCATTCACACACGACATACTCAGTACCTTGATGGTACCTATATAGGGGACCCTATTTAAAATCTTTCCGAGCCACCGGGTATCGCCAGAAATAATAAACATTAACAAACAACATGTCCGATTCTTTCTGTATTAAACAGAGGGAATCGGATTTTTTTATTCATTCAAATTATTGGAGGTTACTATGTGTAGTTCAGTTTTTTCCAAGAAAGTTTCTACTAATGCAGTTGAAACAAATATCTCACAAGGTTCATATCGCCCGTTTTTCTTTGATTTACGAGAGTTCAATATAAAGCGAGCAGAATTCAATTCCCATTTTTTCAATAAAGAAGACGTTGAGAAGCAGCTATTGCAGGGAAGTTTTTCATTTGCATATTTGCGAGAAGATAAGCTTCGAACTATAGATGCTTTTAACACTAACGGTGATCATATCTCTTTCAATGATTTCCTTAACCATTTCGGTATTAACATTCATTCAAAGAACTTATTCAAAACCGGTAAATACCTAAGCAGGGTTTTTCGCCCAATTCGTTACGGATCCTTCTTCAAGGGTTTAGATGTTCACATAAATAATAATCATTCAGGTAAAATAACAGATGGTATAAGTTTAATATCAGTGGACCTTGCAAGAGCATTAGGATGGGTTGAGGCTCAGGAAAACATGTCTGCCCAGTTCACCTTGTTTTTTAAGACCGGCCTTGTTAAGGGGCATTGCGTTTTGTCAGATAAAATAAATCATGATGTAGTCATCTATGGTAATGAGAATATCAAGACGGAAATCTCGCTTAATAACGGCTATGAATACGTCACGCTTGAATCAATCAAACTTGGTGAATCGTTAAGGATGGATATTCAGTCACTGTTAAATTTATGGGATTTATTCGGCCCGGAACAGTTTTTATCCTTTGCTTATCAGGGTATGAATAAGTTTAAGGAAGACCTTTTTACCGGGAAGCTTTCCAGATGGCTTGATAACTTCGACGAGATAGATAAAGAGAAATACGATATAGAACAATGGACATTAAGAAAAGCCATTTGGGCTAAAGTGGACTATACTAAGTATCCTGGTTTGATCCGGTCAGCCTGGTCCATGATGAAGAATAGTATAATGAGGTATGCTGAAGGTTTAAATGGATTGCCCGCTTTTAGAATACCGGTACTT
>Ga0182027_10008372_pt1 | contig 15072 bp, 7 predicted proteins | sample 712E1DmetaG_FD_121300 | JGI IMG/M metagenome (GOLD analysis project Ga0182027, IMG submission 121300) | Permafrost microbial communities from Stordalen Mire, Sweden - 712E1D metaG (Illumina Assembly) | ecosystem: Environmental > Terrestrial > Soil > Wetlands > Permafrost | place: Sweden... | reverse complement strand
GAAGCACGCCGTGTGAAAACACTGCTCGAAACTTATGGGGTCAGCTGCGCACTTCTTTCAGGAGACGTGGAGCAACATCAACGCATCCGAAGGCTGGAACGATTTCGTGAAGGAAAGGTTCGCGTACTGGTCGCCACCGATGTCGCCTCACGCGGACTTCATATCGAGGGGATCTCGCACGTTATCAATTATAATATGCCGCAAGACGTTGAAGAGTATGTACACCGTATCGGACGAACTGGGCGTGCCGGAGCAAACGGTATTTCCATCAACTTTGCTGATGAAGATGATGCATACGAACTGGTGAAGCTTGAAGAATATTTAGGGAAAAAAATTAAATGCACGTATCCCGATGAACATTTGATGGCTCCCATCCCGGAACTCCCGCCGCATCATTCGACTGAAAAAAGTGAACGTGCAGGATCTCACCGCCGTAACAGCACAAGACAGGGAAGAAGGTAGTATCCATTCACCTTTCTGATCGCTTCAAGCGGTCGGAGAGATAGTGCATGGAGGTTTGCAAAAGCAGGTTTGCATTCTTTCACATTTTCGAGTATTTTAAAGCAGAACATTCGGTACGGCAACGCCACTCCGTAATCGGTGGGAACCATAATTTTTCTCTTTCAGTTTCAAGAGAACGCTCTATTATAAAATGGTGTTATTCATTATGTGGCTTAACACAGAATAGTGGAAAATAAACATGACAACATATAAAGAATTAGGATTGGTTAATTCGAAAGAATTATTTCAGAAAGCTATCAAAGGCGGGTACGCAATTCCAGCTTTTAATTTTAATAACTTGGAGCAATTGCAGGCAATCATCGGGGCTTGTGTTGAGACCAAATCGCCCGTCATTCTTCAAGTTTCGAGCGGTGCGCGTAAATACGCAAATCAGACGTTACTCAGGTATCTCGCTCAGGGCGCAGTGGAGTATGCAAAAGAACTGGGCTATGCCATTCCTATCGTCCTGCATTTAGATCATGGCGACACGCTTGAGCTTTGCAAATCTTGTATTGAATCCGGTTTCTCCTCGGTGATGATCGACGGCTCACATCATCCCTATGACAAGAATGTGGAACTGACGCGCCAAGTTGTTGAATACGCGCATAAGTACGATGTCACTGTTGAAGGTGAGTTGGGTGTTTTGGCTGGTATTGAAGATGAAGTCTCCAGTGCTGTCTCTCATTACACGAAGCCGGCTGAAGTAGAAGATTTTGTGAAGAAGACCGGCGTGGACTCGCTGGCAATTTCGATCGGGACATCACACGGTGCGAATAAGTTTACACCCGAGCAGTGCACCCGCTCCGCTGACGGCGTGCTGCTGCCGCCGCCGCTTCGTTTTGATATTCTGGAAGAAGTAGAAAAAAGGATTCCAGGATTTCCCATTGTACTTCATGGGGCTTCTTCTGTACCGGCTGACTTGGTGAAGATCATCAATGCGAATGGCGGCAAATTGAAAGATGCAGTTGGAATTCCTGAAGATCAGCTCCGCAGAGCAGCAGCTTCGGCAGTATGCAAAGTGAACATCGATTCGGATGGACGTTTAGCGATGACAGCAGCAATTCGTAAAACATTAGCAGACAACCCTGCCGAGTTTGACCCGCGCAAATATCTTGGGCCGGCACGCGATGCACTCAAGGTGCTTTACAAGCACAAAGTAACAGACGTACTAGGCAGTGCAGGCAAAGCGTAAGCAATAGTCCATATAGTTGAAAATCCCGCCTTGAGCGGGATTTTTTTTCTGCATAGAAATAGCTCCTTCTTCCAGGATACACAGTGATTACTGTATTATCAAAAAGAATCGCCCCCTGCAAGTCCCGACACTGTGATGTGAATCCTTGAATTCTTTTGTGCAGTTATTTACATTGACATCGATTTCTTTTCCATGCGTGCAAACCACACTTTAATGAATGGAGGACGTATGAGAACCACACTGAATGTTTTTATATGTGTGTTCGCAATAATTCTCGCCGGATGTTCCACGTTGCTGCTTCGTCCGGTAGATTTTTCCTGGCCCATTGAAGTTGCTGTCAAACCAGACGGAAAGGGAAATGTAAAGGAAACCCGATATCAAGTGAGCTTCAATGTAAAAGCGCTCTTGTTTGAAGAGTTGCAGGATTCGGTCGCTGTAACGAAACATATGCTTCATATATTGCGCGATCAAGCCGGATATTATTTTATTACTGCTAAAGGTTTTAAGAATGTGTATGTCTTTGGTCAGGGTGATGGTGTGCTCAAACTTGAAAAGAAAATATTTATTTCCGAGAAGGGACTTGAAGCACCAGCTCTGAATCAGAAAACACCATACGTACATTTGATCAACGAGAATAAAGAGAACGCAGCACCTGTTGTATTAACGAAAGATGGAATTATAGAAGGAGGAAAGAAATGAGAACCGCACAGAATATTGTCATTCTGCTTATTATTGCTGCGGTCTCGTTAACCGCACGGCAGAAATCTGATCGCGCGATAGTTGATAAGTTTGAAAAAACCGTCAAAGTGCTCTATCAAGTAGCAGATTCTGCAAAAACCGTACAAGATTGTGCAGACATCAACACATCTATTGATGAATTGCAGAAAGAATTTGCAGATTATAAAATACTCCTCGATCGTTCACTCTATCCGGACGATTACTCAAAAACCATTGCCAACCTCAAAGGGCGTCTGCTTATACGGCAGAAAGACCTTGGTGTTATCGAAACACAAATTACCCGTATTGTGGAACTCGAGAGTCAAGTGCGGGAACTCTCCGGAAAAATTTCGAACCTCACTCAGGAAAATGAAAGACTCATGGGGACTGTAAAAATCATGTCAGAGTCATATGCACTGAGCAAAGAAGCGGATAAGTCATTGTTCGACTCATTAAACACAGTCATTACCAAGCTCCGTCAAAACTTGAAAGAACGTGACAACCTCATCTTTGCCCTTGTCGACAGTTTGTTCATGCAATATGACAAGACAGTTGCTTCCATGAGCGATGTTGAGAAACAGGGTATTTCAGGAAAACTTGAACGGCGAAACGTACTGACAGACATAAAGAAATCTATTGCAGATAATTTGCAATTTCTCGAATCAACGAATCTGACGCCAAACGATTATACAGAGATAGTACGCCAACATCATAGGTTTGCCAGCCAGTGGAAAGGACTTGGACCGAAATTGGCAGGCATCTATTTGAGCGGTAAGCAGAAGAAGAACGAGGTCGCGTTAATAGATAGCATGCTTTCCACTTGGTCTGCTAAGGTAGATTTATCCACATGGAAAGCACTTGCTTCTCTCTTGGACAAAGGTAAAATTCAACTGAAGCCGTTTTCCAATGGCACCGAATTTACCGCAAATTTTTTAGAATTTGTCAATGCTGAAATAAATAATGTAAAAAAAGAACCGGAGGATGTACGCGCAAAACGATATAATACATTCAATGATATGGTATGGAAAACTGATCTCAAACCTCTTTGGCTGCCTGTGCTAGCAGAATCCGGTAAAATAACCGCCGATCAAAAATCAGAAATAGAAAATCGATTCAAGTTTTGGCAAAGTGCTTTAACACCTGTTTCGCCGATTGTCTATGGCCTCATTGTCATTCTTTTCGCGATAGTACTCTGGTCAATGAGCCGCTATTTTAGAAAAAAACCTTTTAATACAACAACATAGTTCAGCATCTATTTTTTCCCGTAGATATAACCAAGTCCATTCTCTTAATAAATAAAGAGAGTGGACTTTTTTATACTTCATTTCACAGCTTCGTTCTCTCCCTATCTTCGATTGGAACTAGTGTTTTACTTTGACGACCAGATTTTGTTCAAAAAAGGATTAACTACTCTTTCATTCCTTTGGGCGATTGTCCCGCGCTTCATGTCTCTGTACCCTATATACAAGCGCGAAACCATGGACATATATACGTATTCAACCAACCTAATCTGGAGTACAATTATGAAAAATCGAACGAGCATATTTTTAGTCCTTGCATTAGTCATATCTTTTCTTGCATACGGCTGCTCGGCGACGGTGAGCGGTAGCGTAGGCAAGCAGCAAAACCAAAAGTCTTCTACGTCAACACGATAGAATGTACGTCGGGATATAAGTGACGCCTGTGGAAAGAAACGGGAGGGGGCGGAATAATGATCCCAGCGTCAGGAGGCTGGATTTATCAAGAAGCGGATTTTCGGTAATCGTCCAGCAATAGGGAATCCCGGTACTGATGGTCCTGTCGCCAGCAATAAGGGAAGGACGGTAACGCCGTCGATTTTTTCACATGTCATACCGAATCCCATGTTCGGTATTCCTGCAAACATGCCCCAACGATTTGTCGTATCGCTGGTATTGTTCCATGTAATCAAAAGATCTGGTTGATGACAATACGAAAGCACCGTGGGATTATCATATCCATATAATCAAAATTTTATTGCTCCGGGTGTTGTGAAGAGAAAATCATGGCGTTCATGATAAGGAATAATAGTGAATTGTACCGTAACAGTATTTACTATAATAATGAAAAACACTGCAATTAATACTATGTATCTCATAAAGCCTCCTTGTTATTGGCAGACGAGCGAAAGGACGATTGCGTTTATACCTCACGGGCAGTTTATACAAAAGTTTATAGGGTGAAAAGAAAAAGACTCATCAAGACACTCTCTATTATAGAGGCGAACTCCTTGTTCCCTTCCCCGACTGCCTGACTTCGTCAGCAGTAGAGCAGCCTCATTTGAGGTCAGGAAGGGGAAGTAGATAAACAAAAAACTATATTCAGTTAATGAGGAACATGCGGTGCGTAACATCACCTAGAAATTGAAATAATGGGCTACCTGAATGTAGAAAGTCCTGGAAATTATTTTTATATTTGTTGCGCATTTTTAAATCGACATAATCATGGGGGGCAATAGCATGGCTGGAGTTTTTGAACTCAACTATAAAGGCAAGAACATACTTTGCCTGGATATTGCGGGTCTGAAGTTAAAAGATAAACAGGAATTTCTGAAACATGTTGCGTTCGCTGAAGAACAAATCAGAAAACATCCTCCAAAATCTTTGCTTCTTATTACAAATGTTACAGAGACAGGATTTGATACAGAAGTTTCTGCGATCATGGGAGAATATGCTTTTCATAACACACCGTACATAAAAGCAAGTGCGTTGGTTGGTGTATCTGGAGTACAGAAAGTGGTACTGTCTGCAATCAAGGCTCTGACGGGGAGAGATTTCTATCTTACTGACACCGTGGAAGAAGCGCAGGAATGGCTGATACAACAATAAAAAGGAGACAATAAAATGGCTGGCGTATACGAATTAACATTTAAAGGTAAAACAATTTTGTGTATGGACATTGCAGGCCTGCAATCAAAAGATAAACCAGATTTTCTTGAATGTGTTAGACAAGCAAAAGAAATAATTCGAAAGCAGCCACCAAAATCTCTGCTGGTGATTACAAAAGTAACAGATACGGGATTCGATTCAGAGGTGGCCAATATTATTAAAGAGTACGCACAGCACAATACACCATATGTAAAAGCGAGTGCCGTAGTCGGCATAGCAGGATGGTCGAAAATTATTTTGACTGCAATTATAACTCTGACAGGGAGAGACTTCCATTTATCAGACACAATGGAAGATGCGCAGGAGTGGCTGGTATTGCAATAAAAAATTTAAGGGCAAATCTAAAAATCAGTTTTCAAATACCAGACAACAAACATCTTTCAAATCTCCATGCTCTATGAAAGAAAATTTTTTGTGTTGTTGAGCCAGAGGTTCATCAACCTTAGACTGAGGATTCTGCTGTTGGGATTTGTCCCATTTTTCGGGATACTGGAGAGAGAGAATTACTTTTTGTAATTTATGATTTTGGATCTTAGCTGTTACCATAAATATTCCTGTCCGCAATCGTATGCAATGGAGAATGTTGACGTTGAGATTTGAAGTGATTGTCACCTTCCAGGTTCGATTAGAATAACGTGGTAGAACAGAATGTGATTATGATTGTTATTCAAAAAGAAATAAAACTTCGGGCACGCAACCGCGGATTTCATCTGGTAACAGCAGAAATCATTTCTCAAATTCCGGAGTTGAAAACAATTCGGCACGGAGAACTGCATGTGTTTATCAAACACACTTCAGCATCGCTTACTCTCAACGAGAACGCCGATCCCACTGTCCGTGAAGACTTTGAAAAACACTTTAACAACTTGGCGCCAGAACATGCTCCGTACTACGAACACGACACTGAAGGATCTGACGACATGCCGGCACATCTCAAAGCATCAATACTTGGAAGCAGTGTATCCGTTCCGGTCACGGACGGAAGGTTGAATCTTGGTACGTGGCAGGGAATTTATTTCTGCGAGCATCGCAATTATGGCGGAGCAAGAGAATTAGTGTTGACACTTTTCGGAGAAGAAAACGATTCTTCAAAATAACCCAATTAAAGTGCGCCACCATTTCATCCCCAACTTATTTGAACCTGCCCGCATGCATCGGGCAAGTTGCATACGGTGAATAAAAGACTCGACCGGACATACTATTGCGTCGGGAAGAAAAACTGAACAAATATTAAAAAATTGTAATCTTTCATAAAGAATGTTCAAATTATAGGATCGGTTAAAATTTTCTTGTAGCTTACCAACGCCGTTTACAAGGGGCAGGGACGTACATGCTTTTGGAAATGTAAAATTTTATATTTTTTATTGAAACAATAATACAGACGATGTGGTTATTTCACTTACCTGAATTATTGTCACAAATCTAACGCCGTTGGATATGTTTTTATGTATGTGGACAAACTTCTTTATGTATGCTAAAGTTAATTGTGTGGAGTGTCACAAGCGGGCAGGATTTTAAGAAAGTGCTTGCTTAATTGGGACTCATACGTTATGTTAATTAAAAGAAATTCAGAAGAATGAAACCAAAAAACTTTGTTTACGTTCACTTCATTGTTATTACAGCACCATTTTGAGAATTAAAGATAAAATGGATTTGATCAATCAATCCATAGAGAATATATACGGGATAGAAAACCCCTAGTCGGTGAAACATTGTAATACCACGTGGCAAGCAGCAGGTTATTTTCTCACAGGTTAAAGCGCAGGTGAAAGAAGACACAGAAGGTTTGTGAACAGAAAAATAATAAATATCAATTTACAATTTTTACAAAATCCTTAACGAGAACACACGAATTGAACAGAATTACCGATAACGCTTTACGCAAAGACTGGCGTGCTTTTTTGTGCGCTAACGCACAAAAAAGACTTGACAAGTTTGTCGATTTCTCATATATTGCTTGCAATCAGTTGCCGAAGAATTCGAGCCTTTTCAAAAGCTCTGTTCGGTATCCTTATCTTAGTACGATCATTCGACGAGACTTGTCGAGTATAAAATTCCAAAGTATATTTTTCACATAATAAAGGAGTTTAGCTAATGATAAAATGGTTAACATTTAATTCTAGTTAAATCCCATCGAAGTTCGGAATTCTTCAAAAGTTTTTTATTAGTAATAAGGGATGCCGTACACAGGCATTTTGAAATTTCAAATAATCTCTAATCGGAGGTACAAATGTTTACAAAAAAACTTTTCATGTCGCTTGTTCTCTTAGTAGGACTTATAGCCCTCACAGGCTCTATAGCACAAGCACAAACAACGTGGTACGTGAACAACGGCCCGACCGGTAACGACGGTCGTAACGGTTTGTCCGCGACGATTCCAACACCCGATGATTTTATTACGGGTCCGAAGAAAACGATCGGCGGTTTGGCGGGTGCTTTAGCCGCTTCGAATAATGTTGCCGATATTATCATTGTTGCAAATACAGGAGTTCCCTATAATGCTGTAACAGGGGAACCCGCAACAATTGCTGTGACAGCAAAAAGAACATTTCAATCCACAAGTGGTACGGTTGAAATTACTTCACTCTTACAAATAAATGCCACAGGCACATCTGTTATTTTTAACAGCGGTGCATTCAAATTGTCCGGCGGATTAACTTTAACTGCTGGAACGTTGGATAACTCACTCGGCTTGATTACGGTTAATGGCAATACAATTACTCGTTCTATAGCAACAGCTTTAGTTACTGGCCAGCTGTTATATGCTGGTTCCGTAAACTTTAGCTATGGCGCTACAATGACCACCGCGGATGAATTCGTTTCTACCGGTGGTTCCATAAGCGGCTTGACAACAACAGGAGTTACAAATTTAACAATTAAATCCGGCACAAGCTTTACAATGACCGGACTTCTTAATACATCGGGAAAGTTGATTTTGAACGGCGGCACTTTAACAGTTACGAACACGGCTGGTGCTGGAACACATACAATTGGTGGTGATGTAACAGGTGGTACGTTAGCGTTCCAGCTGGGTGGAGCTGCTGCCAGTACTCAGACGATTAATGGTGCATTTGCTCTTCCTTCTGTTACTGTTGCAGTTTCAAATACAAACGCACAAACATTGGCAATTGCTCAGCCAACATCTATAACAGGCACTTTGACTGTTAGCGGTTTGGCAAGTGTCACAACATCTGGAGCATTAGCCACTGTTGGAACTTCAGGATTTACAGGTGATGAAGTTATATTAAGCGGTATTGGTACTATTACACTCTCAGGTAGTCCGATAACAGTTAATGGAAATGTTTTAGTAAATACAGCTTTATCTACTTCAGGTCTTTCGGGCGGCGCTACAATTGCTTTTGGTGCTGCAGCTACAATTAACGGAAACGTTACAAACAACGCATCGCTTGCGGTTACTAACGCAGCGACGTGGGCAGGTATGACTGGTGGAAGAATTACATTTGCTAATGCTGCAACTGTAATTACAGGAAATGTTGTCAACAGCACAACGAGCAGCGGAACAGGCGGCGGTACATTAAACGTTAGCGGTTTTGGACTGATTGTGTTTCCAAACACAAGTCCTAGCGTAACAATTAATGGTGCTATCAACAATTTATCTACGTGCTTAACTTCAGCCACAGATCCAGCAGCTTTCAGTGGAAACGGTTTAATCACGTTTCCAAATCTTACGTCTGCTATCGTAAGAGCTGACGGTGGTATCAATAATAGTTCTAATTATGCAACATTAGGAACTGCCACTGGTGGTACAAACGTGAATAACGGTCAAATCATTCTTGGCGGTGCTGGACGTACGGGCGTTGCCACAATTGGTACTGCTTTAAATCCAGCTGGTGCTGTGACAAATAGTTCTGTTGGCCTCGCAGCGGCTGATGGTAACGGTAACATTACAATCGGCGGTGGTGACGGCTCTGCATCCGGTTTTTATGGAACAAGTGTTACGGTTTCAGGATCAGGCGTCGGTGGATACACAACTTTTGGATATGATAATTTTAGTGTAACTGGAAACGTAACAAACGCACGAACACAAGCAGCCACCACGCTTGCTATCGGACCTGGAGTTATAGTCGGTGGTATTACGGTTACAGTTGGCGGTAATGTAATTAACACAGGGACGGGTACTACGAGTTTCGGAGTATCGTTAAATGGAAATGTTGCTATATCAGGCAACGTTCAGTCTACAAATTCCGGTACAATTACATGGCCAAACCTTTCATCAGGTGGTTTTTCAAGTGGTGCAATACTGTTATCTAAAGGTACTATATCATTCCCGTCATTATCATCGGGTTCATTCGGAATTGGTGACTTAATGGTATCGGGTGGTACTATTTCTATACCAACATCACATTCCAATACAATTACCATTAACGGTAGTGTTAATATTTCCGGCGGTACTGTAAATCTATTTGCCAATGGTGGTGGTTCCTCGACAATTTTGTCCAGCGGTAGTGTGGCATCGTTTACCGGCGGCACAATCACTACCACCAATATTTCAAGTTGGACAATCAACAGTCCGACCATTACAATTGGCGGCGCTACAACGAACTCAACATTTGCTACCTCAGGTACAACAATCGTTATTGGAGCTCCAAGCCCATCACAATTGGTGACGGTTACAATTGGTACCGATAACCCGGCAATTGCGGGTGCATTAACGATTAACAACGGAACTGGTTTAGTGCCATCGGTTAATATCACCGGCGGATCACTGAATGTTGCCGGTGTATTTACAATTTCTACGAGTGGTGTAAATATTGCTAACTCTGCTGCTATTCTCGTTGCAGGTAATTTGGTTAATACTGCCGGTTATACAACAAGCGAGCAGGGTAGAATCACGATGGTCGGCGCTGGTACTTCATTCAGTTGCGGCGCTTCGAAAAGCTTTGGTAATATCGAATTCAATAACGCAGCTGGTTTTACCGCAGCTTCAAACGTTACGTTAGCCAGTACAATTTATTTGACAAACGGTGCGGTTGCAAATGGCGGTAATGTAATTACAATTAATAATACAGCTGTATTGCCGTTAATTGTTAGAAACGCTGGTACATTTGCACAGCCACCAACGTTCAGCTCCAATGTAAACGTTTCCTATATCGGCGGCGATAAAGCTGCAGGCAATGAATTGCCGACTACAGCTTCAGCCCCAACAAAATTACAGAACTTAACCGTAGCAACCACCACCGGTGCTGTATCCGGTAAAGGAGTGGTAACAATCAACACGAACTCTACGGTAAATGGAACCATTATGGTCAATGCAGGTCAGGCATTGGAAATTGACGGAGCTGTATTAACCATGAAGGGATCCTCAATCTTGTTGTATGGTGATATTTCTGACAATGGCGCAGGTGTTCTAACATTTGCCGCACCAGCCGGTACGACAGTTACAGGCGGTGCTACATTAGGTTACCTGCCTAACTTAACAATTGCTGCCGGTTCAAGCGGAAACGTTATTACAGCTACAGCAATTATCGATGGTTTGGTTGGTCCGAATAATGTGCGTGGCGGTGGTGATGATTTCGATCCTACTGCAACTGCAGCAAATGGTTCGGTTACATTCGCAAGCGGTACTGCACAGGCATCTTTGAATATTCCCGGCGTAGCATTTGATGGTACTGATTTAGGTGCTATCACAACTGCAAATGCAGGCAATACATTAACACTCGGATCTAATATTCAAATGGCCGGTAATCTAACACATGCGGCCGGCACAATTGCACTCGGTGCATTTAATCTTTCAGTCGGTGGTGCCGCTCCTTCTTTGGATGCAGCTGGTGCATTTACTGGAACAGGCACTCTTATCTTTAGCAAGTCCGGTGCCCAGACTTTGAACGTAACAACTGGAACCGCTACGATTGCAGTTCCCGTTCAAATGAATATGCCTACTGGTTCCGCCCTGACAATTACAGGAAATCCTTTAACGGTAACCGGTATTGTAACATTGACAAAGGGTGCATTAACTCCTACTGCAGGAATTAATGTTAACGGATCTGATTTATACTTAACAGCAGCCTCGTCGGTTGCGGGTGCAGGCGTACTTACATTCGCACCTGCAAGCAGCACAACATTAACGGTGCACCTTGCTGGCGCAACAACATTTGACAATCTTACAATTAATGGTAATGTGACATTAGCTGGTACTGCTGGCGCTCTTACCATTACAAATGTATTGACTCACACATCTGGCTTACTTAACTTTGCAGATCGTGATCTTATTGTTGGTACACTTACAAGAGGTGCAGGAACTTATTCAGCAACAACGGGTTACTTACAGTTAAATACTGGATTAACTCAGGGAACTGGATTCAGTATTCCTAACCTTCGAATTAATGCAAATATGACGGTTGGTTCTACTCAGAACTTTGTAGTAATTAACAATCTGTATCTTAATGCCGCAACATTAACGCATACCAATGGTAGTGCAAGACTCACATTGGGCGTTGCTTCAGGTGCAGTGCCGACAGTGACAATAGTTGGCGTAGGTAACCTGGATGCTGCCCCAACATTTGCACAGGGTATGGCAAATTATGTGTTTACCGGTACCGTTGCAACGACAGTGAATGCTACCAGTTATTATTGGCTTGGTGCTAATACAGCCGTGGCTAATGATGTTACTGATAGTCAGACTGGTGCTGGTACGCTTGATTTTGCCACAAACAGAACCATTAATGGTAACTTATACTTAACCAGTAATATTCTCAATGTTGATGCAGCTACTACGCTTACCTTGGCTACGAGTGGTGCTACAATAACGAGATCAGAGCTGGGTAGTATTGCTTTGGTTAACGCTACAACTAGTATTTTAGCGGCGGCGAACGTGAATGTAACTTACACACCAACGGTTACTACAGCTGTTGCCGCTACAGTTGGACCAGAATATATCAGCCCGGTTGTAGTAAATAATGTGACTGATAATGCAAAGTTAGTTTTGACAATTAACGCTGCTAGAACAATTGCCGGCAATTTAGTTGATAACTATAATGTTATCATTCTTTCGACTACGACAGTCACTGGTAATGTTTCCGGACCTGGTGATTTAACGGTAACGTCACCTGCAACGCTTTACGTAACTGGAACGATTACTATTACTGGAACTCTTTCAGGAACAGGTTCATCAAAGTTGAGTGGAAACGTAACATTAGGTTCTTCCTTTACGGGAACACTTGAATTTATTGGTGCAACAGGTCAAACAATAACGGTTCCATCTGGTGGATCTTCATTGACCAATATGATTGTTCATCTGACTGGCACAAATCCAGTGTTAAATGTTACAGGTGGTAATTTAACAGTTGGCGGTGCTGGAACTGGCAGTTTAACGTTTATCAATGGTATTTTAAATATGAATGGAAATACACTGACATTATCTGGAAGTGGCCAAGGATTTACAGGTGCTTCTCAGACTGTTGGTTATGTTGTTGGTAGTATAGCAAAAGCACTTGCTGCCGGAGCTACCGGACGAGTTGAATACCCTGTTGGCACAAATGCTTCGTATAGAATGGTCGCTTTCACTTTCTTAACAACCAGCCCGGTAACTAGTGCAACTACTATTACGGTTGGTGCAAATGACGTCAATCCATACAGTGTAACAGGATTCCCGTTAACTTCTAGTGGTATATCTATTGATACCACTGCTGGATTTGCATGGCAAATAAGTTCAAGCATAAGCTTAGGACCATCACAAAAGTTTGATATTGAATTTACAGGAACAGGATTCTTGGCCTCTAATTATCCGAGTGGTGCTGTAGGTAATTTACGGATAGTGAGCAGGTTGGGTAATGTGGTTACGAATCCTTGGATTAGTCAAGACGGTACATATCAAAACTTTGAAGCTGCTGTTGGCTTGCCGATTGCAAGAGTAAACTCTACAACTGGTGGTAATTTAATCAGTCAGGGTGCCACTTTCGCAATTGGATTTACGAAACCAGCGGCTATTTTATTCACAGTATCAGGCACGGTTGCCTACAGCACGTCGGGTACACCGATTGGCAATGCAACTGTTAAACTTACGCCGGCAACAGGTACTGCATTAACTGTAACATCGGGTGCAACCGGAACTTATTCAATTGCAAATGTTCCAGCTGGAACTTATACACTTACTGCGACCAAGACTGGTAACTGGGGTGGAGTGACAGGTGGTGATGCATTGATAGTGGCAAGACATGCTGCTGGTATTGCGTTGCTTACTGGTTTGCCATTAACAGCGGCAGATGTAAATAACAGCGCATCAGTTACAGCTGCAGACGCTTTGTTAATCGTTCGTCGTGCTGCTGGTTTGGATGCATCATTTGCAGCTGGCGACTGGGTGTTTGCAAGTCAATCAGTAACAGTTGCTTCAGCTGTAACAGCAAATGTAACAGGCTTGGCAGTGGGTGATGTGAATGCATCATACACGCCTTCCACGGGAACAGCATTTGCGAAGAGCACTTCAATGAGCCTTGCAAATGGAACAGACAGGTTTGCAATCTCTAATTCTTCTTCTATAGCTATCGGTTCAGTGACCATGAAGATCAGTGCGAACTCTGTAATCACTGAAATCACTTCAAAGCTTCCGGGTTTTGTGAGTCAGATAAATGGTTCAAACGCAACGTTGGTATGGTATGCGGCTGATGCAAAAACTGCGTTCCAATTAAATACAAACGATGCGATAGCAACCGTGAAACTTGCTGATAAAGCAGCCCAAGGCAGCAGTGTTTCAATCGCAACTGAAATGACGGATATTTCCGGTGAAGCAGTTATGAGTAAAGTTGCTGTTGCTTCACTTCCGACGGAATTTTCATTGATGCAGAACTATCCAAATCCGTTCAATCCGTCGACCCAAATATCATACAATTTACCGCAAGCTGGTAAGGTTACTTTGACAGTTTATAATCTCATGGGTCAGGAAGTTGCAAAACTCGTCAATGAGCAGAAAAATGCCGGATCCTATTCAATTGAATGGGCGCCAAAGAATCTCGCTAGCGGTATGTATATTTATAGGATTAACGTTCAAACAGAAAAAGAACTACTAACATCTAGCAAACGCTTGATGCTTCTGAAGTAAGTCGACTATCACAAGCCTCAAGCAATTGCTTGAGGCTTGTGGTATATAAGGCTTCCACTATTAGCATTTCGCCTCTTTATTCAGGAGATGGTATGCACCAGTGGAGTATTAATCTCAAATAGTGGGAAGGAAAGAAGGTCTGTGTATGAAAAAGATACTAATATTTATCTGTCTCCTTATGATCGGGTTGACTTTCGTGGCGGTGGGGCAGGGGACAACAACGATGACTATTGGTACAGTCACGGCTCCTGCATCAGGCGCTACAGTTAGTGTGCCCATCAGCGTTACAAATTTTACAGGTATTGGATCAATTACTTTAAAGATAGCATATAATCCGGCTGTGGCGACATTTACAGGTGTTGCAAATGCACCAACCGGTGTGAACTTCACGAGCAATGCAGCAAGCGGTGTTATTACCTTGATTTGGTATGATGCGACGGGAAATACACCATTAACCATTGCAAGCGGCAAGCTCGTGGATCTCAATTTTACATATTCAAGTGGTTCAGGTGCGATAACGTTTAACACATCGCAGTGCGAGGTGACAAATGGTACAGGTGTTGTGATAAGTGGTGTTACGTATAACAATGGCAGCATCAATAGCAGCATATCCACGACAATGACACTTGGTACAGTCACACCTTCTGCAGTAGGCGCTACTGTAAGCGTACCCATAACAGTTGCTAATCTTACAAGTGTTG
>Ga0182027_10008371_pt1 | contig 15073 bp, 12 predicted proteins | sample 712E1DmetaG_FD_121300 | JGI IMG/M metagenome (GOLD analysis project Ga0182027, IMG submission 121300) | Permafrost microbial communities from Stordalen Mire, Sweden - 712E1D metaG (Illumina Assembly) | ecosystem: Environmental > Terrestrial > Soil > Wetlands > Permafrost | place: Sweden... | reverse complement strand
TAAATATCAAAGGAGAAACCATGACTATTTTCATTCTGATCCTTGCCTTGATCCTTGCAATTGTGGCTGTCGCATTTGCGCTTCAAAACCCGCTGATTGTCACGGCAACGTTCTTCACTTACAACATGAAAGGCTCGCTGGCTTTGTTCGTGTTGATTGGTGTTGGTGTGGGCGTTGTGATCGGCTTGCTTGTGCTTGCTCCCTCAGCAATAAAAAATACTTTCCAGGTCTCTGGGCATCGCAAACGAATCGGCGCGTTGGAAAAAGAGTTGGAGGAACATAAAGCCAAGGTCGCTGAATTGCAAAAGCCCAAGCCTGTCACGCCATCGGAACCTCCGAAGCCTCAACAGTGAAACCGCGCGTTGTTGCCATTATTCAGGGGCGGATGAGTTCGTCGCGTTTGCCCGGAAAGATCCTTGCCGATCTTGCCGGACAGCCGATGCTGCAGCGCGTCTTCATCCGCACCTCACGCGCCAGCACCGTGACGGAGACCATCTTTGCCACCACGACGGATTCGACTGATGACCCTGTGGCGGAATACTGCGGCTTCAGCGGCATCCCCTTCACGCGCGGCAGCCTGTATGATGTGCTGGATCGTTATTATCAAACCTCCAAACAGGCCAGGGCGGATATAGTTGTCCGCATCACAGCCGATTGTCCCGTGATTGATCCCAAATTGATAGATGATGTTGTCAATACATTGATTGGTCAATCGAATATCGAATATCGAATATCGGAATTCGATTTTGTCTGCAATCGCCTTCCGCCTCCGTGGCACCGCACTTACCCCATCGGGCTGGATACCGAGGCCTGCTCTTTTGCGGTATTGGAAAAAGCGTGGAAGGAAGCCAAAGAGCCGCAGCACCGTGAGCATGTCATGCCTTATTTTTATGAAGGTACGGAACTTTCAGCCGCCAACCGCCAGCTTTCAGAAGGGATTTCCCCGCGCGGCTTTCGTGTCGCTTTGTTGAATCACACGACTGATTTCGGCGATTACCGCTGGACGGTGGATACGCCCGAGGATTTGGAGTTCATGCGCCAGGTTTATCATCGTTTCGATGGCCGCGACGACTTTTCATGGAAGGAAGTCTTGGATTTGGTTCACCGCGAACCCAGATTGATGGAAATCAACGCCGGTGTGAAGCATAAAACCCTGAAGGATATTGATAAGCGTGCTCTTGAGTGATGTCATTGCGAGCGGAGCGAAGCAATCTCAAGTAACCTGAAAACAGGGGATTGTTTCGCCAAGGAACGGCTCGCATTGGCATATGAATTAAAATCATGCCACTCATCACTTTATTCTCCGCTCCCAAACCATTTACCGATCCGCATATCGCGCTGATCCAGCGCAACGCGCTTCATTCATGGACTCTGCTCCCCGATGTGGAGATCATTCTTCTCGGCAACGAAGAAGGCTTGGCCCAGACGGCGCAGGAATTCAACGTAAAGCATATTCCAGATGTGAAATGTAACAGCAACGGCACGCCCTTGATCTCATCCATGTTCGAGTTGGCCCGCCAGAACAGTACCAGTGAATTGTTGTGTGTGGTCAATGCCGATATTATCCTCATGCCCGATGTCGTTGAAGCTGCGCAAGCTTGCAGGTCGCGTTTAGGATATGACGTATTTGTACTCCTCAGCCAGCGCTGGGATTTGGACGTCACTCAATCCCTTGAATTTTCGGGCGAGTGGGCCAACGGTCTACGGTCTGCAGTCCACAGTCAGGGTACCTTACATCGTCCCGTCGGCAGCGATTTTTTTCTCTTTCCTAAATCCTTCTATCAGGATATTCCAAACTTCACCATTGGCCGCGCCGGCTGGGATAATTGGATGATCTACAAGGCCCGCAAAGAAAAATGGCCTGTGATAGATTGCACGCCGTCGGTAATGATCGTGCATCAGAACCACGATTACAGTCACCTGCCCGGTGGAAGACCCCATTACGAGCATCCGGAAACGAACGAGAATATCCGCCTTGCGGGCGGACCCGCCGCCATCCGTTATACGGTTTTGGATTCGACGCATCAACTGGTCCCAGGTGGTAAACTTGTCCGCCCGAAGATGTCTTACCCGCGCTTCATGCGCCGCGTGGAATTGTTCCTGCGTGCCGTCTTTTTCTTCCTGCCCACCGATACGGTTGAAAATGTTGTGCGCCCCAAACGTTGGGCTAAGAGAATAAAGAGAATATTTCGATAATTCAATCTTTGGGAATTACCTTGATTCCCGGATACCAACTTCCGAATATCGAATAACAAATATCGAATAACGAGTATCGAGATGCGTAAAGGTCAAAACCCTGCCAAGTTCGTCAAAGATGTGGCCCGCCCCCAGCGGATCACCGTCGCGTTGCTGAATTACATCCCCTTCCTGAGCGGTTTCTATGCTGAGACGCTGGATGTTTTGAAGGTCTGCATGAAATTGATGAGGAAGGATGCAGGTCTGCCATTTGACTTGATGGTCTTCGACAATGGCTCGTGCGCCGAAGTGCGCGACTTTCTTATCAAGGAAAAAGACGAGGGGCGAATTCAATATTTGATCCTCGCCGAGAAAAATATGGGCAAGGGCGGCGCGTGGAATATCATCCTGGCGGGCGCACCTGGCGAAATTATCGCTTATACGGATAGCGACGTTTTATTTTCTCCGAAGTGGCTTTCGCGTTCTGTGGAAATTCTCAAAACCTTCTCCAATGTTGGCATGGTGACCGCGCGTCCCTTCCGCACGCCGCCGGAATTTTATGAAGGCACATTGAAGTGGGCACGCGAAAATGCGACTCTCGAAAATGGACAATTCATCCCGTGGGAAACCTTCCTTGAATTCAATCTCTCGCTCGGACAGACTGAGGAAGAGAATAAAAAAGTCTATGCCGAGACAACAGACTGGCGCATTACCTATCGCCCTGAGCGGAGCGCCGAAGATGTGCAGTCGAAGGGCATCGTGGCATTCGCTGGTGCCTCGCACTGGCAGTTCACCGCCTACAAATCAACACTTCAACAATTCCTGCCCTTTGACATGGATAAGCCCATGGGCCAGGTCCGTCAACTTGATAAGCGCATGAACGACGCGGGCTTATTGCGCCTGATGGTCTCCGACCCGCTGGCGATGAATATGTCCAATACGCTGGGATATTTGAGAGGGGAGTTGGGGAAGGAGAAAGGGAAAAGGGAAAAGGGAAAAGGGCTTGCGCGGCGCGTGTTGGAAATTGGATTTGTAAAGAAGATTTTGTTGGCGGTGTATAACAAGATTTTTAATTGGTACTATTCATGAAAGGAAAAAATGAAAAAGAAACTTTCCCGCCGTGATTTTCTCAGGTTGAGTGGCGTCGCGTCAGCAGGATTGGCACTTTCGGCGTGTGGCGTGAAAGTAATAGAGACTCCTACACAAACGGCAACATTGTTGCCTCTCCCATCTGCAACCAATACGCTGGCTCTGACTGCCTCTCCAACCCCAAAACCACTTGTGACATTACGAGACTATGCAGAAGCATCGGGGATAAAAATAGGAACATACATTGATCCAGGGGCAAGCTTTTGGAATAATCCTGATTGGTTGAGTGTGGCGGCTAGAGAATTCAATCTTGGTGTAAATAGTATCTATTGGCATATTCTGCTTCCAAACGAGAATGAATTTGACTTTGGATTGCCTGATGCTCAAGTAGATTTTGCTTTGAAGAATAAAATGGAAATTAGAGGAGAAGCGTTGGTCTTTTCTACCTTTCTTCCCGATTGGTTGAAAAACGGCTCATTTACACGAGAACAACTTATTTCTTTGTTTCAGCAAGTTATAACCAAGGTTGTCACTCGCTATACCGGAAAAATAAAAACGTGGGTAGTTGTAAACGAGGCCGGATTTATCTATCAGGGATGGGATTACTTTGAAAAGAACATTGGTAGGAATTATGTTGATATCGCCTTCCAAATTGCTCGAAGTGCTGATCCAACTACAAAACTAATTTATAACGATGGCGGGAACGAAAGTTCAAAAGGCAATAAATATCAGCAAACTATGCAAATTATTGCTTCTTTGCGTAAACAGAATCTAATTGATGGCATTGGATTAGAGTTGCACATTGAGCCCATATCAGGTGATGCCACAAAATTCATTGTTAACGAAGGGACTTCACAATACGTTGTTTTAATTGATGATTTGGTTCAGACAATGACACAATATGAATTACCTATTTATATTACTGAGTTAGATGTGGATTTAAGAAACATAAAAGGCAGCGATTCCGAGCGATTCGCATTACAGGCAAGTCTTTATGGAAACTTGATGGATGCAATCTTGAAGTCCGAAGTGTGTAAACACATCTCCTTTTGGGGAATTGGTGATAAATATTCCTGGCTTGAGCAAGCATCATTCAATGGTTCGTCATTGGCAAATCCAACATTGTTTGATGATGAATTAAAACCCAAGCCAGCCTATTTTGCGGTTTCGGATGAAATGAAAAAATATTATGCCGAGAGAAATCCGTAAAGAGTCTAATGTCCAAAACAATCTTCATCTCCGCCGATCACGGCATGGCAATCGCCGGGCTAAAGCCACCTGCTCAACTCATGGAAGCCCTGCGGGCTGATTGTCTGAGTCGGCTTCAGCCGACTTTCACGACCTGAGGTAGGAATTCATTCCGCCGAAAACCAAAGCCAAGATAAAATCTATCGAAACAGAATCAACTTGAGATCGCTTCAACTAAACAACTACACAACTATCAAACTACATGACCAAACGTATCTTCATCTCCGCCGACCACGGCATGGCAATTATCTACTTCCTGCAAAGCGACCTCGTTCCGACATTGCTCGCCGCGGGTATTGAGATTGTCGTGCTTACCGATGACGAAACCAAAGATCGTATCGCACAGCGTTTTGCACGTCCCGGCCTCACCTTCGAAGGCTTACGCCTCAAGCAAGCCAACGATTACGCCACAAAATTCAAACCGCGCCTGCAATGGCTGCTCTCCTATCTGCGCCGCGTCGGCGGCTCCTGGCGCATCAACACCGAAGCCATGGACAGCCACATCTGGGAAGTCTGGGTCGAGAATGGTTGGAAATTTCGTTTGGGCATTTGGATTCCCGCTGCCCTTGCAATTCTCTTATTGCGAACATTTTCTTTCGCTCGCAAATTCCTCGTACAAACGCAGAACCGTTTTATCCCTCGCCTCTATACCGATCTATTCGAGAAATACAAACCCGATCTGGTCATCGCTTCTACGGCCGGCTGGCGTCTTGACCGTTACCTGCTCCGTGAAGCGACTCTGCATCACGTCCCGACCATGGCCGCCATCGTCGGCTGGGACAATCCTTCGAGTTATGCCATCCGTGGCGCACCGGTGGATTATGCAACCTGCTGGTCGCAATTGCAAAAGGATGAATTGGTCTATGGCTCCGATTGGGATCCCGAACGCGTGAACATCGGCGGCATCCCATCCTATGACGGCTATTTCAGGAAAGAGTGGCAGTTATCGAAGGAAGATTATTTCAAACTACATGGCCTTGACCCAAATCGCAAGCTGATTTCGTACGCCTGTTCCTTTGTCCATTTCGCGCCGAACTATCCGAACGTGGAAGCGCTCGCTAGATTGGTTTCATCTGATTCGTTGGTTGAACCATCACAGTTATTGATTCGATTGCATCCGAGTCATTTCCAGGATAAACCCAAAATCTTTGCCGATGAACGCGAACGCATCTTTGCGCTCGAAAAAGAATATCCCAATGTACATGTCGTCAAGCCGGTTGCCTTGGGTGGATCGCTTGGCTATTACAGCGGCGAAGATATGGATGAGAAATCCTCCATGATGGCGCACTCGGATGTTTTGGTGACGGTGTATTCGACCATGGTCGTTGAAACCGCTGTCCATGATACGCCGATCGTCGCCGCGGTGATTGACACGCCCGGCGGATGGAACGTACCTAGGAAATATTCCTTATCGTTGAAAAAGATTGGCAACTGGCCCACGCATAAACGTTTCCGCGACGCCAAAGCAGGGAGAATTGCCGGGAATGCCGACCAACTTCGTGATGTGTTGAATCTCTATCTCAAGAATCCCAACCTTGATTCCGCCGAACGCCGCGTCTTCGTCGAGCAGGAAATCACGTATACGGATGGTAGTGCTGGCAAACGAACCGCGGAGTTTATTCTCAAGGTCTTACAAGTCTAAAACATTCAACGACTCCACCACCTTGACTTGTCCGACCTGTCAGAAATGTCGGCATTGCGGCGGTGCTGGTCAATGTGGTGGCCTCGCTTCTGCTTGTGCCTGTGGCCTTGCTCGTATTCAAGCAGCAGCTTTCCTGGGTGAATATCGTCGGCATTTTGGTTTGCCTGGCTGGATTGGTGATGTTGAATTGGAAGCGATAGCTTGCGCGTTATAATAGATGCCATGCAGCATATTCGCGTCGCAGCCTCAAATCAAATTCCCGCTGGATTGCAGTCTCATTTTCAGGAATATGACCCGTCGCAATTGGATTTCAAACGCGACGCAAACCTGATTATTCAGCGCGCCCTCGAATTTGGAACGTGGGATGAAATTCGCTGGCTGTTCAAGACCTATGGCATTAGGCGCATCCGATTGTTCTTGCGCGCGCATGGTCAACGCGGATTGAAGCCCGTCACGTTTCATTATTGGCGAAAATTGCTCGGCATCCGCAAGTGGGAATCTTCGCCGTTTCCTACTTCGAAAGGGGAACTGTGGAATCACTAAGTCATCCGCATTGGGAGGCTCTTACTCCTGCAACGCCTCCCATTTCGCTTGAGGGACGATGAGAGAAGAAATATTAAACTGGTTGCCGCAATTGGAAAAGATAATTTGGAGATGTCATACTAATGTTTTCCCGCTTCAAAAGCGCCGCCCGCATTCTCATCAAAGGCGACCCCAAAAAGAAAAAACGCAATCCCATCCCTGCCATCACGCCCGAAGAAGTGGCGGAGATCAAGCATTTCTTTTCGCGTGAGAAATTCTTCATCTTTGGCCATGCCCGTTCGGGGACCACGCTCCTCATGCGTCTCGTCCGCCTGCATCCCGAAGTGCATTGTGATTATCAGGCGCACTACTTTACGCGCCGGCCGTTGTTGAAATCGCTGGTTGATTCACCTGAGATCGAGGAATGGCTGACGCGTAAGTCCAACCGCTGGAACCAGGGACGCGACCTTTCGCCGCTCGTCCTGCGCGCGGCCGCAGATTTCATCATGGAACGTGGAGCGGCTAAAGAGGATAAGCGCATCGTTGGCGATAAAAGCCCCTCATCCACGATTCACGGGCAGTCTGTGCGCGATATGGTTGCCGTTTATCCCGATGCAAAGCTGGTATACATCGTCCGTGATGGGCGCGATGTATTGATTTCTGAAAGATTCCGCAATTTTGTGGAAGAGTCGAAATTCCTGAGGGCGGAAGATAAACGCATCGTTGAAGAACTTCGCAGGAACCCGGATCAATTTACGAATGGCACGCGCTCGATCTTCACCGAAGTCTTTATCCGGCGTGTGGCCAAAGGCTGGGTGGCAAATTTGCAGGAAATCGAAGGGGAGGGCCAAAGATTATTTGGCAAAAATTATTTTACTTTGCGATACGAGGATTTACTGGACGATCCGTTCAATGAATTGACACGTTTGTGGAAATTTCTTGGCGTGAAAAAGATCGATCAAGCGTTGGTGGAAAAAATCAAGGATGAGATGGCATCAAACCCGGATGAGGAATGGCAGGCTCAACGAGATGAAGGCATCGCCTCCTTTCTTCCAAAAGGTCAGGCTGGGAATTGGCAGAAACTTTTCACCGCGAAAGATAAATCCATCTTCAAAGAAGTCGCCGGTGAGATGCTGGTCAAGTGGAAGTACGAGAAGGATAGTAATTGGTAGGAAAACACTTTGGTGATGTGATGACTTCAGATCAATCCAAAAGATGGCGATCTTCCGCTTTTGTTGCAGTAATAGCCGCGTTGGTTTTCCTCCCGCTTTTTTGGGTAGAGACTACTATCGGCACAAAAGGAGATTCGGATTTTCCGTTGCATGTCTTATATGCTCTTGATATCAAAAATGGCAAGCCAATTCCCGCATTTATAATCGCTCACTCGGCGTGGCAGTTTTTGCTTTTGGCATTCAATGCGGTTTTAGGATTATCTTTTCAGAGTGCCGAATTAATTTCCATTCTTTTGTGCATTGGGGTGACCGTGAGCATTCTTTACTGGCGGTTCTACCCTGCCTTTGAAAAAACAAATCTTTCTTTATGGCAGATGGTTTCAATTGTTTTGGGAATCAACGTTGCGGCTCCTGTTGCTTTGCTTTGGTTCTTGGATCACCAGTTGTATTTTGGCTATGTGGGCATCATTTCTTATCATAATCCGACCATCATATTACTGCGCCCATTGGCGCTTCTGCAGTTTATTTACGCCTTGAGATGTTTTCAGTCTGGGACGTTGCATAAAATAAATATTCCTGCTGCCGCTGTTATTTCCCTGTTCGCAACCTACGCCAAGCCGAACTTTGCGATTTGCCTGCTTCCGGCAATCGCCCTGATCGCCCTCTACAAGCTGGTTCGGAAGGAAACGGTGAACCTTGCTTTTCTTATAGTTGGGTTCCTTGTGCCGATGATATTCGTTCTCGCCTGGCAGTTGTGGATGACTTATACGGGTGGCGACTCTGCCCATGTGATATTTTCTCCGCTCGGAGTGATGAGCGCCTACTCCGGCTATTTACTGCCCAAATTTCTTTTATCCATTTTGTTTCCTCTGGTTGTTACGATCCTGTATTGGAAACAAGCCTCCCGCGATCTTCCCATGGTACTTGCCTGGCTGATTTTTGTATTCGGTTCGTTCTTTACTTATTTCGTCGCGGAAAGCGGTCCAAGATTCAATGACGGTAACTTCACATGGAGCGGTGAGATCGCGTTGTTTGTGCTTTTTGTCGTATCTACTCTTTTCTTCATCAAAGTTCCCAAGCTTTCCCGCCTCCCCAAAATTGCCGGGAAAACCTTTTGGCTACTCCATGTCGCTGCAGGTGTGATCTACTATGTTTACTTCACGCTGCATATGCTCTATATAGTGTAGAATTGTTTTTAGGATTCCTGATGAAAATATCGGATTGTCTTCGCCAAAACCCATGCAGGAAACTGGCGCGAGATGTTCCCAACTTACGATTGACAGCGCCCAAAGAAGCCGCCATGAAAGGTATAGTGGATCATGATTACGGATAGAACAGGAACTGGTGGAGGAAAAATGATGAGCATTCCCAAGTGGCTAAAGTCTTATCTGTTGGTGTTTATCCTTTTCCTGTTAGTTTTTTTTCCTATAAACTATTTACATTCTTATGTTAAGGTGGATAACGAGAGTACAGATTTTCATCTGCATATGCTTTATGCCGCACAATTGGAGAAAAAGGGGCCGGGTGGTATTCCAGCTTATACACTCGCTCATTCAGCTTGGGAGTATTTGCTGGTTGCTGTCAATAAGTTGTTTGGATTTTCCTTCCGGCGGGCCAGTTTATTATTAGCTTTGGGTAGTGTTGAACTGACTGCTCTGATTTTGTTACTTTGGTTTTGGCCGGTTCTTGAGAAAAAAAAGTTCCCACTCTGGAAAACTCTGCTCATTTTGCTTGGAGTCAGTATCGCTGCCCCCATTAGTTTGTTATGGCCGGTGGATAAGTTGATGTACTTGGGTTATATCGGTATTACTTCATATCATAGTCCGACCCTGCTGCTATTAAAACCTTTTGCAATCCTTCAATTCATTTTTGCATATCGTTGCTTTTATAATACTCCCCCACTTCTAAAATGGCAGATCGTATGCGCTGGCTTGGTCTCTCTGCTCGGCACTTATATCAAACCCAATTTTTCAATCTGTATTTTGCCGGCTCTAGCTGTTTTTGCAGGATATCGGCTGCTTAGAAAAGAGTACGTTCATCTTCAAGGTTTGATATTTGGTTTTGGCTTGCCGGTTTTTTTTGTACTGATCTGGCAATTTTTCCTTACCTATTATTCCAGTGACACTGGCGGGATTGCTTTGATGCCCCTGAAGATTATGAGTTATTATTCCGGATACTTGGGGATTAAATTGCTTTTGTCCATCCTTTTCCCATTGTCGGTTTTGGTCTTTTGTTTTCGCGAAGTTGTGCGTGACGCTCGAATGGTAGTGGGATGGTTGTGTTTTATTTTCGGCGCCATATTCACCTATTTTTTTGCGGAGACCGGGCCGCGTATATTCCACGGTAATTTCACTTGGAGTGGGGAAATTACTTTACTCATTCTTTTTGTTATGTCAACACTCTTCTGCCTTGAAAATTTTCCGAAACTGACCCACAAAAAAATATCTTTACTTCTCTCTGTAGCCTGGATTTTACACGTTATCTTCGGAATAGCATATTATTTTTATTGCTGTTTCAACAGGCTCTACTTTTAGATTGAACGTTAGGGTATCTGCCTTATGAAAATTCTCATCGCTGGACTCGGTTCCATCGGCCGCCGGCACTTTCGCAACCTGATTGCGCTGGGCGAAAAGGACATTGTCCTGCTTCGTTCCCATCGCGCCACCTTGCCGGGTGATGACCTGGCTGGTTATCCTGTCGAAACAGACCTGGTCGCGGCGCTGAAAAAAAATAAGCCCGATGCGGTCATCATTGCCAATCCAACCGCATTGCACCTTGAGCTTGCAATTCCCTGTGCAAATGCCGGCTGTTCGATTTTGATGGAGAAACCGGTTTCCAATTCGCTGGACCGAATTAACGAATTAGAGTCTGCGCTTGGAAGAGGCGGCGGGAGTTTGCTCGTTGGCTTTCAATTCCGCTTTCATCCGACCCTGCAAAAGGCCGCACAATTGTTAAGGGAAAATGCCATCGGCCGGCCGTTATCCTTTCACGTTCAGTGGGGTGAATATCTTCCCAATTGGCATCCGTGGGAGGATTTCAAACAAGGCTACGCCGCGCGTCCCGACTTGGGCGGCGGGGTGATCCTGACCTTGTCCCATCCCTTGGATTATCTCCGCATGTTGCTTGGGGAAGTGGATTCGCTCTGGGCTTTTATGAGTGCCTCCAACCTTGGGTTGGAAGTGGAAGACTCGGCGGAAATCGGCCTCAAGATGAAGAACGGCGCGCTCGGCTCTGTCCGCCTGGATTACAATCAACAGCCTCCCAGCCATTGCTGGGAAATGGTCGGATCGAATGGAACGATGAAATGGGATAACTCTTCAGGTGCATTGGATGTCTTTTCAGCCGGGGAAAAAACCTGGAAAACATATCAGCCGCCCGCCGGCTTTGAGCGGAATGCCATGTTCATCGACGAGTTGAAGCACTTCATTGCGGTTACCCAGAAAAAAGAATTGCCCATATGCACCTTGGAAGATGGCAAACAGGCCTTGCGGCTGGCATTGGCCGCGCACGCCTCGAATGCGAAAGGAACTTTAGTAAAATTGGACTAGGAGCTTCGAGTGAGTAAACTTCGTTCACTTATAAAATCAGAATGGTTTCTTGCAGTGTTTTTATTGGTGGCGGTTTCGGCCATAGCATACCTGCCATTCATTGCACATTTCAGCTATTTCAATGATGATTGGTATGAGATGTATGCGACGGGTGTGCGCGGTCCGTGGGTGTTCATTGATATTTTCAGCATTGACCGCCCCGCCCGCGCCTTTTTGATGATCCCGCTTTATATTCTTTTTGGCAGGAATCCGTTTCCCTATAATGTAACCGCCTATTTGTTTCGCCTCTTCGGCGGCTTGTCGGTTCTGTGGAGCTTGCGCATGGTCTGGCCGCAGCAAAAACGCCTGGCGACCCTGGCGGCTTTGTTTTATCTGGTCTACCCCGGCTTTTTATCCCAGCCGAATGCGATTGATTTTCAATCCCATATTGCAGGACTATGTTTTGCAGCTTTTTCCATTGCCTTGAGCTTGAAGGCGGTCACGACCAAAAATCTTGGGCCGAGGCTCGTGTGGAGCGGATTGTCCATCTTTTTTGGTTTGGCCTACCTGAGTCAGATGGAATACTACGCCGGCTATGAAGTTGTGCGCTTCGTCCTTCTTTTCATCCTTGCCGGGCAGAGGGAGCAGGCTTTCTTTGCCCGTTTGAAGCGCGCCGTGTTATGGTATTTGCCGTTCATCGTTGTGCCCCTGTTATTTTTTACGTGGCGGTTGCTTTTCTTCCAGGATATTCGCAAGCAAACCGATGTGGGTACTCAGTTGGGGATTTTGGTGGCTTCCCCCTTGCACACCGTTCTGGTTTGGAGTGCCACGCTGGTTCAAAACATGGTGGAAGTCGGTGTGCTGGCCTGGCTTGTGCCATTCTATAACTTTTTTTCATCCTTATCGCCGCTCGATGTATTCGCCGGTTTGGGCGTTGCGCTTATCGCAATTTTGCTTGCATGGGTTTCCCTGAGAAATATTCCTTTTGATTCCACGCCGGAAACTGCATGGGTATGGGAGAATTTGTGCGCCGGGTTTGTCATCCTCGCCGGCGGATTGATCCCGATCATCGTCGCTAATCGCAGCGTGGACTTTGCCGACTTTTCGCGTTACTCCGCGATCAGTATGTTCGGCGCGGCGATGATGCTCGCCATTTCCGTTGACCGTCTGCAGAATGTCAAATTGCGTCTTGGGTTTGTCCTGCTTTTGATCGGCATGGCGGTCATTACCCACTTTGCGAATGGCTCGGGTTATGCGCGTTCTTCGGATGCCAATAATTCCTTTTGGTGGCAGGTAAGCTGGCGCATCCCGCAAATGGAGAAAGGCACAACACTGGTCGTCAATTCACAAGCGGACCATTTGGGCGAGGACTATACCGTCTGGGCGCCGGCCAACTTGATTTACTATCCTGAAAGCCGGAGCGGCCGGGATATTCAACCGGCCATCTATGCCGCCTTATTAACCCAGGACACAATAGAGAAAGCAATCATGCACGTGGGACAGGAATATGATACGCGGCGTGCTTCGATCCACACCTACAAGAATTATCGCAAGGTTCTCGTGCTCAGCCAGCCTACTCCCGCCTCCTGCGTTCAAGTGATGAATGGGGATCAAACGGAATTTTCCTCGGCGGAGAACGCACGCGTGATGCTGCTTGCGCCGTATTCCCGGCCTCAAGATGTGATCCCTGGATCGAAATTTGCTGTCCCGCCCTATTTTCCGTTCGGAGCCGAGCCGGTTCATGATTGGTGCTACTATTATGAAAAGGCCGCCTATGCCCGCCAGGTCGGCGATTGGCAAACCGTCCTCGATTTGGGTGAGCAAACAGCCAGGCTTCGTTTGAGGCCGCAGGATTTAATTGAATGGATGCCTTTCCTTCAAGCTTATGCCTATTTTGGAGATCAAGCGCGGCTCAAGGAATTGGCGGTTCCGGTGGTATCCGATCCGTTCGTGGCTTCGCAGGCCTGCCGCATCCTGGCGGGAATGCCCTTGGACACCTCTACCGCCGGTCTGGTAAAAAGCCTCTACTGTATTTCAAAATAGAACGGTTAAGTTTGCTATAATTACCCCTTGCTTTTCAGGGCTAAATCCGCAGAGTTTCTCTGCAAATCCAATAGGAGTTTTTGATGTCGAAAGCCAAATTGATTTCCCCGTATGGTGGTAACAAACTGGTCAATCTCGTTGTGACCGGCCAGGAATGTGAGGAATTGGCCGCCCGTGCCGCCAAATTGCCATCCATTAAGATCAGCATGCGCAACTTGTGTGACCTGGAATTGCTCGCCACAGGCGGGTTTTCTCCGCTCGACCGCTTTATGGGCAAGGCCGACTATGAGCGCGTCCTGCATGAAATGCGCCTCAGTGATGGGACGCTCTTTCCGCTCCCCATCACGCTGACCGCCGATCCCAAGGAATTGCCGACGGTGGGCGAGGATATTGTCCTACGCAACACCAATAACGATGTAATCGCAGTCATGACTCTCGATGAAGTCTATCACTGGGATGCCGGCACCGAAGCCGCGCTGGCCTACGGTTCCACCGATTCCAAGCATCCCATGATTTCTGAGATGGCGCGTTGGAACAAGATTTGCATCAGCGGGCCGCTGAAAGTGATCACCCTGCCGAAATATTATGATTTCATCGAATTGCGCCGGACGCCTGCCCAAGTTCGCGAAATGCTCGAGAATATGGGGCATGATAATGTGGTCGCCTTCCAGACGCGCAACCCCTTGCATCGCATTCACGAGGAATTGACCAAGCGTGCCGCGGCTCAAGTGGGCGGATCGCTGATCATTCACCCCGTGGTGGGCATGACCAAACCCGGCGATGTGGATCACTATACGCGCGTCCGCATTTATAAGGCGCTGGTGGATAATTACTATGATAAAAAGAGCACCCTGCTCAGCCTTCTTCCGCTTGCCATGCGCATGGCAGGACCTAAGGAAGCCCTGCTGCATGCCATCATCCGCCGCAACCATGGGGCCAATCACTTCATCGTTGGACGCGACCACGCCGGGCCGGGCAAGGATTCGACCGGCAAGCCGTTTTACGGGCCGTATGACGCCCAGGAAATCATGAAAAAGTACGAGCATGAGATTGGCGTGAAGATGATCCCGTTCGAGGAACTTGTTTATCTTCCTGACGAAAAGCGTTATGTCGAGGGCAAGGATGTTCCGCAGGGCGCCAAAACGCTCAACATTTCCGGTACGCAGGTCCGCGATGATTACCTCGCCAAAGGCAAACTGCTCCCGGATTGGTTCACGCGCCCGGAGACTGCCGAGATTTTGCGCGAGATGTATCCGCCGCGCCACAAGCAGGGATTTTGCATTTGGTTCACTGGCCTGAGCGGTTCCGGCAAATCGGCAACCACGCAGGTGCTCACCTCCTTGCTGCTTGAGCGCGGGCGCGAGATTGCCATTTTGGATGGTGACGTGGTTCGCACGCATCTTTCCAAAGGCCTTGGCTTTAGCAAGGAGGATCGCGACACGAACATTATGCGCATTGGTTTCGTGGCCGGTGAGATTGTCCATGCCACGGGTGCCGTGATTTGCGCCGCCATCAGTCCTTACCGTGCCACTCGCGAGGAAGCCCGCAAGATGGTCGGCGAGAACTTCGTGGAAGTTTATATGGATACGCCGGTTGAAGTTTGCGAACAGCGCGATGTGAAGGGCTTGTATGCCAAAGCCCGCCTGGCCATGCAG
>Ga0182027_10008368_pt1 | contig 15076 bp, 14 predicted proteins | sample 712E1DmetaG_FD_121300 | JGI IMG/M metagenome (GOLD analysis project Ga0182027, IMG submission 121300) | Permafrost microbial communities from Stordalen Mire, Sweden - 712E1D metaG (Illumina Assembly) | ecosystem: Environmental > Terrestrial > Soil > Wetlands > Permafrost | place: Sweden... | reverse complement strand
GAAGACGTGGCCGCCGATCGTCACCCCGCCCGGGCAGTCCGTCACACGAATCGGCGTGCCGGTCAGAATCTCGACGGCGTAGCAGGCGCGGTAGCCAGGGGCCTGCGCCGCAGTGGCGACGTTGGCTGGAAGGGTGCGCGTCATGCGGACCTCACGAATACCGGAGTAGCTGCAGCGGCTGCGCTGGCAATTCCTGTCATGGCATCGGCCGCAGCGTTGCAGGCATCGACGAGCGCGTTGTGGGCGTCAGTCTCGTCACCAAGCACGGCGATGAGGTTTGTGCGTGCGGTGGTCTCATCAAGGGACGCGGCGGTAGCGTTGGCCGTGGCCCCGACCTGGGCGTTGAGGGCGTTCGTGATGTTCGCCAGCGCATCGGAGAGCAGCTGATTTGCCGCGGCCGTGTCCTTGGACCACTGATTGAGCATCGCATCGGCCGCGGTCTGCTGCTGTTTCAGGAATTCCGTCACCCACGCCTGCGTGCCGCCGCCGTTGAGATCACCCTGGTAGTTCATATTCCACAGGGCCGTTCCGTACTTCTGCATCTGCGTCGTGATGGTGCTGACTGCCTCGGGCGACGTGGCGAGCTTGAGTTGGTCGGAGAGTTTCTGGAGTTGCGTCTCGTAGTAGGCCGCGAGCGCGTCGGTCCCTTGGTTCTTCGCCGTCTGCTCGTCGAAGCCGGCAAACATGTCGGTAAACTGCTGGTCCATCGTCTTCTGCGTCTCGAGGATCTGTTGCAGGTACTTGAGATTGTTCTCGTACTGCGTTTCCGTGAGGTCTTTGATCTGCTGCGCGCGGCTCACCTGCTCGTCGCTCGTGAGCGAGTCGAGGTTCTCGGACAACTTGCTGATCTGCGTGAGCGTGTCGGTCATGGATGCCTGCCAGGCGGCGCGGGTGTCCATGAGCAATTGCGTCTTGAGGTCCACGAAACTCGTGGCGAGCTCGGTGTGGAGGGTTTTGAGATCCACCACGGCCTGGATGTAGGTCTGCAACTTGGCGAGGGCCGTGTCGAAGTCGGCAGAGTTCACAACCCGGGCGATCTCATCGGCAGCGCGACCGGACGAGATCCCAAGGCCGGAAACTGCAGCCGTCGTCCCCGTGGCAGCCGTGCCCGTCGTCATGCCGGCCAGGATGGCGGGCGTGTACGCCTTGAATATGTCCTGCGGGAGGAGTTGCTTGAGGATCAGGTCGAAAGCCTGCGACGGGTCCTTCGAACTGCCGGAGAAGCTGAACCCGATAGTCGGATTGACGAACGCCGCACCCATCGTTGAGAGCAGGTCACGCATCGAGGCGACGGTGGTGTTGATCTTGTCCTGGAGTTGCTTGGTTTCGAGCGCCTGCGTGGGGTAGTCCGGACCCAGAGCGCCACTGTACTTGACGGTGGAACCTGTGGTGCCAGCATAGATGTTGTAGTCGGTGGACTTGGCGCCAGCGGTGGCAAAGTAGCCCATGACGCCACCGACGACGGCACCAATGATGGCCGCAATTATGGCGTATGGCCCTCCTACCTCCAGGCCTATCGCTGCGCCAGAGATTGCACCCCCGAGTGCGCCCTCTGCCTGGTTCGAGTTGCTGTACGCCTGCCCGCTGAGGTAGCCGCCAACCAGCGAGCCGCCCCCGACGAGGGCGTCTGTGGTCGGTGTCGTCGAGGTGTTGCTGCTCGAGAAGATGCCAGAGACTTCCTTGCCCTGTGAGTCCTTGCCCCCGAAGAGCGTGGTGCTGACCGTGTCGGCGGAGATCTTCGCAAGGCCCTTCCACAGGTCCGTCCACGCCTTCGTGAAGTCCCCCGAAAACACGTCGGTGAGGGTCGAGGTGAAACTGCGCTGGAAGTCCTTCGCCACCTGCGAGGCGCCCTCCTTGATCGCGACGCCACCGGCGCCCCCGACGATGCCTCCTATGACGCCGGTGCCCATTGCATTCCCGAAGTCCTGCCCGGCATGGAGAGCAAGCGGATCAAGGTTGGCCGGAGCACTCATCCCAAAGGCAGAGTCAAAGTGAGTCAGAAACGCTTCACTTGCAAAAGTTCCAGCATCTCCCCACGTACTGGTGATCGCACCATTGAGCGTTGTAGAGGCGGCCGCCTCGGACTGGAACACTTGGTCAAAGAACGAGTCCGTAGTCGTGAGGCTGATTGTCTTCGCCTCGTACGCCAACTCGTCCGCATAGGCTTTGTTTGCGACGAGGGCGGCTTTCAACTTGGCCGCAGCGGCTTCCAGGATCGTGTTGCGCTCATCTTCTTTGACAGTGACCTTCGTCTCGAGGTCGGCGAGATCGGAGAGCGTAGTCTTGTAGGCGCTCATGGCCGCGATGAGGGGATTTGCGGCGTTGAGCATCGCCTGGAAGCTCTCAACGGCCTTGGCGGCTGCGTCCAGGTCGTCCGACGTGATGCCCACAAAGAGTTTCGAGGTCGCCGCCGGAACTGTAGTGGTATAACCCTCAGGAGTCTTCGCGCCCGCGATGATTTCCACGATTCCCGCAATCTGCTGCAGGTCGGAAATGATATCTGTCATGGGAACAACACCGGAAATGATGCCAAGGAAACCCTGGCTCCATTGAATTCCGGTCCCCGACTCCCGCAACGTCTTGATCGCGTCCGCATCCATCCCAAGAACGGTGGCGAGGTTCTGGAGGAAACCGGTACCTCCGACAACCGCAACCCAGTACTGTCCTTCTTCAGCACGAAGCAGTGCCCAGGAGTTCGTGACCTTGTTTAGATTCCCCTGCAACGTTGAACCCATTGCATCCGCAAGGCCACGTGTGCGATTCTCAACGTCTTGAAGCAGTGCGGATTGTGCGCCGAGCATGTCTCCACTGGCCTGAAGGGTTTTGATCTGTTCCTTCTCGTCGTCCGACAGCACGATGCCAGCACGCCGAAGGTTGGTCATGCCAAGGGTGGGGTTTTCGAGCGCCTTCCCAAGCATCCAAACGGCCGACGTAAGGTCGGTCCCCATGAGCGCCGCCAGGTCGGCGGCCGCCTGCATGGTGGGCTCGAAGCCCTGTTCCCCCACGCTCCGGAAACTCATAAGCAGCGCCTCGGCGCTCTTCGTGGACTCAACGCTTATGCCGGTGAGTTGTGAAAGAGAAGTCGCCATTGCCTGCAGTTGCGCCATCGTCTGACCGGCTGAGCCACCGGTTGCAGCTATCATCGCGGCGAGCTTTGCACTCGTCGCATCGGCAGCCGCGCCGAGTTGGATGGTGCCTCCAACCCAGTCGGCGATCTTCCACACGCCCGCCGCGGCCGCAGCTCCCGCAATGGCATTTTGCAAATCCCCGTATGCCTTCGCAAGTCCACCCACGCCGGCTTGTTGGTCGGCATACTTTTGTTTCAGAGCGTCCGAGGCGGCCGCGGCCCTGTCCTGGCTGATCTTTCCCTGATCTACAGCAGTTGTGAGTGCCTGTTGTGCTGCAGCGAGTTTCTCGGTGGCCACGCGCGTCGGCTCGGCGGCGTTGAGGACCTTCTGGAGCGACTTCTCCTGCTGGTCCATTGCCGCCTGGACCTTCGTCCCGGAGACGCCGACGGACTCGAGGGCCTCTTTGATCTTGTCGAGAGAGGCTACGCCGTCGGAGGTCTGAATATCGAACTGGAGCAGTATCTTTGCCACTACCTACTCCTCGTAGGCCCCTTCGGCCTCGAGTTCGGAGCGGAGTTGGTCCTCGGCGCTGAGTTTCTGCTTGTGAACGTGAGTCTCAGCGATGACGTTGCCGCACCTGCTGCAGTTCCTGGGCCTCTTCGTGGCCTCGCGGCAATCGTCGCAGAGCTTCCAGGCCGCAAACTCCCTGGCCACGGTTCGGAGACCTTCAACGAGTTCGTCCGGAATGCAGTCTCGGTCCTCATCCCAGAAACCCGCCGACTTGAGTGGCTCTCTGGCGGATGCCCAGTTGAGTCCGACGAACCCGCCGAAGGGTGCGAGCAGGACCTGGTCCTCGACCAGCGACCAGGCTGACAGTACCCACAGGCACCCATCGTCGAGGTTCTCCGGAAGCGGTTGGCCGCCGAGCAGACACCGCGCGGCCTCCGCTAGGCTTTTCCCGTGCTGATGGCCTGCCCCTCGCCGAGCGCGTCGGAGGCTCGGAGCATCGACCAGAAGAGTTGAGGGAACGCCACGATGTTCTCAGCGAGATTCTCCGGGGTAAACTCCAGGTCACCGCCATCCGAGGCCGGGACCCCGCGCCAGTTGAGGCAGATCTCCTCGGCAATGGCGAGCTGGATCTCGGGCTTGTCCATGGATGGCTGCTCGGGTCTCCCGTGGCAGTACGGGCACTTCGGGGCGTTCTCACCGAGCGGGAGAACCCCAAGGCCGCCGCACTTGGGGCAGATCTTGTGGGTCTTCTGCCGCCGGCGGCGGTCGGCGGCGTTCGAGGGCTTGATGAGGAACTCGCCTGGGCACAGAGGCTGGTCCTGGGCGTCGAGTAGCGGCACCCACTTCGGTTCCGGGCGGGCCTCTCCGGCCCGTGCGAACTGCAGCATGGTTCTCCCTTCGCTTTCTTCCCCTCCCGGGGCTCTAGTACGCCGTGCCCTTGTCGTTCGCGATCTCGAACTTGACTGACGTGTTGTCAGCGTTCGAGGTGTAGTACGGCAAGAGAGTGAATGGCTCGCTTTCCATCCCCGGAGCCGACTCGTCAGTCGGGTTGGTCTTCTCGACCCGGACCTGGTTCATGGTGATGCGCATGAACCGCGTGGGCGCGCTCGGCTGCGGCGAGGTGAACACGAAGATATGGTCTGCGCCGTCGCAGATGCCGTAGATGCCGTCCGCAGTCGGCCGGCTCGCCAGCATCGACGCGGTGATCACGCAGGTGCCCGGAATCATCGCATCGGCGAAGGCGTTGCCGGTCAGGGCGTCCTTGCGCTCCACCCCGAACTGGAACGCGAGATCGAACCCGACGACGTACGACGCGAGCGTGGTGGCGCCGTCGATCGTCAGCGTGCAGTCACGCATGGAGTGCCGGGCGGCCGACATGACCGTCGGAGCGGAGTCAAACTGGCTACCGTTGTTCCGGACGATCGCGGCGCCGATTCCGTTGACGGTCCACGTGGTGATGAGCGGGCCGCCCTTCTTGCGCCAGGAGAACTTCATCCCGGACACGATGACGCCCTTCGTCAAGTCCGACTTGGTTTCGACCGAGTCGTAGCGCTCGACGACGGCGCTCTTGAGGGCGTTGGCCTGGATCTTCGTGGTCCACATGAACGGCGCGACCGTAAGGGTCATGGCTGAGTTGCCGGTCATGAGGTTCAGCAGGAGCGGAAGCGAGTCGACCGAGGTCACGAGCGCAAGTTGCCCGGACAGGTCGAGGATGTCCCGGATCGGCTGCGCCGGGTTGGGGTCGGGCCGGATCTCCGGCGTGTTCGTGATGGTCTGCACCGGGTTGATGTTCAGCGACGAACGTCCGAGGGCGTACGTCTTGGGGGTTGCCTGCCCCGTGCCGTACGAATCCTCGATCCCGATGTTGACCCTGATGTTGCGTCCCAGGCGGTCAGCCATGAGTCACGTCCTTGCGGCTGTTCGCGGGAACCGGGTCCTCGACAGTGAACCCCTTGCCCGCCAGGCACCGCGCCTGGTCCTCGGTCACCGCGATGTCGCGCGGGACCAGCCTTTCGAAGAAGCCGAACTCCCAGATTTCCACCTTGAGATCGGCTCCCGTCCACGTGATGCGCTTGAGTACCTTGTCAGGCATGGTTAGCCCTCCCAGAAATCGTTCTCGAACGTGGCGTAGTAGATCGTCCCGGCGACCGCGTCGCGGGCCCAGACGTCCTCTTCCTGCAGTTCAAGCGGGGCGCAATCTGCTGTCAGCCGGAAGCCGATGGTCGGCGCGAGCGTTGCCTGGAGCGTCTCGAACACCGCGTCGGCCTGGTCCTCGGTTGAGGACATCGACGCCGTGCGGGGCAGGAGGAAGAAGATGAGCCAGACCTCGCGCATGTTCTGCCGGACCGCGCCCATCTCGGCACTCGGTTCGAGAGTCCGGGTGCCACGAGAGAGCGCAAAGCACAGACCGCCGGGTTCTTCGTTCTGGAGAAGATCCCGGAATGGATCCGCGTAGACCTTCGGCGCTCCGCCTCTCAATGTCGAAAACGCCCCCGCGATTGCCATCGCGATGGCCCTGCGGCGATCCGCGCGGGTGCTCACAGGTTTCCCGTGATGATCTGTTCGGCGTCGGCCATGATGGTGTTGACCTGGTAGGTGGAGAGACCGACGAAGCGACGACTTGGCATGGCCGCGTTCGAAAGATCCCGATAGCTCTTGTTCGCGCGCTTCGCGCGGGCGGAGACGCCGTACAACTGGATGGAGGCAAGCCGAACAATGGACGCCTGGGCGTTCACAAAAGCCGTCGCACCACCCGGCGTCACCTTGTAACCGCTCACGATGTTCCCCTCGAGTTCCCCAGTGCGGACCAACAGCGACCTGTACCGCGGGTCTCGCAGCGTGGCTTCAGACGGGGCGGCCCATTTCTGCCCGGTCCGCGGGTCGCTTTTGAACGCAAACGCGCTCCTGGAGGCCTCCCCCATTGCCACAGCAGCCTCCGCGGCGATCTTCTCGGCCCCGGAGGCGGTCAGACGCTCGCGGACCTCGGCGAGCATCGCCTGGCCTGCGGAGAGGTCCTGGATGACCTTCCAGTCGCTCATCCGATCACCCCGGTACCGGTTCCGAAGGGCGACAGGCGCCGCAGAATGGTGTCGATGTACTCCGGGACCGGACCCTTGAAGCCGCCGGTCCCCACGAAGAGGCCGCTTCCGCGGTTCTCGACGAAGAACTTCGTGCACTCGGAGATCGCCGTGAGCATGAGGCCGGGAATGACGCCGTTGATGCCACGGAGATCCACAACGCCCGGCTGGCCGGCGGTGTAGCTCTGGATCTTGACCCGGTAGTACGCCAGGGGCGCCGGGACAGCCGTGTAGTGATCCGTTCCTCCGACCTGTACTTGCGTCGCCGGCCGAACGATCTGCTCGTCGGAGTAGTTCGCCAGGTTGCCGCCGAAAACGGTCCAGTAGACAGGATTTCCGGAGAGGCATTCGCACCCAAAGCGCACGCCGCCCACTGCGGGCACCGCCGTGCTGGAGACGACCGCCAGGGTGTCGGTGCTCGTGGCCACGCTCGGGGCGATTGCGGCGGCGTGCCCCGCCACGCAAACCACGATGAGGCACTGGAAGTCGCGCGCGCTCGTCGGCCAGGTCTTGTTCGGGAGCAGGGCGATCACCGGAGACTCGCCGGCGGTCTTGTAGAAGTCGGTCCCCTCGACCAATGTGCTCTGGACGGCGTTCTGGTCGTACCACGTGACACTGGTGATCGAGACGAGCGGCCGGACGCGCAGCGGGAGTGCGATCGAAGTGCACAGCGACCCGTCATCCAGGGTTAGATCCTCGGCGTCGAAGGTGACCTGGTAGGTCGTCTGGACCAGCGCCCGCTTGCAGACCTCCTCGATCCGCGTGCGCTCGGAGGCGATCTGCGACCGCACGAGCTCACGGGTGTCCGGGTCGGGGCCCTGGTTGTTGATGTCGTTGAGTCCGACGGACCCCCAGATAATCAGTTCGTCGAGGAGGACGGGTTCGACGGCCGGTGGCGCGGTCTGCTGCACGCGGATCATGCGATGGCCTCCTTCTGGGCCGGCAACTTGGTCCAGAGCGCCATGTCGTGGACGATCTCGACGACGATTCCGAGTTCGGCGATCGCCGCCTGGACGCTCGTCCAGTCGAAGTCGTGGAAGATCACCGTCGCGCCCTCCAGGAGGTATGGTTCCCAGGCTCGGAAGTCGTCGAGAACCTTCTGGGTCGAATGCTCGGCGTCGATGAACAGCATGCCGATCTTGTCCGGCAAGTTTGGGTTCTTGGCAACCTCAGCTGTATCACCGTGGCGTGCCTGGACGGTGTCGAGAAGATCAAGCCGCTCCATGTTGGCCTGCCACTGGGCGAAGACGCCCTCGGGATGCAGGAGGGCCTCGGCGTGACCATCGGCACCGCTTCCTGGGGCTCCCGTCCACGAGTCCACCGCGATCACAGGCCGGATACCCTTGCAGACGAGGCCGAGGACGGACGTTGACCGCCCCTTCCAGGAGCCGAGTTCGACGACACACCCTTCCTTGACCCGACTGGCGGCGGTGGCCAAAAGGAGCGCCTGGGGCTCGGAGAGCCACCCTTCGACATCGAGCGCCGGCCGGATGAGCTTCTCGAGGTCCGCGATCCTCTTCATGCCGCCGGGAAGCTGGAAGATGTCGCGGGTGCGGCCGGTGTAACACTTCGCGCCATCCCAGTGCTTGAGGTTGATTCGCGGATCGAGCCATACCTGGCCCCCGATCTGGCGCCAGCGGGCGAAGAACGCGGCATCCTCGCCCCACGGCGGCCTGCCCGGGGCCGCCTGGAACGGGGTGTAGAAGGCGAACCGGTGCGCGTCGTAGGTGTCGAGCGACTCGTACTTGAGGTCCGGAAACGCCTTTGCCATCTTGTCGAGGACCGACTTCGCCATGAGGCAGAAGCCGGCCCCGCCATACTCGATCTCCACGCACCCTGTCTCGGGGTCCTGATTGAGCGGCTTATCCTCCGGGAAACGGACGGTCCACTGGACCTCGTCCTTCTTCTTCCGGTACGTGCCGAGCACGACCTCGTGCTTACGCGCGTCGGCCAGGAGCTGCAGGACCGCCGCCGGCTGCCACTCGATGTCGGCATCGGCCATGAGCAGGTGGCTGAACTGCATCGAGCCGAACGCCGCCGCAATCGTGTCACGTGCGCTCGAGATCAGGGAGTTGTTGGTCACCATGAACAGGAAAGCCGGAATCCCGATCTGCTCGAGGAAGTAGATCGTCCCAGCGAGAGCTCGCGCGTAGCCTGCGGTCACCGTCGCACCGTAGGCCGGGGTTGCGATGAGCACACCCGTGAAGCCCTCGGGCATCTGGATCTCCTGCTTCAGCTCCTGGGTGGTGGGATCGGTGCTGCTCACTTCCGTGCCTGCCGTCCCTCGCGCGCCTGCGCGGCGTTCAGTGCGGCCATGGTGCGGGAATCGGTGGTCTCCTCGATTGAAGGCGCAGGGGCGCCCGGGACCGTGGCGCGGCCCATCGCGACGAGGAGTTTGCCGTCCTGTTCGGACACGTCGATGATCTCGCCGACCTCGACGATGCGGAACGACTCGCCCCTGGGTGTCGCTGTAGTGTTCTGGATGATGTGGACTTTCATCTTCTCCCTCTTTTCTGGGTAGTGAGGGGCGGGGGCCGAAGCCCCCGCCCGCTCGGGTCAGACCATGTACTTCTTGGTGCCGATCACGTTGATGCCGATCAGGAACGACGGCGTGGTCCCCGCCTCCGTGATGGCGATGCGCAGGAACTGCCGGGTCTGGTCGATGTTGAAGGAGATGGACTGGATCGTGCCGCCAGTGGTGGCGACGGTGAGTGCCGCGGCCGAAGCGACGTTCGCGTAGGTCGCACCGGCGGTCGTGGCGTCCTGGAGCTGCAGGGACATCGTCGGCGTGGTGCCCGAGACGACCCCGACGGTCGCGTCGACCCGTCCGATGCCGGTGTGATTCGAGAAGTCCACCCCGGTCGTGTTGGCGGTGACGGTGACGGCGATCGGTGCCAGGAGCTGGACCGAATCGACGCCCGAGTAAACATCGAGTGCCATGGTGCCCTCCAAGTAGAAGCGGGGGCCGTGTGGCCCCCGCTGGGTTCACTGCGTCGTGTTCACTGCCTCTCGCTTACGCCGTGAGGGCGTCCAGCATGGCGGCGAAGGATTCGGGGTGCCGGACCGCAACGTCGAAGTCCTGCAGACCGACGATCCGGAGGCCGCCGGAGGTCGAAAGGCTGTACGGGTCCTTGATGATCTCGAGGGCGCCCCACAACCCGTAGATCAGCTCGTTCCAGTTCCCGAAGATGAGCTCGGAGCAGATGCCGTTCGACGAACCCTTCGTGAGGTTGCTGGGAAGCTGGTTGGTGCAGTACGCCTTGTAGCCGTTGACGGGGAGGTCGGCGGAGCCGGTGGTGTCCCACAGGAAGATCGGGTAGCCGGTCACCTTCGGAGTGACCTTCATCCACCCGCGGCTCGCGGAGTTGACGAAGTACGCCAGTGCGCCAAGGTCGGCGTTCTTGTTCGCGACCGCCGTTTCGAGACCGATGACGTGCGACCACGCGATGGTGGCGCCGCTCGTGCCGCCCACCACCGAGCCGATGCCCGTGGTGAAGGTGATGCCGCGCGGGACGTTGCCCTGGCCGTTGCCGACGAGGGCGTCGTTGTCCATCGCGATCGCCAGCACCTTCGCCATGTCCTGCAGGACGAAGTTGTCGATCGAGACGTTGTCCGTCTGGAGCAGCATCTTGCGGGTGATGTCGGACCACGCGCCGATGGTCTTCGGGTTCATGTTGACGATGCCGAGCGTGGCACCGGACACGGTTGGGGAGCCGTCCTCGGCGAGGTGGTACACCGTCGCGCCACCGATCTGCTTCGGGATCTGGACGTCACCGACCAGGCCGGTGAGCATGAGCGCACCGGCCTGCTGGGTGAACGACCGCACGCGCAGCAGTTCGATGAAGTTCTTGGTGAGCAGCTCCGTGTCGACGAGGTAGCCGCCCGTGGTGCCCGTCCCCTTCAGGATGCTGGAGGTCCGCGCCTCGCGACGCTCCATGATCTCGAACGGGACGAAGAACCCGCGGGTCTCCTTGCCGAGTTTCTTGGCGACGGCGTCCGAGCACTCCTTCTCGAACCCATCATCGACGTCCATCTCGGCCAACCGGCGGATCGCGCGCATGATCGAGTACCGCTTGGTCTCCTTCTCGGTCATGCCGATCCGTGGGTCGAGGTCGACGCCCGGAGCCGACTTCGGCTTTGCGGGCTGGTTGAGGGTGTCGGACGCGGAGCGGATGCCCTCGAGCACTTCGATCTGCTCGAGCAGGTCCTTCGCCTTGTCCATGAGGGCGGTGACCTCGGCCCTCTTCTCCTTGGTGAACTCGCCTCCGACCTTGCCAACCTCGTTGACGATCGCGTTGGCCTGGTCGAGGACCTTGCCGCGCGTCTCGCGCAGCTCGAGTACCTTGTCCATGATGTTCTCTCCTTTAGAGTTGTTTTGCGATCTCGATCGCCAGCCGCGCCGCTTCGAGGCCCGCCTCGGAGGTTGCGTCGGACGACTCGGCCTGGGAGCCTGCTCTCTGGTCGAGTTCGAGGTGCTCGCGGTAGACGTCGGCCTCGGAACGGAGACCAACGGAAGTTGACGGGTATGCCGGGAAGACGACCGGCGAGACGTCGAATACATTGAGGTCGAGGAGTTCACGGAGGCTCGGCTCGCCGTTGGTCCAGCGCTCGCCGCCCTCCTCGGCCGGTTCGAAGGCGAAGGACATCTCGCGGACGTCCCCGCGGCCGATGCTCACGGCCAGATCTTTGGCCGCCGAAGTGTCCGGAAGGTCCAGGTCGAAGGCGAGGCCGCGGTTGTCCTGCGACAGGCGTAGCGTCCCGGCCTTGGTGCGGCCGAGCGGCAGCGGCGATCCGTCACCGTGCTGGTACCACGCGACGACGTCCTGGCCCTCCAGCAGAGCGCGGGTGAACGCGCCGGGCCGAATGACTTCGCGGAAGCTGCCGAACATGGTCCGGATGTTGGTTTCGGAGTTGAAGACCGCCGCGTAACCGGAGAGTTTCCGCGCGCCGCCCTCAAGGGTCTCGGCGCGGAACTCCGTCACCGATCGACGCTCCAGGAACGGCGTCGGCGCCGATTTGAGCTCCGGCGCATCCTTCCCGGCGTCCTTCAGGTGCGCGGCGAGGTGCCGGTAGACGCCCTCTCGGTCGGCAGACGGGATCGTGGTGCCAGTGCGGCCTCCGTTGAGGATTGCGATGCCACTGGAGCAGGCCACGGTGTTCGCCGCGCCGACCGTACCGTCGCTCGAGACCTCGTGGTGAATGAACTTGTACGCCGCCTTGGTGGTTGCGTCGGCTTCCGGGTCCTGCCAGGCGAAGGCCTTCCGGTAGTAGGCCTCTGACTCGCCTTCCTTGAGGTTCGCCTTCGCCGCCGGGCCGTCCCACGCGACATCGGTGGTCGCGGTCTTGTGCGGTGCGATTGCCTTACGCTGTTCCATGGCCGTTGCTCCCTGGCCGCCACCCGGCGGCCGCGATCGGCGCAAGTTGCGCCTCCGCGTACTCGCGGTGCTCCCGTAGACGCTCCTCGAGGATCTCGAGGGCGACTTCCTTCTGGCCTGCTCTGAGTGCCTTGTTGATGTCCGCGGCGACCTGTTGGCCGGTGCGCCGGGTGATCCGCTCCCAGGCGGCGTCGAGCAGCGGCCGGAAGTCGCCCCGTGCTGCCGGCGCGTCGCTCTGCACCGGCTGCTCCGGCGCCACAGGTGCCCCAGCCGGCGCGAAGTTGATCGGGTTGAGGTACGCCTGGCCGGCGTCTCCGCCAACGGGGTTGAGGTTCTCGAGCTCGCGGATCTCGTCGGCGTTCAGCCAGCCCCACTGCCGGGCAATGGCGTAGGCGTCATAGCGGTCCTTCAGGACGCCCCGCATGAGGGCGTCGAAGTTGAACTGCACAAAGTGGTTTGATTCGCTCGGAAGGAAGAGCTTCTGTTGGATCGTCTCTTCCCACCGGACGGCCCACGGCCGCATGCAGAACATGACGAACGCCTGGTTGAAGGACTCGACGCCGGTACCCCAGGAGGTCGTCTTCTCGTGCTCCTGGATGAGGTGCAGTGGAACGCGGAAGACGCGAGCGACGTCGGCGATCTGGAACTGCCGTAGTTCCTGGAGTTGGGCATCGACGAGCTTCATGCCCGTCTCTTTCCACTGCATCCCCTCTTCCAGAACCATGACGCGCCAGGCGTTGTCGAGACCGCCGTGGCGACTCTTGATGTCGTTGGCAATCCGCTTTGCGGCCTCCTCGGAGAGTTTCCCGGGGTGCTGCGCGATACCGCTCATCTGGACGCCGTTCGAGAAGAATTTCGAGGTGAACTCCTCGGCGGCCAGCGACAGGCCGATGCTTTCTGCCGCCAGACGAATCGGAGACTTGCCGAGGAACCCGTCGAACCCGAGCGCCGGGATGTGCAGGATGTTCCGGGCTGGCATGACGGTCTCGTTCTGGTTCCAGGTAATTACGGTGTAGAGCAGCCCTTCCTTGTCATCGAGCATGACCAGCGGGACGCGAAGCGGCGGGATCGGCCAGAGTTCCACCGGCCTCCCGCGGCCATCACGCACGATCTCCGCGTAGGCGTTCCCCCAGATCAGGGCGTGCGCCATCATGGTTTCCTTGAACGTGAACGGAGTCATGAGCGGGTTCGGCCGGTTGTGAATCAGTTGGTGGACCGCGTGCTCCGGAGTCTTGATCTTTCCGGTCGGTGTTTGGACGTAGGCCGCCGCCGGCAGACTGGCGAGCGTCTCGGCGATGACTTTGACGCACGCCAGGACCGCGGTGCACTTCAGGGCGGTGTTCTCGGTGACGACCGGCCCGGCGGACGACGAGAGGTGAAGCTGGTCCCAGAGCGCCGGCGAAACGGTCTTGAGGCCGGAGAGGAACGTCCGCCGTTCCGCGAAGTCGGCCACGGTGCGAGCGAGGTGACCCATCAGCTCCGCTCCAATGCGGCGCCCTGCCACAGGAGCAGGACACCCGCGACGATGAGGCCGGCTGGGCGGGCGAGCAGCCACGCGCCGACGGTCAGGCACACCATCCCCGCGCCGGCCGCGAGGTCGGCAGCGATAGACTTGGTTTTGCTCACGTCAGAAGACCCTGATGCCTTGCGATTCGTAGATGCTCTTGACACCGATTCCGGGATCGGCCATCAGGCAGGACATCCCGAGGAGGGTCGCAACCACGGCGTCGATCCTGGCGCGGGCCGAGGTCTTCACCAGCCGCTTCAGTTCCCCGGTCGAGGTCTTGGTCATGGCGTTCATCACGCACCAGCGGAGGAGCGGATTGCCGTCGTGGCGGAGTTTCCGGGACAGGACCAGGTCCTCGAGGCGCATGATCGGGCCGGTCATGTTGACGGGGCCCTGCGGGACCTCGACCATCGGAACTCCGGCATCCACCAGGCGTGGCGCCACCGAGTACGACAGCGCGCGGTCGTAGCCAACCTCTCTGACTGCATAGGTTTTGCACAGTTCCGAGAGATCATCCTCGATGTACCGGTAGTCGGTGAGGTTTCCCGGGGTCACCCGCAGCCAACCCTCGCGCACCCATTGCGGGTACGGGGCCCGGTCGATGTCCGACCGCCGCGCGAGGTTGTCTTCCGGACACCAGGCGACGGTCTGGACCGCGAGGAGGTCATCCATCGGGAAAAGCGTCGCGCGGGCCGTCAGGTCGGTCGTGGAGGCCAGATCGAGGCCGCAGTAGCACTCCCGGCCACCAAAGTCCCGCCAGCCGACCAGTGCTGGGTCGTAGCAGGCATTCCAGTCCTCGAGGCGGATCCATGGGGTGGACGTCTGGGTCCGCACGTTGAGCCGAAGCCGCTTGAACGCGGCCTCCTCGGCCGGCTTCTTGAGTGCCTGCTGAAAGGATTCCCGAAGGCTGTCGAGGTAGACGCTGATTCCGAGGTTTGGGTTGGCCTTCGCCCAGGTCGATTCGTCCTTCCAGTCGTCTCCCTCGTCGAGGGTGGCGATGAACGAGAAGAACGAGTCGTCCTCGATCACGCCCTGGACAACCTGGATACCGTACTCGTGGATCTCGGCGTAGACGGTTTCCGGGTCCTCGTCCCCCGCGGTGGTGATGTTGAGGATCATCGGCTGCCGGCGCGCACCCATGCCGGTCTTCAGGACGTCGTACAGGCCCCGATCCTTGTGTCGGTGGAGCTCGTCGTTCACGACGCCGTGAGGGTTAAGGCCGTCCGCGGTCTTGTGGTCGGCTGACAGAGGCTCAAACTTCGACCGCGAGGCCGAGATCGACATATTGAGGCGCTGAACGTCGATCCGACTCGAAAGGGCCGGCGAGGCCTTGACGACGGCCGCGGCGTCGTCCCAAACGAGGCGCGCCTGGTCGCGCTTGGTGGCCGCCGCGTAGACCTCAGCGCCAGGTTCGCCGTCGAGAACCAGCAGAATAAGGGCGATGACCGCCGCGAGGAACGTTTTGCCGTTCTTGCGGGCGAGCTCCACAAGAGCCTCGCGGTATCGGCGGCGGCCATCGGCCCGAGACCAACCGAAAAG
>Ga0182027_10008367_pt1 | contig 15076 bp, 15 predicted proteins | sample 712E1DmetaG_FD_121300 | JGI IMG/M metagenome (GOLD analysis project Ga0182027, IMG submission 121300) | Permafrost microbial communities from Stordalen Mire, Sweden - 712E1D metaG (Illumina Assembly) | ecosystem: Environmental > Terrestrial > Soil > Wetlands > Permafrost | place: Sweden... | reverse complement strand
GCTACAGAAACAATCGAGGCCATTGCCACTGCCTCCGGATATTTGCAAAGCGCGGTGGGCTCGGCCGTTTACACCATAAATATGCCTGTCATCCACTGTCCCACTGGCAGCGGCAGTTGCTTTGACAACTTTACCGGTCCTGCGGGAACCGCGCTGCCCACTTACAACTCCAGCTGGGTATTGGCCGGTGGCACGAACTCGGCCTTCACCACAGGCTCGAACAGTGCACAGGTCTCCGGCTCCGCCAGCTCCGTTTACTACTACTCCGGGTCCACCTCGGACACTGCGCAGATCTCCCTTGCCCCGTCCAGCACGACTATCGGCTATGCAAAACTGGCCTGTGTAAGGGTGTCAAGCGGTATTGCCGGATATTGTGTGGGTTTCAGCGCTGTATCAAGCGGGAATTACACCAATTGTTATGTGATGAAGAATTTTAAGTACCTAAGTGGCGGAAGCTGCGGAACAGTCTCGGCAACCGCAACCCACACTCTGGGACTGGTCGCGTCAGGAACCTCCCCGGTCAGCTTAGCCGTCTATGTAGACGGAGTTCTCAAGGGAACCGTTACGGATAGCTCCAGCCCGTATACTGTGGCCGGATCGGGATTTGGATTGCAGGGAGACGGGACGCCCGCCGACAGCACCGTGAACGAATGGCAGGATTACAGCGGCAGTTCCTCAGGGGTCTCAATTATTTCCAGCCCGGGAACCGGCACATCTGGCTCGGTGCGAACTCCAACGATAGGCGCCAGGACCCCGGCTATGGTGGTTGAATAAGCCGCCACCCCTTCCCACAAATAGCAACGGCCAGCCCGAGGGCTGGCCGTTGCTGCTAGTGGATGTTATGGGTTGCTGATTAGTTGTTGTTCTTGCGGGGCTTGCCCCAGGAAAGAACCTCCAGATCAACCTTAGCAAGCCCGGGCTTGATCATCTCCAGTTTCTGGGCGGCGCCATACGACAGATCCAGGATGCGCCCGCTGTAAAGGTAGCCGCGATCGGTAATGCGCACCACCACCGAGCGCCCGTTGCTGCGGTTCACTACCCGCACCACCGTGCCAAAGGGCAGGGTTGGATGGCAAGCGGTCATGGCGTACATATCGAAGCGTTCTCCACTGGCCGTCTTCCGGCCGTTGAACACGCCTCCATACCAGGAGGCGACGCCGTGGAGCGCATGGGTTGTTGAGTTATCAGCCGGATTTTCCGGCGCAAGCAAGGCAGGCGTCGCATCCGCTATCGGAGCCACTGGGGGCGCCGTTACCGCCGGCCGGGATAGCCGGGCATCCGCCTGTACCGACCGCGGGGAAACTGCCAATACCCCCACGACCAGCAAAACAGAGGAAACTCCCGCCGCCAGCCAGATCCGTAGCGAAGTTTTCGCGTTCACTTTGCTAGATTTTCGTCTTTTCTCCATCTTCACATTTTACCAATTCGATACTATTTAATCTGCATGTTATCTAAATGCATACGAGGAAAACTTGCCCAAAATGGCACCAATTCCAAGGCTTTTCCCGTATAAGTTCTTGCCTCCCTATCACTTATAAGTTGCACCAAAACCAGTGCATTTTAGCGTATTTTTTTGCCCCAAATGGCCCCTTTTGTGCCTTTGAACTCAAAAGCCCCGGGTACGATCCCAGTGCAGCCTGGAACCCATATTTTGCCGTCAAGGGGGAGGGCGAAGCCGCCATGGCCCCCCCAACAACTTCCGTTGTAGCCCCGGCAGCTACATTTCCTGGCCGCCAAAGTAGCCTGAACGGTATATTTTTGTTCTCAGGGGGTCAAATTCATGAGCTGCATCGGTATTGGTTTCCGTGTTTTTGCCTGTTTTGCCCTGTTTTCAGCCTTTGTCGCCCTCACCCAGCAGCCGGCCACCACTCCACCAGGTCCCGTCCCACCGGCCATCCTCGCTGCTAAAAAGATATTCATCTCTAATTCCGGAGCCTCCACCCAGTCATATAGCGGGGGGCAGAATCGGGCCTACAACCAGTTGTATGCGGCTCTCCAGGCATCTGGTTTCTTCGAGACGGTTGGTGATCCATCCGATGCCGACCTGGTCCTGGAACTCCAGATCTCCGACTCCGGCCCCGGGTCTGCCACCTTCAGGCTCCTCATCTATGACCGCAAGACCCGTTTTCTGCTATGGACCCTGCTGGAACCGATCACAGTATGCAACCGGCAGAAGACCTGCGACGCCAATTTCGACGAGGCCCTCCCGGTTCTGCTTCTGAATTTTGAGAAGTTGGCCGGTAAAGCCCCCGGCGCAGCCCACTAAGGCCGGCCCTACAGCCCTCTTGGAGTGTCGGTAAATCTCCGGGTTCTCCAATTTTCGCTTGGCCGGGGCCCCACAGACTCGGGATCCCCAGCAAGCGATTTCTTGCTCGGTGGGGTGAAGGGACAGGTCTTCATCCGTGGGGTGGCCGGGAGAAGTGCGGAAAGCCAAGGCTCTTAATTCCCCGATTCGGGCTACGACTTGTTCTCCGGCACGACCTTGGCGCCCTTTCCCTGCTGGGCTTCCACGTGGAAGCGTTTGTAGTCGTAGCAACGCTGAACAATGTGCTGGTGTATTCCCTTCAAGAGCATAAAACGCGCTTGCAACGTAATATCCGCGCCCGTGTTAAACCAGATCTCGCCGTTGACCGGAGCCTGATCGAAGCAGAAGCGAGTGCCCTTCTGGATATTGACGAGAGCGCCGCCGCCAACATGAAAATTGTTATCGATTGAGGCTTCCAGGCGTGTCACCTGACGATCGGCCTCATCCACCCACACCGTTCCTTGCAGCTTCTTGGAGAGATCCTCGCTCAGGCCGTGAGCCTTGAGGTCTTTTTTGCCCACAAAGTCATAGATGAGTGTTGAGCGGCCGCGAAAAATCTCCCGGCGAGGATTGCGCACATCGGCAACTTCCAGAATGTGGAACAAGCTGACGTTCTGGCCCTCTTTGTGCGTTTCCGTCTCTGGCTTTTCTGCCTTCTCCACGGCCTTGGTCACGCGCTCAGTCTCCTTTTTCTGCTCCTCATCCGTCAGCGGCTTCCCATCTTTCTTCACCTTCCGCGCAATCTCATGCCCGTGAACGAAAAACACCTCGGACTCATGGCTCTCGGTCTTGGTGACCTTCCCTTTGGAGTCGATCTCCTCAACCACAATCGACACGCTGAGGGTGTAGTTCTCGCGCACTTTGTCGAGCGTTTTCTGGTGTTCGCGAACCTCTTTCATTAGCTGCGGAATCGCGGGTAACGGAGGGTTGGCAGCCTGCTGGGTCTGCGCCGGAAGCGCGGGTAGCAGAGGCAGAAGAATAGCAGCAAGCGGGAAGATATGTAGAGCGTGCATGAAGGCAAATCCTCTCGGATAAATTGTATTCAGTACAAACGCCAGCCGGAATTGCTAAGGATACGCGCCTGACAACTGAAAAGTTGCGCGTGTGCAGCCGGTTCCCCGGCAAATCTCTGCACATATTATTGTTGTGAACCGGACTCCGCCACTTCAAGCTGCTCGCCGGGCTTCAGGTAGCCCTTGCGCCGAAACCATTCTTCCATGGCCGGCTGAAGCCGGTCGAGAGGCACGCGCGCCCCTGCTTCCAGCACTCCATCAGCTACGGGCAGCGTGTCGTCAAAAACCGGGTCGTTGGTAAAGTTGCGCATGGCGAAGTTATCAATCCAGCCAATAGGGCACGCGTGCCGGAGGCCGTTGACATCTATTCGTTGAACTGACAACCTGCGCGCGAACATGCTTCCAATGTAATGGATGCGGGCTAACGGCCTTCACCCGCACTAACTATTACAACCAGCCGTAACGCCAGCGCCCTCTCCGGCTCACGTGTTGACAGGGCCCCTCGCCACTGCCTAGAATCTAAGAGGAGAAGTCTGTTGTTTTTCTGGATTAAACACCAGAAATATCAGTGGTTTAGAGGGTTTCAACCAGGTATGGGCAACAACCATTTACCAGCCGGATCAGAGAGCGGGGAAGATGCCTGATGCGCGCGTCAGTCCGCGAGAGCGGCTGGTGCTTACGGCCATCATCGAACAGTACATTGCCACCGGCGAACCCGTGGCCTCGCAGACTGTCGCCCGTCAATTCTCCAATAAGGAGGGCTTGAGCTCGGCGACAATCCGCAATGTGATGTCCACGCTGGGCGAGACGGGCCTGCTGGAGCAGCCGCACACCTCGTCTGGCCGCGTGCCCACCGCTGCCGCCTTCCGCTATTACGTCGAGCAGATTACGCATCCAGGCCGCATAGCCGCCGGTGCGCAGGCGGCCAACCTGGGAGCGGCGCCGCCAGGCTCCTCGCCCCTGAGCGAAGCCCGCCGCGAGCAGATCGAAGAGAGCTTCAGCGGCGTCACCAGCAGCAACGACTACCTGGAGCGCACCTCGCACGTGCTGGCGCTTTTATCCAGCGGGCTGGGAGTGGCGCTGGCCAGTTCCACGGCGGGCCAGGTGCTGGAGCACATTCACTTTTCGAGGCTTTCGACGGGCCGTGTGCTGGCCGTGCTGGTCACACAAGCCGGTGCCGTGCAGGATCGCGTGCTGGCCCTGGACCGCGAGCTGAGCCATATCGAGTTGGAGACAGCCGCGCGCTATCTGAACGAGAACTTCCGTGGATGGCCCATCGAGCGCATCCGCGCCGAGGTGGCCCGGCGCGTGGAACTGGAGCAGGCTGCCTACCGGCAGATGCTGGACTCAGTGGAGGAGCTTTGCCGCAAGGGAGCGCTGCAAGGCGGAGAGGCCAGCCCAGCGATTTATGTGGACGGAATGGCCAACCTGATTGCCGCCGAGGTGGACCGCGAGCGCCTGCGCCAGATGCTGCTGGCTCTGGAAGCCAAACAACGTCTCGTCGAGTTGCTCACCGCTTACGTGGACGGCCGTCAGCAGGAGGTGCGCGTGGTGGTGGGCCTCGGTCAGGAGGGTCTCGACGAAGCCTCGCAAGCCATGCAGGATTTGGTGCTCATCGGCGCTCCGGCGCGACTGGGCGAATCCAACCTGGGCACCGTCGCCGTTATCGCACCTACCCGCATCCAATACCAGGAGATGATTCAGGCGGTGCGCTACATTGCCCGGCTCTCTGAGCGGCTGCTGGAAGTTCACGCTGAGTAGAGGCGGGGAGCGCAACAGGCCCAAATCGGAATCCGCGTTTCTCTCGATAAGGTAGTGTGAAGACGGCGCTGGCCACGGTAGTTATCATGGAAACAAATGACAAAGATTTTTCGGAGAATGCATAGAACGATGCCGGAACAGGACACAGAGTTGACCTTGTCGGAGGAGGCGGCTGCTTCGCTGGCCGATAATTCCGCGATCGATATGCCCGCTCAAGAGCAGGATCGGGCAGCGGAAGAAGCCCCGCCCGTTCCCCGCGCAGAATATGACCAACTCAAAGCCGAGCGCGACCAATTGCTTGACCGGCTGGCCCGCCTGCAGGCCGAGTTTGAGAATGCCCGCAAGCGGGCAGAGCGCGAACGAATCGCGGACCGCGACTATGCCATCGTGAACGTGGTCGAAAAGTTTCTGCCAGTACTGGACCATTTTGAGCTGGCGTTGAAGTCAGCCGGTACGGTGGAACAACTGCGTTCCGGCGTCGAGTTGATTGTGAAGCAGATGGAGGAAGTTCTGCGTCAGTTGCAGGTGACGGCGATTCCGGCGGAGGGGGCAAAGTTTGACCCGCGCCACCATGAGGCGCTTGGCTCGGTGGAGCGCCACGACCTGCCCGACCAGCACGTCGCCGAAGTAATTCGCCGCGGCTACAAGCTGCGCGATAAGCTGTTGCGCCCGGCGCTGGTGCGCGTGGCATCCAACCCCAAACAGACAAGCGAGTAGCCGGGAAAATCCGCTGAATGAGGACCGTATGAATTATCCAGGAAAGCTTTTACAGACCAAGACATTGTTTGCATTTGCGCTTGCATCTGTGCTGATCGGCTCCCTGGTGCAGCAGTACCTTGGACGCGGCAAGCTGGATGAGCCGAATTGCGATTTCTACGTTTACTACTTTGCCGCGCAGATAGTTCACGATAACCCGCATGCCAATCTTTATGACGGAACAACGTCTAAAAGCCCAGAAATGCTCAACGCGGCGGCCAGCAGCGCGCTCTCGATATATGCAACTAGGGCTGGGATCGGCGATGTCATGTATTATCTTTACCCGCCGCTGCTGGCCGACCTCCTGGCGCCTATCTCCCGGATACCGCTGAACCTGGCCGCCACTTTGTGGCGAACCCTCAATTTGGCTCTGGTGCTAGCCTCCGTAATTTTGCTGGCCAATATGTTGCGCATCCCCATCCTGAGTTTTGAGTTTGTTGCGCTCCTCCTGGCAGGATACAGCTTCTTTCCAATCCACGAAGCTCTTATGACCGGACAAATAGCACTCGTTCTGCTCGCGCTTTGGACGGCCGGCATAGCCGCCTATCGCGATGGCCGCATAGTTCTCTCGGCTGCTATTTTTGCTCTGGCTACCGCTCTCAAGGTTACTCCCATTTTGCTTCTTCCCCTGTTTATTATCTGGAAAGACCGGCGATGGATCGTTTCTTATCTGTCTGCCTCCCTCGGTCTTCTCTCGGCGATGATCGCGATCAACGGCGGGCAAGCCATTCGCATCTATTCCTCGGTCCTATCGGCCATGAGCGGCGGCATTCCAAGCCCGATTAACAAGACTCTCGGCTCGCTAGTGTCCTGGGTATACTACGGAAGAATATTCACCACATACTCCATACAAGAGATCATTGCCAACCAACCCAGTTATCTACTGATCGCCGCGAGAGTCGCCAGCGGGGCATTCTATCTGTTCTGTTTATTCCTCGTTTGGCGCAGTCGTCGAATCGGGCGCATATCGAGAGCGGCGGCGATAGCGGTTTTCAGCTTGGTTACCCTATGTGTCTCGCCTGTCTCGTGGAGGCATGGCTACAGCGTTGCTTTCATTGCTCTTGCATATTACTGGGTAATGGCGCTGCGCAACCCTCGCACGCGAACTCTTCACGCCGTGCTGCTTACGCTGACAACCTTTACGACCGGGTGTATCTTTGTTGAAGCTGTAGTTGATGCCGCGGTTCGTTATCTCTTGCCTCAGATTTGCATTATATTTCTGGCCGCTTTATGGGTTGCCTTCTCCATGCTGTTCAGCGTGAGCGTGCTCTATCACGTCAGCGAAGATAGCCAGATAAGTGGCAAAGGAAAAGATATTGGGGGTGAAGTGTATGGGCTTTAGCCTGTACATTATTGCCGCAAATTGGATTGGGCATTGCTCCCGTGGGATTTTTTCAATACAAATTGCTTCCCCTCAGGGGCTGAAGTCCGGAGCTGTTTGCGATTCTACATACGAGCTGATGTCCGTACTCTTTTGGGGCAACCGATTTTCAGGCAGGATTGAAGACTAGCGTGAGCAAAGCCGACTATTACGAGGTTCTGGGCGTCTCGCGCGACGCCAGCGATCAGGAGTTGAAGAGCGCCTACCGAAGGATGGCGCGCGAGCACCATCCTGATCTACACCCCGGCGACCATGGCGCCGAGGAGCGATTCAAGCAGGCCAGCGAGGCCTACCAGGTGTTGAGCGACACCGACAAGCGCGCCGCCTACGACCGCTACGGCCACGCCGGCGTCAGCGGAGCCGGCCAGGGATTCGGCGGACCCTTCGCCGGTGGTGTGGATATCGGCGATCTCTTCGGGGATCTCTTCGGCGAGATATTCTCCATGGGCGGCAGCCAGCGCCGCGCCACCCGCCAGCAGCGTGGCGACGACCTGCGCTTCGATCTAACCATCGACTTCGAGGCAGCCATCTTCGGCTACGAGACAGAGGTGAAGATTCGCCGTCAGGAGCCTTGCGACGCTTGCAGGGCTAGCGGCAGCGCCTCCCGGCGCGGACCCACCACCTGCGGCCAGTGCAAGGGCCATGGACAGGTTCGCTTCCAGCAAGGCTTCTTCTCCGTGGCCCGCACCTGCCCGTCCTGCGGCGGCATGGGACAGGTGATCAGCGACCCCTGCTCAACCTGCCGCGGCGAAACCCGCGTCACCAAAGAACTCAAACTCCACGTAAAGGTGCCGCCCGGCATCGAGACAGGAACCCGCATCCGATACGCAGGTGAAGGCGATGCGGGACGCGCCGGCGCGCCCAAGGGTGATCTCTACGTAGTACTCGCCATTCGCTCCCATGAATACTTTCAGCGCGACGGCCATAACCTGCGCTGCGTCCTCCCCATCAGCTTCCCCCAGGCCGCTCTCGGCGCCGAGATCGAGATTCCCTGCATCGGCGGCAACGTGACCCTCAAGATCCCCGAGGGCACGCCCAGCGGTAAGGAGCTGCGCGTACGCGGCAAGGGCGTTCCCTTCCTCAACGAGAGGGGCGCCGGCGACATGATCGTGAAAGTGATGGTCGAGATTCCACGCAAGCTCTCCCGCGCCCAGCGCGAATTAGTCAGTCAACTCGCCGGGTCACTTGCCGTCGAGAACAAGCCCGCATCCGCCAGCCTCATCGAGAAGATGAAAGATTTGTTCAACTAACGAATTTCAGGATGAGGGATGGAATTCATCCTTGTGCGAATGCGCACTTCTGTGATTTCATTGCAAGTCCATATTGTGACAGGATGAGCCCCCGGCCGCCCGCAGAAGAACAATGTATACTGCAAACCCGGAGTAATAATCCCAATTATTTTATCAGCTCTTGGGGTGGCGGAAAAATATCAAATAACGGAAACGCCTAAAACTCTCCGCGACCCATCCCGGTCGTGTGACCGGAGGTGTGCGCGATGGATAATGCCCCTTTTCTTTTCAGCTTCTTAAGCAAATAAAAGTAAACCACATGGAGTGATTAATATTCTCCGTCAGACATCAGGGAAAATCATCATGAAGGAAATATTTCTTTGAGGCGGTTATTTTCTGATGGCACATCTCTGGTTACAAGACTCGGATGGATGGTGCGCACGGAGGCTGGACGCCGCGCAGTACGAGCTTGCCGCCTCCCCGATTCCGCAAGCTGTCGAGGCTTCAATGTGTATGGCAAGCGGGAAAACAGCGCGGCTCTTCCGGTCGGAGAGCAGCGGGATGCCGACATGGGCGTTGATCGCCTCGCGAAACTCCGGTGTTCGCGTAAACAGCCGCGGTGTGACTGCCGGCATGTGCGTACTTTCAGATCGAGATGAGATTCGTACCGGCGACGGAACCCGGTTTTTCTTTTCCACGGAGACGCTGGCCACGGTCGTTGCGTTCCCCGGATCAGAGCGGCCGGTTTACTGTGGTCGCTGCCGCGAGCCAATCGAGGTAGGCGCGCCGGCCGTGCGCTGCCCCGGCCCCGGATGCGGCATCTGGTTCAACGAGTCGGCCGAGCTGCCTTGCTGGACATATACCGACAAGTGTCCCATCTGCGGCCACCCAACACCTCTCGACACGGGCTTTTCTTGGACACCTGAGGACTGATGCAAATTAAGACTCTCGCCATTATCGTAGCCGGTGTCGGCAATACCGGTTCTCATCTTTTGCCGCACTTGGCGCGCATGCCTCAGGTGGAGCGGATCACTATGGTTGACCACGATGTTTATGACGAAAAGAATCTCCTCGTACAGGACATCGACAGTTGCGACATCGGAAAACCAAAAGTCTCCGCTCAGGCAGAAAAGTTGCGCAGAATTAATCCGCGTCTTGATGTATCTGCAATGCAAGAGCGGATTGAGGATTCGCCACTGGGAAAGCTGCGCTGCGATCTTCTGGTGAGTTGCCTTGATTCTCGCGCGGCTCGGCAGTATGTTAATCAGGTTGCCACGAGGCTGAATATGCCGTGGATCGATTGCGGGATTCTTGGTAGCCAGAACCTTGTGCGCGTGAATTCCTACGCGCCCGGGCAGGATGCGCCGTGTTTAGAGTGCTCCTGGGGACCTGATGATTATTCGCTGCTGGAACAGGAGTATCTGTGCGGTGCGAGCAGCGGGGCCGCATTTCACACTATGGCGTCTTCTGCACTGGGCGCGCTGGCCGCTTCTCTGATGGCGCTGGAAATCGCAAAGTTGTTCTCCGGTGAATTGACAGTGCATGCAGCTTCAAGGCAGATACTTCTCGATGCGAATAACCACATACTGCGGGTTTCTTCGTTCAGGCGCAGTCCAGATTGCCGCTTTGACCACATGGCCTGGATTGTTAGCCCTTGGCGTTGCCAGCCTGAGTCCACGTCGGTTGCATCCGCATTGAAGGAACTCGGCAGCGTGCAAATCGAAGGACATCTGTTCGTGCGCAAGTTGATTTGCCCTGGATGCAAACGTCAGGAACAATCACTGCGCCTTAACCGGCCCTTGGCGCACTGCGCCACATGTGGACGGCGCATGGTCTCCATAGGCTTCGGCTCACTGGAATGCCTGGATGCGGATTCGGCAGGTGAGTTTTTAAATCTCACTTTGGCGCAAATCGGATTGCGTGACGGAGACATCATTAACAGCGGCAAGAACAATCATTGGCTTATGGAGGCAGCATGAGCGCAAATCAGATTAGCGGCAGCGATGTCATCTATCAGCGTTTTATGGAGCGCCAACGTGCTGAAGGCATGGCTCTGGCTAAGTCGAGCGATATTTTGAGCTTGCACATTCCGCCAATGGCGCCGGCTCACTTTGTTGCTGAATTCTTGTGCAAGGGATTGATTCGCGATTCCGCCGGTGAAATCACGGAAGGTAATCGGTTTCAGGTTGGCGTGTGGTTCCCTGCGGACTACCTGCGGCGCGCAGATCCGTTTGAGATGATTCGCATGTTTACTCCAGGCGTCTGGCACCCCAATGTCAGTCAGGATCTTCCGTTGATATGCACGGGGCGCATTTCTCCTGGGACCCCCCTTGTCGACATACTCTTCCAAATTTACGACATTCTGACCTACCAAAAATATAACCCCAGAGAGGATGACTCGCTGAACAGGGCTGCCTGTTCATGGGCACGCGAAAACCATAATCTTTTCCCTACTGATCGTCGCCCGTTAAAACGTCGCTCTTTAAACCTGGAGGTGTCTTCAAAATGATTGCTGAAAATGAATTTGCAGCAACGACTTACCGCGTGCTCAATAAATTCGCACACGAGATGACGCCCTCTGGCACGTGGAATTGGAAATGCGTCGTCAAAAACGGCACGAAGCTGCCACTTGCTGCATCCTTCGATGAAGGCTTTCTGCAACTCGCATGCCGCTCTGATGCAATTTGCAAGACCACATTAGCTCTCGAAGATGCCATGCTATGCAACAAAATGCTGGCAGGAGGAGTAAAGCTTGCGCTAGACCCATCTAGCAGGAGCCTCCATTTGCGCTCTGACATCGTGGTGCTGGACGAATTGCAGTTGCGGGATCGGCTGGAGTGGGCGCTGCAAGGCTTTCACGATGGCAATCGCTTGTTGAAGTCACCCGCATCGCACAAAGACCATCGGATATCGCAATCCGCGCCCGTTCCTGATGCTGATCTTGCAGATCTGCTGCGCGATATCTCCTGGTCCTGCGCGGAGCGTGAACAAAACGATTTTTCCGCGGATCTAGATGCGAGCGGAGCTCCTCCCGCAAGCATCCGAATGAACGGAAACAGTCTTGTGCTGAGCGTGGAATTGCTTCGCTGCAATGCAACGGCGGATATAGCACGCCAGGCGTTGGCAATTTATCTACTGACGGCTAGCTGTTCGTTGCGTATGATACGCGCCTATGCAGAGCATACAGATGACCAGATTTGCTTTGGATTTCACGTCAGTCTGCCATCCTGCCCGGCACCGGAGGAGATTCAACATGCCTTGGCTGCCCTCTCCGTTGCCTACCGGACATGCGCGAGAGAAACAGCCGTTCTGCTTCATGGCGCGGCAGCCAAGCATTACCTGGCTGCATGCAATACATCAACCACAGACGACCACCAACACGATAAGGAGAACTGACGATGGGAAAAGCAAATAGCGTACTCGAAATCCCTCTGGAGATCAGCGATGTCTCAGGGCAGAAAGTCTTTTCCGTGACGAATGCGCCCACTAACAACACGGTAGGCGAGCTTGTCCACGAGATGCTCGGCAAAATGGATCTCCCTCGCAATGATGCAAACGGAGCTCCATTGTCTTACCAGGCGCGACTCGAAAGAGAGGGTCGGCACCTCAATGCTTCCGAGCGCATTGGGGACGCTCTGGAGCGCGGCGACAAGTTAACTCTTCAGCCCAACATCGATGCGGGAGCAAATCTCTAACCGCACGCAACGAGGACACACAATGGCTTTGATGTTTCCATTCCGCTTTGCCGTGGCCATGTTCCGTGATGACGGCGCAAGCCTCGGAACCGTGCCAGTGAATCGTGACTGGGAACCTGAATATGAGTGGACGCGTTTCTATTATCAACGTAAGGGAGAGTTGGCTCTTGAGGGTAATGGAAATGCGTCCGTTCTTCCGCTTTGGGAATATACGCTGGGGGAACCATACTGCCGCGGCTACCGCGTCCAGATTGCGCAGCCCGGCCACCGTCCGGTAGCCGTTGATTTTCCAAAAACCAATTTCCGCAATATCGCAAGCATGGCGGCTTCCCAGCTGGTAGCTCAGAATGAGCTTCGCGAAGGAGATTCCTACTCGTACATGGTGGTTGCACATCCAGCCCCCCAGGAGGAGCCGCGGCCTGGCGGGCTCACTGTTGCAAACACTTCACCCGGCGTTCCGGTTCAGGACGCTTCTCTCGAGACCTTTATGAATCGAGCACAGCCCAGTGGAGTTATCGACGCAGACGACATGCCGGTGTTTGTCCGCCGCCAGGTTCTTGACGAAGCGGCGGCGCTTACACATGCACATGAAGGAACTGAAGTTGGCGGGATACTGATTGGAAAGCTATGGCGCGACGCATCGGCGGGCGAGATATTCGCCGAAATCACCGCTCAGATACCCGCCGAATACACACTTGGCACTAACGTCAAGCTCACCTTTACGTCGCAAACCTGGGCTGCTGCGGATGCTGCCTTGCGGTTGCGCAACCGCGGCGAAGTGTCCTTGGGATACCACCACGCACACCCAGTGAAATTTTGGTGCAAGGGAAAAGAAAAGGAGTGCACCCCCGAGAAACAGAAAAGCTGTTATTTGGCGAAGGACTTTTTTTCTGCCGACGGCGAAGCCGTCATGCGTGCAGCTTTTCCGCGTGCATACAGCATCGCCATCGTTGCTAACGATACGGCTGTTACGGACTTGACGTTCAGCATGTTCGGCAATCGCAAGGGAATTACACAACCAAGAGGTTTTTATGTTTTGGAGGAGAACACCAGTGCCGCGAATTAATGCAGAGCAAATGAGCATGGCTGCCAGAATGTTGGAAGAGATTGGCAGCGCAGAAGAGGGATCCATGTCTCTCGACGATCGGCTGTCACTGTTGGCACGCCTGCGCGAGAGCGGCATGGAGAACGCTGCGGGTATCGACCGCTTTCTGCTTGATCGAATTGTGCGCCTGCACGAGTCGCTTTCGACAGTGCAGGAGCAACACGGACGGCTGCGTGAATTGATCAAAGAACTCACCGCACCGCCCTATTATCCTGCTGTGTATCTGGCACCCGCAAACACTCCCGCGGTGCAGGGGGCGATGGTGCAGACCGATAACGACAGGCGGGTCGTGCAATTGGCTGAGGGTGTATCGCTGGAGCAACTGAGGCCAGGGGATGAGGTGTTTCTTAGCCACGATCGCAACTGCCTGATCGCAAAATCCAGCACCCCGAGCTATCTAACCGGAGACGTGGCCATCTATAGCCGCAGCACAGCCGACGGCCGGCTGGTGTTGAGTGCTCACGATGAGGAAGTGGTCGTACTGGCCACGGCGGATCTGCGCGACGCGGAACTGAAGGCCGGAGATTGCGTTCGCTTCAGCCGCGCCATGGGCATGGCCTTCGAAAAGATCGAAACTGCCAAGGGAAAAGAGTATTTTCTCGAAGAAACTCCCCGCGATACTTTTGATGAAATCGGCGGCCTGGACCGCGAGATAGAGGCATTAAAGCGACTGTTTACCCTGCATATCTTCCATCCCGAAATGGCTGCCCAGTATAAGCTGCGACGCAAGAAAGCAGTTCTGATGGAGGGCCCTCCTGGAAATGGCAAAACCAAGGTTGCGCGCGCTGTATGCCATTGGCTGGCGAGTCTGTCACCGAGCGGGCGATCCCTTTTTATCAACGTAAAACCGGGAGCCTTGAACAGCGAGTGGTTCGGAGTAACTGAACGACACTATCGCGAGGTCTTCCGGGTTGCGCGTGAAGCTGCCGCCGAAGACCCGCATGTTCCGGTGGTGATTTTCTTCGATGAGATTGATTCCATCGGCGGAAACAGAGGCGAATCAATCAATCGGATTGATGATCGTTTGTTGAATGCTTTTATGGCTGAACTTCAAGGCTTCGAAAACTCCGGCAACATCGTCATTCTGGCAGCAACCAACCGCATGGACTCAATCGATCCGGCTTTGTTAAGGCCCGGAAGGCTGGGAGATCTCATCCTTCACTTTCCGCAGCCGAATGGAAAGGCTGCGCGCGCGATTCTCAGCCGTCATCTGCCCTCCGACATTCCGTATGCCGCAAACGGTGCGGGTACGATAACAGCCCGCGAAGAGATGCTGGACCTGGCGGTTGCGCAATTGTATTCCCTGAACTGCGATACGGAGTTGGCCAGGCTGAAACTGCGTGACGGAAAAGAGCGCATGGTGCGGGCCGCCGATCTGGTAAGCGGCGCGCAACTTGAAGCCATTGCATGTGCTGCTATTGAAAGGGCCTGCGTTCGCAATGCTGAAGGTGGGCCAAAAGGCATTTCCGCGGCAGATATGCAAGCGGCTATCTCAGACTTCTTCCTTGCAGCACCGCGCGCGCTAACGCCGCGCAACGCCAGAAACTACGTGCGTGATCTTCCCCTGGACGTGGATGTTGTTCGCGTTGATCTTGTTGAGCGCAAGGTTCACCATCCGCATCTGTACCGTGTAGAGGCGGCATAACATGGGCACAAATCCAACAAACTCCTCTGCCGGCTTGCTCCCCAGGCTGTGCGGAGCCGACATCGAATTGGGAAACTTTCTCGTCTGCGATGAGCGCGCGGGTGGAACCGGTTACTATGCCTCTCGAGCCTTGCTGGCTGAGATTGAGGGCCTGCCTCATCACCAAGCCGGTTATCTGAATACCTG
>Ga0182027_10008366_pt1 | contig 15076 bp, 13 predicted proteins | sample 712E1DmetaG_FD_121300 | JGI IMG/M metagenome (GOLD analysis project Ga0182027, IMG submission 121300) | Permafrost microbial communities from Stordalen Mire, Sweden - 712E1D metaG (Illumina Assembly) | ecosystem: Environmental > Terrestrial > Soil > Wetlands > Permafrost | place: Sweden... | reverse complement strand
TTTAATGAGGTATTCTATTTACCGCCACTCCCCATCCCAAACACCACCAGGCCCAGTGCCATGGCGTCGAACATGTTCCGGTGAAAATCATCCTTCCATTTCCGGTCTTGCGTGGCAAAGACCTTGAACTCGGGGAACCTTGCAATAATGACCCGCTTGACATCCTCTTTTGTGGCCCGTCCATTACCGCATAGCTGCTTGCGGATCGTCGTCGGGGCCAGGCGGATCACCTGGACCTTGTTCTTCTTGCCTATCGCCACGATCTCATCGGCCAGGACGTTGAGCAGGGCGACATTGCGGCTCTTGCCGAAGAAGGTCTTTTCCACGGCCAGAATGTCGGGCTTAAAGTCCCGGAGGAAGCCCTGCATGAGTCGGCGGCCTTCCTTGAGAACCGCTTCGGCCGACGAGCGGTTCTTGATGGTTTTGACTCCCTGATACGCGGGGCGGCCGTTTTCGAGGAGCGCCACACCCAGGTGGCGGGTGCCCGGATCAATCGCCAGAATCCGGGATGATTTTGTTTTTAGCATGGTATTGGTAATGAGTTACTTAGACTTTGGGACTTCCGCGTTCCCATAGGAGCGGTAATAGGCGACGGCCAGGGCGCAGGCGTCATAGAGGCTCATGCGCGGGTCTTCGCCCATCCAGGGCATGCGGTGCGGCGGCAGACGGAAGGCCAGTTCTGGGTAGAGTAAGGCGAGCATCCGGGCGACCACCGGCTTGGATGGCTCGACCTCCGATTGTGAAAAACTGATGACGACATCCCGGTGAGAGATGAACCGGATCTCGACGCCCATGCTCAGAGCCAATTTGGCCGCCGCCGCCAGAAACTTGCGAACGCGTTTGCAACGGCGGCAGTCGGGGGCGTCCCAGGGTTCCAGGACCAGGAAATCAGGGTGGTGTCTGTCCAGCATTGCTTTGAGCCTGGCCAGGCATTTCTCATTTCGGTTATTGAGCGGGACCTGACAGAGGCCCCAGTCGATGAGGGACCGCTCGCCCTCAAAGAAAGCGAACCCGAAGCCCCGGCGCCATGGATCGATGGCCATGACCCAGGGCCGCGATGATGCGTTTATTTTCATAGGTTTGTTGCTTATGAATCTCTCTCGCACCGCTCCTTAATGCGACACAATGATTCGATAACCTCCTTTCGGTTCATCCGTGATGATTCCTGCTGAATCATGACCGCCGCCCGTTCGGCGATGCCTTGCCGGACACAATTAAAAGCGGGCGAGAAGATCGTCTGCGAAGGGAGGTCGAAAATGAGTTCGTAGGCCGCAAGATCGGGCAAGGATGGTTTACTGGCGCCATGCTCGTGGCGTGAGACCTTGGCCCAGCTTTTGCTGCCGAGCAGTTGCGCGAGGGCGCATTCGGAGAGGCCCAGGCGCTTGCGAAGGGTGCGAAGGTAATTGTAACGTGTATCTTTCCTCATAGAATTAGAATGATGAAGATGGTGAAATGACGACCTTTATACTTCATATTTTAAACTGCCATTGATCTTGGCCAAGGGAATGGTTTGATACGAATATGCACATTCTAACGTCTTGAATCGTGTGTCATTTGAGGCAACGTAAAAGGATAGTACATTTGTTTTTAAATGTAAAGAGACCGGAAGAATATCCCGGCCTCTTTACCCACAAGAGATACTTTCAACGATTATTATCCTCCCATCACATCCTGCTTGTCCGCCTTTGGAGAGTGTCCAAATAGTGCCCAAAAACTGATGAGAGAGGGTAATCACTGAGATTGAATGAGGAAACATGAGAATGCGCTTAGGCCCGTCGTTACTGGCCAATATCGCTTTTACCAATATTTATGGGCAATCTAAAAACGCCTCAAACGGGTTCGATTCCCGTTACCCGCTTGATACGAGAACAGAGCGAAGGCTCTGTTTTTGTTTTAATTAAGCCAAAAGTGTCGGGATAATTTCTATGAGGCACCGAAAATTTAGACCATGAAAACGGAAAGTGTCCAAATAGTGCCCAAACTTATTCAAGGAGTGAGATGGCCCGTGCGCCAACTGATGGACATAAATGGGCATAACGCATCGTGGTCTGAATATCGGAATGACCCAAGAGTGTTTGGACTGCGAGGAGCGGTGCGCCCTTGGACGCGAGATGAGAGGCACAGGTATGTCGGAGTGCATGCCATCCTATCGGTTGGAGTCCCGCGCGCTTATAGATCCTCTCCAGTTCGTCGCAAGCTCTCTTTTGATTGATGAAGCCACCGACCTCACTGGGAAACACAAGATTCTCCTTCTCTTGCATCTTATTCTGAAAGCATTGGCGGATACGTTCATGCAGATCAACGTAGCGGGTCTTATAAGTTTTGGTGGAGCCAAGCCGGCCGCGAACAACCGACTTGTTGATACACAGCTTCATATTCTCAAAATCAAAGTCACGCCAGGTCAAGGCAATGATCTCGCCAAAACGGAGTCCGGCTTTGAGGGCCAGAAGGATCATATCATGCCACCTGCCCGATGTCGCACGAAGCAGGCGTTCGGATTCCTCGTATGTCAGATACCTGTATCCGCTGGGAGAAGTCTTGGGCATCCTGATTAGGGGAGGGGCTTCTAAATATTCCCATTCTACGGCTGTGTTTAAGCATTTTCTTAGGATGGATAAGTGATTCCTTAAAGTCTTGGCGCTGAGAATGCCACCTGTTCTTTTACTCCTCTTTTTTATCATGAGGAATTTGTATTCCTCTATTTTCATACTTGTGATCTTGTCTAGCGGCAACTTGCCGAAGAATGGAAGCAAGTTGTTCTTCAATACCGATTCTTTACTTATTATCTCTGAATATTTGTTGTTGGCCTTGGCATATCGTTCTATCCACAAGCGGGAGAATTGTTCAAAGGTCATGGGCTTCTCTCTCGGCTCATCATGGATGGGTTTTCCGGCCAACAGCTTCGAGTATAGATGAGCCTCATAGGCCATCGCGCCGCTCTTGGTGTTGACCTTGCTTTTGAAGCGATAGCGCTTATAGCCGTAGCGAAAATCAACATACCAGCTATTGCGCATTTTTCTGACTGGCATTGTCCTCCTTTAAAAGCTCCACACGGCAGCCTTCCAGATACTTTTCCAGGTCATTCAGGGCAAACCGCAGCGCCCCATTTATCTTATAAAACGGCAGCCGACCACTGTCTTTGATGCGGTAGAGCGTGGCCATGGAGACCCCCAAGAGCGTGCTTGTCTCCTTGGGATGAAGTAGTTGGAGTGCCATAGGTGGAGCTATGATTAATTGTTAAGGAGCGGACAAGCGGGATCGACTGATTCCCTAGGCTCCTCAAGCTTACCAAATAATGGATAATTTGTGAAATGGGGCCACAAATCAGCCTCATTTATCATTCATCTTCAATATAGCGTAATCACATGACTTCCCAAGGGGAGAGTTCGATATAAAATTGCACGGTGCCCTATGAGACCGTAAAAAACCGGCGTCCTCCTTCGCATGCCGGTTGTGCAAGGCTCAAAAAGCTCTTGACGCGTCCGCGTCTCTTATGGTAAAAGACCGATGAATTAATCGGAAGGTGACGACCGAAAGTTGCCTTTTAGATTGATGCCTGCTACATAAAGACCTTCGTTCGTGTGCCTGTTTTTTATAGAACGCCGCTGAAGCAAGCGGTCTTGTGTAAAAAGCAGGCGCAGGTGCATGAATGTATCGTAGAAATCATGGGGTTTCTGGATGCATTTGTGTGTACTGCAATTCCGGAAGCCTCATCTAAAAGGAGGCGTTCCGGTGCATCGCACAGATCCCATCTCACGACCCTTCATTGTTCATGTCTCAGTTGGGATGATTATCGGCCATGTACGCTCTGCGAAATCGAACTTCTGTGCCGACGTGCCTCGTGTGACCACTGCACATCTTGACGAAAATGGTATATTCTATATATACTATTATAAGCAAAGATCAAACCAACAATCAAAAACAAGTATTCTAATTAATGTCATTATAATTATGAAATCTGAACATAAAAAACTGCTTATTGCCCCGCTCCTGCTTTTATCAGTAATTATATTGTCAGCGTGCTCAGTAAGTAAACCGGCAGCAACCGAAAATAATGAAAATACTGCCGCACAGACCAATGCTGTTTCGGACATGAAAAGTGGAGTTAAGCTCTATAAGAATGAGCAATATGGATTTAGCTTCAATTATCCGGCATCTTGGTATATATCTCCATGTGGCTCAACTAATTTGTTGATCCTGATAACGGATGATGAAAAGTTGAAGTGTGAGAATGGCCCTTTCGATCATTCAGGTGCTAGAATTATATCTGTAGAAGAAGACGCCAATCCAGAAGCCATTGAGATAGAGAAGGAACTATTGAACAATTATAGATATATAGAGAAGAATATCGTCAGCAATGGCGTTGGTCTTATACAGCTCGATGGTGTTATAGATGATCGCACCCCAGAAGGTGGGCTGACGGGTGATCATAATCGAGTGCTGTATAGTTATATACCCTTTAAAAGTCATTATTTAGTTGTATCTACAAGTAATTTTATACCAAAGAAAGGGGATCTCAGTAAGGAAATATCCAATGTAAAGGAATACAATGAGATCGTTGGTACGCTTATGCTTTATAAGTAAGTGCTGGCCTTATAGTTATGTTATATGGTGTTGGAGGATCATTTACAACACAGTTGTAAATCTGAAATAAGAAAAGGAGAGGTGACGATGAAAAAGAGATTGTTGTTAGTGATTGCGATGTTTTTGGTGATTAATTCCTTTGGCTGGGCGCTTTCCGGTGAGGACATTGCGAATGCCGCATTGCAACATGCGGTAGGCTCTCTCGGTAACTCATGTAAGGAATTCGTAAAAACTGCGGTGAAGGAGGCAAGCGGCGGTAGGGTGCTGTTGGGATCAGGCTATCGCCAGTGTTATTTAGATATCGCTCAGGAAATAACGGACAAAAACGCTTTGCAGCGGGGAGATCTCATTCAAACATCTTTCGCTAATGGTGGCTCAGATACCCAGGCTGCTACTTATGTGTTTCATTCCGCAATCTTCCTAAGATATCAGGATAAGGTCGCTGGCACTTATCTGGTCGTAGATTCTAATTATCATATTCCGGCTGATTCCCTGGTCCGAATTCATGATTGGAACCCATTTGAATCAGCCGCCGGGAATGGGACTCGGGTCTATTTCTATCGTGTAGCCGGTGAAACACAAACGTATGCCTACGACAATAATGCGAAACTTTGCCGAGACCTGGTTGTCCATGATAATAACTGGAATTACTATTCTACTTCAACAGACACTTCTCCCTTTCGGGTTGGTGAAAAGGTTAATGCCCTGTATCACATTAATAATGTTAAGATCGATCATTGTTTTAGAGGTAAGTATTATTGCAATGGTATCTTCATTAAACAGGAGGATACAGGTTTTAATCATGTTGGTTCGGGATGGGATCATGCCTATAGTTGGCCATCCGTTACTAATGTGCAGCAAGGGAATTGGAAAGTGGAGTTATATGTGGGAGACGCGCAGGCTAAGTATGCCCTCGTGGATACGTTATCATTTACGGTTGCTCCTTCTGCGCCAACTCCAACTCCTAGACCCACGCCAACGTCACGACCAACTCCTACTCCTACCCCTCGACCTACTCCCACGCCAGTTCCAACACCCGTTGCCTCCTTTACTTATGACGACAATGGTTGTGCTTGTCTAGGTCCCATTACGGGAGGTTTGGGGACAAACTGGCAGTATGCCGGCGGGCCATCTCGAATTATTTTTAATCAGGGCGACACCGTGTATGCGCTACTTCATGTTAGCAATATTCGTGATAGCCACTGTTTTTCTGCCGAATTTTACCTGAATGACGCGTATCGGTTCACAACTGTCTCTGACGTGAACATAGTTGATGGTTACTGGGCAACATCATATACTTATCCCTGTCTTACGAACGCGCAGCCAGGCAGGTGGCGGGTGAGAATCTATTTTCAGACAACCATGAAGACCGTATTTATTGATGAAATTCAGTTTACTGTTAATTCGTTGTCTCAGCCACAATCATCATCAGGAAACTACACGTATAATGGTAATGGGAGTATATGCCACGGCCCCATTACCGGGCCAGATAATAATTGGGATTACTATGGTGGAGTAATTGGCTCGGAATTCCAATGCGGATGGTCTGTATTTACTTTGATGCAAATCAATAATATTACCGCCGCGGGGTATCGGTTTAAATCCGCATATTATTGCAACGGTACATTGTGGGGCCAGGAACAGCTCACCCCATGGACATATCTCAATGCCCCTCGTTGGGATAAGGGCTATTATTGGACCTGCCTCAAAGGAGCTCCGCGTGGTTCCTGGGTAGAAAAAGTGTTTGTTGACGTCGGTTCGGGTTGGGAATACCTGAAGGCGTACTCATTCACAGTGTATTGATCGTAGGATATAAAATATTGTGCTGATAGCAATGAGATAGTAAATTGATAGCCACGATCTATGTTTCAGATATAGTGCGACATGTAAATGGGCGTGTAAAAAGTGCGAGGGCATCAGAGAAGCCGGCAATCCATTTTGGGTTGCCGGCTTGTTGTGTTTAATGAACACAAACGAACTGTGATTTGGTCTGATCCTGCTGACCCAGACAGAGCGGCAGGAAGTCACACCAGGCGCACCATTTGCCGGGGCGCTGGTAGAACTCCGCCCGCTCGATGGCTCGGCCGATGAACTCGACTTTGTGCAGGTAGCGCAGGATGCGGTCGGTGTCCCGCTCGGCGAAGTGCCATTCGATCTTGGGTTCCTTGGTTTTGACCAGGACGCAAAGGGCGCATTGTTGGGCTTGGGATTCGGCCATCAGGTAGGCGGTCAGTTGATCGCTCAAGATCACTTCGTAATCCTCATAGCTGGCGGCGGCGGATTTGAAATCGATGATCGTCCGCTTGGCGGCCATTATCGCCACGAGGTCGATGATGCCGACAAAAGGCCGATCCAGGCCGCTGATCGCCAGCTCGAACGGCTTTTCCGATGCCTCGACTGTTTCCAGGCGAGGCACGGCTTCGGTCAGGAATCGCTCGATGAGCCGGGTTCCCTTTTCTTTCAGGGTCGCCCAGTTGTCCCGCGCCGAATAGGACAGTTCGGCGTCCTTGACCTGCTGCCACAATTCCTGGAAGTAGGCCACGGGATCGCCCCGGTGCTGGAACAGATGGGCCAAGGCCTGATGCAGGAATTGGCCGAACACCAGGCCGGCTCCCGGCGCTTTGAGCCGCAGACCGACCACGTAATAGAAGCGGTACTGTTCCGGGCACTGGGCGTAGCGGCTGATCCGAGAATACGACAGATGATTGGGCGCGGACGCCGCCAGCAGCAATTCTTCACGGTCCTGGAGCAGCAGCGTGGTCATCGCCCCGCCCTCCCGTTGCCGTTGCCATTCCCGTTTCTGGCCGGCAGCAGCTTTTCGATGTTGAGATAGCGGCCGTCCTGGCGGGTGATCGCCCGGCAGTCCCGGCCGATTTGGACGTTGGAGCGGATGTTGCCAGCAAAATCCCCCGCGCCCGCATCCTCAAGATGCTGAGCGAGCTGCTGGCGATTGCCGAACAGTTTGACCTGCTGGCCGTCCACCTGAACGTTTAAGAAGAGCCGCCAGCCGTAACGGGTGTTCATGCCGCTGATGGCCACGATCCGGGCCGGCGCGCCGTCTTGTCCATTCTGGCCATTGCCATTGCCGTTGCCACGGGGAGGGTCATTCCCTTCCTGGCCATTATTGCCGCCCTGACTCTGCCGGAATGCGCCGGTGATGTCTTCCTGGATCTGGAGCAGGTTCATGGCTTGATCCACGGCCGCATCCGGGGAAGTGCCGTCAACCGGCAGGGTGAATTCAACCGAAAGCGAATCGATCCGCCGGTCCGGGCTGACGCTGCGCTTGAGCGTCATCGTCACCGGCGCGGGATTGGGATTTCCCTCTCCGTTCCACGATGGCGGGTAGGCGTCCTCGCCGGATGAGGCTTGCGGGGCCGGATCGGGCAGCATGGCTTCAACCGCCTTGATGTGATCGCAGCGGAAGCCGGGCTGGTGCTCCAGGGCTTTGAAAGCCGGGCAGGAGCAATGCGGGCGGGTCGAATCGCCCGTCACGAGAAAGACGGCCTGGGGCGAACTGGGCGAATAGACCTGAAAGCCGTCCCGCGTTTGGGTGGCGATCAGGACTTCGCGCGCTGCCTGAGCCGCTGGAGTGGGTTCTGCCACCGGGTTCATGGTGGTGCCCTCCTTGGGTGAAAAGATGAAATGAACAGGAATGTTCTTTTTCATCGTAGCGCCTGGGCAAAGGCGGCCAAGGGGGCGGCTTGGCCATATTCAGCACGAACTGGCGTCTTGGCAAATTGTGCGGCGACAATATAATACCCTGTAAGGGGGGCAAAAAAGCCACTAACAAGAGAGACATGTTATAGAGAGTTACGTGGTATAAGAGAGAGTAGTCTCTTTTAAATTTTTTTTTGGCGGCGGCGCATTTGAGCCTGTGGATAACACGGGCCGCCGGCCGCCCTTCCCCCTTTCGCATCCGATAAACCCGCCCTTTCGGGTTGCTTTTATCCATAATCTATCCCTCCATGACCTCGCCCCTTGAGGACAAAGATATCACTGTCTTCGCCCGCACCGATTTTCGCGGCCAGCACCGGACGTTTGGCATCCGCCAGGCCGACCGGCGTTTTCATGTCTATGTCGTCGGCAAGACCGGCACCGGCAAATCGACCCTTTTGGAAAACCTGATTTTGCAAGATGCCCGCCGGGGCCAGGGCTTGGCGCTCCTGGACCCGCACGGCGATCTCTCGGAGAAGATCATCAAATCCATGTCCGAAGAACAGAGGGCCATGACGATCTACATTAACGCCAGCGACCCCTCGCAGCCGTTCGCCTTCAATCCCTTGGAACGGGTCTCACCGGATAAATTCTCGCTGGCGGCGTCCGGCCTCTTGGGCGCCTTCAAGTCCATCTGGCTCGATAGCTGGGGGCCGCGCTTGGAACACATCCTACGCCATGCGATCATGGCGCTACTTGAAACCCACGGCTCGACACTGGCCGACATCGCCCGGCTCTTGGCCGACAAGGCGTTTCGGCGCGTGGTCGCCACGGCCCTTAAGAATACCCAGATAAGGAATTTCTGGCTGGGAGAATACGAGCATTACACCGAACGTCTGCGCGCCGAAGCCATCGCCCCGCTGCAGAATAAGGTCGGAGCGTTCCTCGCCGATCCCAACTTAAACCGCATCCTGACTCAGCCGCAAAGCAGTATCCATCTGCGCACGGCCATGGACCAGGGCAATATCCTCATCGTCAACCTGGCCAAGGGCAAAATGGGCCAGGACGCCTCGCGCCTTCTGGGCGCGCTCCTATTATCCCGGCTCTGTCTGGCAGCCATGAGCCGCGCCGATCAGCCCGAAAACGAGCGCCGTGATTTCATCGTTTACCTGGATGAGTTCCAGAACTACGCCACACCGGAGTTGGCGGTGATGCTATCCGAACTGCGCAAATACCGGCTCTCACTGGTGCTCGCCCATCAGTATCTCTCCCAGCTTGGCCCTGAGCTGCGCGATGCCGTCCTGGGCAACGTGGGCACGATCATCGCCTTCCGCATGGGTATCATGGACGCCGATCTCATCGCCAAAGAATTCTATCCCGACTTTACGGCCGGTGATCTGGTGAATCTCCCCAACTATCACATCTATCTCAAGCTCATGATCGACGGAGTGGTCTCCAATCCTTTCAGCGCCGTTACCCTGCCCCCGGTCGCGTTGTCGCCCAAAAACGATCTGACAGCGCCAGGTCCTGAATAGTCGCCAAAGGAATAATCCTTGCTGAATAATCCTTGCTTGTCTGATAGCCCGAAGATGAGATAGCATCAAGGGTCATTATGGCTTTTTTAGAACTTTGCGACGCATGGAGCTACCATCATGGCTATTGGTCGGCGCAACTTGCATGAATCTAACTGGTCCACGCTGGTCGAGGATTTTCAGGCCTCATCCAAGCAGTTTTATGCCGAAGTAGAAGCAGCGATCGCCCGGCGCGAGATTCCCCAGCTTGAGTCCTCACGGGTATTCTGGTCCGAAGCGGGGGTGCTTTCGGGTCAGCGTGAATATCTGCACCTTCAGCGCGGGATGTATCATTTCGACATCTGCGCCGCGCCCTTTGGCACCGGCTTCTTTTTCTCCTGGTGGTTCACCGTCCGGCTGCCCTCCCCGATTCCGGCCGTGATCTTCATTCTGCTTGCCCTTCCGGCAAGCTGGTTTTTTTTGGGACTGATCAAAGCCGCCTGTCTGATCCCGGTTCTCTGGTTCTTAATCGGCCTGCTGCTCGTGCGCACCCGTTCCAGTCTGGGCAACTATTTCCTCGCTGTGCCCGTCTTGGGCTGGATTTGGCAAAAGGTTTTTCAACCCCTCACCTATTTCGAGCGCGACACCCAGGCCATGTATCGCGCGGCGGTCGATAGCGCGGTCCAGGAAGTGATCGGCCAGACCACCAACATTCAGGGGGTGCGGGAGAGCGCCCGTGCGGGCGGCCCATCGGCCGGCTTAAGCCGGATCAACGGTGGCGGTGCGGCGGCGGCCGTGCCGTCCCCGTTTAAACGGCCGGACCTCTCGGGTGTTCTGGGCCACCGGCCACGCCTGTAGCAATAAACGTCATCGGGGTACGTCATGGCCGGATACCTTTCTCAGCACATCACCCGGCAGTTTTACGAGTGGGAGCGACGCGGCCGCGGTTGGTCGCTCTGGCCCGCGCCGGTCGTGTTGGAGCCGCCTTTCCGGCCGTTCTTGCCCACCTTGCCAGCACACTCTCTTGATGACGGGCGCAAGGCGTCTTGGCTGGAAAAGGCCTTGGGCCGCCTGAGCGGTCAGCGTCAGCCTGCATCGATTGTGCCGGAAGAATGGGAAGAGCCGGATGACGAACCCGAAATTGATGATGACGATTCGGACATCACCGAATTTGTGCTCATGCTCCCCGAGTCGCTCGCGGTCGATGCCCTGACCATGGAACAAGCGCTTCTGTCGCTCGCCGCCTGTCCGGCGCCGCTCGCATTTGAATTGGTCGCCCAGGGATTGTCGTCCCTGCACGTCCAGATGGCCTGCCGGGAGCCCTTTGCCAAGGAGATGGAAAGCCAGCTTACCGCCCATCTGCCCGAGGCGTCCATTGCCAGCAAGGACAACTGCCTGGCCACGACCTGGCTCGATCTGGATCATGGAGACGCCGCCAACCTGGTCGTCGAATTCGGCCTGGCCCGGGAATTCATGCTGCCCTTGCGCCTCTGGAACCAGCCCAAGAACGATCCCTTGGTGGGCCTCATCGCCGCGCTGTCCGCACTCAAAAACGGCGAACTGGGCGCGCTGCAAATTCTCTTTACACCCGTGCGCTATCCTTGGGCCGAAGCGATTTTCCGCTCGGTGGTCATGCCCGACGGCAAGGCCTTCTTCGCCGATGCCCCGGAGATGGCCGCGAGCGCCAAGCAGAAGATCTCCCAGCCGCTCTTTGCCGCCTCGATCCGGGCGGCCGCGCAAAGCTCCGATCCCGAGCGAACGATCGAGATTGTGCGCGGCCTCTGCGGGGCGCTGGAACAGTTTACCAACCCCGGTGGCAACGGCCTGATGCTCCTCTCCAATGAAGGCTATGACGACTCCCGCCACCTGGAAGATTTCCTTTGGCGGCGCTCCCGACGCAGCGGCATGATCCTCAATACCCATGAGCTGCTCTCCCTGGCCCATCCGCCTTCGCCCCAGGTGCGAAGCGAGCGGCTCATGCGTCTCGCCGGCCGCAGCAAGGCGGCGCCGGCCTTGGCTCATGGCCACCGGCTCGTGTTGGGAGAGAATACCCACCGCGATGAAACGCTCACGGTAACGCTCAGCCCGGAGCAGCGGACCCGGCACATGCACGTGGTTGGCGCGTCAGGCACGGGCAAAACCACCTTCCTGCTCAATCTCATTCGCCAGGACATTGAAAACGGCGAGGGCTTTGCCGTTCTCGATCCCCACGGCGACCTGATCGACCGCATCCTTGAATACATTCCCGCAGAGCGCGCTGCGGATGTTGTATTGTTCGATCCGTCTGACGGCGAATATCCGGTGGGCCTCAGTATCCTGGAAGCCAAGACCGAATTGGAAAAGAACCTGCTGGCTTCGGACCTGGTGGCGGTCTTTCGGCGGCTGTCCACGAGTTGGGGCGACCAGATGAATTCGATTCTGGGAAACGCCATCATCGCCTTCTTGGAAAGCAGCGCGGGCGGCACGCTGGCCGAGCTGCGCCGCTTCCTGGTTGAGCCGGGATTTCGCAATCAGTTCCTCAAAACGGTGCGGGACCCCGAAATCGTCTACTACTGGCAGAAAGAATTCCCCATGCTTACCGGGCGGCCGCAGGCGCCGCTCCTCACCCGCCTGGATATTTTCTTGAGGCCCAAGCTGGTGCGTCACATGGTCTGCCAAAGGGATACGCCGCTCGATTTCAGCCGGGTCATGAACCGGGGCGGGATTTTTCTGGGCAAGCTCGCTCAAGGCGCCATCGGCGAGGAGAACGCCGCGCTCATGGGCGCATTCCTCGTCTCCAAGTTCCACCAGACGGCCTTGAGCCGCCAAGAAACGGGCGAAGACCGGCGGCGCAATTTCTACCTCTACATCGACGAATTCCAGCATTTCATCACGCCGTCCATGGCGTCCTTGCTCTCAGGGGTGCGCAAGTTCCGGATGGGACTGGTACTGGCCCATCAGGAACTCGGGCAATTGGGCCGGGATTCGGAATTGCTCGGTTCGATCCTCACCAATCCCTATGCCCGGATCTGTTTCCGCCTGGGCGACGCCGACGCCAAGCGGCTCTCGTCAGGCTTTGGCGGGTTTGAGTCCGATGATTTGATGAACCTGGGCACCGGACAGGCCATCGCCCGGCTTGAACGGGCTGAATACGCCTTCAATTTGGCAACCTTCCCACTGCCTGATGTCGATGAGGCGACGGCCAACGAGCGGAAGGAAGCAGTGCGGGCCAGGTCACGGGCGCAATATGGCGCCGCGCGCGCCGACGTGGAATCCTTGCTTGCCCGGCAGTTCGAGCGGCTGGCCGAGGAGCGGGAAGAACAAGCCGAAGCCAAGGAAACCCGCAAAACAGAACCGGCCAAACCAAAGGACAAGCCGCAGGTTCCGCCAACAAAATTCGCCATGCCGGAACTACCGATAGAGGCTATGACCCCACCGGCCGCTGGACCCGTGACCCGACCGGAAGCCGGACAAGAAACTCGGCCATTCGAGATGGCCTCACCCGAATCCATTCCTGGCAGGGAAGGTGCCGAGACGGAATCGGAGATGAAGCCGCGACCCCCGGAGGCCGCGCCTGCCGCATCACCGGCCAAAAGCAAGACGAAAGCGGCTCCCCAAGTGGGGCCGCCCACGCCGGGGCGTGGCGGGCAGAAACATAAATACCTGCAACAGCTTATCAAGCAGTGGGCCGAAGGGATGGGCTGGCGCGCCGAGATCGAAAAGCAAATTCTCAACGGGGCCGGCAGCGTGGATGTCGCCTTGACAAAAGGTACGGTCACGGTGGCATGCGAAATTTCCGTCACCACGGGCGTGGAGCAGGAACTCGGCAATATCGACAAATGCCTCAAAGCGGGATACGCTTACATCGTCGCGGTTTCAGCGGAAGCGAAGCAGGCAGCAAAGATCCGGGAAGCGGCGGCCAAGCGCATGGGCGACATCCCGGAAAACGTCCGTTTCCTGACCGTCGAAGAATTCCTAGCGTTTGTCGAGGACCTGGAAGCCCAGGCCGCCGGACGCGAGTCCACCAGCCGGGGTTACAAGGTCAAGGTGCAATACCGCGCGGCAGATGAGGAGGAAAAGAAAGTCAAGAAACTGGCGCTGACTCAAGTGATTTTGAATTCGATCAAGAAGATGAAACGATAGATCTAGAGGTGATCCACTATGTGATGGTACTTGGATATGTAGACTGAATCAATATTTCGCCAATAAGAATTGGATGGGGGACTCTACGTGTGTCACCTGGGCTGTTCGATGTATCTCGTTCGCCCCAATCTATCTGAACAGTGGTGTTTTCGTTCACCTTAGGTTATACATGAAAACTTTTCCTCCCAAAACCATAGATAATGTGAGCCCAATCCGCAATAAAATTGTTGAAGGCACATTTTACTTTTGTTTCATAAGCTTTCTGGTAATCATATTTTACACCTACGCATGTATGAATGGTCTATGGCATCGATCCTGGGAATGGTGGACTGTTATCTATTATGCCAAGACAGTTATTGAGATGGTTGTTACTATCTTTTCGATCTTTTACCTTCTTGTGGGCTTATGTTATCGCAAACCCGTTCAGAGTCCACAAATGGAAGACCTCAATAACGGCCACCCTAATATAGCAGTGGTTTATTTATGTTGCGACGACCTGAACCGTCTCGCATTCAAAAGTATTCTTGTCAGTTGCATACAATATGATATACAAGTGTGGGTACATGATGATTCAACCAATGATGCTACCCGTGCCGAGGTAGATAGAGTAGTCGAAGAATTCATGACATACTATGGTCGGTCTATTCGTATTCTACGCAGGGCAGACCGTGCCGGAGGTAAACCAAGTGCGATAAATAATGTTGTGCAAAACCTAGGATCAGGTGTTGAGTTCATTCTGCTCTGCGATAGCGATACTTTTCTTCCAAGCAATCATTTCCTGAAATCGGCTCTCGTGTATTTTCAAGACCCACAAGTGGCGATCGTTCAATTTAGAAATATTGGTCATGTTTTCGCGGAAGATGGTTTTGGATATAGAATTCTTTTCAGAGTCTATAGATTTTTACGATGCTTTTGTAAATTTCATGAGTCAATTTGGATGGGCGCCATTTCTAGGGCATAATGCTATGCTTCGGGTTAATCGTATTATAGAAATGGGTGGTTTTACGCCCGGATATCTTGCTGATGACATTGATTTTTCAGTGAAAGTGCGGCTCCGTGGTTATCAAATTAGGTATGCACGCGACATTGTGTGTGGCGAACGACATCCCGTAACCTATGAGGCCTTACGCAAACGTACACAGAAATGGACCTATGGCTGCACACAAATTCTCTTGCGTTGGGGGTACCTCATCCTAACCTCGACC
>Ga0182027_10008365_pt1 | contig 15078 bp, 12 predicted proteins | sample 712E1DmetaG_FD_121300 | JGI IMG/M metagenome (GOLD analysis project Ga0182027, IMG submission 121300) | Permafrost microbial communities from Stordalen Mire, Sweden - 712E1D metaG (Illumina Assembly) | ecosystem: Environmental > Terrestrial > Soil > Wetlands > Permafrost | place: Sweden... | reverse complement strand
CCGGATCCCCATTATTACCACCGGGAACTTGGCGTGGAACAGGTGTTGAGGGGAATTACCCTAACTGGAAGTTTAATCCGGATACAACTGGCATCCTGAATGGAGGGAACTATTCAGCTATTTATCATTATACCGATGCTAACAAATGTGAGAATGAAGATACACTCAGGATCACAGTATATAAGACTCCACTAGTGGATGCCGGGGCTGACACGGAGCTTTGTATTAATTCTAATTCAATTACACTTTTAGGCCAACCTGCAGGTGGCTTATGGAAAGGGAAGGGAGTAGCCGGAGGTTTGTTTACCCCTTCGCTGGCACAAACCGGAATGCATAATCTGACGTATACCTACACAAATGTGCTATGTATAACATCCGACACCGTGAAGTATTATGTAGGGGATTTGCCGGTGGTAACTGCAACCACACAAAGTGGGTTGACGAAGTTATGCAGGAATGAGGGTATGATCCCATTGAAAGGACAGCCATCAGGATCAGGAGGCATATGGAGTGGCCCTGGCATAAACGGAAGCAAATTCAATACTGCTATAGGAGCAGATGTTACTACCGATTATACGCTCAGATATGAATTTACTGATTCAATTCAATGTAAGAACAGTGCCGACCTGAAAGTAACGGTTGTGCCGGAACCGGTTGTGGTAATTGACCCTTCATCGAATAAACTGTGTTTTGGTAAACCATACTCAGTTAAAGCAATATATGCTCATGCAACCGGAGTATTCTGGTGGAAGGGAGCTCAATCGGACGGCACTATTACAGGTAATCCGAATTCAACCACGATAAGCTATAATCCGGGTGTAAATGATATGGCCAGGTTATATTTCTGGTTGTATGTTAAAACGACACATACCGACACAGTTTGTGCCCCGGCTTGTGATTCAATTAAAGTATTGATGAGTGCAACACCGGTACCCGTTTTTGCAGCAAGCCCACTCACAGGAGCTGCCCCGTTAAGTGTGCAGTTCGTTGATTCGAGTACGGTCAATCCGGGTATGATCGCACAATGGAAATGGTATTTTGGCGATGGTAACATATCGGCTAACCAGAATCCGGTTCATACTTACATTAATGGTGGCAATTACACCGTAAGGTTAAATGTATACAGTGATGCAGGCTGTGTTGATAGCCTGACCAGAATAAACTATATCAAAACAACGACAGGAATAGAGTCACTTGACGGCCCGGAAAAACTAAAATTCTATCCCAATCCTGCCCATGATATGTTATTTACAGAATTCTCGGGAAACAATCCTGTGAACCTGAGCCTGACCAATATTTTGGGAAATACCATCCTTGAAACGAAGATCATCCCCGGCAAGAATTTGATCCATATAAAAAATTACAAACCCGGTATTTACTTCATTTTTGTAGATGGGATGATAGCAGGAAAAGTCCTTATTGAGTAAATGTTGAAAAAATAATTGGTAATGGTTTAATATTCATTAATTTTGTAATATCAAAAAACCATTGCTATGAAGAGTCTCAACAGATCACTAATAATAGCTTTATTGCTTAATCTATTTTTTACAGGCTGTTATGCATCCGTTGATGGCTCAGAAATGAGCTGGACATGCCTCGGAGGCGACAGCTTCCTGGTCAAATTATCCCTTTACAACGATTGCAATGGTGCTGCCCCTGGAAATTTGTCTGTAGTCTTCAAATGCCAGGCAACCGGAACAACCATAACTACCCTGAACCTTTCTGTACCCTCCCCTGTTGATATTACCCCGTTCTGTAACACTTCATGTTCACGATGCCAGAGTTCTTCATGTTCTTTCCCTTATGGAATAAAAAGGTATTTATACCAGGGGATTGTCCATCTGGCTTCAGCCGGAAGTTGCTGTAATATTATTATGTCTGTGAGTTACGGTACCCGAAGTACTTCAATAACAACAGGAGCAGCCAGTGCTGCATTTTATAACGAAGCAATGATGAACCGCTGCCAGAACCCCTGCGATAATTCTCCTGTTTTTACCAATATACCTGTACAGATACTTTGCAACGGTCAGGCATATACATTTAATCCGGGAGCAAAAGATTATGATTACGATACAAACGGCGGCCTTTCAGATTCATTGACCTATGAGTGGGCCCAACCCATGTCTGCAGCAAACACAAACATCGCCTATACAGGTTCGTATGCATACAATAAAGCAATTTATTTCTGGGGATTTCCAAGTGATACTTTGCCTTTTCCGAGGGGCTTACATTTAGATGCCCATACCGGCGACATTCAGTTCACAACTAAGAGAACTGAACAAACGATTATGGTAATTAAAGTAAATGAATTCAGGAATGGAGTTAAAATTGCTGAAATCAGGCGCGATCTTTTATTCATGACCATTACCTGTTCACTCAATAACCCTCCTTCAATAACTACTGCAAATAATGTAAGATCGAAAAGTATTTGTGTAGGGCAACCGGTAACGTTCAGTTTCTCTACCACCGATCCTGATGCCAACGATTCAGTAACCATAAGCTGGAACAATGCCATACCGGGAGCAAGCTGGTCAAATACCAATGGACAGTCAAAGCATCCGACCGGAACACTTACATGGACTCCAACTGCTGCCGATGCAGGTGATTTGCCCTATTATTTTACAGTGACAGCCACCGACAATGTTTGTCCGTTAAAAGCATCCACCACACAATCTTACCAGGTCATCGTTAATCCGATACCCGCAGCAAACATCACTGTTTCAGATTCCGGATGCGGGAACTATTATTTCAAAACTTTGGCAATAACCGGAAAATCACCGGTTTATAAATGGAGCAGTGATTCTTTTACTTTTTCACCCGATACAGGACCTTTGGTTTCACATAATTTCGTAAGAGGCCGCTATCCCTACAAGCTTGTTATGACAGCACAGGGTTGTTCCAAAACCTATACTGATACAGCTACCATTGACACTTTTATGTCGGTTTATCTGCCGGCTGATACAGCAGTTTGTATCAACTCAACCATATCACTTCAGGCCTATGTTAAAAATGTCACCGTCCCTTATAAGCTTCATTGGGGAGCAGGAAATACAACTTTCCAGGGCGATACAACACTCACAGAACAAATCACCATAACAAAAGATACTACCATCTGGATCAGGGCAAGCTACGGTTCTTTCAACTGCCCCTTTGATGAGATGAAGATCAAAGTTCATCCGATTAATAATATCATATTGCCTGAGGACACTTTCTACTGCTTTCTTAATCATCTTTTGGTACCCAAATTCCCAACCAAAAAAGCTGCTTTCCGCTCATTCAAATGGTATCATGATATTTCTCCTGTCGTGGTCGATTCCAATGCCGCCCTCACTGTGTTTGACACCGGACTTTTCAGTTGTGTAGCTACAGATACTTTTGGTTGTGTTGTTTCGGATACTGCCACTATACATCTGAATCCAATAGTTATAGCATCTGCTGCTGATACCTCGGTCTGTTTAGGATCTTTTACCGGCATCCTTGCCGATTCAATCTCCGGTCATCATTATACTTATAAATGGATGCTGAATAATGTTGTGATGTCGACAACCAGACTTCTTAAAGTGAGTCCTCCTGCTACTTCTGATTATTCCCTAATAGCTACCGAAACCCTGCATGGTATTTCATGTAACGATATTCATTTAACGAAGGTTACTATAAAACCTTTGCCTGTTATCAAATTCACTGCCTTTACAAAAGCCTGTGAATACGGAAATCCTGTGCAGCTTGATAATTTCGTCAAAGTTAATGGCATCAAAGTTTCCAATGGTTTATGGTCGTGTAAAACCAACCCAGCCCTGGTAAATTCTAACAGCTTTTTATCTCAAAATGCTTCATCCAACACCAGTCCCGGCTATAAACTTGCTTTTGATTTTACCGATACTGTCTCTGGATGTTTCAAATCTGATACTGTGATCCTACCTGTATATCCCAAACCGGCAAAACCACTCATCACAATAACAGGCGATACCACTGCCTGTTTTGGCGATAGTGTTTCATTGACATCAACAGCTACTTTTACACGCTACAAATGGTCAACCGGTGATTCTTTGAAAAAGATCACAGTTAAAAAATCCGGCGATTACAAGCTGGTTGTCACATCTGTATATGGCTGCATCAGTGATAGCTCCTATCCAGTTCATTTTATAGTATATCCCAAGACAGCAAAACCAATTGTTTCACTTTCTCCTACCGATTCTTTCCTTGAAGGTGATCTGACGGACGGTTCTTATGCCTGGTATTACAGGCCGGATACCTTACCTTCTCCCAAACACATTAATGTAACCAGCAGACGGATTAATCCTAAAATCTATTGCAACCATTGTTATTTCAGTGCAATACATACAGACACGAATGGTTGTGTTTCTGATACTTCGGCTGCCTATCACTTTATTAATCTTTCAATTGATAACAGTACCATCTTATCCGGATTGGTCTTTTATCCCAATCCTGCACATGGTCAATTGCTCATCGAAAATCCGGGCAATGAACCTGCCATCCTGATAATTTCGGATATTTTTGGAAGAAGTCTGATTCAACAAAAGTTGTTGTCAGGGAAAAGCACAATGAATATCAGTTCGTTGAAACCCGGTATTTATATTCTCAGGTTGAATAACAGCTATTTATACCGGCTGGTGGTAGAATGACAGAGAATATTAATTTTCTGACCGAACTTCCATTTGCAGTAACTGTTTGTGATGCTGACGGCACTATTGTTTATATGAATAATAAATCACGTGCTACTTTTTCAGGTGCTGGCGAGTTGATTGGGAAAAGTCTGTTTGACTGCCACAACGAAAATTCCTGCAGGATCATTCGGGAAATCATGGCTTCGGGCATTCCCAATTCCTATACGATTGAAAAAAAGGGCATAAAAAAGATGATTCATCAGACTCCATGGTTTGAAGATGGAAAACCAGCCGGGCTGGTTGAAATAAGTATGGAAATTCCTTTTGAATTGCCACATTTCATAAGGGATTGAAAACAGGATCGATCATGTTTTGTTAAGCTGGATTTGTGTCATTATTTCCCTTTTCCAGAATAAAGGGTAGTTTACCCTGATTTTCATATTCTTACCTTTAATCGAAAAGCCTGCTGGCATTCCCAAATATTTTACTTCTTCAAATTCAGGCCTAGTCTCACTAAGTATCAGGTCATTCTGAGAAAAATCCATTTTTTTTGACCTGAAACACAAACGCTGATTAGTCAATATTAACCTGCCTGGTATGAATTTTCCCTGTTCGATGGAATATGCCCCCCTATCACTCATCAATTCAAATTCCCCCCTATTTTTTGATAGTTTTGTATTTTCCCTTAATATATTTGAGGAAATTAAAGATGTGATATAGGAAACAGGAATCATAACTATTTGACCAATAATCAGCATTATTGTAAACTCATTCCAGGTTATTTTAGGGTGATAACTCATATTCGAAAAAAGAGCAAGCAGAGTACCAAATATTCCTAAGGCTATTCCATGGATCAGGAATCTCATTTTAAACATACTTTTAGTAGGAATTATATATCCGACTAAAAGTCTCTCGAAAATTCCGGAAAATGCGCCAAGAAGTACCAAAGCGGCAAATGCAATAAAATGGGTATTACTTGAGAATATTAAAACTCCTTTTGCCACCAAAACAGGAATGACTATCAAGACTAATATTACAAATTTACTTTTCATTTTCCTTTTCAATTATTAAGAAATTCAAATTTAATCCATTTCACCATCATTTCATACTTTATTTTATAATTTCGCACCAATTCAAAATCCCAAATCTAAAATCGTAAATCGTAAATCAAAAGATGTCCCGTAAAAAAACTCCCCGTATTGCTGAATTTAAAACCTTACCAAATGCGCTGATCTCGCCTGTGAACATGAAAGGAAAATGGAAGGACTATTTTGGGAATGATCACCCTGTTTCTATTGAACTTGGCTGTGGCAAGGGAGAATACACCAACCGGCTTGGGCAGGAGTTTCCTGACCGGAATTTCATTGGCATTGATCTTAAAGGTGCCCGGTTATGGCGTGGTGCAAAAAATGCGTTGGCTGCCGAATTAACCAATGTCAGGTTTTTGCTCATAAACATTGGCAACATCCTCGATTATTTCGATCCGAATGAAGTATCCGAGATCTTTATTCCTTTTCCCGATCCATATCCCAAACCCAGCAAACATAAAAAAAGACTTATTTCCGAAAAATTCTTAAACATGTACAATACCATTCTGATTCCGGGAGGAATTGTTCATTTTAAAACCGATAACACTGATTTGTATAATTATACTTTGGAGGTTATAAAATCAGGCGGTTATAAAATATTAGTAAACACCCAGGACCTTTATCATTCCGATGTAATTGACGTTTACAACTCAATACCGACTTATTTCGAACAGCTATATACAGAACAGGGAATGGCCATTAAGTATATCAGGTTCTCACTGAGTATACTTTGAGATAAATGCTTTTATATCAGGGTTATTCAGGCCTGCTACCGGAAGTATCGACAATGTTAAAACTGAAAATGCAATCAGTTCGTTTGATTCATCTTCAATCCTGACCTGCCATACATGTGTTTGAAAACCTTGGTGAACAGGTCTTGCAGTTGCATAAACAAATCCTTTTCGTGCCGGTTTAATATGATTGATCTTTAATTCAAGTCCCAGGCAAATATATTTTGTCCTTTCAATTGATAAATAGGAGGCCATACTTGCCGTAGTTTCAGCAAGGGCAGCCGATGCGCCTCCATTCAACATGCCTATTTGTTGCTGGGTTCTGTGATCAACAGGCATTCTTGATTTAAGATAGTTCTCGTTTATCTCAATAAATTCCATCCCCAGATGTTCATTCAGTGTGTTTTTACCACTATTGTTTAATATCTCCAGTGTTACTGTAGTGTCAATCATAAATAAGGTTTTAATTTTGTGTTCACTACAAAGTTCGCAAAATTCTTAATATGACCTATTCAGAAAAACATATTTATATTATCCGCCACGGCGAAACCGACTATAATAAATCAGGTTACCTGCAGGGAGCTACCATAAATTCTTCATTGAATGAACGGGGCAGACAACAGGCAACTGCTTTTTTTGAGCATTATAAATCCATACCATTCAATAAAATTTATACTTCTGTTCTGAATCGTAGTATTGAATCGGTAGCTGAATTCGTGAAACTGGGGATACCTGTGGAGCACCATAAAGAATTGAATGAGATCAACTGGGGTAATTTTGAAGGGAGAAAACTATCGATTGCCTCCACCTTCAGGATAAACAAGATCATCCATAAATGGCGTGATGGCCATCCTGAACTGACCATTCCCGGTGGTGAAAGTCCAAAGGATGTGGAAGTGAAACAAAAAAAAATGATAGATCTGATCTTTTCACGTCCTGAAGAAAAAAATATACTCGTTTCCATGCATGGCAGGGCAATGAGAATCTTTCTATGCCAGCTCATGCAACTTTCTTTATCAAAAATGGACCAATTCAAACATGATAATTTAGCATTATATCATTTGTTTTTTTCTAAGGAAAGTTCTGTACCTTTGCTGATCGCAAATAATGACATTTTACATCTTAAAAAAATAAAGCTTTAATAAATTATTGGAATCAAATTAATTTTTAGCATGCTTTTTGAAAGTGAATTAAATACAAATTTTTTAAATTTTAAATAACTAAAAAAACAAAGGCAAAAATGAAAAAATTTATTCTCCTATCAGTTATTCTGGTAACAACTCTGGCATTAAGTGCACAAACGCAAACCACTACTACCACTACAACTACTACTACTCCACCCTTGAATGGTAGAGGTGCAGTAATTCAATTTCCTGAAACCTCACATGATTTCGGTACAATCGATGAAGGAACAAGGGCAAGTTATGAATTTGAATTTTCTAATTCAGGTGATAGTAACCTGATACTCACCGATGTTAGGGCAAGTTGTGGCTGTACAGTTCCCACATGGCCACATCAGCCAATTAAACCCGGAGAAAAGGCAAAAATTACCGTGGTTTATAATTCAACCGGCCATGGTGGAGAGAATTTCCACAAATCAATTACCGTTACCACCAATATGAGGCAGGACAATGTAAAGATATTGTATATTCAAGGAAAGGTAACTCCTAAAGCTCCTGTTCCAAATCCTCAGCAAACCTCTCCTGTTAAGATAAATCAGAATTAATACCTGCAGGGATTTGTTATGAAGAAGCTGATCGCAATATTTATTCTGATTACTTCTATCGGAAGTGTATTTGCATTTGCCCAAAAGGATGGTGGGCAGAAAAAGCCAGATATCTACTTTACTGAACTCACATTCGATTTCGGTCAGATTGCTGATAACAAACCTGTAACACACGATTATATCTTTTATAACTCAGGAACTGCTCCACTTTTATTAAAAAACGTGAAGCCATCCTGCGGTTGTACCACTCCAATTTGGACAAGGCAACCTATAAAACCCGGCGATAGCGGCAAAATATCGGTTACTTTTGATCCTAAAGGCGATGCCGGCAAAGTAGTCAGCAAAACCATTACTGTAACCACGAATATTGACGATAAGGGTCAGGATAAAACAGTAACATTATATATCAAAGGTAAAGTAATGGCTGGTTCTGAATCAAATTAAATCGACAAACCGCATGAACTTATTTTTAACGAAATTCAGTTCATGCGGTTTTCTATCAAATACTCTTTTAACAATTGATTTTAACTCAAACATGAAAAATTTACTATTTTCACTTTGCCTTGGATTATTTATTACAACATTTGTTTCAGCCCAGCCAGGCCTGAAATTTAATGATACACGCCACGAATTTAGTGATGTAGTCGAAGGAACCTATCCTACCTGGGTATTTTCTTTCATAAACAACGGAAATCAGGATCTTAAACTCACCGATGTAAAAGCTTCATGCGGATGCACTTCTCCGTTTTGGTCAAGAGATCCAATTAAACCCGGCGATAGCGGACAAGTAAAAGTTGTATTTAATTCAAATGGGTATGCCGGTCGTCAATTTGCTAAAAGCGTTACAATTACTACCAATATTATGGAAAACGGTCAACCAAAACAGGAATTCCTTTTCATAAATGGAAAAGTAGTATCAAAAATGCCTGAGATACCTCAGTACCCTGCAAAATTCTCTGAAGTAAAACATGATCTGGGCATTGTAAAACCAGGGAAAAAGGTAAAATGGCCCATAATGATAATTAACAACGGCGATTCAATACTTTCAGTAAAAGATGTTATCTGTACCTGTTCCTGCATCACTTTCGATCAAAAAATAATGACTATTGCTCCCCATCAGTCAGCCGGGATCAATGCAACCTTAAATACCAAAGGAATTACTCCTAAAAGTCTGAGCGAAACCATCAAGGTTCTTACAAATATACCTGCAAAAAACCTAAAAGCCCTATCTGAAGATGGATATAATCTTTTAGTTAACATTTCAGCAGAAAAGACCACTAAGTAAGCAGGGCTGTATTTACTTTCACCTTTTGTTATAGCATTTTTGACCGGTATTCATCCGGATTGATGTAATATTTTATTTTTTTTCGCCCGAAAAGCAAAAAATATCCCTATTTTTTTGGTTTAATTTTTATAATCTTAAACACTAATAAATCATGAAAACATTAAGGTATTTGGTATTTGTTTTAGCATTATCCATGCTGTTTAGTTGTGGAGGGAAGTTCAAAACCAGAAATGCTACCGATAAAAATGGATATACGTATCAGTTTGTTACGAATGATCCGATGCAATCAAGGATATACACGCTGAAAAACGGGCTTAAAGTATATCTTTCCGTAAACAAAAATGAACCCCGTATTCAAACATTTATTGCCGTAAAAGCAGGCTCGACCTATGATCCTCACGAAACTACCGGTCTTGCACACTATCTCGAACATATGATGTTTAAAGGATCTACTAAGATGAGTACAACCAACTGGGAAAAAGAAAAAGTACTTATACAACAGATATCCGATCTGTTTGAAAAACACAAACTAAGTAAGGATCCAACTGAAAAGAAGAATATCTATATTAAAATAGATAGTATTTCGGGATTGGCAGCCCACTATGCAGTGGCAAACGAATACGACAAAATGGTTTCCTCGATTGGGGCAAAAGGCACCAATGCTTATACTGCTGAGGAACGAACCGTTTTTATGAACGATATCCCTGCAAACGAAATCGAAAAATGGTTGTACCTGGAAAAAGAAAGGTTCAGCTCACTTGTTTTGCGTTTGTTTCACACCGAACTGGAAACTGTATATGAGGAATTTAACATGTCGCAGGACAATGACGATAATAAAGTATCTGATGCCCTGATGAGCGGCCTTTTCCTGAAACATCCCTATGGAACTCAAACAACCATTGGAAAAGCCGAACACCTCAAAAATCCATCGATGGTGAACATCATGAAATACTGGCATACCTATTATGTTCCAAATAACATAGCCATTTGCCTTTCAGGAGATATCAACCCCGACAGCACCATTAAAATGATAGATAATTATTTCGGTGGATTAAAGCCGAATGATAGTATTCCTAAGTTTATATCACCCAAAGAAGATCCGATTGCAAAACCTTTAATAAAGGAAGTGAAAGGCCCTGATGCCGAATATGTAGCGATTGGCTTCCGGTTGAACGGTATAAAATCTTCCGACAGAAAATATGTTACCATACTTGACGACCTGCTTAGTAATGGTAAAGCCGGGTTGATTGACCTTGACCTGATTCAGAAACAAAAAGTTCTGACTGCAGGTTCATACTCCGAATTCCTTAAAGATTACGGTTATCAGGAACTCTATGGTAACAGCAGGAATGGGCAAACCCTCGAACAAGTGAAGGACCTTCTCTTAGCTGAGATTGACAAGGTGAAAAAAGGAGAATTTGAAGACTGGATGATCAAAGCAGTGGTTAACGACCTGAAACTAAACGATATCAAATCACAGGAAAATAACAGGCGTGCACATAAATTTGTTGAGGCATTTACCAACAATATGGAATGGGTCGATTATGTAAAGTTCATTAATGATCTGTCAAAGGTGACAAAAAAAGACCTGGTAAAGTTTGTTAATGAAAACTATAAGGACAATTATGTTGTGGTTTACAAACGCAACGGAGTTGATAAAAACGTTGTAAAAGTTGAGAAACCACCTATCACAGCAGTTAGCCTGAATCGTGAAGGTCAATCTGAATTTTATAAGAAATTTTCCAATATGAAAGCTCCGGCACTGCAACCTGTTTTTGTTGATTTCAAAAAGGAGATTTCTACATCTAAAACTGCTTCAGGCCTGGAATTCAATTACATCAAAAACAAAACGAATGAATTGTTTTACCTGTATTACATTATCGATATGGGTAAATCCAATAACATAAAGCTTCCATTAGCAGTTAATTATCTGCCATTCCTCGGGACTGATAAATACAACCCAAAGCAATTGCAACAGGAACTATTCAAATTAGGACTTACCATGGGTGTTTCAACTTCCGACGAAAGGTCGTATATTTATATTTCAGGACTTAATGAATCATTCGAAAAGGGTGTTGAATTACTTGAGCACATACTCACCAATGTTAAACCTGATAAGAAAGCCTACGATGATTATGTTGATGGCATCCTGAAAGAAAGGAAAGACAGCAAGCTCGATAAATGGGAAATTCTCTGGGGAGGATTGTTCAATTATGGGAAATATGGTAAAACATCTTCGTTTACCAGTATTATTCCTGCCGGCGAACTCAAGAAAATTAACCCCGAAGAGCTTACCGATATTCTGAAACAGATATGCAGATATAAACACAGGTTGTTTCTTTATGGTATCATGGAACCCGAAGATGCAAAGAAGGTGATCGACAAATTCCATAAGGTGAATGGCGTTTTGATTGATTATCCTGCCCCTAAAAAATATATTGAACTGGCTACCGATCAGAACAAAGTATATTTTGTAAACTACGATATGGTTCAGGCAAGTATTGTTATGATGGCAAAAGATGAAAAGCTTAATAAATCCATTTTCCCTTATGCACGGGTCTTCGGTGAATATTTCGGTAGTGGTTTGTCGTCAATCGTTTTTCAGGAAATCAGGGAAGCTAAAGGCCTGGCATACTCAGCATATGCAGCATTCAGCACCCCCGCTAAACCCACGGAATCGCATTATGTGTATGCTTTTGTTGGCACGCAGGCCGACAAGCTCAAGAATGCTACCGATGCCATGCTGAACCTGATGAACAATATGCCTATGGCCAACCGCCAGTTCGAATCGGCCAAGAAAGCTATTCAGGAGCAAATCGAAAGTGAAAGGATCACAAAAACAAACATTTTCTGGACCTACCAAAACAATCTGGATAAAAATATTGATTATGATATCCGCAAGGACATTTACGAAAAATCCAAAACCATTACGCTGAATGATTTTGCAGCATTTTTCAATAAACATATCAGCGGGAACAAATATACTTTCCTGGTTATTGGTAATAAGGCAAATATCGATATGAAAGTACTGGAAAGCATTGGTACAGTTCAAGAACTCACTTTAGGGGATATCTTTAATTATTAATATTTCCTGATTGAAAATCAGTTCAAAGCCCTGAAGCTATGGTTTCGGGGCTTTTTTTTGGAATCAGAAGCCACTTTGGTTTGTCATTGCGTTAAACACTTAAAAAATGCTAAAAGTTGTATTGATAATTCCAAATTGTATTTATTGCCAAACTTGATTTAAGAACAAGGAATAACGATTTCTGATTTTAGATGTTTTACATACACAAAGGAGGTTTTATTGTATAACAACCTTCTCCCCCAAATATTTGGGTTGAACATGAAAAACATAAATGTCGAGGAACACTTTTACCCGGGCAAAGATTTCCCTGGTATTTGTAAAAAAGCCATTCGACATTCCCACATCATCGGCATTATAACCATAAGCTTCAATACCGCTCCGGCGGGCTATAAAAACGGCCCTTTTATTATGGAATTCCTGCGATATGATGATAAAGGTGTTTTGTCCGAAAATGTCCCTTGCCCTGATCACAGAATCAAGTGTCCGGAAACCGGCATAATCAACAAATATTACTTCTGCAGGTATTCCTTGTTTAATCAGCTCCTTTTTCATGATCATCGGTTCATTATATTTGACCGACCGGTTATCGCCACTTACAATAATATACCTGATTTTTCCTGCTTTATATAATTTTACCGCTGCATCGATCCTGTTGGCAAAATACGGATTTGGTTTGCCATTGCCGAGGTTTTTGCTGGTTCCCAGTAATAATCCCACATTAAACTTGCTACTAAATGAAAGATCATCATAGCAGTATGGATCAGCTACACTATTAATCCGCCAGTTGCAGTATATAACAAATCCCACCAAAAGAATGGTAAAAATTGTAACGCTTTTAAGCCAGAATCTGAAAGAGAATAGTTTCACACAGCAAATTTAACAACCATTTAACGACTTTAGGTGAATTTTTATTATAGTTGGTAGTCACATTCAATAAGCATTGTTATTCTCAGAAATCTGATTTTACGTTTGACATTTTATAAGATTGCATTTAAAGAGCGGATTTCTCTCGCTTCAAGGTCTGTTTTGCAATAACTTATACATTGATGGATCTTCAATTTATCAGATGTATTTCTAATTCTTAATTGCCACTATAGCGAATGAGCAATTATAAATGTTCTGAAAATATATTTATCAGATTTTTCAACAATTTTTATATCTTTACATGACAAATTCACGTTCCCACATTTAAAAATATCTTCATAAAATGAGTGTTGACAGGAGGAATTTTATAAAAGGATCATTCCTAACAGCAGCTGCCCTTACCATACCGGGCTTATTAAAAAGTGCCGGCAGTTCGGAGCTGGAAGACATGTTTTCACGGATAGAATCCATGCCACCAGATAAATCTGCCGGTGATGATGAATTCTGGGGTTGGGTGCAACAGCAATATACCAGTGCCGGAAATATCATAAATTTTAACAATGGTGGAGTAAACCCTCAGCCCAAAATTGTTCAGGAAGCATTTGAACGTTACAACAGGCTGAGCAATGAAGCACCCTCCTATTACATGTGGCAGGTGCTAGACCAGGGCAGGGAACCTTTACGTCAGCAACTGGCCGACCTGGCCGGTTGTTCACCTGATGAACTGGCAATAGACCGGAATTCAACCGAAGCACTTGAAACCGTAATCTATGGGATTGAGCTCCAGGAAGGCGATGAAGTAGTTCTGTGTAAAGAGGATTACCCCAACATGATCAACGCCTGGAAACAAAGGGAATACCGTGACCGCATAAAACTAGTATGGGTTAACCTCGATCTGCCGTCGGAAAATGACGACTATATCGTTAAAACTTATACTTCGGCGTTTACATCTAAAACAAAACTGGTTCAGCTCACCCATATGATCAATTGGGTTGGACAAATCCTGCCGGTAAAAAAGATAGCACAGGCTGCCCATCTCAGGGGAATTGATGTGTTGCTGGATTCTGCCCAAACCTTTGCCCATATCGATTTTAAAATTCCCGATACCGAGTGCGACTATTGTGGTACCAGCCTTCATAAATGGCTGGGTTGTCCGTTTGGAACCGGATTGCTATATGTTAAAAAGGAGAAAATTAAAAACCTGTGGCCCTTGTTTGCAAACCCTGAACCCCGTTCCGAAAATATCAGAAAATTCGAATCGCTCGGAACACGTTCCTTTCCTGCCGAACATGCCATCGGGCAGGCAATAAAATTTCATAATATGATCGGATCCAAAAGAAAAGAAGAAAGGTTCCGATATTTGAAAAATTACTGGGCGGAAAAAGCGGTTAAGATACCAAAAGTAAAGGTTCATACCCCCTTTAAACCCAATTATTCATGCGGCATTGCCCTATTTTCAATTGAAGAAAAAACTCCGGCTGACATTCAGGGCACATTATTTAAAAAATATGGAATACATACCGTATCAATCGTTTGGGAAAACATATCCGGGGTACGGGTCAGCCCGAATCTATATAACACCACTAAGGAGCTGGATATCCTGGTAAAAGCAATTGATGAGATTGCTAAAAGCTAAGGAGCGGCTATAGCAGAAATTTCAACATTGGCATTCTT
>Ga0182027_10008364_pt1 | contig 15078 bp, 12 predicted proteins | sample 712E1DmetaG_FD_121300 | JGI IMG/M metagenome (GOLD analysis project Ga0182027, IMG submission 121300) | Permafrost microbial communities from Stordalen Mire, Sweden - 712E1D metaG (Illumina Assembly) | ecosystem: Environmental > Terrestrial > Soil > Wetlands > Permafrost | place: Sweden... | reverse complement strand
TTCGACCCGATCACCTTTGGCCACATCGACATCGCCAAGCGCGCAGCGAAGATCTTTTCCAAGGTGATTGCCGTCGTGGCAAATAATCCCACAAAGAATCCCCTGTTTTCCCATAAGGACCGGCTTGCCATGGCGTCCGAGGCGCTGAAAGGCATGCCGAACATTAAAGTGATCTCCTACTCCGGGCTCATTGCCAATTGCCTGCTCGAACACAAGGCCACCGTGCTCATTCGCGGGCTGCGGGCAATTTCGGACTTCGAATACGAGTTCCAGATGGCATTTACAAACAGAAACATCAACGAGAGCGCCGAAACCGTGTTTCTCATGCCGAGCGCGGAATTTACCTATCTCAATTCCTCCATGGTAAAACAGATTTCCAGGCTCGGCGGGGACGTGAGCTCCTTTGTCCCGCAGTGCGTGGCCCGGCGTCTCGCCAAAAAAGCGCGATGATGAATTCCGGATTGCCTCAATTCACAAAGGGTATTCGCGGCCTGGTTGTCGCCACGGTCGCCGTATGGATCCTGCAGCTTATCCCGGGCGTGGGCGCGCTGGTGTCCGGGCTGTGCGAGCTGGTTCCCTACAAGACGTTTGGCCAACTGCAGGTGTGGCGGCTGCTTTCCTATGCGTTTCTGCACGACACCGGCACGCCGTTCCACATTCTGTTCAACCTGTTTACGCTGTGGATGTTCGGCGCCGAAATCGAAGAGCTGTGGGGCACGCGGCGGTTCGTGGTGTTTTACCTGTGCGCGGCGGTCGGCTCCGGGCTCTTTAGCCTGGTAACGGCGTTGAGCCCGCTCTTGTGGTTCACGCCGGTGATAGGCGCGTCAGGCGCGGTGCTTGCCCTGCTCACCGTGTATGCGCTGTATTTTCCCCGACGTCAATTGCTGCTGTTTTTTCTCTTCCCCGTAAACGTCGTTGTGGCGGTGGCGATATTCGGCGCCATTTCCCTGTTCGGCGCTGCGCGGTCCTGGGGCAACGTCTCGCACCTCACCCATCTGGGCGGCATCGCCGTCGGCCTTGCATACGTAAAGCTGTTTCCCGCAATCACCGATCTCCTGGAACGGGCGAAATCGCGCGCCGCCGAAGCGCAGGAGCGGGCGGAGCAACGGAAGAAAAACGCGGAACGCAACTACTTTGAATCCGTTGTGGACCCGATTCTCAAGAAGATTTCCAGCAGCGGCATGGACTCGCTCACCGCCGAAGAGAAAAAGACGCTGGAAGAAGCGTCGAAACGGAAAAAGGATGACGACGGGGAGCAGGGGAGGATTATTCCGTTCAGGAAGACAATCCGGTAACGAACCGATTACACGCACAGTCAAATAAGCGCGAAAAATACAATTTTCCGGAAAAACGGATTCAAAATATGAAAAACGCAAGGTCTTTCCTTATAATAGCGGGCAGTCTGATAGCAACCGGATTTGTATGCGCATGTGCGCAGGCTGCGGCCCCGATGAGCCTCGAGTCGTTCGTTGCTCTTGCGAAAAAGAACAATCCCCAGGTGCGGGTCGCGGACGCGGCGGTTGCGTCGGGCGTGGCTGCGTGGAAATCGGCAAGGTCGCGATTGTTGCCCCAGGTCGGCGGGACGGCGGATGCCTCCCGGTCGATGTCGCCGGGGTTGGCCTCCGCCAGTGAGTCTTACGGCAACACCTATTCGGCCGGTGTTTCGGGTCAGCAGTTGCTTTTCGATTTTGGGAAATCTTATTTTTCAACGCGGGCCGGTTCCAAGCTTGTCACTGCGGCCAGGGAAGACGCGATCACCTCGCTGCAAACGGTGGTGCTCAACGCCAAGACGGCGTATTTCAATTACCTCCTTTCGCAGATGCTCTACACGGCCGCGCTTGAGGCGCTTTCGCAGACCCAGGCACACCTCGACCAGGCCAAAATCCTTTTTGAAACAGGCAAACAGGCGAAGTACACGGTAACGGCCGCCGAAGTCGACGTTGCGAATGCAACGGTAAACGTCATAACCACGAAGAACGGCGTCAAGCTGGCAAAAGTCCAGATGGAGGTCGCCTCCGGCGTTACCCTGGGTGACTCGGTGGTGCTCACCGACAGCCTTGTCGGACTGGAGCCGGACGTCACCAGGGACCAGGCGCTTGCCCGCGCAAAGGATTCACTGCCGCAGCTCGTATCGCTGCGCGCCCGGCTCGAGGCCGCTAAGTTACAATTGACATCAGCGAAAGCAACGTTACTGCCGAATCTCAATGCGACCGCCGGAATCGGATACGGGTCGCGGAACGCTTACCCGGATTCGGGGTGGCAGCAGAACTGGAACGTGGGCGTAAGCCTCTCGGTTCCTATCTATCAAGGCGGTTATCTGCTTGCGGCCGTGGAAACGGCGAAGGCCTCCGTGGACCAGGCAAAGGCGACGCTCGATGTGAATGTCCAAGGCGTGCAGTCGGCGGTGGACCAGGCATACTATGGAAAAACGGAAGCCGCGGAGCGCATAGCGGCCACGCAGAAGCTCATTGAATCGTCGCAGCAGTCGCTTGAGCTTGCGCAGGAACGTTTTGCCACGGGCGCGGCCGCGTCGCTCGAAGTGACCGACGCCGAGCTCGTGCTTGCCAACGCAAAAAGCAGCCATGCTCAGGCGCTGTACGATTACCGCGCGGCCCATGCAAAACTTCTGGCGGCAATCGGGTCATTCTAGAAGTTGAGAAGTTGAATAGTTGACAGTTGAACAGTTGAGAAGTTGAGAAGTTACTTTGGCGCTCTATTGCTTCTATTTTCAGGCAATCGCAATCCAATGAGGCTTATTCCATATTTGAATCCGGGTAATCTTTTTATAATCCTGAGAATCCTGGTAGTGAATCCTGGTTAAGGAGAAGATATGTCGAAAAAGGGCTGGTTGATTCTTGTAATCGTTGCGGTGGTTGCGGGCGCGGGAGTCTTCTTTTTTCTGTCGCACAAGTCCGCGCCGGTGACGTATCGCACTGCCGCGGTGACGCGCGGCGACCTGTCGGTGCAGGTGACCGCAACCGGCACGCTCAATCCCTTTCTCACCGTGCAAGTGGGCACGCAGGTAAGCGGGACCGTGGCCAAGTTGTACGCCGATTTCAACTCCCGCGTGAAAAAAGGACAGATTGTGGCATTGCTTGACACCCTGCTCCTGCACTCCGCTGTGGTTGACGCGCGCGCGACCCTCTACAAGGCGCAGGCGCAGATGATCCTGTCGACCCAGACAACCCTGCGTACCCGCGCCCTGTTTGCCAAGGGGTTGGTTGCGCAAGCCGATCTCGATCAGGCGGTGTCGGATTCCGCCTCCTCGTCCGCGGCCCTCAACTCGGCCCGGGCCGGGCTCGATCGCGCAAAAATCAACCTTGACTACGCGACCATCACATCGCCCATCACCGGGGTCGTTATCAACCGCGCCGTTGACGTGGGCCAGACCGTTGCCGCGAGCTTCAATACGCCCACTATTTTTACCATCGCCGACGACCTTTCGAGGATGCAGGTGCAGGCCAGCATCGACGAAGCCGACATCGGCCAGGTTAAGGTGGGGCAGACAGCGACATTCACCGTTGACGCCTTCTCCACCAGGACGTTTACCGGCACCGTGTCGCAAATCCGGCTGCAGCCCACCACGGTGCAGAACGTGGTTACGTACACCGTGATGATCGACGTTGACAACAAAGACATGGCGCTTTTGCCGGGCATGACCGCAAACGTGACGGTGGACGTTCAAAAGGCCCAGAATGTGCTCATCGTCCCCGCAGCCGCGCTCAAGTTCATGCCGCCTTCCGCCTCGTCCCAAAAATGGCGCAAGCGAGCCGCAGGCGGAGACAGCAGCGCGCATGCGGCCGGCAGGCAATGGTCAGGCGCGGCCCGAGACACCGGATCGCAGCAGCACGGCGGCGGAGCAACCGGCGCAGGCGATACGACGCGCAGAATGCACGGAGCGTGGGCCGCAGGCGGCGCAGGCGATACCGCGCACCAGCAGGGACGCGGTCAATGGAAGAACCAGGCCGGTGAGGACATGGGGCACGTATTCATGCTCGTCGAAGGAAAACCGAAATTCGTGCGGGTAAAGACAGGACTGAGCAACGGCGGATTCACCGCGGTGGAAGGCGACCTGCAACCGGGCGACCTGTTGATTGTGGGAGTCTTGTCCGCCGGCAACAAGCCGACGACGACGGTGCCGCTTACCGGCGGCGGCGCGCCGGGAATGAGACGGTTCTAAGAATAGGTTCAACCTCACCCCTTCTCCCCGATCACGCGGGCCGCGTGATCACCCCTCTTCCCCTCTCCTATCGGAGAGGGGAAGAGGGGTAGCCGTCAGGCGGGGGTGATGAGGTGAGGTCCCACGATGCAGGAACTCATTATGTCACAAGCGATGATCTCCCTCCGCGGCATTTCCAAAGCCTACAGCATGGGCGACACCACGCTGTGGGCGCTCGACAACATCGATCTCGATATTCACAAAGGCGAATTTGTCGCCGTAATGGGCGCGAGCGGGTCGGGCAAGTCCACGCTCATGAACATCCTGGGCTGTCTGGACGTGCCAACCAGGGGTGTCTACTCCCTTGACGGCGCGGAAGTGCAGAGCCTGTCGCGCAATGAGCTCGCGGACCTGCGCAACCGTAAACTCGGATTCGTGTTCCAGTCGTTTAACCTGCTGCCGCGCACCGCCGCGATCGAGAACGTCGAGCTGCCCATGCTGTACAATCATAGGGTAACCCCGCACGAGTCGAGGCAGCGCGCCCTTGCCGCGCTTGACGCGGTAGGACTGGCGGACCGCGCCCATCACTATTCGAACCAGCTTTCCGGCGGCCAGCAGCAGCGGGTGGCGATCGCGCGCTCGATCGTCAACGATCCGGTGCTGATGCTCGCGGACGAGCCGACCGGCAATCTCGACACCCGCACGAGCGTGGAGGTGATGGCGATTTTCCAGGGACTCAACAGCCGAGGCATCACGGTGGTTCTGGTAACCCACGAACAGGACATCGCGCAGTATACCAAACGAAACGTGGTGTTTCGCGACGGCAAGATACTGTCCGATTCGCCGGTTGCTTCGCCGAGAAATGCGGCCAGCGAACTGGCGGCCATCAAGGCAAGGAGTTGACACAATGCGATTATTGAGCATACTGCGCATGGCCCTCCGGTCCATCAACCGGAACAAGCTTCGCTCGATCCTCACCATGCTGGGCATCGTGATCGGCGTCGCCGCCGTCATCGCCATGCTTGCCATAGGACAAGGCGCGCGCAACGCGATCAATGCGCAAATAGCAAGTTTGGGTACCAACCTGCTCATGATCTTCCCCGGCGCGTTCACCGCGGGCGGCGTGCGCTCGGAAGCGGGCACGGCGTCGCGCCTGTCCGAAGACGACGCAAACGCCATCAAGGCGCAATGCCAGGCGGTTATGTATGCCACGCCCATGGCCCGCACGAGCGCGCAGGTAAAGGCCGGCGGCCAGAACTGGCGCACTTCGATTTTCGGCGCCTATGCGAATTACCTCAAGGTGCGCGATTGGGACCTGGCAAGCGGGAACAACTACACCGACGCGGACGAGCGCGGCTCGAACAAGGTGTGCGTTCTGGGCCAGACCGTGATAACCAACATCTTCGGCGAGGGCGCAAATCCGGTGGGCCAGATCATCAGGATCAAGAACCTGCCGTTTACGGTTGTGGGAACGCTCGTTGCCAAAGGGCAAAACGCCGGCGGAATGGATCAGGACGATTGTATCATCGCGCCGTATTCAACTGTTCAGAAGAAGTTGATTGGCTCCGTCTACGCGGGAAACCTGATGGCGTCCGCGGTCACGGTCGAGGCCACCGAGGAAGCCCGCCAGGAAATAAACCAGACGCTTATGAACCGGAGAAAAGGCAGTCAGGGCGACGGTTTCGACTACACGATCCGCACGCAGACCGACATCAGCAATGCGGCGAACCAGACCGCGCAGACGCTCTCCATCCTTCTCGCCAGTATCGCGCTGGTGTCGCTGCTGGTGGGCGGCATCGGCATCATGAACATCATGCTCGTGTCGGTCACCGAGCGCACGCGCGAAATCGGAATCCGCATGGCCGTGGGCGCGAAGGGCAGCGACGTGCTCCTGCAGTTCCTGGTGGAGGCCCTGGTGCTCAGCTTTATGGGCGGCATCATCGGCATGATCGCGGGCTCGGGCGCGTCGTGGTTAATTTCCAAAAGTCAAGGATGGCCCATCGCGATATCCGGCTGGTCGCTGCTTCTGGGATTCGGGTTTTCCGCTGCAACGGGCATCTTCTTCGGATGGTATCCCGCCAGGAAGGCCTCGGCGCTCAATCCGATTGATGCGCTGCGATATGAGTAATGAATCCCATAGCGAGCGACTATAAGTACGTTTTCATTCCACAGGGATGGAAAGAATCCTCGCAGCTTGCTGCGAGGATTCTTTCAAAAAGTTTTGCCTGCCGGGAGATTGAGCCTGCGCTCAGGCTGCTTTAAGTTTTTCGGCGATCCAGACCTTAATCACGGACTGCCGCGTAACGCCGAGGCGTTTTGCTTCCGTGCCGAGTTCGTGGATCATCCAATCCGGAAAATCAACGTTGACGCGACGAGACTCTTGCCCCGGCCGAAAAGCCTTGGTGAGATCCAGATGGTTTCGCGCGCTTTTTCCCGAATCGAACAATTTGTCGAATTCTTTAGCTTTCATAGAGAGCCGCCTCGTCGTGATGTGAACGCCTCACGGAAATGAACTGTCAACTGTCAACTTTGAACCGTAAACTTTCAACTTCATCGCTAGGCAAAAAGACCCTGTAGGCCCGCGGCAACTGCTTCAAAGGGCACCGCATGGACATTTTTTGAAAGGGAGTATCGTTTTGTCCCCGGGTATACCACGGCGATTTGTTCCAGTTTGAGGTCTTCGAGGGCAATGCGGATGGAAGGAGTCATTGCGGGAGCGTCCGAACGTTTGCATTCCACGCCGAAATACGCGCCATCTTTGACAATAAGGAGGTCAAGTTCCGCTCCGGCATGCGTTGCCCAGTAATACGCCTCATCGGGCTCAACCGCCTTTATTATTTCTTCAATCGTGTATCCTTCCCACGATGCGCCGCATTTGGGATTTCCAGCAAGTTCGTTGATTGTGCGGGCGCCGAGCAACTGGTGCATGAGGCCGGTGTCGCGGAAATAGATTTTGGGCGCTTTTACCTGTCTCTTTTTCAGGTTTGCGTGGAATGGTTGAAGTTGGCGGATAATGTACATGTCCGTGAGCATGTCCAGGTATCGCCGTACCGATGACTCACTGATTCCAAGCGAACGCGCCGGTTCTGCGGCATTCCATATCTGGCCGTGATAATGGGCAAGCATTGTCCAGAAGCGAAGCATGGCGGTGGATGGAAGGGTGATGCCAAGGAGCGGAAGGTCGCGTTCAATAAAGGTACGGATAAAATTTCTGCGCCAGGCAAAACTGTCTGATTCCGATCTGGCAAGATATGAAAGCGGGAAACCGCCCCGCAGCCAATGACGTTGCGGCGGTTTGCTGCCGAGTTCACCGAGAGAGAATCCTGTCATTTCGATGGTTTCGATGCGGCCGGCCAGGGATTCCGATGAATGCTTGATGAGAGCCGGTGATGCGCTTCCAAGAATGAGGAAACGGCATGGAAGGGCTTTGCGGTCTGCCAATACCCGCAGGGTCGGAAACAACTCCGGCTTCCGTTGAATTTCATCGATCACCACCAGCCCCTTCAAGTCCTGCAGGCCGGTCATGGGTTGTTCAAGGCGTGCAAGGCTCACCGGATCTTCAAGGTCGAAATAGTTGGGAGAATCGGTGCCGAGAAACTCCCGTGCGGCGGTCGTTTTCCCGCATTGGCGGGGCCCGATAAGCGCGACGATGCGGCTGCGTTTGAGAGAGGCTTTTATTGTCCCGATGAGCGCCTTTCGTTTTACCATGCTTCAAAAATAACATTGAAAATCCTTCATGGCAAGAAGGATTTTCAATGTTATTGAAGGTCCGCTGTCGCGGCTACTCCTGTAGTGTTGTATGCAGTCGTAGTCGTGGTGCTGCGGGGTCTTTCAATCTTTTCCTACACCATACTAATAAGATTGCTGTAATCGTTGTCAATCCCAAGACTGTCGAGATACAACGAAATCATTCCTCTGTGATGGGTCTGATGATTGAAAACATGCAGTATTGTTCCACCAAAGTTTTTCGTTTGTTCTATTCCCTTGAAATTCTTGTAGATGAGTTTCTTTTCCATGTCGTCGTCTTTGACTTCTTCCGCAAACCGAAGAAAGAAATGGTCGAGCCGTTTTCTCTTGTCCAGATATTCTTCAATCGAAGAAAATGCGGCAGACCCCAACGCAAAATCAACAGTGAATGAAGGATCGTCAAGAAATAAGAAATGCCTGAGCTTTGCGAATCTCTTGAGCCAGTTAAAGTCGGCAATGTAGAGGTGATTTGCAAGCGAGGAAATGCTTTTGTAATATCCACCGAACTGATGATTCCATTGGTCGGCAGTAAGTTTTGAAAGAAAAACGTTCATATCCTGGTTTACTTTCATATTATATGCTGCAAGCAGCTGAACGACGTCTTTTTTCATCATTTCCTCCCGGTAATTTATTCACGGGCAACTTCACCACGGTGAATTGCGGCGTGAAAGCCCTGTCAACACATCCCGGCTTGCTCGTCGGCCATCCATGCCTTTGAGTCCCGCGCCCGATCTTAATTCCTTGGCGGTGTTCCGGGGCCTACGACGTGGGTCGGCTTTTGAACGGTGTCTTGTGTCTTTGTCACTTTCTTCTGGCATCCGGCTACTATCATGCACGCGACAAGGGCGATTGATACGTAGAAAAGCATTCTTTTCATAAAATTCCTCTTCCTGTTTGATATGAATAGCCAAACCCGCCGGATTATCTGCCGCGGGGGCTTTGAGGGGTATCCTGTTTTCTAAGGATTCCCGTTGAGAATATACGGTTCGGGGACGTTAATATCAACGTGAATCCCACAGCGAGCGTATACGCTCCCGCCACAACCACCACCCAGCCAGCCCCAGAGTAATCGCAAGTGACAGCAGCGATAAGAGCAGCCCCTTTTTGAATACTCCTTCCGAAAAATAGCACGAGACCGTATGATGCCCCTTCTCAACCGGTATCGCCCGTAACGCGTAGTCGGCGCGGTAGAGCGGGGCGGGGTTTCCATCGATGGTGGCCTTCCACGACGGGTAATGGATTTCGCTGAGCACCAAGAGTCCATTTGCCGCAGTTGTCACATCCACGTTGATCTTGTTAAGAGAATAGCTCGTGATGGTGGCGCTCCACGCGGTGTCGGCAGCGCCGGTGTCGACGGCCAGCGCCGGCTGTTCCTCGAGGACAACGGACTTTTTGTAATCAAACGACGGGTCATAAAGACGCGGAAGAATGGCGTCCTCGATTTTTTCTATTGTGTAGCCGTAGACCATGCGGCAGCGCGGGAAATAGGCCGGACGCTCGGAAAGCCCCATGACCCGGCTCTGTTCGTCCATGGTGATCGTGTACTTGACGTTCAGGATGTCCAACGTGCGTTCTTTGCGGTTGACAAGCTGGCGCTTGAGGCGCAGAGGGTTGTACCCTTCCATGAGGAAAAGACGGTGCACGCTTCCCTGGTTCTTGTGGAACGCCATGTACGGGCCGCCGAGGTCGTCGGTCCCGGGGTTTGAGTTGCGCGAATTGATCCTGAAATACTCGGTTTTCCCCGTCTCCAGCAATTGCTCGACCGCAGCCCTCTTCGCGTACATGATGCGCGGATCTCTGGCGCCGGCGGCGTAGCCGAACCCGAATGCCATGAAATCGACCACGGCCGCGGCAAGCAAAAGGATGCCGGCAAGTTTCGCCGATAATTTCCCGCGCAGACGCGCGAAACAGATCGCAAAAGCGCAAACAGCAAAGAAAACAAACAGCCATACACTCTTGAGCACGACCGGGTATATCCTGTCGTCAACATACGCCGATATCTGAGACGTGTTCGACCCGAACCCCCCGGACGCCATCATAAATTCGACGATGCCGTTCTTGAATACGCCAAACAGGCAGAGAAGTCCCCATGCCACACACACACCTGCTGCGGCAAGAAGGGCCCTTTGGAGCAGGACCCGCGGCTTTTCGTTTTCGCGCGGCCCAATAGACTGCAACCAGGTAAGGCCGAAACCCGCGAGCAGGGAAACCGACAGCGAAAAAAGATAAGCAAAGCGGCCGGGGATGCGGAACGCGTTGAGCGCCGGAAGGAACTTGAAGGCAAGCCGGTACAGGAAAAATGAATCGCCCATGGCAAGCAGAAAACTCAGGACCGCCATAACGGAAAGAAAGACCGTCACGGGCGTGCGCACGAAAAAGAGCGCGATTGCCGCAAGCGCAAGCGACACGGTTCCCGTGTAGATGGCGGTCTCCCAGTAATTTTGCATGCCGCCGTTCTGGTCCTTTTTGGATATTCCCCAATAGGTGCCTAACTGTGACGTTTGCTTTGGCCGACCGAAGTAGCCGGGCACAAGCAGGGTGACAAAACGGTAGGGCCTTAGCGACCCTTCGCAGGACTCGGAAAACGGCAGCGTGGGCCGCACCGAATTCCTGGCCAGTTCCTGCGTGGGGAGAAACTGCACCGACGACATGCCGATACCCAGAACGACCACCGACGCAAACAGGCCGGCTCGCTTTACTTCAGGCAATACCTTCGTCTTTGCCCTGATGCGCACGACCAGTCCGTAAAGGTAATACGCGGCAAGCCAGTAATACATATGTACCATCAGCTGCGGATAACCGCACAGGAAAATGGTGCACAGCACAAGCGCGGTGAGTGACGCGTACAGGATGCTCGTCCTGTCCATGGCGCGTTTGAACAAGAAGATCGCAAGCGGGAACCATGCGGCGGCTTGAATGAGGTTTTCATGAAAGATGTGGGTCGTGAAGAACCCGCAGAACATGAAGGTGATGCCGGAAAGTAAACTGCCAAACCTGCTCGCTCCGAATTCGCGGCCCAGCAGGTACATAAAGCATCCCGCCATGGCGATATGCGCGACAATCTGGTATTCAACCAGAAGCGGGCTCAGCCATTCTTTGCTTGCGAAAGGCGTGAGCGCAAGGTTAAGGGGGTAAAGCACGGCAGCCTGCACGTCGGCAAAAAAGGGCATGCCCGAAAAGACATAAGGGTTCCAGAAAGGCAACACCCCTTGCTTGAGGGACACCGCCGCAAAAAGCCGGTACACAAAATTCTGTTCGAGAAAGTCGCCCCAGAGGAACCCTTTACCGACAAGAACCGGCCAGTAGAACGCGGCGGTGACAAGCAGGAGAATGCCCACCGGGAGGTATCGTTTCCAGTCTATTGTTTTGGATTGTCCTTCCTGTTTCCCCGGCCGATTTTGCGGATGGCTGTTCTTGGCTCCTTCTTCGTTCTTCTTTGGTTTCAATGCGGTCATCGGATCATCCTGAGTAAGATATTCTAAGGCCCTCCCATGGAAAAATACCATCCGTCATGCCGCCTTCCTGAAATAATCATGGCGTAAACCGGAAAGGACGGGCAACTTCAAGATTGTTGGTGTCTTCTGGAAATATCGGCAGGCGGAAGCGCCGCATTTCGACGGAACCTGATGGATGTTGAAAAAGCGGTGAGAGCACCGGGCAGAGGAAACTTGTCGCGGGTATGTGCCTTGCGGATAGCCAAGCTCATTGTGCCTTCCACGGGCATTATTCCACCGGATTCAAAATCCTGCCCATGAACAGAATGATGCCGGTCGTGTTGTCGCGGATGAGAAAGAGGAACGGATGGTCGGCGCGAAAAGTAAAATGTTTTTTAGGTGGAGGTGGAGCACCGCCCCCACCTAATGCCCCAGCAGTAGCCGCAGCAGCCTCTGTGCCTTCTTCATCAACATCAACAAAAGCCTTGTGAATTACCGCAGAAATATTCAGCTCCTTGTTTCCAGTCATGGCGGAAAAATCCGCGTTTCCTTTTACGAATGCATCCCGCAGTCCCATTGAATAAAGTTCTTTGTTCAACATGAAATCCTTGGTCGTTCTGAATTTGGGCAAATACATTTTAACGCTCGATTCCTTCATTCTTGAAATCATATTACTGACTTCCCCTGCCGAAGTTTTCCCTTCCATGGATTTGAAACCGTTACGTGTCATCGGCAGAATAATTACCATCGATGTACTATTTCCGGTGTAAGGCAAACTGATGCATTTTATGGAGTCGTTTTCGAAATAATCGAATTCATTGGGGCCTCTAATCATCATTTTTACTATCACGGAATCCTTTGAAGAGAACCAGAATGGCATATTGGTTGTAAATGGCTTCAAGAATTTATTCGCCCATGCTCCCTTGAAGTATATCGCATCTGCCAAGACCATCTTCGTCGAATCATTTAGCACGCCGGGTTGAATCAGGTTCGTGATCTTGTCATTCGTCTTGCCTTCAACCCACTTATTGATTTCGACTCTGGCCTTTTCCGGCTCATTCCTATAATCAACATAATTGAACCCTGCTTCATAGTTCTGGCTTGTCATATCCAGAAACTCTGGCAAGAACCTGTAGTCCTTCTGCATCCATAAGCTGTTCGCGACACTGAGTTTTACATCCCCTTTCTTCTGCACGTCATTAATTCTTGCCTGCAACGCCCCGAACCCTTCATGAAAAGACTTCTCATTCTTCCCGAAATGAAGAGCCTGCATCATTTGCTTCTCTGTATTTCCCCGCGCTCCGGCGTAGGTCATGGCGAGAGCAGTTGAGATGCTGTAGGGAGAGAAGAAGATATTGCCCTTGGCGGATTTCAGCTTTGCATATAGATCAAATGCGAATGCGTTGTTACCGGAAACAACGTCGGAAAGGGCGGCAGGCTGTTGGGCTAAAAGGATGCTGGTGAGCAGGAGAAGAGGAAACGTGGCCGTCAAGTATGGAATCTGGTTGCTCGGTTTCATAACAGACCTCCAATAGGAATCCAATGGATCAGAACAATATCATCACGGTCCCGTAGGCTGATGTTATAACGCTGTGTTCCGGTCATTTCGATACAACAAACGACGAATGCAACGAACCATTCTTACTCTTGATTGACATTAGATACGTGCCCGTCGACAAACCCGGCAATGGAATACTCATCATGCCGTTATTCGCCAGATGTGAAGCTGAATAGATTCTTCTTCCGGCAACGGTAAATAGTTCGATGGTTACTTTGCCACCATCCAAAGGGCTCGGCAATACGATGGCAATATCATTCTTTCGGACGTTGATTTTGAATTCGCGGCGGTTGGTTATTGACGATCCATGCTGGGGGATTACGCCGACCATTTCTGAAAGCGGCCTGTACCAGACACCGCTGCCGTTCGTTCCGGCCAAAATATTGCTGCCGTTCACTGCAAGAGACCAGATATCAGTATTCGAGAGGCCAGAGTTGACTGCAGTCCAGCTTGTGCCATTGTTGGTAGAAAGAAAGACTCCATCCAATGTACCGGCAAAGATATCGTTACCACTGACAGCAAGACATAATACGATAGGATTCGTGATGCCGGAATCAACCGGAGTCCAGCTTGTAGCATTAATTGTATGTATCAGGATACCTCGGCCATAAGTTGCCGCAAAGATATTGCTGCCGCTTACGGCAAGGGACAGGACTGCAATATCTGCCCAAAGGCCGGAATTGACAGCAGTCCAGCCTATACCGCTATCGGTGGAAAAGAAGACCTCACCACTCCAGGTGCCTGCACAAATATTGCCACCAGTCACGGCAAGCGATGTCACATCAATATTCGTGAGACTTGAGTTGGCCGTAGTCCAGCTTGTACCATTGTTAGTGGATAGATAGACACCTCCACTCTGAAGTCCGGCCAAAATATTGCTTCCCTTCACAGCAAGACAGTTGACATTAGCATTCGCCGGCAGGCCAGAATTGACCGCAGTCCAGCTTGTGCCATTGTTGGTGGAAAGAAAGATGCCGCTGTTATAAGTCCCGGCAAAGATATTGCTACCGCTTCCGGCAAAAGAAACCACATTAAATCCCGTGAAGCCAGAGTCAGCCGCAGCCCAGTTCCTGCCGCCATCGGCTGATACGTAAACGCCGCCACCCATAGTCCCGGCAAAGACATTGTTACCATTCACCGCGAGCGCAGGAACTTGTCCTGCCATCGGCCCTTGTCCTTGTACCCATTGAGCATTTGCCATATGCGTAAATGCAACTAACAACACGAATAGACAAAGAACCTTTTTCATTTGATTCTCCTCCTGTCGAGCAACCTTGGGCTGGTTCAAAGCCGGTGTGAATTGAGAAGATCAAGCAGGTGGAATAGGAAGTAGCCCCGACTTGCTTTATTATACAACCGGCGTATGTACAGGTGCAAGACGCATAAAGAACCAATCAGTTGAAAACCCGCCCCCCAAATGGTATTATAGGTTTGCAAGCGGCCCGAATTAACCCGCATCTCACTCGATAAGGAACCCTGTTATGAAGCTCTTGACAGTATCCCCAAGGAAATTGAATCCCGCAGCGAGCGCATTGTCATTTCATTAATAAGGGTAAGGTAAAGGTGCTTCGCACCATCTATTATGTCTTTTGCCCTTTACAGGCTGCTCACTGGGGCGTACATCCGGTTGTAATCGCGGTCCCCGAAGCTGCTTCGGGGTTAGCGAGCGATTACAGATATTTCTTCCTCCATAGGGATGGAAGGATTGGCAAAGCCGCTACTTCCGGGCGTATTTCTCGGCCGTAGCGTGGTCCCCGCAGGTTTGCAAGAGCGCATACTCCTGTAGTGTTGCATGCAGTCGTAGTCGTGGTGCTGCGGGGTCCTTCAATCCCGAAGTTTGCGCATTGGCTGTTCTCGGGGTGTACATCCAGTCGTAATCGCGGTCCTCGCAGCTCTGCTACGGGGTCCTTCAATCTTTCGCCGGGTGTCTGAAATCTTGTTGCAATCTTCTTAGATTGTGGTATATTTCAGTGTAGGACATTTGTCCTACAGGAGGAATCATGGATTCAGTTGCGGTGCGCGACTTTCGGGTCAATCCGGGCAAAGTCTGGAAAAGGCTTTCAAAATCCGGCAGGATGATCATTACGTCCACGGGGAAACCAATTGCGCTGCTGACAAACATTAAGGGCAGCTCCATTGAACAGGAAATTCGTATCGATGCCATGGCGCGTGGCGCCACA
>Ga0182027_10008363_pt1 | contig 15078 bp, 13 predicted proteins | sample 712E1DmetaG_FD_121300 | JGI IMG/M metagenome (GOLD analysis project Ga0182027, IMG submission 121300) | Permafrost microbial communities from Stordalen Mire, Sweden - 712E1D metaG (Illumina Assembly) | ecosystem: Environmental > Terrestrial > Soil > Wetlands > Permafrost | place: Sweden... | reverse complement strand
CGTCAGGGATACGGCACAGTTCAGGCAGCAAAAGACATGGCCGCAATGAAGGCAGGACAGGAACGTGTTGAAGCCCCGGCGATTTAAAAAGAGGAGCACCTGTTTCTTCGCTTCAAGCGTCTCCAAGATGGCTTTCTTAAGGGAACGGGACAGGATCGGCACACTTCCTTTTTCATCTTTTTCAAACTTCATATCAATGATTTCAACCCTGGGCAGGGGCCTGTCCTCCACCCTTTGGGGAAGACGCAGGTAGTGATATCTTTTTTTGGTACTGTTTAAATACGTCTCGAGAGACGGTGTGGCTGATCCGAGGACGACGGTGACCGCATGAAGCTTTGCCTTCACAAGGGCCAGATCCCGGGCATTATATCTCATCCGGTCATCCTGTTTGTAGGAACCGTCGTGTTCCTCATCCACAATGATCAGCCGCAGCTTCCGCACGGGTGCAAAAAGGGCGGAACGGGCGCCGACAACAATCCGTATATCGTCGCGCTGTATCCTTCGCCACTGGTCGTAACGGGCACTTTTTGATATGCCGCTGTGCAGGACAGCGATTTCCCGGCCATGAAGGCTTTCTTTAAACCGGCTCATCAACTGAGGGGTCAGGGCAATTTCCGGTACCAGACAGATCACACCGCCGCCACCTTTGACGGCCTCGACAATGGCCTGGAGGTAAACCTCCGTTTTGCCGCTTCCGGTCACTCCGTGAAGAAGATAGGGAGAGAACCGGCCTGTGGAAAGGCCTTTCAAAATCTCACGGAGTGCCGCTTTCTGGCTGTCATTGAGAATAATGACCCCGTTCCTGACGCCTATCCGCGGATCTTCGCCGGGACGGCGGTAAGCCTCCTGTTCCGCCACGATCATCACTCCCTTCTTCACGAGATTTCTGACCAGGGTGGAAGCGTTTTCGAACTTTTTCCCGAGAACCGGCAGAGATACAGGGCCGGAGCGGCTGAGATAATCAACCAGCAGGCGCTGTCGTTCTGTCATTTTTTCATGGGATGGCGGCCCGGGATTCAGAGAAATGATCTTTTCTTTTTTTAACGAAACTTTCGGCCTTTCGATCCTGTCATCGATCACGACAAGTCCCCTGGTTTGAAGCGTCCGGATCTCATGGTATATATCCTTCCGGCCCAGCAGCTTTTTCAAAGGACCCGCAGACAGGCCTCCCGGAAATTCTTTCAGGATATTTACGATCCTTCGTTGACCATCGGGCAAGTCATGCTCCACCGCAGTATCGGCATTAGCATTCAGAGAAAACCAGAGGTGACTTTGCACATCAATTCCGCCGGGCAGGATTTCGGTCAAGGCCTTGCCGAGGGGATACATATAATAGTCTGAAGCCCACCGGTAAAATTTCAGATCTTCTTCGTCAAAAAGCGGCTCTGGATCCAGGACGTCAATAATTTCCTTGACGTTTTCGAATGTTGACGAAGCCATGGCAGAGAGGATGTATCCTGTCAACCTCTTCCTGCCAAAGGGAACGAACACCCGCTTACCGACGGCAATACTTTTTTCAAGCGGCTCCGGAACGGCATAGGTAAAGGTTTTTTCGGATGGAATATTAACGGCCACGTTGACAAACATCGCGAAGGATTCCTCTGGTAAAAGCAAAATGATGTTCTATTAGAAAACGGCTGGTGTGATTTGTCAATGGATTTTAAAAGAATAAAAATGGCATCCTCCGGAAAGGTCAACGATGGTGGCCTTCTTGACCCCCATGGCATAGGCAAAAGTATCGTAAAAAATTATCGGAATTTTAACATCCAAACAATCGCAGGCATGCAAAACATCAAATACAAATCGCCGATTCAGACTGCTGGACAGGATCATCTATTACAGATTCAAACATGCAAAGCTGAATTGTCTATTTTTTCGCTCACGAAAAATGCATATGCCTTCCTGTAATGTTGTTTTTCTTATTTTCCCAATCCACACAACATTTCAATCGGAAATAATCAATCTTCCGGATAATATTAATTTTTCTTGTATTTCTCGGCAAACCGTTTTAAAATATTTGTATTGGTTTGAATATCTCCATAACATCTGCTATGTTTATTGGCAGATTAGCGTTATATCTTAAAAATATCATCAAATTAAAATTTTGGATCCTCACATCACCCGGGACGGCTTGCCATGGAACCTGATGATTTAAATAAACCCTCTTCGTCGAAGAATCAAGGCCATTCGCCGAACCAGGATGACCATCTATTCACGGGAAAGGCGCAGAGGTGGAAAATCATCATTGCCGCGTGCATTTCGATCATTGCGCTGATCGTCTTTCTAACGAGTTTCGATCTCATCAAGCTGCTTTCCCGCTATGGCGCGTTAATGCGAGTCAAAAAATCGGACCGCGCATTAGAAAAAATCGTCGAAAACAAAAATCTAGTCTTTCGTGACCAAGCTACTCGGGAAGCGGACATAAAAATCGATGAGGGACGGCTCGAAGAGGCAAAAACGATTCTTTTAAACTACCTGTCTCTAGATCCGGATAATCCTGATGTCCTTTATCAGATGGGATCGCTCTATCTTAGGCAGGGGCAGATTCAGCTCGCCTATGATTACCTAAAGCAGGCGACTAAGTTGAGACCGGACTATCCGCAGGCTCTTTTCCAACTGGGCAATATTTTTATGATCGATCATAACTATAAGGCTGCGAAAGAGGTGGCGGCAAGTCTCAAAAAAAACGCTAAATATGCCCACGAAGCTTTATTGATCGAGTCTCAGATCGCTTCCAGTGAGGGGAATCTCGATGCGGCGATTCAGAAGTATCAGGATGCGGAAAAACAATCACAAACACCCCTTAAAGTCAAATGGCTTGTTTACCTTGCCGATCTATACGTCAGAAAAGGAGATCGCCCGTCCGCGGAGGCGGTTATCCGGAAGCATAAACAGTCTGACATGGACGCCGATGATCTGATCAGCCTAGCTAAATATTATCTCAAAAATCAGGACAATACCCGGGCGAGATCCTACTTTCAGAATGCCATACAACGTTTCCCCCGGAACCCGGAAGTCCATTATATTTATGGCGAATACCTCTTCTCTATGCGGAAATTTCTGGAAGCCGTCAACTATTACAAAGAAGCTTTGGAAATTATGCCGAATCTGCCAGTCATCGAATACAAAATCGGTCAGGCCTTATTGGAGGCCGGTAAATTAGAAGATCTCAGAAAACATATCGATCAGATGCTGGCCGCGAATTCACAGAATATTTTTGCCCTGAGATTGAAAGCACAGTATCATCTATCCCTTAATCAGCGCCAGGAGGCCATCGACACCTTGAAGATACTGGTCAAAGCCAATCCGTATGCCCCAACGCCACAAATCCTCCTAAGCTCTCTCTATCTGCAGGAGGGGAAACTGTCCTTGTCGACGTTCCATGCGAAGAAAGCCCTGTCCCAGGGAGATCTCTCCACTTCCCCGCATGTGATCCTGGCAAACATTTATTACCAGAAAGGGCAATATCAGCAGGCGAAAGACCACCTTGAAAAAGTTCTGGGCGTCGATCCGAATAATCTCCCCGTATTGTTGTTGTTAGGCGATACCTATTTGAATCTCGGTCAGTTCCAGCTTGCCGAAGAACAGTATGGCAAGGCGATGGCCAGGTATCCGACGATCAAAGCCTTAAAAAGCAAGCTGGTCTGGTCAAAGGCCATGGGTGGCAATCCGGTCCTGGCGCTGCAAATGGCAAGGCAATCTTGGCAGGAAATGCCCGAGGATATCGATACCCTGGCAAGCTATGTCAACACCCTTGCCGTGAACAACAGACTGAACGATGCCATTGCTGCGGTGATGATCCATGTCAAGCAGCGGCCCAAGGACTGGCGGCTTCATTATCTTTTAGGAGACCTTTATCTTTTGAAGAAGGCGAAGGATTCGGCCTTGGCAAGCTATCAGCGCGCCCTGACGCTGAATCCGGAAGACATCAATACGGTTCTTAACCTGTCGTCGCGTTATGCCTTCAACGGTCTGGAAAAAGAAGCAGAAAAAATGCTGCTGCGCCTCCAGAAGAAATACCCGAAAAATATTTTGATCGCCAACCAGTTATCCTGGTTGTACATTGAGACGATGAATGCGCCGGAAAAGGCCGCGAGCCTCATTACTCTTCTCGAATCAGAAGCTGAAGAGGCAACGGTGATGGACACGGTCGGATGGTATTATTTTAAAACAGGCAACTTACCGTATGCCACTTACTTTCTTGATCAAGCTGCAAAGCTGGAACCGGAAAGTCGAGCCATAAGCAGCCATTTGGACGCGGCGCTTCAGAAAATAAACCCGTCAAAGTGATGAAATGGAGTAATAAGATGGACAGAAAAAAAATAAAATATCTGCTTCTCCTGGCATTCCTCCTGTGCATGACAATGGGAGAGGAAGCCTTGGCCCTGCCTTCCTATACCGTGGGAAACACGATTGATTTCGCCTATACGGGGGGCCAGATACAGGTTGGCTTCTATCCGGGACAGGTCAACTCAGCTTCCGGCGGCGCCGGCGACCCGATCGTCGGAGCATGGCAGACCCTCTATGTTCCCTCGCATACATCGTGGGACTACATCCTTGTCTCACAGATCTTGCCAGGTGTCTGGTCCTTAGACAGCGATGCGGAAAAGATCGTCCTGACAACGAATGTAGGGGATTATGGCACGCCATCCCAATACCTGATATCCGGTTGGGCAACGGCGCAAACCATCGACTTTAACACCGGCACGCTGACCTGGGGCCCGGTGACCGGCCTGACAACACAGAATCTCATCGGTTCTTCAACGCTTACGGATTTTGCCGGTTACTCTACCGGCAGCCTGACCATGTCCTTTATCACGGACACCGCTCTGAGAAACTGGGTCCAGGCCCCGACGGCAACGGCACAGGACCGATCCTATTCTGCCACCCTGACAGGTGTCCCTGAGCCCGCCACCTGGGTTTTGATGATGGCAGGCTTAGGATTGATGGGTTACACCCTGTACCGCAGGCAGGACGCGATTGCCCGTTAGGTCGCTTCCTCCGATGCAAGACCGTGCCTTCATCCCCATAGCCCTCTGCTTAGTTTTTGCTTATTTCCCCATTTTTTCAGATCTACTCAAAGGGATCTGGGGCAACGAGCTTGTCCGGCATGCGCCGCTTGTTTTTATCCTGGCGGTCTACCTGGCATACCGAGTTCGTTTCCAATGGTACCACCTCGTCGACGAGGGAAATACCGCCGGTCCGGTTCACTTTTTTCTTGCCGGCATCGCTTTGAACATCGTCGGCCAGATCCTTGGTATCTTCATCCTGGCCCAGCTCTCCCTGCCCGTTACCCTCTACGGCCTCGTCTTGTACCTGAAAGGACGTCGCCCTGCCGCTCTGTTGATCTTTCCTGTTTTCTTTCTCGTCCTCGCCTTCCCCATTCCGGGCAAGTTGTACTGGGAGCTCATGGCGCCGTTGAAGCTGTTCGTTTCCAAGGCGTCTGCAGGGTGCCTGCAGATTCTGGGATATGATGTGATCCGACAGGGGAATATTCTGACCATCGGGGCGCTGGACCTCGGGGTGACCGATGCCTGCTCCGGATTGAATTCCCTCATGGCTATCATGACGTTGTCCGTATTCTATGGTTATCTGATGATTCGCCAGGTATCCTTCCGGATCATCGTGGCGGTGACCATGATTCCCCTGGTCATGGTGGCCAACATCTTTCGCGTAACCGCATCATCTATCATGGCCGTTGCCCAGGGGCAGGAGGTGGCCTTTGGCCGGTTTCATTATCTTTGGGGCGTCTTGGTTTTTTCTGTCTGCGTTCTTGGCTTAATGGCTCTGACCTGGATTTTAGCCCGTATCGAACAGAAACGGAACGATTCGGCATGAAAAGCAAAAAACAGATGGTTGCGATCATTATTCTGTTTTGGACGGGTATCCTCGGACTGTGGATTCAGCATGATCTGACACCGGTCCGGGAGAACACGCCAATATCCGTTCCGTTTATCCGGGCTGGCTGGGAAGGCAGTCCCTATGACCTTCGGGGATATGTCGATGAGGCTTCGGGACCCTACATGGCCCGGCAATACCGTTTTCGAGGCGGAGCACCCCTCCAGCTGCTGATCCTGCGCTATGATGGGTATGGCCACATACCCCCAGTCTGCTACCAGGGTGTGGGCTGGCGATTGTCTGAAGAAGAGGATTTGATATCATTATCGGGTCGGTATCGCATGACCGGCTTGACGGGTAAAAATAATTTCGGAGAAATGATATTTATTTTTTACGGTATTCATGTGAGGGATCGTATGATCAAGGATGGTATCCTCCGTAAGGTCGAGGAAATCAGGCAACGATTCAATCGCACGGGCGCCGGACAATACCTTGTTGAGATCACCATGGTCTATCAAAAAGGACAGGAACAGGAGACTAAAGCGTACATGAAAAAATTCATGGATGATATTGGAGATGCCATCCGCATTAATCAATAGGCTGTCAACACCCTGCGAACGCCCCATGCTCTGTTGGGCGCAGGGGACGTTCAGTGGATAGATCACCATAAGAGCTTAATTTCATCCCGCTGCAATCCTCAATAAGAGAGCCGATGGCATTCTCATCTTCTCCGCCGAGTACGTGATCCGGGAAAACGGGCCTATCGCTATGGCGGCGAGAAATTTACCATCCCCCTGCCCATGACAACAAGTGAGGTCGGCGCTGTTACGGCGGAAAGAATCAGAGCAGAACTCAAGAAGGAGATTTTTCCCCCAGTGTCGGGTAAAGACGTCTATATTACGGTGAGCATCGGGCTTGCGCAATACAGGTCACAGGAAGAGATGAAGAACTTTGTTCACCGGGTCGACCAGCTCATGTACCAAGCGAAGAAAAACGGAAAAGACAGGGGTTGTTCTGAATCATAGTGTCAAGAACAGTTCAACTGGTAATCCTCACTTCAATTCCAAATCAAAAATCATTGACTCGTAGGTAGCACCAATAACCGGCACCTTTCCTCTTTTTTTGATCACTCTTGCGCATTAGCAAAAGAAATCTGCTACGCAAGCGCATCAGCTTCAAATCTCGCTTTCAATAAAAAATCGATATAATCGCAACACGATAGAGGTTATTGATAGGCAGATGACATTAAAGCACGCCGATGTCGATTCTTTCTTAATTTCTTTTTGCTAAATTTCGTTTACGGATGATCGGTTTTTTATCGTTTTTCAGGTTTCTGAAAGCTTGTCATGCCTACGATTCGTTCCTTCAAAGCATTGATATCTCCCTGACGGATCAAACCCTGCAGTTCTGCAAGATTCCTTTCGTACAAGCTCAGGAGGTTGCCCGTTCGGGGATTCCCGGCAATGAGGCCAGCATAGAGGTCCGGGTGGGAAATGATCCGTTCTAAATGGTCGAGCCTGCCCCGGAAAAGGGGCGTGGAAAGCCGCTGCAGCTCTTCCATGGATACACCCTGCCCCTCCAAGGTCAGGCCCAGCATCAGGGTATTGAAATGGTTAAGTGCCTGCACAAGGGCCATCATTTTATCGTGTTCCTCCGGGGTGGTTTCCACGAGGATCGCCCCGTTGCTCTCCAGGATGGCCTTCAGCCAGGGAAGCCAGCGTTCCCCCCGGGCCGGATAAAGGGCGATATTTTGACCGCGCAGGGAAGCAACACGGGGGCCGAAGAGAGGGTGGAGACCGATGATCTCGGAGATGGAACTCTCCAGCATGGCTCTGACGGGGGCAACCTTCAGCGAGGTGAGGTCCATGAGAAGCGAATCGCGCTTCATCAGGGGGCCGACCGTCCGAATCACTTCTTCGGTCGCTTCCATGGGAACGCCGACCATCACCACGGGGCAGCGTTCTGCCATCTGTTGTGCATCCGGACCGATACGACGTCCCGAAACCTCTACGGGGTATCCTTGCCGCTGAAAAAAGGAAGCAAACCATTTGCCCATGCCGCCCGTGCCGCCGATGATTCCGATGGGAAATATTTCCATTCATCCCCTCCCTGTAAGCGGTAAAACCGTCCGCTGCCGCAGCAGATGGTCCGCCAGAACGAGACAGACCATCGCCTCGCAAACAGGAATAATCCGGGGAATGACGGATACATCGTGCCGGCCATGGATGGCGAGCATCACGGGATTTCCCTGGATGTCCACCGTGTCCTGATTTTTCGCAATGGAAGAGATGGGCTTGCAGGCTACACGAATGATCAGATCCTCGCCGTTGCTGATGCCCGCCAGGACTCCCCCGGCGTGATTGGTGGCAAATCCGGATGGCATAAGAGGATCGTTGCATTGGGAGCCGGTCATACGAGCGGCTGCAAACCCGGCGCCGATCTCCACCCCCTTGACCGATCCGATTCCCATCAGGGCCTTGGCCAGATCGGCGTCCAGCTTGTCGAAGACGGGTTCACCGAGGCCGGCAGGAAAGCCTTGCGCTACGATCTCAACGATTCCCCCCAGGGTATCGCTTTCTTTCCCGGCCTTCTCCAGCGCTGCTTCCATTTTTACCGCCGCCAGCCTGTCGGGGCAGCGAAGGTAATTCTGTTCAGCTTCTTCCAGCGACAAGACTTCCGCCTTCACACCCCCTAATTCCTGTGTAAAGGCCCTCACCGTGATCTCCTCCCGGTCAAGGATTTTCCTGGCGATGGCGCCGGCAGCGACCCGGGAAGCCGTTTCCCGGCCTGAGGCCCGCCCCCCGCCCCGGTGATCCCGGATGCCGTATTTCCGGAAGTAGGTCAGATCCCCGTGCCCCGGCCGGAAGACATTCCGGAGGTCTTCATAGTCCCGGCTGCGGATATCGCGGTTCCTGATGATGAGTGAAATAGGCGTCCCCGTTGTCTTTCCTTCAAAGACACCCGAAAGAATCTCGATACGGTCTTCCTCCGCCCGGGGAGACGCAGAAGGGGACTGGCCCGGCTTCCTCCGGTCCAGCTCCGCCTGGATATCCGCCTCCGTCAATTCCATCTGCGGGGGGCATCCATCCACCACCGCCCCGATGGCCGGCCCGTGGGACTCCCCCCAGGTGGTCACCCGAAAAAGTACGCCTGTCGTGTTGCCTGACATCATGAACCTCTTGCTTTCTCTTCATTTCTGATTTTCAGGAAATCATAAATTTCCGCCGCAATTTCTTCCACCGTTCTCTGACTTGTATCCACGACCTTGTCGGCCAGCCGCCGGTAACCCGGTTCCCGCTCCTGCAGGACGGCCGCGATCTCTGCAGAAGCATCTGTTCCGGAAAGGGGCGGCCGCTGGGCGTCACTTGCCTGTCCCTTTAACAGACGTTCCCGGATGGTTCCTTCATCGGCGCTCAACCAGAAAAAGAATCCTTTTCTTCTCAACTTCTCCACATTCCGTTGATCCATGACGGCGCCGCCGCCCAGGGCGATGATGCAGCCGTCCAGTCCGGCGATTTCCGCAATCACGGCTCTTTCCACCTCTCGGAAGGCCTCCCATCCCCGGATTTCCACGATTTCCCGGATCGTCTTCCCCGTGCGCTCCTGCACGAGGTGATCCGTATCGAAAAACGGGCGCTGCAATTTTTTCGCCATGATTCTGCCGACGGTGGTTTTTCCGCAGGCGCGGTATCCCATAAAAATGAAATTCATGATGACCTGATCAAATTGAGGCACATCGCAGCGAAGATGCGGCGATGCCCTCCGGGTTATGTACGATACAGTTTCTCCAGTTCCCCCCAGAACCCCGGAAAAGACTTTTTCACGCAGGCGGGGTCCCTGATGCTGATCCCCGGAACGGCCAGTCCCAGAACGGCGAAGCTCATGGCAATCCGGTGGTCATTGTAGGTCTCGATCTCCGCCCCGTGGGGCTGCCCACCGGTGATGATGAGACCGTCCTTCCGCTCCTCAACAAGTATGCCCGTCTTTCCGAGTTCTGCGGCCAGAGCCGACAGACGATCGCTCTCCTTAAACCGGAGATGGCCCACGTTTTCAATGACCGTCCGGCCGGGACGCAGGGCAGAGAGCACGGTCAGGGTCGGGACCATGTCGGGCATATCCCCAAGATCGAAAACACGGTCTCCCCCGCGCAGTTCCCGTCCCGCCAGTTCCACCCTGTTCTTCTCCCGAATGACGGAGCAACCCAATGTTTCCAAAAGGGAGAGGAACCCCATGTCACCCTGGAGGCTCCGGGGATTGATGTTTTCGACGCTGACCTTACCCCCGCAAATGGCCGCTGCCAGAAAGAAATAAGAGGCACTGGATGCGTCTCCTTCGATCCGGTATCCGATTCCCCTGTAGCATCGGCCGCTTTTCACCAGGTAACGGTGCGCCTTATCCCTTTTGACGTCCACACCAAATTGCATCATCGCCTCGATGGTTATATCCACGTATGGCAGGGATGGGATGCGGCCCTCCAATTCAATGAGCGTGTCGCACCCTGCATAGGGGGCGCAGAGTAGCAGGGCCGAGATATACTGACTGCTCTCGATGTCCCGGAGGGTCACCTTGCCGCCCTGCAGTCCCAATGTCCTGACGACAACAGGGGGATACCCTTCCCGGTTGAGGCTCCGGGCATCGATCCCCAGAGATCGAAGCGCCGCCAGAAGCGGCTTGATCGGTCTTTCCCGCAGGCGCTGATCGCCTGTCAGAGTGAAAGTTCCCCGGCCGATGGAAACCAGGCCCGTCAGGATACGCATGGCCGTGCCGTTGTTGCCTAAATAAATCTCCCGGCCCGGATCGGCCAGGTGTCCCCCTGTTCCCGTGACGAGAAGATCTCTATCGCGGCTCAAAATATCCGTCCCCAGCAATCTCAGCGCCGCAATGAGATGACTGGTATCCTCCGCCACAAGAGGATTGTGCAGGATGGATTTTCCCTCCGCAAGAGCTGCCAGGACAAGGGCCCGCTGGGTATAGCTCTTCGAGCCGGGCATCGTTACGGTCGCCTCCAAAGGATGTTTAACGGACGTGATCTCAACCGATTTCATAAAATATATTTCTATTCCTTCATCAAAGCATCGAGGACAGTCTGACGCATCCTCGCCACGGGCGGCTTCAGTCCCGTCCAGATCCGGATCTGTTCGGCCCCCTGGTAGACGAAAAGGCCCACGCCGCTGATGGGAATGCAGCTCATCTCCTCTGCATCCCGCAGGAGCATCGTCGTCAAGGGGTTATAGATGGCATCCAGCACATAGTGAAAGTTGGCAAGACTCTCCTTTTTCAGGGGCGAGCTGTTGATGTCCGGGGCCATTCCCACGGGGGTCGTCTGAATCAGGACATCGGCCCGGAAGCCGTCAAGGGCAACCCATGGCAGGGCTTGGCAGTTAAAGGCACAAGCCAATGCCTCGCCCCGTTCCCCAGTCCTGTTAAAGATCACTGGTTTCCCGCCCTCATGAAGGATACCGAAAACGGCGGCCCGGGCCATCCCCCCCGCCCCGAGGACGGCGAAGGTTTTTCCCTTGATTTGCACATGGTCTTTCAGATCCCGGACCAGGCCGATCCAGTCCGTGTTTTCCCCGATAAGCCTGCCTCCCCGGTTGACGATAGTGTTGACAGCACCGATGGTCCGGGCGTTTTCCGTCACATCATCCAGATATCTCAAGACCGCTTCTTTGAAAGGCAACGTCACGCTCGCCCCCTCAATCCCCAGGGATTTCATCATCGGGATGATCTCCTCGGCCGTTTCCACCCGGTATGCTTCATATGTTACCGGAACACCCATGTTTCCGTAGGCAGCCCGGTGCATGGGCGAAGAAAGGCTGTGCCCGACGGGATTGCCGAAAAGGGCAAAATGTTTTTCCTGAAATAGCGTCACGACTTTGTCCTGATACAGTCCACCGTGTTTGATTCATCTGCAGAAGATCGCGCAACGGTCAAAGTCTTCAGGAGATGCCTCATCTCGCCGACGGTCCACTGGCCCGGCGCCGCTTCTTCCCCCTTCTCCAGCGCGGCAAAGGCGAGGAAGGATCCCAGCAGCGGGGCCATAATCCGGCCGATCCGGCCCTGCTCTCCCATACAGAAGGCGATGATGTCCTGCCCTCTCCGCCGGGAGTAGGGGATCAGGGAAAGCACCCGCAGATTATCCTCCGGACGTCGGGCATGAGTGACGATCTTCACAATATCGCCGCCCTTCTCCCGGCAGGCGTGCCACGTCTGCCGCAGGGTGCGTTCCGCCGGTGTTCCCTGAAAATCATGGGAAGAAACGATCACCCGGGTCCGGCGACCCTGCTCTGCCACCACAGCCAGGAGACGCTTCGCCAGCCTATCATCTGTTGCGGCTTCCAGATCTACATATTCCGCGCCAAGCCGGACGGCCTCCCGAAGGAGAAACAACCGTTCTTCTTCTGTACCACAGAAGCCGCCCCCTTCCTCCCGCCGCCGGTTGGTCACGAAAACCGGGCCTTTTTTCGCTTTCAAAAGCACCGGCAGATCCAGGTCGGCAATCCGGTCAATCCGCAATTCCAACAGATCGGCCCGGCGGAAACCGGCAGCCATTTTTTCCAGGGCCGTTTCCATCGTCACGGCATCGAGAGAAACACAGATCATGCTTGTTCCTCCCCCCGTGGATAGGAACCGAGGATCTTGACAAAGGTTGCCCGGCTCGCCAAACCTTCCAGGCACATTCGGACCGGTTCATCTTCCCGGTAACCCATGAAATCGGCAAAGAACAGATACTCCCACATGCGGTCCCGCAGAGGATGGGACTCGATCCGGAGAAGGTTGATTTCTTTCAGGGCAAAGGTCTCCAGGGCCTGAAAAAGGGCGCCCGGCACATGAGGCGTTTTGAAGAGGATCGATGTCTTGTCCCGTCCTGTTCTCTCATTGTTTCCCTTCCCGATGACCAGAAAGCGGGTGGTGTTCGCGGGATTGTCCGCAATGTCCTCCGCCAGAGTCGGAATTCCATGGATCGTCGCCGACAGGCGGCTCCCCACCGCCGCCCCTCCCGGATCTCGACGAGCCTGCTCCCCGGCCTCGGAGGTGCTGGTCGTCTCGCATTGCTCGGCACGGGACAGATTCTCCCGCAACCATCCCCGGCACTGGGCGAAGGCCTGAGGGTGGGAATAGACCCTTTTGACGTCTTCCTTCCGGGAACAAAGGGATATGAGACACGGAGAAATTCGCAAAAATACTTCCGCCCGGATATTGAGGGGTGTCGTGATCAACCGTCTGAGCGTATGTCCTACGGACCCCTCCGTCGCATTCTCAACGGGCACAATGCCTAGACCGGCTTTCCCTCTTTCCACGATATCGAAGACCTGATCAATTGTGGCGGCAGACAACAGCTCCGTACTGCCCCCGAAATGATCAAGGGCGGCCAGGTGGCTGAAAGAGGCCTCTGGTCCCAGGTAGGCGACGGTCAGGGGCTCCTGCAGCGCCCGGGAGGATGAAAATATTTCACGAAAAATGTTCCGGACGGCGGCATCTCCCAACGGCCCACGGTTATGCTCCTGCAGAGATTCCAGAACCCGGGATTCCTGGGCAGGGCTGTAAACGTCAACACCCCCGGAACGCTTGACCTGACCGATCTCTACGGACCGGACCGCCCGCTCGTTGAGGAGCCGCAGAATCTCTCCGTCGATTCTCTTCAAATCTTTGCGAAGTTTTTCAAGAGAGGATTTCGTCATTTTTTCAAGCCCTCAATGGTTTCTCGAATCAGCGTATCCGGTATTCCACCGTTGATAAAGGGCATCCCGGGCCTTCTCAACAGGACGAAGTGGACGACTTTTCCCTCCTTCTTCTTGTCCCGCTGTATTCTGGAGGCAATGCCTTCGGTGCTGAGGCCACCGGGTATCCGGATCGGCAAACCTGCCTTCTGAAGGAAACCCCTGATCCGTTCCCGGTCCGAAACCGGTAAGTGTCCAAGTTTTTCAGAAAGGATCAGAGCACCCGCCATGCCCATGGAAACGGCTTCGCCATGGGGGATAGTGTAATCGGCTTCCGCCTCGACGGCATGACCCAGGGTATGGCCGAAATTAAGAATCCGTCTCAGCCCCTGTTCCTTCTCATCGATCTCGACGATTTTTTTCTTGATCTCGCAGGCTCTCGTCACGATAGGCACCAGGGGCTCCGGCTCACCGACATTCATCAGGATCTCCGCCTGTTCCTCCAGGAGATCCAGCAGGCCGGGGTCATCGATGATGGCGCATTTGACGATTTCCGCCAGACCGTTCATGTATTCGGCAACGGGCAACGTTTTCAGGAAGGCCACGTCCGTGAAGACTGCCTTGGGCTGGCAGAAGGTCCCCAGCATGTTTTTCGCCATCGTCAGATCCACTCCCGTCTTTCCCCCGATGCTGCTGTCTACCTGGGCCATAAGGGTCGTGGGAAACTGGAGGTAAGGGATCCCCCGCATGAAGATGGAGGCGATAAAACCCGTCAGATCCCCCACGACGCCGCCTCCCAGGGCAATGAGACCCGAAGTGCGGTCGGCGCCCCTGCGAAGCAGTTCTTCGGCGACGGTGATGGCCGTATGAATGGTCTTGGACGCTTCTCCTGCGGGGAAGGAGATCATCTCCACGGGCAGGCCCATGTTCCTGAAAGTGTTCATAACTCTGGACCCGTGCAGGTCGGAGACATTTGTATCGGTGATGAGAAAGTATCTTTTCGCACAGTTTCCCCTGGCGATGAGCAGGGTGGCGCGGTCCAGGATATCCTGCCCGATATACAGGTCGTAGGAGCGGGAGATTTTCTTGTCGAGATTGATCTTGATCCGGTTCATTGCATCACCTCGATCTGCTTCTTCATGACCTCTGTCAGAATCCGCACTTCCTCCATGAGCTCATAGAACTTTTCCGGTTTCAGGGACTGGGCGCCGTCGGAGATGGCCTTTTCCGGCTCCGGATGAACCTCGATGATCAAACCGTCCGCCCCGGCGACGACGGCCGTCCGGGCCAGGGGTTTGACGTACTTCCAGTGACCGGCGGCGTGGCTGGGGTCAACGATGACAGGCAGATGGGTCAGCTCCTTCAGGACCGGCACGGCACTGATATCCAGGGTGTTGCGGGTTGCCGTTTCAAAGGTGCGGATGCCCCGCTCGCAAAGAATGACATCATTATTTCCAGCGGCGAGGATATATTCCGCCGCCATAAGGAGTTCTTCAATCGTGGTCATCATGCCCCGCTTGAGGAGGACAGGCTTTCTGGCCTGCCCCACCTTTTTCAGAAGGGCGAAGTTCTGGGCGTT
>Ga0182027_10008362_pt1 | contig 15079 bp, 7 predicted proteins | sample 712E1DmetaG_FD_121300 | JGI IMG/M metagenome (GOLD analysis project Ga0182027, IMG submission 121300) | Permafrost microbial communities from Stordalen Mire, Sweden - 712E1D metaG (Illumina Assembly) | ecosystem: Environmental > Terrestrial > Soil > Wetlands > Permafrost | place: Sweden... | reverse complement strand
AGAAAAGACAGGGTGAAGATAATACACCTTATGGCTTTACAGAATATGTTATCGATAAAAACCTCTACCCTGCTGATCATCCATATAAATGGGAAGTGATTGGTGAAATGAGCGACATTAAAAATGCCTCACTTGACGATGTAAAGGCCTACTATGAACATTTCTACGGGCCAAACAATGCTACACTTGTACTTGCAGGCGATTTTAATCCGGACTCAGTGAAGCTGCTGATAAATGAATATTTCGGAGAGATTAAATCGCATGGGGTAGTGGCTACGCGTTCAGCTATGGTTCCGACTCTGCAGAAAACTGTAAAGCTTTATCATGAAGATAATTTTGCAAATGTACCTGAGATCAACCTGGTATGGCCGGTTTCTCAAGCCTACCAAAAAGATACCTATGCTCTTGATTTTCTTGCAAAAATACTTGCCGACGGGAAAAAGGCTCCTTTATATAAAGTTCTGGTAAAAGAGAAAAAACTCACATCAAAAACTTCGGCATATAACAGTCCCAGCGAGCTGGCTGGCGAGTTCACCATCACTGTCAGAGCGAATGAGGGGAAATCACTCAAAGAGATTGAAGATGCTGTCTTTGAAGGTTTTGACCGTTTTGAAAAGGATGGTATAACGGAAAAGGACATCGAGAGAGTTAAGGCATCAAGTGAAAAGAATTTTTACGAAGGGATTAATAGTGTTTTCGGGAAATCGATTCAGCTTGCTTTCTATAACACTTTCCTTAACGATCCGGGATATATCGAAAAAGATATTGAAAATATCAAAGCTGTTACACTGAGCGACGTAAAGCTGGCATATGAAAAATACATCAAAGGGAAGCCTCATGTAGTAACCAGTTTCGTACCGAAAGGGAAACCCGAAATGGCTGCTGAAAATTCTGTTTCCGCCGGTGTGAAAGAAGAGAATATCAAGGAAGCCAGTCAGGTCGAGATTGCCGGTACAGGAGATGAAAAAGTAGTGAAGTCTGCTTCGTTGATAGACAGAACGGTTGAACCACCTGCAGAGAAAGCACCTGAAGTAAACGTGCCTGCACTATGGAAAGCCACATTAGCAAATGGCATAGAGGTTTATGGGATTCAAAACACTGAATTGCCACTGGTCGAATTACGCCTGGTAATTAACGGAGGAATTCTTCAGGATAAAACAGACCTCCCCGGAGTGGCAGGTATGGTTGCAAGTGTACTTCCCCAGGGAACGAAAAACAAGACACCGGAAGAGCTGGAGGAGGAAACTGAGCTTCTCGGCTCAAGCATTAATATGAATGCCGGACGTGAAGAGATGTCGGTAAATGTAAGCGCTCTTTCAAGGAACTTCGGGAAAACAACAGGGCTGCTGAAAGAGATCATTCTCGAACCACGCTGGGATACAGCAGAGTTTGCTCTTGCACAAGACCGTACAAGAAACAATATAATCCAGTCAGAGGCTCAGCCAAGAAGTGTAGCCAATCTGTTATTTAATAAATTATTGTATGGTACCGATAATATTTTTGGCTATAGTACCAGGGGAACAAAAGAGTCGATCAGTAAGATAAGTATGAATGATCTTAAGAACTATTATGAAAAGAATTTTTCCCCTACTGTTTCAAAAATTCTGATCGCCGGCAATATATCAAAGGAACAGGCTCTTGCTGCTCTGAAACCATTCGAAACGGAATGGAAATCGAAAGAGGTTAAATTGAATTCTTATCCGATTCCGCAAAGTCCCGATAAATCCCAGATCTACTTTGTTGATATCCCCGGATCGCGTCAATCAGTGATATACGTAGGATATCTGGCTTTGGAAAGAAATAATCCTGACTATATAAAGGCAGACTTTATTAACTACAAGCTTGGCGGTGCATTTTCAAGTATATTGAATCAGATTCTGCGTGAAGAAAAAGGGTATACTTACGGAGCTTCAAGCTTCTTTCAGGAGATGAAAGTCAAAGCGCCATTTGTTGTAGCTACAAGTGTGAGGTCAGATGCAACCTTCGAATCGGTTAAAATAATTAAAGATGAGATGGATAAATACCGTAATGGCGTTAACGAAAATGACCTGCAGTTTACTAAAGACTGTATGATACTATCAAATGCCCTCCGGTTCGAGACAAACGGAGCACTCGTAGAAATGCTTTCAACAATGTCTAAATACGGTCTTCCTGATGATTATATCAAGAAGGAAGAAAACGTTATAAAGAATATGACCATTGAAGATCATAAGTCAATTACAGATAAGTATATTATTCCTGATAAAATGTACTATGTAATTGTAGGCGATGCCGCAACTCAGCTTAAACCGCTTGAAAAGATTGGTTTTGGTAAACCGATACTGGTAAAACCGTAAAAAGTAAATGATCTGCGTAAATCAGCGAAATCTGCGGGACTTTTTTTTGTGTCCCGCTGATCACGCAGATTATCGCAGATTATCTCTTGTCTCCCATTCACCGCTTCCCCCACTCTCCCCTTCTATCTTACTTTCCTGTAATATTGAGTGTTGCAACATAGTAGCCGGGATCGACTTTTATTACTGAATTTTCATCATCCAGTTTCAAAGTGTTAAATATTGAAGCAGGCTTTATGATTTGCTCCTTACCTGATACATATATTTTAAGTGGCATACTGAAACCGGAAACACAGTTATTCCACCTGTAGGAGAGGCTGTTTCCCTTCACATAATATTCAAAAACAGGTATTCTTACATCTCTGAGATACTGGTCAAAGAAGGGTTTCAGATTAATGCCAGTCTTTTCGCTGAAATAGTTTTCTATCTGAGAACCCTTTACGACCTGATGATAAAAATCTTTGTTTAAACCGCGCAAAATTGCCAGCCATTTCTGATCATCATTAACGATCTGACGCAGTGTATTAAGCATGTTGCCTCCTTTATAGTACATATCGGATGATCCTTCGCTGTTGACATTATAAAAGCCTATTATTGGTTTATCATTCAGAATGTTGGCCCGCGTGCCAAGAACATATTCACTTCCGGCTTCCTTGCCAAAATAATACTCAACATAAAGACTTTCTGCGTAATTAGCAAAACTCTCATGAATCCACATGTCGGCAATATCCTCATAAGTGATGCTGTTTGCGAACCATTCATGGGCCGATTCATGTATGATGATAAAATCGAATTTTAATCCCCATCCGCTACCACTAAGATCAGTCCCACGATAGCCATTTTTAAACCCATTGCCATATGTGACAGAGCTCTGGTGTTCCATCCCGAGGTAAGGCGCCTCAACCAGTTTATATCCATCCTCATAAAACGGGTATTGACCGAACCAGTGCTCAAAAGCTGCAAGCATCATAGGTGCCTGTTTAAATTGAAGTTTTGCATTCTCCAGGTCCTGCTTAAGTACATAATAATCACAATCAAGACGGCCTTTTTCTCCATTAAAAATTTCAGAGAAATGTGCATAATCGGCTATATTAATATTTACTCCGTAGTTGTCAATAGGATTTGCCACAAACCAGTTGTATGTTTTCGTTTTATTTTTCTGTTTTACCACACTTCTCAACCTTCCGTTTGATACATCCATAAGATTTCCGGGAACATTCACACTTATAAGCATACTATCCGGTTCATCATACATATGGTCCTTGCAGGGCCACCACAAGCTGGCACCGTCACCCTGACAGGAAGAGGCGACAAATGGCAGTTCGTTTTTATCCTTCTTCCATGTTATGCCGCCGCTCCATGGAGGTCTCGCTGAGATTTTTGGTCTGCCTCCATAGGTCAGCACAACTGAATAGATCTTTCCCTGCTCCTGTTTCTCAATAAGTTCAATCCAGTATACATTGCCTTCTCTTTTAAAACTAAGAACATTATTGTTCTGAACTGCTTTTGTAATTTTCAATGGTTCCTGAAGATCAATCTGCATGAGCCCGGCTGGTTTAAGGACTCTGTATGTTACTGTGTTTGTCCCATTTATTGTACTATCAGATGGATTAACAACTATATCGAGATGATAATATGTCAGATCCCACCATGCTCTTTCCGGAGTTATCGTTCCGCGCAGTGTATCCTGTCTGGTAAATATCTTATTGGCCGGCGTTTTATACTGAGCCTTAACAGGAAACAGTTGCAATATCGATATCAGAAAGGTCATGTAAATTATGGACAATTTTTTCATTAATGAGAGTATTAAGGTAAAAGACAAAAGTAAAAAGATAAAAGTAATTGCCCACAAAGTCTTCTGCCTTTTGTCTTTCCGGCTTATGATAAATTATTGTATTTTTACCCTCAACTATTTTTAAAACCTATCTGTGAAATTCTTTAATATAACCCTTGGTTTTATTTTCCTGTCAACATTTATCATTGACCTGGCTCAGGGTCAATCGATTGATCATTGGGAAACTGCTGTCTTTAACAACGATACATGGAGCTATTTTGTCGGCACTTCTGAACCTGACGCAAACTGGAGATCGTTATCTTTCGATGATTCAGCCTGGCTTAAGGGTCCGGGGGGTATTGGCTACGGCGATAATGATGATAATACTGTTATTTCACCATGCCCTTCCGTCTTTATACGACACAAATTTAATGTAGCTGATACAGCTCTTATAGCCAGAGCTTTACTAAGTATGGATTATGATGATGCTTTTGTAGCCTATCTTAATGATGTTGAAATAGCCCGCGCAGGAATTACCGGTGTTCATCCGACTTATAACCAGATGGGTACAGATCATGAAGCAACTATGTACTCCGGTGGATTACCTGAATCATTTTTCATAGAGAAAAAAGATCTTAAGAAATGTCTGGTTATCGGGGAAAATGTTCTTGCAATTCAGGTACATAATTCAAGCACTACTTCATCAGACATGTCATCAAATGCATTTTTATCGTTTGGCATAACCAATTCATCGTATAGTTATCATCCTGTTCCTGTATGGTTTTCGGCGCCAACTGATTTCACATCATCGAACCTCCCGATTGTTGTTATAACTACGAATCAGGGTGAAGCAATAGTGGATGAGCCGAAGATCACAGCCGATCTGAAGATCATAGATCATGGTAACGGGAAAAGAAATTATATTTCGGATTCAGGCAATGTTTATACAGGGAAAATGGGGATTGAGATAAGAGGCGTCTATTCAGCAACACTTCCACAAAAACCTTATGGCATTGAGACTCGCGACAATGCAGGTAATAAACTGAATGTATCACTTTTTGGCATGCCATCGGAAAATGATTGGGTACTCCTTGCAAATTACAACGATAAAACATTTTTGCGTGATCTTCTTGCTTTTGATATTTTCAATAAAATGGGTCATTATTCAACCCGTATGAAATTCTGTGAAGTAGTTTTAAATAATGAATACCAGGGAATTTATCGGTTTGGCGAAAAAATCAAACAGGATAAAGGAAGAGTGAACATTGCCAAACTGAAGCCTGAAGATAATTCCGGTGATAATGTTACCGGCGGGTATATAATTAAAAACGACTATTATACTGCAACAGACAGTTGGAAAAGCAGTTTTTCACCTTTGAATAAACCTGGTGCTGAGGTATATTTTGTTTATGATGATCCGAAATCTGAAGTTCTGACAGAACAGCAAAAAACTTATATCCAGGGTTTTATAAATACTTTGGAAACAGTTTTGTACAGCCCTGCTTTTATAGTGTCTGTTTTTGGATACAAATCTTATATCGATATAAATTCATTTGCTGATTATTTCATTTTAGGGGAAGTTACACGGAATGTCGATGCCTATAAAAAGAGCCGCTATTTTTATAAAGATAAGGACAGCAAGAATGGTTTATTACATTCCGGTCCTTCCTGGGATTTCGACTGGGCCTGGAGAAACCTTTTGGAAGACTGTGTTCATTTCAACCAGACTGATGGTTCGGGCTGGGCTTATAAGGTAAATGAATGCACGGACTGGCCGGTACCTCCGTCATGGGAAGTGCGAATGCTGGAAGATAATGAATTTGCTGACCTGATACATAAACGTTATTTCGAATTGCGAAAGACGATCCTGGGTCAGGCATTTACAGACAACATTATTGATTCTGTTGCAACCCTTCTGAATGAAGCTCAAACACGTCATTTTCAAAAATGGAATACTCTTGGGATTAATACTGGAACACCTGAATCAGGAATACAACCTGCGACATATAGCGGGGTGATTGCACAATTTAAAGACTGGATAAAAACACGTCTTACCTGGCTTGATGCAAATATGGTAGGTTCTGATATCCTGTCAGTTGAAAAGAATTCTGCCGAACTGGTCAAATGCAGAGTATTCCCGAATCCTGTTGTTAATTTGCTTTTCATAGAATCAGATATGGAAATAGAAAGTTTTAATCTGTATAATCTTGCCGGAATCAACGTCGTTAAGCAGGATGGGTTATGTAGTTTTTTCATGTCAGCAAATCTGGCTCATTTGCCCCAGGGGTTCTATATTGGGAAAATATTGTTCAGTAACGGAGAGATTGCCACTACAAAGGTGTTGAAAAAATAGAGCCCGGGAATTCTTTACTTTTTATCAAGACTTTGATATGATCAATATTTACCGGATTTAATTACTTTAGTGAAAAATTCTAAAAAACAATTATATGAAAAAAACATCAATCTTAACTTTCTTACTTATTGTGATGACAATCTGCATCAGTGAAGCTTTACTGGCACAGGAGTCGCCAAGGTCCCGCGAATCATTCAACCAGGGTTGGAAATTCGTTAAGTATTTCAATGCTTCCAATGAAGCTGTTGCAACTGATAAAGAACCTGAAAACCTTCAGCTTCCTTCGGTAAATGATAATAGCTGGAGATCACTGGATCTTCCTCACGATTGGGCAATTGAAGGTCCTTTCAGCGACACACTTGAGAACAACACAGGGCTGTTGCCCTGGAAAGGTATCGGATGGTACAGAAAACACTTTACTATAAGTGACAATGATAAAGGAAAACGAATCTATGTTGATTTTGACGGTGCCATGGCAAATGCAAAGGTCTGGCTTAATGGAAAGTATGTCGGTGAATGGCCTTATGGGTACACTTCATTCCGCCTCGACCTTACACCTTATATTATTACCGGTAAAGAAAATATTATTGCTGTCCGTCTCGACACAAAAAACTGGGATTCAAGATGGTATCCGGGTGCTGGTATTTACCGGAATGTATGGCTGGTAAAAACTTCGCAGTTGCATATTGCATATAATGGAGTTTTCTGCACTACTCCTGAGATTAAGAAAGAGAGAGGCATGCTGAGTGTACAGGCTGAAGTTGAAAGTCATCTTACTGATCCTCTACCTGTTACTGTAAAGGCCATTGTTTACAAACTGAATGAAAAATTTGAACCGGTTGCAACTCCGGTTGCTGAATCAGTGATCGCAACTGCAACAATTGAGGGGATGAAGAATCATACTTTCAGGTTTGATATTCCCGTTAAGGAGCCGGTTTTATGGGATATAACTAAACCGGAACTTTATCGTGTAGCTGTAATCGTGATGCAGGGAACAACTGTAACTGACAGGTATGAAACCAATTTCGGCTTCAGAACTTTAAATTTTACCGCACGTGACGGTTTTTTGCTCAATGGCAAGAGAGTCGAAGTGAGAGGTGTTTGTAATCATCATGATCTGGGAGCTCTCGGGGCTGCTTTCAATACCCGTGCAGCTGCAAGACAACTTGAAATCCTTAAGGAAATGGGTTGCAATGCCATCAGGACAAGCCACAACCCTCCGGCTCCTGAACTTGTTGATCTCTGTGATAAAATGGGATTTTTAATACAGGTTGAATTTTCAGATGCATGGAGAATTGGCAAAAAAAGAGATGACTACAATATCTTATTCAATGCATGGCACGTAGAAGACATGAAAGCTATGGTGCGCCGCGACAGGAATCACCCATCGGTCTTTATGTGGAGCATAGGCAACGAGATTCCAGATCAAAGAAATTTCTATCTTGCTTCAGAACTCAATGCAATAGTTAAATCGGAGGACAACACCCGTCCGGTCACATCCGGATGCAACGATGCCGAATCCGGAACAAATGGGTTCCAGAAAACACTTGATGTTTTTGGTATCAATTACCATCTGGGTGACTACAAGAGGTTTTACGATCTGAAAGACAATGCGAACCAGGGACTCATATCAACAGAATCAGCTTCAACGGTAAGTTCAAGAGGAGAGTACTTTTTCCCGATTGTAACCGGTGATCTTAATAATAACCTGCCAGGTAAAGGCATTTTCCAGATCACATCCTACGATGTAGCTTACCCCGGCTGGGCGTCCACTCCCGATCAGCAATGGACCCTTCTTGATAAATACCCCGCAGCATTTGGTGAGTTTGTTTGGACCGGCTTTGATTATATTGGGGAACCAACTCCGTATTCTGGTGATCTGACAGGTCTGAAACCAGGTTCCAGATGGTATGATGAGACAAAAAAAATGCTTGATAAAATGGGTGTAACTGAAGTACCTTCACGCAGCAGTTATTTCGGTATATTGGATCTTGCAGGATTTAAAAAAGATCGTTTTTATCTCTATCAGTCAAGATGGAGAGCTGAACTGCCGATGGCTCATATCCTTCCTCACTGGAACTGGCCCGAAAGAAAAGGTATTGTAACACCAGTATATGTCTATACCTCCGGCGACGAAGCTGAACTTTTCCTGAATGGGAAATCGCTTGGTAAAAAGAAAAAGGGTGAATTTGAATACCGTCTCAAATGGGATGATGTTGTTTATCAACCCGGTGAACTTAAGGTAATTGCCTATAAGAATGGAGCCAAATGGGCAGAAGATGTTGTACGTACAACTGATAAAGCAGCTCAGCTGTCAGTTGCAGCCGATCGTCCTGCGGTTCACGCTGATGGAACCGACCTTATTTATATTACTGTAAGGATTGAAGATAAAAATAAACTTCTTGTGCCAAAAAGCAATAATCAGCTCAATTTCAGCATTGAAGGTAAGGGAAGAATAATTGCTACTGATAACGGTGATGCTACCAGTCATGAGTCATTTCAGGCTAAATCAAAGAAAGCTTATAATGGTTTGTGTCTTGTGATTGTCGCTGCCGAAAAAGGTGCAACGGGTTCATTTACAGTTAAAGCTGAATCAAAAGGTCTGAAAACAGCAACTGTTAAAGTGGATATAGCCAATTAAACATTGAGTAGCCCCCCATCCCCCCTTTCATCGACAAGCTCGGAAGGGGGGCTTATTCTCTATATTATAGAGTAATTCATCTAAATATCACAGTATTAGTCCCCCTTTAGGGGGAAGGCCGCGAAGCGGCCAGGGGGCATTAAATGTGCAACTGAGTTCCTTTAGAGGAGATTCCGCGAAGCGACAGAAGGGCTATCCTATCCTCTTTGTATAGAATAACTTATCGTCTCCTTCGGTATAAAAGTCCTTCAGGCTTGCCTCAAGAATGAATTTATTATTAATGTAGAAGGCTCTCGTCGGTGCATAATGGTCCAAACCCGAAGTTTCTGCAATCAGAATCTTACATCCCATATTTCTGGCTTCCTTGCAGGTCTCCTCAATTAATTTTTTACCGATACCTTTCCCGCGGAAATCATTATGAGTGGCGATCCAGTAAAGATCAAAACTAGTTTTTGACATGATGATCGGACCATAACAGGAATAAGCAGCGGTAACACCATCAACTTCTGCAAAGACGAAATAGTACCCGGTAGATTCACCCTGGGTTAGCCTTTCCGCAACCAGTTCAGCAGCAATTTCAACCTCGTGGTCATAGAAGAACTTCGTCGATTCAACGATTTCCATTACTCTTTGTATATCACGCTTTTCGGGAATAGTTCTGAATGTAATATTCATGGTTTATTAGTTTAATTAAAAGTTGTAAAAATCAGTTATCAGAATCCAACCTCCTTCAAAGTTGCGACACGTGCCACCGTTTCAATTGCTATAGCTGCAAAAGCGGCACCATAATCAAGATCGATATTCTCAAGAGTATCTTTTGTATCGTGATAACCGGTTCTGTTAATATCATAATTCTCCATAAAAAGCACCACTGGAACACCTGTATCAGAAAAAATCTGCCCGTCGGTATTAAAAAGTGAGCTGTGCGGATTGAACTGGGTACGCACCTCCCCTTTCAAAGCAAGATGCCTGGCAATATCAGGTATTTCTTTCATCTCATTTATCCGTTTACCCCGGCTCAGATTTAATCTTCCTGGTTGCCTGTTCCAACTATGGGTACAATCGTTCCAGATCATATTTGCAAGATGAGCCTGGTAAGCAAGGTACAATGACTCAGCGCTTTTTCCTGGTGAAATCTGGAAAATATCCTGGTCATTATCACGGTTATGTCCAATCATATCCATCACATAAAGTCCAACAATTTCTGTATCAGAAAGGTCAATATTAGTCTTTTTATCCAATGTCAGACTCAGGTCTCTTTCTATGAGCGACTGACACAGATTACGGGCGCCCATACAATCAGACGGAAACTCTTCTCCTGTGAGATGTATAAGCCATATATCGCGTTCAAGTTTACCCTCCTTCGACAATTTTAAAAGGATGGGTGCTGCCTGTAAAAGTGTAGAACTTGCAGAATAATTATCGTCTGCACCCTTTGCTGCTAATCTTGCCCCGGAACCGCCACGTTCTTTTTCAAAAATATCTTCCATATAAGCAGTATCATAATGATCTCCGAGTACAACTGCCTGCTTCCGGTTTTTTCCGGGGATGACTACAAGTAAGTTACGTTCGTGAATCTTGCCAGTCTGATTTCCCAGCCAGCCTCCGTATTGTGTGAAATCAAAAAGAGTATTCCATTTAAATGCCAGTTCTCCTACAATAGCCTTACCTTCCATTCCTGAATCAGCTATCGATTTATGATACCTTCCTATTAAATAATCGCCCAGCTGTTCAAGATCACGTTGCTGTTTAATTACCAATGAAAGAGTGGACTCATCAAGCATTATGTCCGCATTATCCTTATAGATGAATTCGCCTTGTGAAAGGAATTTTATATCATTCAACCAGTTCTCTTCAAATTTTCGTGTAGATGTTTCAGTAAAGGTAAGTGGCTCAGGCAGAGTTGAATCATACTGCTCTTCTATAATTTTATGAAGAGCCTTTTGCATCAAACCAGCTTTTTCTGACTGGGTGAAATGAGTATTTAAGTCGTCAAACCAGAGCTCAAGCGTTTTATGTTTTGCTATATTTAAAAGGTTTTGTGCAAACGACCTTTTTAAGAGTTTCCGTTTCTCCAACTCCCAGTTCTCAAGCAAAGAGATAATGTTAAAAGAGGTCTGGTGAGCAAAATGATCATTAACCGAATTGAAATCATGCAGGGCAGAAAGATAGAGGTCACGCTTTTGCATCCTTGGCCAGAGTTCAACCGGATTTGACATTTCCCTGTCACTATCGTGATAACCGGTGATATATCCATAAAGCGATTCAGCCCTTATCTCAACGTTATCAGTTTCTTTCGGGACAAAAGCCACAAGAGGCCTGTGAAGATATATCTCATGCTCCCCGACACGCATTGGCGGATAAAAAAACCTGTAACCGAAGAGTCCTCCTTTTGAGAGGGTCTTCTCGACTTCCATTATTTTTCTCCTTCCAGCCCTGGGCCCGTCTAACAGAAGCTCGAACTTATTGTTCCAAAGCTGGCTGTTACTGGCTAATGGTTTGTCATATAAACCCATAGAATCGGGTTCTGTACTAAACAACGCTTTTATCAACCTTACCTTATGTGCCACCTCATTTAATTCATCCTGATATCGGTGGACACGCTGCCAGCGATGGGTTCTATGGTAAGTATCTTTTATCAGATTCTCATTTATATTAAGATCTTTATTGCCTGGGTGCGATTCATGAAACCATCCGGATTGGGTCACCCTCAACCCTCCAATCCCCCGGTTTCTTGCAACCAGGTTCAGCAGAGGGATCTGGGCAGTTACCGGCAGGTCTTTTTTTAAACGGAGATAGCCTGGCATTCCCCAGAATACCAGACTCCCCGGAAACGGAATAAGAGATAAACTTCCGGACAGATATTTGCTTTTTAATGTTTCAGACATCTGGCTGAAAGGCCTGAATGACAATAAATATCTTACATTCATGAATGACGAATCGTCTTTTTCAATAAATCTCTTTGTCCAGGCCGGGAGAAATGATTCATCAGAAGTCATTATCCTGAATCCCGCATTATAAAGAGATTCTCCATCAGTAAGTTTTTCGCCATAAGCTTCAGATAGAAGACCGGTAAAGAAAGATATTGATTCAGTTTCAGATATCTCTTTGCCCGGGGAAGTAAAAAAACTTTTCCAGAAAGCATGTTCAGGCTCATGAATACTGTTTCCGAAGAAAGTCCAGATAACTCGTCCCTTATCATCCTGAGTACGGGAAAGCATCAGCGGCAGTAATGTTATGTATCTCTCATGTAATAAAGATCCGGCATGTGAGGCAAGTTCTGGTGGCCAGTAGGGATTATTCACCAGGTTTTCACCACCATGACCACTAATAAAATGCTGTGGAATACCTTTGCCAAGTTTAAGAATATTACCCATTATCTGATGGCCAATATGTTCAATCCCGGGTTTAAGCTCATATTCTTCTTCCATTTCTGATATCTTCCATCCAAAGGGATCATCCTCCTCCAGAATGCGATTATCAGGTTTACCATATGGTTTATAACCGAGGCGTGGCGGAGGCATGAATTCCGAATAAGCTGTTACGGAGTAACATCCTTTGCACCTGAACCATGGATATCCTGTCAGGAATTTTTTCCAGCCATTAGGTTTTGCTTCTTCCATAGACTAATTTTATTAAACGTGAAGTTAAGTATACTTGTTCAATCTTGCTATACATACAGGTCTCCTAAATTTCATCATTTTGTTAACAGGAATTATGAACCAGAAATGAATTTCTCTGAGATATCTGCAATAAATTAAGAGCCGAATGGAGTCTATGAGAACAATTTATTATATTTTAGAGATTGCAAAATGTTCCAATAATAAGAGACAATAATTTAAAATTTCTTGCCTTTTCAGGATATCTGGTTAAATTTGAAACAATATGATTATTAATTTTTCAGAAAAAATAAGTTAAAAGCTCATTAATTAACTGTAATAAATTCTAATTGTGAAGATATTTAAAATCATTATTAAATTCCTATTGGGTCTCTGCATCCTCATTTTTGTCCTCCTGATTCTACAGTTTGTAGTCAATTCTAAATATGCATTTCCAGAACCGCATGTCTTCCAGGGGGAGTATATTTATAATCCGTACCGGAATATTGATAGCACAAAATGGAGAAGGGCAAACTTTCACGCCCATGCCAGAAAGTTTTTTGAACAGTCTGATAAAGCCAGAAAATCCTTATTCTATATTGACAGCTTATATAAGTCTTTTGGCTATAATATAATCAGCATCTCAGATTACCAGTTTATAAACCGGTATGAAAGCAAAAACGAATGGTATGTTCCTGTTTATGAGCATGGATATCAGTATTATAAAAATCATCATCTTGTTTTAAATTCAAAAAAAGTAAGCTGGCTTGATTTTCCTTTCCGACAGACACTAAGCAATAAGCAAAACGTTATCAACAAACTGAAAAAGGATCCGTCAGCCCTTATCACAATAGTGCATCCCATCTACAGAAAAGCCCTTTCCAGCAATGATCTCAAATTCCTTGGCAATTATAACTGCCTGGAAATTGCAAACCATGAACGGCTTTTTACTGCCAGTTATGATACTGTTCTATCTAATGGCCATCCGGTTTTCATTATGGCTGATGATGACTGCCATGATCTTACCAATATAAAAGAGGTCACGAACAGCTTCAATGCGATTAATACTGACCTTGTTAAGGATTCTATATTGAATGCTCTCAGTTCAGGTCGATCATTCGGGGTAAAATTAAATGCAAGCACTTTTAAAACGAACGAAGATAAAAGAGAGGCCTTTTTAAACTTACCCGAAATTAACAAAATAACGTTTCAAAATGACACGCTTACCGTCAGCTTGAGCCAATCTGTGAAAACAATCAAATTCATAGGACAGCATGGTGCAGAAATAATGAGAATAACAGACCATTCAAAAGGTTCATGCTTTTTCAGTAAGCAGGATACCTATATCCGAACTGAGATTGAATGCAATGACGGAACTCTATATTTTCTAAACCCTCTGTTCAGATATAATGGAGTCAGGTTGACCGATTATATTCCCACTATCAATGTATTTAAAACATGGGCGTGGCGTTTAACATTTTTTTGTTTATTACTAATAATCTTTATAATCTGGTACCGCAAAAGATGTATAACGGTAAAAAAATAGTTGTTGTGTTGCCTGCATACAATGCAGCATTAACTCTTGAAAAGACTTATCAGGAAATTCCTTTTAATATTGTCGATGAAGTAATCCTTGTCGATGATTTCAGTAAAGACGGGACCCTGGATCTGGGGAAGAAACTTGGAATAAAACATATTATCCATCACGAGGAAAACAAAGGGTACGGTGGAAATCAAAAGACATGCTACAGAAAGGCTCTTGAACTGGGTGCTGATATTGTGGTAATGTTACACCCCGATTATCAGTACACTCCGCTTTTAATTCCGGCCATGGTAAGTATTATTGGCAGCGGTTTATATCCTGTTGTATTTGGGTCCAGGATATTAGGCAAGGGAGCGTTGACCGGGGGTATGCCAAAATATAAATACTTTGCCAACAGGTTCCTGACATTTATCCAGAACATTTTAATGCATCAGAAACTAACAGAATATCATACCGGATACCGGGCATATTCTGTCGAAGTACTTAAAAAAATAAAATTTGAATTGAACTCAGATGATTTCATCTTTGATAATGAAATGATTGCACTCCTGTTTTACAATGGCTTTAAAATCGCCGAAATAACATGCCCCACCAAATATTTTGAAAAAGCATCCAGCATTACTTTTAGAAGGAGCCTCAAATACGGTTTTGGAGTATTGGGTGTTTCGTTCCTTTACTTTTTAACAAAGACAGGCATTTATAAATGGAGACTTCTGGTCAATTAGTTTATTATGAATAAAAAAATATATCCATTAATAATCGTCATTTCTGCAATTTTCTTTTTTATCCCTTTCCTGGGTTCCGTTCATCTTTTCGACTGGGATGAAATAAATTTT